>Ga0209164_1000213_pt1 | contig 181992 bp, 158 predicted proteins | sample MTBNYHSulfiMetaG_FD_187458 | JGI IMG/M metagenome (GOLD analysis project Ga0209164, IMG submission 187458) | Enrichment culture microbial communities from rom New York Harbor, USA that are MTBE-degrading - MTBE-NYH (New York Harbor Sulfidogenic)... | ecosystem: Environmental > Aquatic > Marine...
GTGAGCAAACTGCTGGGTATCGGACAACCGGCGGTGAGTCGTGCAATCGTGCGGGGTGAAAAACTGGCTCAGGATATGAAGTTAGATTTAATAAAATGAGAAATGCAATTTTTCATGACCGTCCCCCTTCCTTTGTTGATACCTGATAGCAATAGCTTTCTTAAGAAAATAGGGAACAATGATGAGTACCGAAAATAAATCAATTCACGAGTTTGATCTTAAATTAATCTGCGAATATTTTTCGGACATGGAACGACAAGGGCCTGGGAGCCCCGAAGTAACCATTAAAGCTTTGAGCTTTATTGATAATCTGACAAATGAATCAAAAATTGCTGATATAGGTTGTGGGACCGGCGGTCAGACGATGGTGTTGGCCAAACATACGTCAGGACATATTACCGGCATTGATTTGTTCGCCGACTTTATAGATATTTTAAATGTTAATAGCCAGAAGCTGAATCTCCAAAATAGAGTGGATGGTGTTGTTGGTTCAATGGACAATCTTTCTTTTCAGAACGAAGAGTTGGATTTAATCTGGTCAGAAGGGGCAATCTATAATGTCGGATTTGAATGTGGCTTGAATGAATGGCGTAAGTTCTTGAAAACTGGAGGCTATATTGCTGTTTCTGAGGCCTCGTGGTTTACCGAAGAGCGACCTGTCGAAATCGATAGGTTTTGGAAAGATGCTTATCCGGAGATTGGCATCATTTCAGATAAAGTCAACCAAATGCAAAAGGCCGGATATATTCCAATTGCTACTTTTGTTTTACCTGAAAATTGCTGGACTGAACATTTTTATGCTCCGCAAGCTTCAGCCCAGGAAAATTTTTTGAAAAAATATGCAGGCAATAAAGCGGCCGAAGAGCTTGTGAAAAATCTACGGCATGAAGCTGAGTTATATTACAAATATAAAGAGTTTTACGGATATGTATTCTACATAGGGAAAAAATTTAGGTAATAGCCGTATTTATGGGACGTCTATAATTTTAAAAGTTGACACCGAACTGAATATGGTTTAATCTCCTTTTATGCCGAGACAAGCCAGAATTGATACGCTTGGAGCCCTCCATCACATCATAATCCGGGGGATTGAGCGTAAGAAGATTTTCAGGGACGATCTGGACCGTGAGGATTTCCTTGCGCGTCTTGGGAAGATCCTTTCAGAGTCCTCAACCCCCTGCTACGCCTGGGCCCTGATCCCCAACCATGCCCACCTGTTGCTCCGTACCGGTTCCGCGCCTCTATCCCATGTCATGAGAAGACTCCTCACCGGATATGCGGTCAGGTTCAATCGTCGACACAGGCGGCACGGAAAGCTTTTTCAAAACAGGTATAAATCGATTTTGTGTCAGGAGAATCCATACCTGCTCGAGCTTGTCAGATATATCCATCTTAATCCCCTCCGGGCAAGGCTTGTCAAAGACGTTGACGAACTGGGCCGATACCAGTTCAGCGGACACGGCGTCATTCTTGGAAACACGAAAAATGACTGGCAAGATGTGGATTATGTGTTAAGCTGTTTTTGTCAAAGAAGAACGACAGCCAAAAAGAGGTATCTGGATCATGTCTGTCAGGGAATTGAGATGGCAAAGAGGCCGGATCTTACAGGAGGGGGGCTGATAAGGAGTCTTGGCGGATGGACTGAGGTAAAACGTATTCGGAAAAAGGATCTCCGGGTGAAAGGGGATGAAAGGATTTTAGGTGACAGTGACTATGTCCTTGCTGTTCTCAAAGAGGCCCAGGAGCGATTTGAACGAAAATATGAGTTGAAGGCCCTGGGGTACGACCTTGACGTTCTTGCCCGAAAGGTTGCGGAGATTTTTCAGGTGACACCGGAGGAGATTTTTTCTCCGGGAAAATACAAGAAAAGAGTTGAGGCGAGAAGCGTATTCAGTTATTGGGCGGTTCGTGAACTGGGAGAGACGGCTTCAGCCATTGCAAAGAAGATCGGTATATCCCAACCCGCCGTAACGCTGTCAGTCGAAAGAGGGAAAAGAATCGCAGAAGAGATGGGGCTTGATTTGTGATAAACATTAACTTTTAAACTTATAGGATTGGCCCCAATTCTTCGTACTCGATTGTGCGGTATCCGATGTACCTCGGGGTGCTCATCATTTTCTTCTTCACACCGGTGGCTCAGGGTTCTTGGTGAGCGCTGATTCCTGCCTTACCGCTAATACCCGCCCTGACTGATAGTCAACAGTTCCCTCAAAGGGGTCGCCCCTCTCCCGGAACTGCATGATGTGACATCGCTTCTGAAACAATGTGGACTCGGCAACATTGAAGTCCATAGGTTCATGCCCGGGAGTACATTTTGCGGGATAGTTGCCCTGAACGGTTGAATTTGAAATTGGCTATAAAGACAGCGAGTTGGCTGACAACCACATCAAATCGACCTGTCAATACCGCTGTGCTCAATTACCAGCCGGTTCTGCGAAGCGTCGGGGCTAAAATGTGATGGGTTGGTAGTGATCTTCTCGCATTAGGCATTCATCCAGCGGCTTAAGTACGCAAAGAGTGGGAAGCCGGTTGGCTTTACGGGCGAGACGGCAACGCCCTGGACAGGTGGATTTCTGTGGAAGGAGAAGAACCCATGAAAAAGATGCATCGAACATTTGCCGGCCGGCTTATCATAGGCCTGCCGGTCCTGGTAATCGTTTTCGTCATGGCCTCATGCGCGACGAGCATCCCCCAATTGCAGGTCCAGTATCTATTGCCGCCCCCGTCCGATCAACTGAAGGGACGTGCCGTGTCGCTGAGCATCGAGGATCGACGGACAACCCAGTCGATCCTCGGCAGAGGGGCTCACGATGAGTTCAAGGGTTTTTCCAACAGCGTCTCCCTGAGCCTTGCAGGTGCCAACCGGAAAGGATCAAACGTCGGGATATTCCAGGTCCCTGCCCTCATGAGGGAGACCTTCAAGAGAAGGCTCGAAAACGAAGGAGTGAAGGTGACTTTAGCCAAGACTCACGGCGTGCCCAGCCTCGTGATCGTCCTGAAAGAATTCTCCCTTGACCTGGTGGGGCGCGAATGGCTGGCAAAAATGAGCTATGAGGCCAGCCTGACAGGAGAGAAGGGCGGGGTCGCAACCCAGTTCGTGAATGGAGAGGCCAAGCGTTACAAGGTCATCGGACGCGAAAGCGCAGACGCCCTCATGGGAGAGGTCTTTACCGATATGGTCAATTCCCTGAACCTGGCCAGACTTTTTGAACAGGCAGGCATGTAATACCCTGTCCCTTTGTCCTTGCCGCGTGATGGCCTGACTGCCGGAACAGGGTTAGTCTGCGATAAGCCCTTCGGGACTTCCCGGGTGCAAAGGAGCTCCTCCTCGAGTGCAGGTTGCGGTTCCCGTACACACACGAGCCATCCCACACCCATTCCTGTGCCTGCAAGGCAGAGGGGCATTTCATAAGATGATCCTTTCAAGAAGCATTTTCAGGGAGCGCCATTATCCGGCGCCCTGCTGCTGCAAGGCCTTTACCAGCCTATGGTTCAGATGATCAAAGCCGCCGTTGGACATCATCAGGACCACGTCTCCGGATCGGGCCTCCTTTATCAGGGCTTCTAACAACCGGTCGGTGGTCTCAAAATAAGCGGCCTTGAGTCCTCGGGCCTTCAGATCAGATACCAGCCGGCGAGACGAAAAACGTTCGTCAACAGGGATGCTGTCCATCAATGGGGGCTCGGGGATCAGTATCAGATCCCCGGCGTCAAATGAGAGGGCATAACGGTCCTGGAAAATATTTCGCCTGCTGGAATTGGATCGGGGTTCAAAAACAGCGATCAGACGACGGCCCCCGTACTTTTCTCTGACCGCATGGATGGTTTCCCTTACAGCGGTGGGATGATGGGCAAAATCATCCAGCACCAGGATGCCGTTGGGTTCACCCATGATCTCCTGCCGGCGCTTGACCCCTGAGAAGGTTCTGCCTGCTTCCTCGAGGGTCAGCCAGGGTATCTCCAGGAAGCGGCCCAGGACCACGGCTGCCAGCAGGTTGGAGATATTGTGCCGGCCGTAGAGGGAGGTGGAAAAGGGGATCTCTTCCGTTTCTTTTAGGATGCTCAGGCGGGTCAAGTCCTGATCAACGGCCGCGTCAACAGCCCGCCAGCCGTTAGCTTCAGCATACCCGTATGTCTCTGTGGGACATGCCGCCCTCCTGCTTTCCTGTCTGACGATCTCGTCGTCTCCATTTGCAATAAGAAGTCCGTCGGTCGGGATCAGGGCGATGAGCCGACGGAAGCTGTCGATCACATGGTTCAGGTTCCGATAGATGTCTGCATGGTCAAACTCGATACTGGTCAGGATGGTGATCCATGGACGATAATGAAGGAATTTCGGACCCTTATCGAAAAAGGCGGTGTCGTACTCATCCCCTTCTATCACAAAGTAGGGACCATCGCCCGTCTTGTAATTCTTCCCAAAATTCCCTGGAATCCCCCCGATCATGAATCCCGGCGCCATCCCGGCCTTTTCCAACATCCATGCAACGAGCGCTGATGTGGTGGTCTTTCCGTGGGTCCCGCTGATGACAATCGATCGCTTGTCTTTCAATGCAAAATGCCCGAGGGCCTGGGGAAAGGAGAGGTAGGGGAGCCGAAGGGATGAAAGCGCCACGGCCTCCGGGTTTTTCCGGGTAATGACGTTGCCCACAATCACCAGATCCGGCCGTGGATGGAGGTTTTCCGCGTGGTAACCGCTGCATACAGGGATATCCAGCGACTCAAGAAAGAGACTCATAGGGGGGTAGATATTCTGATCCGAACCGGTGATCCGATAACCTTTGTCCTTGAGCATCCCTGCCAGAGATGCCATCCCCGTTCCACAGACACCCATGAGATGGATGTGATGGAGGTTTTCAGGCAGATGGTTAAGGGCGGGTGACAGCAGGGCGCCTTCAGGTTCACCTTGAGATCTGGTCAATCCAGCATGTCCTCATACGGAAAATGGTGAGCGTTATGTTTGTAACTTCGAGCATCGTGAAAAAATGCTTGATATCTATCCCCATATCCACTAAACTATAAAATTTTCAAACTTGATAATTTTGTAAAAAGTCAGAAACCGTCGTTTTTCGTCATTCCCGCGAAAGCGGAAACTCAGTGTTTTCATCGAGTTGCAAGGCCTCTGGACCCCGTCCCGCCATTTGGCGGGATTCACCGGGTGACGACCTTTTACAAGAGCATCAAACTTCCGAACGGACCAAGGAGACTTCGAGATGTCAAAAGTATGCGAAATCTGCGGCAAGGGGCCGGTAACAGGATATCATGTCAGTCACGCCCACAACAAGACCAAAAAGCGCTGGCGCCCGAACCTTCAAAGCGTCAGATGTATTGTAAACGGCCAGCCGGCCAAGATAAAGGCATGTACCAACTGCATCAGGTCCGGCCGGGTGGTAAAACCGTCAAGGAGCAGTGTTGCATCGGCTTAGAGCCTCTCGACAATCAGCACGTTCCTTACCTTTTTGATGGCGCTCATAATATCCTGCAGCTGTTTGTAGTCTTCCACCTCAATCGTAAAAAAGGCGATGCCTTTATTGTCCACGGTTGTCTTGACCTCAGCATGGATGATATTGGCATCCTTCTGGCTGATAATTGTGCTCATATCGGCCAGGATGCCCTTCCTTTCCACACTGGTCACCCTCAGGGTGGCAGAGTGGGCCTCTTTTTCCATTGGGTCCCACGATACCGGAACCAGCCTATCGGGATCGGCCTTCTGGATATGCCTGCACGACGCCAGATGGACTGTGATCCCGCGTCCCCGGGTGATGAACCCCACCACCCGTTCCCCCGGGAGGGGAGAGCAGCATTTGGCAAAATGGATGAGCATATCGCTCACACCGTTGACCCTGATCCCCTGGTCGCTCTTGGTCCGTCTGAACCGGCTGACCATTTTGCTGACAAGGCTCTGTGACTTGTCGGCCCTGATATCCAGCCTGGGTTTGAGCCGACCCAGAACCTGCCTCGGAGAGATTTTGCCGAAACCGATCTGGGCAACCAGGTCTTCGACCGAATGGAAAGAAAGCTCTTTGGCAACCACCGCAATCTGTTCACTCTTAAGAACATTGACCTGAGTCAGCCCCTCCTGCTGAAGGGCTTTTTCGAGAATGGTTTTCCCAAAGCTGATGCCCTCCTCTCTTTCCTCTGTACGGATCCATTGCCGGATCTTGGTCTTCGCCCTCGATGTCTTGACGTACTTGAGCCAGTCCTTGTTCGGGTGCTGTTTTGCAGATGTGGTGATCTCAACGATATTGCCGTTTCTAAGCTGGTAGCGGAGAGGCACCATCTTGCCGTTGACTTTGGCGCCGACGCATTTTTCCCCTATCTCAGAGTGGATGCTGTACGCAAAATCGATAACGGTCGCCCCTTTGGGAAAGGCCTTGACTTCCCCCTTGGGCGTGAAGACATACACATCATCCGGAAAGAGGTCCATCTTCAGGGATTCCAGGAATTCCTTTGGATCCTGCAGATCTTTCTGCCAGTCTAGGAGTTGCTGGAGCCAGATAAACTGTTTTTTATCGGTGCTGGTGGCGATGGGTCCCTCTTTGTACTTCCAGTGGGCTGCGATTCCGGACTCGGCAACCCGGTTCATCTCCCATGTCCTGATCTGGATCTCCATCCTCTGGCCCAGGGGTCCGATGACCGTGGTATGGAGAGACTGATACATATTGGCCTTGGGAACGGAGATATAGTCTTTGAACCTCCCCGGAACCGGCTTCCAGATGGAGTGGATATGCCCCAGGGCCTCATAGCATTCCTTTATGGAATTGACGATAACCCGAAACGCCAGGATATCGTAGACCTGGTTGACGGTGAGGTCCTGGTCCAGCATCTTTTTGTAAATGCTGTAGAAGTGCTTCTGCCTGGCCTTTATGGCCGACTGGATACCGGATTCGCTCAACTTGGCGGAGAGGATTTTTTTGACGTCGGTCATGAACTTTTCCATCTCCTCCCGTCTCTGGGCGGTCTCATCCTTGATCTTGGCATAGACTTCAGGTTCCAGGTAAAAGAGGCAGAGATCTTCCAGGCTCGACTTGATCCAGTTAATTCCCATCCTGCCTGCCAGGGGGGCGTAGATATCCAGGGTTTCTGTGGCAATGCGGATCTGTTTGGGCTCCGGCTGGTGTCCCAGGGTGCGCATGTTGTGGAGGCGATCGGCCAGCTTGACCAGGATAACGCGGATATCCGTGGACATGGCAAGGATCATCTTTCGCACGTTTTCGGCCTGGCGCTGCTCCTTGCTCACGAAATGCATTTTGCTGATTTTGGTGACGCCGTCCACGATATTGGCGGTTTCTTCGCCAAAGAGTTCCCTGATTTCATCCAGCCCTGCACCGGTGTCTTCGATGGCATCGTGCAGCAGGCCGGCTGCAATGCAGGTGACGTCCATTTTGAGTTGAGCAAGGATGTAGGCCGCCTCCAGTGGATGAGAAAGATAGGGTTCACCTGAAAGGCGGATCTGGCCCTGATGCGCCTTGGCTGAGTACACGTAGGCCTTTTCTATCATTCCGATATCCGCTTTTGGATGGTAGCTGAGGACCAGAGACGTGATATCATTCAATCGAATCATAGAGGGCTTTCACCTTCTGCTTGACAGAGGATGCAGCAATGTCGAGGGGCATAAAGAAGCTTTCGGTATCCGGGCGCAGTCTTATCTCCACCTGGCTGTTCCGGATCCCCTTGGCGCCTATGATTACCCGTATCGGGGTCCCGAGCAGGTCAGCATCGTTGAATTTGACACCGGCCCGTTCGTCTCTGTCATCGAGGAGGGCGTCTATCCCATGGCCGGTCAGGTCTGCATAGATCCTCTCTGCTGTTTCCACCACCTTTGGATCGTGCATCTGAAGGGGGAGGATTGTCACTTCAAACGGCGCAATCGGAATGGGAAAGATGATGCCGTTCGCATCGTGGTTCTGCTCGATGGCTGCTGCCACCGTCCTGCCAATCCCGATGCCGTAGCACCCCATGATAATGGGCAATTCCTTCCCCTCACGGGTTAGAAAGACGGCATTCAAGGCCCTGCTGTATTTGGTCCCCAATTTGAAAATATGGCCCACCTCGATGCCCCTTCCGAAGTCGATGGCCTTGCCGCACCTGGGGCAGCGGTCCCTGGGGGTGATCACCCGCAGATCGCCGAAGAGGTCCACATCGAAGTCCCGCTTTATATTCACATTGACTTGATGCAGGTCTTTTCTGTTCCCGCCGGTTACAAAATCCCTCATGGTTTTGACGGCATTATCAGCCACTATCTTCACCTTCAGACCGACCGGACCGGCAAAACCCATGGGTGCGGTGGTGGTTTCTTCAACAACCTGTTCCGAGGCCAGTTCAACGGTCTCGGCGCCAAGCAGGTTTCTGAGTTTGGCTTCGTTGAGTTCATGATCTCCTCTGATGAGGACGGCAACAGCCTGGTCGTCAACCATCAGGATCAGGGTCTTGACAAGCTGATCCGGTGAGACAGAGAGAAATTGGGTGACCTCTTCCACTGTCCGCATGCCGGGGGTCTCTACCTCTTTGAGCGTGCCCCATGCATCGGGCTCCGGGGCGGGCGGGGCAGGGCCCGGCCGAATCTCAGCCCGTTCGAGATTGGCTGCATAACGGCATGCGGTGCAGTTGATGATCTGGTCTTCACCGGTGTCCGCCAGGACCATGAACTCATGGGAATAGCTCCCGCCAATGGCGCCGGTATCCGCCTCCACCGCCCTGAACCGCAGGCCGCATCGCTGAAATACCCTCGAGTATGCCTCGTACATGGCCTCATAACTGCGGTTGGCCCCTTCCTCATCCACATCAAAACTGTAGGCGTCCTTCATGATAAATTCACGGGCCCTCATGAGGCCGAACCTGGGCCGTATTTCATCCCTGAATTTGGTTTGAATCTGGTAGAGGTTGATCGGCATCTGCTTGTAGGAGTGGATCTCCTTTCGCACCAGATCGGTAATGACCTCCTCATGGGTCGGGCCGAAACAGGCCTCCCGGTCATGGCGGTCCCTGAATCGCAGCAGCTCCCGGCCATAGTGTTCCCATCTGCCGCTCTCCTGCCACAGTTCCGCCGGCTGGACAGCCGGCATGAGGATTTCTATGGCGCCGGCCCGATTCATCTCTTCCCTGATAATCGCTTCCACTTTCCTGATGGCGCGGAGGCCTGCAGGGAGATAGGTATAGATCCCGGAGGTCAGTTTCCGGATCATGCCCGCGCGGAGCATCAGTTGGTGGCTGACGACTTCTGCATCTGACGGGATTTCCTTATGCGTGGGCATGACGTAACTCGAGTATCGCATAATCGTCTGTGAGTCTCCTCTTCATTGAATTGCGTCGAATGATTGCCTTGTGGAGGGAGTTGGCGGGTTATGGCGCCAACTGCCGGGCCTCCTGGATGAGCGTCTCGGCCAGCTGATTTTCCGGGACCTTACGTACCACTTTTCCTTTTTTAAACAGAATACCCTGCTCCCTCCCCCCTGCAACGCCCACATCAGCCTCTCTGGCCTCGCCCGGTCCGTTTACCACACAGCCCATAATGGCGATCTTGGGCGACGCGGTCATGCCGGAAAGGGCCCTTTCCACCTGTTCCACCAGGGAAAACAGATCGATCTCACACCGGCCGCAGGTGGGGCACGAGATGATCTCTGGCCCCCGGAACCGGAGTTCAAGGCATCTCAGGATTTCATAGGCCACGCGGATCTCTTCCACCGGATCCCTGGTCAGGGACACGCGGAAGGTATCTCCGATCCCTTCTGTTAGAAGATATCCGATCCCGAGGGCGCTTTTTACCGTTCCCGAGATCAGGGTGCCGGCCTCCGTAACGCCCAGGTGCAGAGGGTAATCGACCCGTTCACTGAGCAGTTCATAGGCCCGGATCGTATGCTTAACATTGGATGATTTCAATGATATCTTCATCAGATTGAAGTCCATCCCCTCCAGGAGCCGCACGTGCGCCATGGCGCTTTCAACCATAGCCTCGGGCGTTGGGCTCCCGTATTCGGAGAGGATATCCCTGTGCAGGGAGCCGGCATTGACCCCGATCCGGATCGGGGCCCCCCGTTCCCGGGCAGCGTGGACCACCTTTTCCACGGCCCTACTGGTCCCGATATTTCCCGGATTGATCCTCAGTCCGTCAGCGCCGGCCTTCAGCGCGCCCAGGGCAAGTCGGTGATCGAAGTGAATATCGGCGATAAGAGGGGTCGTCACCTTTTTCCGGATCGCCCCGAATGCGGTCACGGCCCCCTCGTCGGGGATGGCCAGGCGGACAATGTCACACCCGGCTTCGGAGAGCCGTTCAATCTGACGGACCGTGGAAGCCACATCGCGGGTGTCGGTGTTGGTCATGGACTGCACTGCTATGGGTGCATCTCCCCCTATCGGGATACGGCCCACATGGATCTGGCGGGTCCTTCTTCGATTTTCGGTAAAAGGCATCAGGTTTTGCTCCAATCCGGCAAACCTCTGGCATTCAGTACAAAAACATGGGCTTCCCGGTCACGTGTCTTACCTTGGGACGGTATTCCTCCATTTCGTAGAGTTCGCGCACATCCACTCTCTTCTGGCCGGTCGTAATGGTGCTCAGGGGGATGTCGGTATAGATCCCGTTGGTCAGGGCCACGAGCCTGCCGAAGGTCTTCTTCAGGAAGAGGTCGACGGCCATATTGGCGAAGTTGACCGCCACCATGAGATCCAGCGAATCCGGGGAACCGCTGCGCATGAGATAGGACAGCCGCTGGTTGAGCACGTCCTGGCCGGTCAGTTTCTTCAAAATGGCACCCGTCTCTTCGCCGATGCCGCCAAGCCGTTGGTGCCCGTAGGCATCGGATTCGCCTGAGAGGAACATATCACCGCCGATGATCTTGGCTCCCTCGGATATGGTGATCATGGCATAGTTCTTGGGGTTCGCCTTTTTATCTTTCATGATCAGCCGGGCGAGTTTTTCCGGTTCAAAGGGCACCTCTGAGATAATGGCGCGATCGACCCCGGCTAAATAGGCCGATATCAGGGATGTCTCGCCGCAGTACCTTCCAAACAGCTCGATCACCGCAATCCGTTCGTGGGAGCCCGCACAGGTCCGGAGGGCGTGGATAAAACCGACACCCCGGGTCACGGCCGTGGAAAAACCGATGCAGTAGTCGGTGCCGAATACGTCATTGTCCATGGTCTTGGGTATGGCGATGACCGGGAAGCCTTCCTTGTGGAGACGTTCCGCAAAACTCAATGTATCGTCCCCGCCGATTGGGATCACAGCGTCAACCCCCAGGTGTTCGAGGCCCCTGACGCAATGGGAGGTGAAGTCATGGGTCTTTTCCCCCTCCTTAAAGTCATTTCTGAGAAAATCAGGGACATCCTTTTCCTTTACGGCGCTCGGGTTGGTTCTGGACGTGTGAAGATAGGTTCCGCCGGACCGGTCAATGGTTCGAACCTCTGCCCGGGAAAGTTTCTGGATGTAGTCCTTCGAGCCCTTGGGATTGTCCGGATTGTAGTTCAGAATCCCGGCCCATCCACGTCGGATCCCGAGGACCTGGATCCCCTCGCTGTCGGCCCGATACACCAGGGTTTTAATGCAGGGGTTCAGCCCCGGGACATCCCCGCCGCCGGTCAGAATGGCAATGGTCGATTTTTTTTTGGCATCTTTCTTCATGGCATCCTCCCTATTCCCGCGCATGGGAAAAGACTGCAGAAAATTGTGCCTCGCATGGCGCCGGCATCGTCTGTTTCTGATCCAGCTCCTCAGCGTCGTCGATACCCAGCGCGTTATCGTAGAGCTATAAAAGAACCGTGCAACCGTGTCAAGATGATTTCAGCGGCGACCTCTCAGCCTGCACGAACGCCTCAACGAGATTTTATGTTGACAAGTGGGGCCAAAAGGCTATGCTTGAATGGGTTCAAGGTTCAAGGTTCAAGGTTCAAGGTTCAAGGTTCAAGGTTCAGGGTTCAGGGTTCAGGGTTCAAGGTTCAGGGTTCAAGGTTCAGGGTTCAGGGTTCAGGGTTCAGGGTTCAAGGTTCAGGGTTCAAGGTTCAAGGCGTGAGGCGCGGGGGAAACAGGGCTGGTTGAATAATGGGCGGAAACTCCGAACCTCTGAATCTTTCGGTAAAAGAGAATTATCCGTCGGCCTGGCACACCATCCAAAGGGAGAACAGCGCATGTCCGTATCCAACAAAATCCAAGGAGCCATAGAAAAATCATCGTGGATCAGAAAGATGTTCGAAGAAGGCGCCAGGAGAAAGGCGGCATTCGGCGAGGACAAGGTCTTTGACTTCAGCCTGGGAAACCCGAATCTGGAACCGCCGCCCAGTGTCAAACGGGTCTTGGGGGATCTGGTAAAAGATGAGACCCCGGGGCAGCATGCCTATATGTCCAATGCCGGCCTCATCGGGACCCGGCAGGCCGTTGCCGAGCATCTCAATACATTAAACAGGCCCCGGTTTTCCGCCGACGAGATCGTGATGACCGTGGGGGCCGGGGGAGCACTTAACGTGGTCTTGAAGACGATCCTGAACCCTGGAGAGGAGGTCGTGATCCCCAAACCCTATTTCGTGGAATATAACTTCTATCTGGATAACCATCAGGGTGTGCCGAGACTTGTGGATACAAAAGCCGATTTTTCCTTTGATTTTGACGCAATGGAAGCGGCGATGACCGAAAAGACGCGGGCTGTTCTCATCAATTCCCCCAACAACCCAACCGGAAAGATCTACCGGAAAGGGGACCTGGAAGAACTGGCACAGCTCATGACCCATTACAGCGGCAAGTTCGGGCAGCCCGTCTACCTGATCTCTGACGAGCCCTACCGGAAGATCGTTTATGACGGCGTGTCGGTGCCGAGTGTTTTTGATCTGTACAATGAGACCTTTGTGGTCACATCCTTTTCAAAGGATCTCTCGCTTCCGGGTGAACGCATCGGATATGCCGCAGCCCATCCGGACATATCAGACAAGGGCATAATCCTGGCCGGCATGGTCCTCTGCAACCGGGTTCTTGGCTATGTGAACGCCCCGGCCATCATGCAGCGGGCTATTGCCCGTCTCCTGGAGGACAGTGTGGATATCTCTGTCTATCAACGAAAAAGAGACCGGCTGTGCGAGGGTCTGGCCTCTTTTGGCTACGACATTATGAAGCCGGAGGGGGCCTTCTACCTCTTTCCGAGAACGCCCATAGCTGACGATGTGGCGTTTGTGGCCGCACTCCAGGAAGAAAATATCCTGACAGTTCCGGGGACCGGTTTTGGCGGTCCCGGTCACTTCAGGATCGCCTACTGCGTATCGGACCAGGTGATTGAAAGCGCCCTTCCGGGATTTGAGAAGGTAATCAAGCGATATTAAAGACCCACGGAGAAAAGATTGATGTACAAAAAGATGCTTTCTCTCAGGTTCCCCAAAAGAATCGTTGACGAGCCCATAGCGGTGAACCTTGTCAAAAAATTTGATCTCTCTTTCAATATCCTGAAGGCCACCATTTACCCCAGAAAAGAAGGGCTGATGGTGCTGGAACTGAGCGGTCACCGGAAGAATTTTCAAAAGGGTGTCCGTTACCTGAAGAGTATCGGAATCAAGGTTGAGAGCATCGGCCAGGATATCCGGCGCAATGAAAAGAAGTGTTTCCAGTGCGGGGCCTGTACGGCCGTGTGCCCCACAGGGGCCCTTTATATCAAGCGACCGGAGATGGAGGTGGCCTTTGACAACGAAAGGTGCAGCGCCTGTGAATGGTGCGTGCCCGCATGCCCCGCCCGCGCAATGGAGGTCAGTTTCAACAAGGTCCTCTTGGAGTGATCCCGCTGAACGGGCTGCAACCAAAGGGTTTGGGATCGTCTACGCTTGACCCCAAGCTTCTCTGAAGGCCCTCAGCACCTTTTCTCGAACAGACTCCGGCGGTCTCATGGAACAGGGTTCCCGGTGGAGCACCTGGTGATAGGTCTGATCGCTGTTGCCGATCTCCCTGAGCAGCATGCGCGGCGTAATCCGCGCATTTACGCGATAGTGATCATTTTCCCGCCCTGAAAACAGGGCCATGTTAAAGCTGTAAAAACCCTCCCGATCGAAATACCTTAACGCGGCCGTGAGCCCTTTGATGAAGTCATCCCGTTCCTCATCCTTCCATTCGAGCAGGGAGCGACACGCCTCAAAAATGCACCATATATCGGGAAGAGCGCCCTGGGGGGCAAAACTCATGACCCAGAAGGTCGAACCGGTTTCCGTGAGGAGCCGCTCGTCTGACTCTCTTTCCGCGTCCATATAATCTTCCCAGAATGTTCTCCCGTTTTTCAGAAAATAGGCGTGGCTGCAATCCATCTGCATACGGAGCTGGCAGGTGGGGATTACCCCGCAGTTGACCTGGAGATGGGGATGAATCATACTGGATCCGGAGGGGGGCATATAGTTCCAGTTGACGTTAAAAAAGCGAGTGCCCGGATCGTTCCGGGCGACGCTTTTGATGAACGTCCGCGCCGCTGTAAACCCGTCTCTGATAATATCAGCCGTAAACCCCCCCGGGACGATAAAATGATCTTTTCCGAATATGCAGACGCCCGCGTACCGGTCCAGGGGAAGAAGATTGGGGAAAACACATGCCGCTCCCTCATGAAGCCTTCCTCCGGGAATGATCTCTTCCGGGAATAGGGGCGTCGCCTTTTCCAGAGATTCCGGACAAAAAGGGCAGCTCATTTCCCTGGACTTCCTGATAAGCTCCTCGAAATCGGGTCTTCCAACCGGACGGTACGGGAGGTCAAAGATCCTGGTTGGCTGTCCGGTGAGGGGATCATAGCGTATTTCAAAAGGGATCTCATGCATTGAAAAGCCTCTAAAGGGGTTCCTTAGCCGCATGTGATCCTTGATCTTCTTAAAGAAAACATTCATGACATCACCTCATGTTTTTTTGCCGCATCTTCCTGACGGGCAAGTTTTTACGCTATCGCTGCAAAATTCGCTCAATGCCCTCCATCATGCCCCGATCTCGAGGAGATAAAAAACGCCGAAAGATGCTCTCAATGATTTACTTGAGACCTTTTAATCAGTATAATGGAAAACAGAATGGTTTCAAACAAGTTTCCGCTAAAGCAAGGCGTGCCGGCGACAAACGAAACAACCAAGAAGATGAGTGCATTTTAAACGCAGAGGATACTGGAGGCGACCCATGGCTGAAACACCCGTACTGGAGATCTTTTCCGACTACATCTGACCCTGGTGCTATTTCATCACGGGCCGTGTTGATCGACTGAGAAAGCGCTACACGTTTGACGTCCGGTGGACCGCCTTCCCGCTTCACCCGAACATACCTTCAGAAGGCCTGACCCTGGAAAAGCTTTTTGAAGGCCGCGGGATTGATCTCCCTGAGGCAATGGCTAGACTCGGACGCGTGGCCGCAGAAGAAGGGCTCCCTTTTGGCAGGAGGGAAAAAACATATAACACCCGTCTGGCACAGGAACTGGGGAAATGGGCCGAGGCGAAGGACAGCGGAGAGCCTTTTCACATGGCGGTCTTTCATGCTTATTTCGCTGACGGAATGAATATTGCCCGTATTCCCAACCTGTTAGATCTGGCCGTCAAGGTCGGTCTTTCCGACCAGGAGGCGCAAGAAGTTTTGGAAAAGAGGACCTTCAGGGAGGCGGTGGATTCGGACTGGAAACGGTCACACCAAATGGGTATTAACGCGGTCCCAACCTTCCTGATGAACGGAAAGGCGCTGGTGGGGGCACAACCCTACGACGTCTTAGAGCGCTTCCTCATGGAAAACACAGTGAGAAGAAGCCTCCCGGATGGTTAGTTTATTTTATGTGCAACAAATAAATTCCCATTGAAACCATCAGCAAGATAGCCGGGGAGTTCCTGCAGCTATGGGTATCCACAAGGAAAGCCTTCTGGGGCTGTTGCTTCTTTCGGTAGTGCTCTCCGTTTTTCCGGGCTGTTCCCATGACAAGGAAAGCGCCCTGACGCGCATCAGGAACACCGGGGAGCTTCGTGCAGCCATGAGCGCGGACTATCCGCCCTTTAATTACCTTACTGAAAAGAGGGAACTCCAGGGGTTTGATGTGGACGTTACCCGGGAATTGGCCGGAAAGGTTGGCGTTCGGCCGAAAATCATCCTCAAGAAATGGAGCGGCATCATCCAGGGGCTCTTGGCCGGGGAATACGATATCATATCGGGAAGCATGGCCATCAGCGAGGAGCGGATGAAGCGCGTCGCATTCTCCGTCCCGTATTACCACTCCGTAGTCCGGGTAGTGGTACAGAAAGGCTCGCCGGTGAAAGATTTGAGTGACTTGAACGGCAAGAGAATAGGCATTGGTGCGGGATCAGACTACGAGAAAGACGCCAGAGAACTGGGGGCGGCCGATATCCTTTTTTTTGAACCCTGGAGCAGAGGGCTCCCGGAACTCCAGGAAGGGCATCTGGACGCAATGATCGTTGACCAGATCGTAGGGATTAATGCCGTGGAACTTGGAAAGTACGAGATCCAATTCCTGGGAGCGCCCTTGCGCCGCGAGGCGGTGGCCATAGCTGTTCGCAAAGAAGACAAAAAGCTGCTAAAGGAAATCGACAAGGCCGTAGTGTCCATGAAGAACAGTGGCTTCCTGGCCGAACTGAGCAGTAAGGTGGCCCGTTGTGAATATGACTGCTCCGGCAGTTTCTAAAGATCCGGGTCCAGAGGGCCCGGCTTTGGTTAACCCCGAAGGGGATTTCGTCTGCCGTGAACGGAATGGCCCAGGGAATGATGGAGTATTGGAGCGCTGGAGTGATGGCAAGGTCCTTCGAATCTGCGGCAGGACGGCAGAGCCATTTTTCTCTGACCTTGCCCAGAGAGCAAGGGTTTCCATGTTGAACGAAACGGGTTTGACCGTCAATTTCGGAGTTTTTCAAGCACCTCTTCGTTTGTGGGAAAGCGCCCCGCCTTGTGCTTCGAAAATACGAGGCGGCCATCCGCCACCACATCAAATACCCCCCCTTTTCCTTTGATGAGTTCTGCCTCGACCTTGTACGCCTTTGATATAGCGGCCGCCAGACTGGTGGCCTGGGGAAGATAGTTTCAGGGCACGCAATAGGTAATGGAAACTCTCATGTTTTGTTCCTCCCTGTCTCTGAGTACGCTGGGTCTTGAAAACGCCCAGCACCCCAAAATGATAAGGTTTATCGGCGAAACAATCGACAACACACCCTAAAGCACAGGACTTCTTCCATGGCTGGCCGCAATCTTCCCGAAACATACCGCAAACATCGGCCGGAAGGGTCGTCGGCAAGGATCCAGCAGTGAGATTTCATCGCATGTTCTTCGCGGTCTTGCCTCGGCTTCTCAGGGTTTCAAACAGTTTTTTCGTGGCAAAAAATGCCCTCTCGGGAACAGGGCGCTTCGTGAACTCCCCGGTTTCGATTCCCTGGTGCGCAATTTCCCGCTGTTGACAATTGATCAAAAGGGGGGGTATGCTCAAAGGAACCTTGCTACAGTCCTCTCAACTGGAGGATAACAGATGGAAAACAGGGGGTTTATAGCCGATTCCATGCTGGGCAGACTGGCCAAGTGGCTCAGGGCGCTGGGATATGACACGCATTATCAGCCCCGTTACACGCCGGAGGACATGAACGCGCTTTTGAGAGAGGGAAGACTGCTGCTGACCCGACACAGAAAACGTGCTGAAAGATCAGACAGAAGGGCGCTGCTCATCCACGGCAATCATGTGAGCGAGCAATTAACTGGTCTGGCAAGAGAACTCGACCTGGAGCCTCCCCCCTCGGCATGGTTCAGCCGGTGCCTCTTATGCAACACGTTATTAAGGGAGGCGCGTAAAAACGCGGCGAGTGAGAAGGTCCCCGAGTACGTTTTTCATCAAAACGTGAATAATATCCGCGTTTGTCCTTCGTGTGGCAGGCACTTCTGGCCGGGGAGCCACCGGTCCAGGATGGAAGACCAGTTGAGGAAATGGGGTCTTCCCTTTATTCACGAAACGCCTTCTGAGGGCACAGAAGGAACAGCCCGCTCCGTGACCCTTGAAGAACATTCAACCAGGCCTGTCCCGTAAAGGAGCGACCGTTCCCCTCACATGCAACGGGTCGAATTTCAACGCCCTCTCTCAGGCAGAAGCGTTCTCTTTTCTCCCGAAGACCCGATCCGCCTCAAAACACGCCTTCGCCAGCAGGCTATGCTTTTTTGCCGGCTGCGTTCTGTTTGGCAGCGGCTTTTTTCCTGGCAGCCGGTTTCTTGACCCTGGCCGGCTTTTTCGCTTTGGCCTTGGCTGCCTTTTCCGCTGCCTTTGCCTTCTTAAGGGCTGAATCTAACTTCTTGACGTTTCCCTTCGTAGCTGTCACTTCTTTGTTAAGTCGTGCCAGTTTTTTCTTTGCCAGCTGCAAGCTACGCTGAATTTGTTTGACAGTTGCCATGCCGCCTCCTTTTGTTTATGGTTAATAATAAAGCCTTTGAAGGTGAAGGATAAATGCAAAATTCAGATAAGTCAAGAAAATATGTCAATTCCATGAGAAATTAAACCCTCCAGCAGCATATTGAATCCTGATGTAAGTAATATGTGCTCGTTTCGCCGGAGGCGAACAGGAATGGATCACATGAAGTCATTTCACAGGATATCCGCGCGCTTCGTTTTCATGGCAGCCCTTCCCTTCTTGTTCTGAAGTACGGCTTCACAATATCCTCAGAATGCCGCTGTCCTCGAAGGGTGACTGCTTTACACAATTTGTGCCCATCCATTCATTCCATTGTGGGCACAAAGGGTTTCCCATTCATAAATCGACAATTTTTGTCCGCGCTCTGCTTGGACTCCCCACCCTTCGGGCGGGTCCCCGGTTTCGCAAGGTCAAGGAAGTCAAAAGGTTGTGCGGAGACGTACGATCATACGTCGCACAAGGAACCCCGCAGTTTGACGCAGAGATTGCGGAAAAGGGCCATTTATGGATGGAAACTTATTGGGTGTGAAGCGATACGCCCGTAGCAGGCCTCTGGTTCAAAGCCTGAGAAGCGCAAGGATGCGGTCTATATTGCAATGGGTCTCGAAGTGGTCGGCAAGCCGATCGTATTGATGGAACCTCGCCCGCCTGCCGGGTCCGGGCCTTCTCTCTCGGATTCCCTTTTTGCGCCGGATGCTGTTCAGAAAGGATCCCCGGAATCCCGCTGCGTCCAGGATCCCGTGCACATAGGTCCCGGCTGCCAGTCCGTCGCGCACTGCCCAGCCATCCAGCGACCGGCGCCGGCTTCCGGGCCGGTGGATCTCCAGGAGGGCGCCCCCTTCGTCACCTGTCGGGGTGGTGCGTCCCATGTGGATCTCATAGCCTGAAATACGCTGGCCGGTCATGAGGCACCGGCCGTTGACCCGGCGGACCACCTTGTCCTTTTCCAGAACGGTCCGGACCGGCAGGATCGCAAGACCCTGAATCTGAGCCCGCCTGGACTCCACGCCGTCGGGGTCCCGGATCTCTTCTCCCATCAGCTGGTAGCCGCCGCAGATGCCCAGGACCTGTTTGCCCGCATCGAGGAATGCCTTTACCGCCCTTGTCCAGCCCCGCTTCTGCAGCCAGTCGGCGTCTTCCATGACATTTTTGGTTCCGGGAAGGATCAGGGCGTCGTAGTCATGGGCAAGCTCAAGGGGCCGTGCAAGGTAGTTGAGCGCCACGTCGGGCTCGCCTTCCAGGGCCTCCAGGTCCGTGAAATTGGAAATGGCCGGAAGACGCAGCACGGCGATGTTGACGGTTTCCGGCCGGGTCTTCGCCATGGGCCGCCGGTCCTCCTGGACCGCCACAGAATCTTCCTTGTCAATGATGATATCATGGAAGAATGGGATTATCCCGAATACCGGCCGGCGTGTCCGATTTTCAATATACGCCACGCCGTCGGCAAACAGTCGGCGGTCCCCGCGGAATTTGTTAATGAGAAAACCGGCCGTGAGCGCCTTTTCCCGGCGGCTCATGAGGTGACAGGCGCCGATGACCTGGGCGAAGACGCCGCCGCGATCGATATCGGCAACCAGGATGCAGGAGGCCCGGGCTGTCCCGGCCATGGCGAAATTGACCAGATCGGTTTTCTTCAGATTCATCTCGCAGCAACTGCCCGCTCCCTCCATCACGATCACGTCGTATTGCCCTGCGAGCCGGTAATAGGCTTCTCTCACCGCCCTTCGAAGATGCGGCTTCAAACGGTGATAGTCCACGGCATCGAGTTGCGCGTACACCTTGCCCAGCAACACCACCTGGGCGCCCAGGCCGCTCGATGGTTTCAGCAAAATCGGGTTCATGTCAACAGATGGCAGGAGGCCCGCCGCCTCGGCCTGGACCACCTGTGCCCGGCCGATTTCGCCCCCCTCTGTCGTGACGTAGGAGTTGTTGGACATGTTCTGGGCCTTGAACGGGGCCACGCGGATCCCCCGGCGCCTGAGGATGCGGCAGAAGGCCGTCGCTGCAATGGACTTTCCCACATCGCTTCCTGTCCCGAGGAACATAAGGGCTTTACAGGTCATGGACGTCAACACATTTGATGGATGGTTGATATACGCTGTTGGATGCGGGGATACCCCATCCCGCAAATCCCTTCGTGCTGCTGATAGACGACCCGGACCATACGGCCCCCCTTTTCCCCTCTTCAGGTACTCCGGTACTCCAATTCACCAATATTCGCTTCTTAATTTTCAATCTCCAATACCTCCCGCACCTTCCTCGCCAGATGATCGGGCGTGAAAGGCTTCTGGAGAAAGGCGATCCCTTTATCGAGGAATCCCTTATGAACAATGTCGTTATCCGTATAGCCGGACATAAAAAGGAACTTCAGATCCTGCTGCTCCTCTCGGGCCCGTGCAGCCAGATCCCCTCCGCTCATCCCGGGCATCACCACGTCGGTCAGCGTCAGGTGAATGGGGCCCTCGTATTCCCGCAAGATGCGCAGGGCCTCCCGGCCGTCCTGGGCACACAGGACATGATACCCATAGCTTTCTAACCCTTTAAGGGTTACGTTTCTGACCGTCTCGTCATCCTCCACCAGCAGGATCGTCTCGGAGCCATGGAGCGCGACTTCCTTTTTAGCTGCCTTTTTCAGCCCAGAGGAGCCCCCTTGATGCCTGGGCAGGTAGATCTTGAAGGTGGAACCTTTCCCCGGCTCGCTGTAGACCCAGATGTTGCCGTTGCTCTGTTTTACAATGCCGTATATCGTTGACAGCCCCAGCCCTGTTCCCTTGCCCTTTTCCTTGGTGGTGAAAAAGGGCTCGAAAAGCTGGGATTTCACCTCCCGTGTCATTCCGGTTCCCGTGTCGCTCACGGCCAGCATCACATAAGGACCCGGCGTCACCGCCAGGTGTTTCATGGCGTACGCTTCATCCAGTTCCACGTTTCCTGTTTCAATGGTCAGCGTTCCGCCTTTGGGCATGGCATCCCTGGCATTCACACAAAGGTTCATGATCACCTGTTCGATCTGTCCCACATCGGCCTCTACCTCTCCCAGATCCGGGGCCAGATCTGTTTTCAGCCCGACATCCTCACGGATAATGCGGCCCAGCATCTTCTCCATGTCATTGACGACCTCGTTGAGACAGATCACTTCCGGCTGGAGGATCTGCTTCCGGCTGAAGGCCAGGAGTTGACGGGTCAGGTTGGACGCCCTTTCTCCGGCCCGTTTGACCTCCTGGATCATCTCGCTACGGGGGTCATCCTTGCCTGTATCCATCAGCACCATTTCGGCATTCCCAAGGATGGTGGTCAAAAGATTGTTGAAATCGTGGGCAATGCCGCCTGCCAGCCTCCCCACCGATTCCATCTTCTGGGCCTGGAGAAACTGCTCCTGCAATTCCTGACGCTCCTGTTCCAACCGCTTGCGCTCGGTGATGTCTTCCACGATACCCTTGTAATGCGTTATCCGTGCCTCTTCGTTCCTCACGATAGAAGTCCAGTCACTGATCATCTTTTCAGAGCCGTCTTTTGTTATGATGCGATAGGGTTCGTGGGTAAATTCGGCAATCTGCACTCTGCTGCTATGTTCTGTCACTTCTTCGGCCACTCGCTCCCGGTCTTCAGGATGAATGCAGCCGACATAACTGACTTTCCCGGTCATGAATTCTTCTGCCGTATATCCAAAGAGCCTCTCAACGTTTTCCGAGACAAACGCCACCGGCCATCCTTCCTGATTTTTCCAGGTGAAGACAACGGATGAACTCCTGTTAATGATGTCGTTCGCTTCCTTCAATGCCTTCTCCGCTTGCTTGCGCTCGGTGATGTCTCGGATGCAAACGGCCACAGCGGATACGGAACCGTCGTCAGCAAGACAGGGTGTGTAGAGGACCTCGACGAATCGGGGCGCGCCGCTCAAGACTTCGCGTGTTGTCTCAAACCGTACCTCCTGTCCCTCGAAGCATCGGTCGAGCCCCGGTTTAACCACATCCTGAAAAGTGGCCCTGCCCAGCACATCTTCCAGCCTTTGTCCTGCAAGGGATTTGTCGTCTCCAGTTATGAGGCGACGGTAGCTCGGGTTTGTCACCAGGTACACATATCCGCGGTCCACCAGGGCCATGGCTTCCGAGCTGCTGGAGACAATCTGCGCGTACCGATCGCGCTGGCGCTCCAGGTTCATATTGTGCAGCGCAAATGCAAGATCCCCGGCAATCTCGGCGAGCAGGGATGTCTCCTCAGGATCAGCCGCAAACTCTACCGGTACACAGACCCCCAGCCACCCGTACAACTGGTCGTTATAATACAATCCCACGGTCATGGCCGCATTCCCGACATAAATGTGCACCAGGGGGCAGTCCTTGCAGGCGACCGCCGGGTGTCTGGTCATAACAACTTCCCCCCCGGTCCGGCTGCGCAGACAGCATGCCGGTAAGTGCCCTTGTTCGAACATAGCTGTCAGATTATTCAACGCCACATCATCGAACCCAGCGCAGGCCCCCTTCATGTCGCTTGAGGAACCGTCAACCTGCACAATCCATGCGCCCCGGAACCCGCGCGAGGTGACCAGGTTGTCGCACGCGCCCTGGATCAGCCGGTCCCGATGCTTCTCGTGGACAATGAGCTGGTTGACGTGGCGGATGGAACGGAGCACGGCGTTCAGGTGCTGCTCGCCTTGCTTTGCTCGTTCCCGTTCGATCATGCCGCCGAGTTGCCTGGCGATGTCGTTGACCAGATGTCGCTCCTCCTTGATGAACGGACCCTCAGTTTGCTCGGGTCTTTCCTCAAGGTAGCAAACCTCCACTGCTCCGACGGCCTCGCCCGAGAGAATAATATCGGAGGATTGCTTCCAGGCGGTTTCCCTGAAATTGGCTGTAGTGAATTCGCGGTCTTTCAAGGCGATCCGGGCGCAGGTGATTTCGGTATATTGCCAGCCCGAAGGGATGAGACCTACAACACGTTGCAGGGCGTTATCCACGGTCTTATGCGGTTCGGCCAATGCCTCCGAAATTCGATACAAACAGGCCTGTTCCTTGACCCGTTGCTGGACGAGCTCCTCGAGCCTGGCACGATATTGTTCAAGTTCCACCTCGGCCCGCTTGCGCTCCGTAATGTCCCGAATCACGCCCACCGTCCCCAGGAGTACGGTCCCATTTCCCTCACGGTCAATTGAGTAAATGCCTGAACTGCTAATCTCCACAATCATGACGTCCGGTCTTCCGGCGTAACGCTCAGCCGGGACGGTCCTGCCGCCACCCCTCGGTACAAGGCGTACCTCCAGTCCCACGGTGATCCTCTTCCCGGACCTTCGTTCATCAAACAACTTCGGCGTTTCTTCCGGCGCTGTTCTTCTATTGCTGAACCGGGGCAGAACCAGTTCACGGGCCACGGACTCCATGTCCGCGGGAAGCACTATTTTGGAGAAGTGTGCCCCTAAGAGGTCTTCTTGCGTGTAGCCCAGCGAGTTAACCGCTTCGTTCAGGTACGTGAATCGACCGTCGGCGTCTATCCGGTAGACAATATCGGGAATGGTGCTAACCAGGCTCCTGTACCGTTCCTCTGATGCGGTCAAGGCCACGATCTTTTCAGCCAGCTCCGCACGAGCCCGCGCCAGATCCAAAAAAACGCGGACTTTTGAACGCAGCACATCCGGGTTGTACGGCTTGACAATGTAATCCACCGCGCCAACCTCGTATCCTCTGAAAATCCGTTCCTCCTCAGCGTAGACCGCTGTCAGAAAGATAATCGGCATGTTTCGGGTCGTGGTATCGCCTCTCAAGTGTTCAGCCAGTTCGTAGCCGTCCATGTCGGGCATCAACACATCGACAATCGCCACGGCGAAACGGTGCTGGAGCGTGGCGGCAAGTGCCTGGTTGCCGTTCATGGCTTCCACGATTTCGGCATCGACCTCATTCAGCACCTGCTTGAGGGCCACAAGGTTCTCCTTTCTGTCGTCCACAATCAGGATTTTCTGCCTCAATTCCATGTCTTTCATAACCCTCTCCCGTCAGTACAACAACTTTTTCGGGCAGTCACGTGTTTGGAGTGGTGGAGCAATGGAGTACTGGATTCGATGTAGCCCATCACAACCTTCCTTTTCATTACTCCATCACTCCAATACTCCGCCGTTCTTTATCTTTTTCTCCAATTGAATCAGTCTCTGCCCTATCTCTTCCACTCCCAAAACCTCGTCCACGACGCCTGCATCGATGGCTGCCTGAGGCATAAACGGGGTGCTGGCGCTTGCCGGGTCCTGGGCCACGGTCAGGCCTCCTGCCTCGCGGACCGCCCGAAGACCCCTCCTGCCGTCATCACTGGCGCCTGAAAGGATAACCGCGATTACCCCATTGCCCCAGGCCCTGGCAGCGCTCTCGAAAAGCACATCAATGGACGGCCTGGACCAGTTGACCCGATCGTCAATGGAAAGGGCAATGGTGCTGTCCCGTTCCACGAGCATGTGATAGTTGGCCGGCGCCGTGTATACGCAGCCCTGCTCGATCCGCGCCTTGTCGCAGGGTTCGACGACCGGGTGCCGTGCGGCGCACGCCAGGTGCCGGGCAAACGAGCCATCGTCGCTCGCGTGCAGGTGCTGGACCACCAGGACCGGCAGCGCGAAGTCCCCAGGAAGTGCAGACAGGATAACCCTGAGCGCTTCGAACCCCCCGGCCGACCCGCCGATCACTACAACGCGGAACGCGGAAGTCATACCCTGTCCTTCACTCCCGTACTCCAATACTCCATCACTCCATTACTCCACGTCCGAACGCATCCACTTCTTATAGATCCTCGCCTTCTCGTCCACCACCTGATATTGGCTGCTTACGTCGCTGAACCGAAGGTCTTCCTTGGCGCCGATACACAGGAACCCGCCATGCACCAGACTTTCCGTAAAGAGCATCAGTGCCCTGTTTTGAAGATCACGGTTGAAGTAGATCATCACGTTGCGGCAGAAGACCAGGTGGGTCTCGGCAAATACGCTGTCCGAGGCCAGATTGTGGCTGGAAAAGACGATGCGCTCTCTGAGTGCCGCGTCCATGACCGCCGCGTCGTAGTGGGCATGATAATATTCGGATAATGACCCCTTTCCGCCCGCCTGCTGGTAGTTACGGGTGGCTTCCTGCATTTTTCCCATATCGTACACCCCCCCCCGGGCCTTCTCCAGACCATCCTCGTTGAAATCGGTGGCATAGATGGTCGCCCGGTCGTACACGCCTTCCTCCCTGAGCACGATGGCCAGGGAATAGACCTCCTCCCCGGTGGCGCACCCGGCATGCCAAACCTTGACATGGGGCCAGGTTTTGAGGAGCGGGACCACCTTGTCCCGCACCGAGCGGTAGACGATCGGGTCGCGGAACATCTCGGTCACCGATATGGAGAAATATCGAGCCAGCCTGGTGAAGAACTCCCTGTCGTGCATCACCTTGGGGATCATCTCGGAGACCGACGCACATCCGGCCCCGGACATGAACTGGGCAATCCGCCGCTCCATAGAGGCCCGGGCATACGACCGGAAGTCATAGCCCCAGCGACGGAAGATGGCTTCGAGCAAGAGATCGATTTCTATATTTTCGATTTTGGATTTTGGATTTTGGATTGAGTTCATAACCCGTTTACCTATCCTGGGGCCGGAGTATTGGAGTATTGGAGTAATGGAGTAGTGGAGTAATGGAGTAGTGGAGTGATGGAGTAGTGGAGTGATGGAGTGATGGAGGATTGGAGTGATGGAAAAAACATACTGTTCAATGGGTTTCCAGGAACTGGGTTTTCCCGCCATCTCCATATATCCTGAGACGCCCATTTACCACTCTCTCATTCCAGCACCCCATCTCCGCTTTGTCACTTCAGTACTCCAGCACTCCGGCACCCAGGCCTTTCAGTCCATCACTCCAGCTCATAGGTGGCGTTAGCTTCCTTAACCATCAGATGGTCGATCCAGTCGCCTTGTTTTCTCTTCCCTTCAAGACGCTGGACAAGCTTCAAGAGTCCGTTCTCAATCTTGAAGGCCAGGCGATCCAGTTTGTCAAATTGGTCTTCGGTTATTTGGGCGGACTTTCTGCATGCTTGCAGTCCGGAAACCGATTCCCCTAACGAGCCGAGAGCTATGTTCAAAAAATTGAGATACTCGTGAATTGATCTCCGGCAATATCCCTCAGCAATATTCCGGTGAACTGAATCGCTACAGGCAATCGCCTGCCCCGCAACTCGCTTCAACTCAAAAGGAAACGACCGAAACACCTCACACGTTTTCCCGTAATACTCGATGGCGTCTTGCCACACACGCAACTGCTGATACCCACGATTCTTATTCTTCCTCACCCCCATTACTCCATCACTCCATTACTCCATCACTCCATCACTCCATCACTCCATCACTCCATTACTCCATTACTCCATCACTCCATTACTCCATCACTCCATCACTCCATCACTCCATTACTCCATTTCTCCCTCACTCCTTTTCTCCTCTCACCTGTACAGCCACACCCGCATCATGGAGATCAGGCGGCCTGCATCCACGGGCTTGGGCAGGTAGTCGTTTGCCCCGGCCGCGAGGCACTTCTCGCGGTCCTCGGGCATGGCCTTGGCCGTGAGGGCAATGATGGGAAGCTTCTTAAAGCGCTCCTGGGCGCGAATCCGCTCTATGGACTCGTAGCCGTCCATGACAGGCATCATGATGTCCATGAGTACGAGGGCTACATCCGGCTGCTCATCGAGCAGGCGGAGGGCCCGTTCCCCGTTTTCCGCCTTCAGGGGGTGCATGCCCCGTTCCGAAAGGAGTCGCGACACAGCGAACATGGTCCGCATGTCGTCATCCACCACCAGCACCTTCTTGTCCCTCAGAAGCGCGTCCGTATCATGAAGATCCTGAATGAGCTTCCGTTTCTTGTCAGGCATCTGACTTACGACCCGGTGCAGGAAGAGGGAGACCTCGTCCAGGAGCCGTTCCTGGGACCGGACGTCCTTGATAACAATGGATTCCGCATGCTCTCGGAGTGCCATCTCCTCCTCGAGCGTCAGGTCCCGGGCCGTATGTACGATCACCGGCGGCAGGACCAGACCCTCGCGCTCGAGAGTTGCAAGCAGCTCCTTGCCGTCCATATCCGGAAGTCCCAGGTCCAGGACCATGCAGTCATAGCGGAGGGCACGAAGCGACTCCAGGGCATCGGCCCCGGTCCCGACCTCGTCCACCGTGACGTCCCCGTTTCCGATCAATCGAACGGTTTCGCGACGGATCTTCGGATCGTCCTCCACCACCAGCACGCGCTTGGGCTTCCCGGCGGATACCTGTTCGAGCCTGCGAAAGGTCTCCTCAAGCTCCTCCTGGGAAACCGGCTTGACGGCGTGGCCCACCGCGCCCTTGCGGAACGACTCGGTCGAGGCCTCTTCCACAGAGACGACATGCACCGGGATATGCCGGGTGTGGGTATCTTCCTTGAACGCCTGCAGGACGGCCCACCCGTCCATGCCCGGAAGGCGGATGTCGAGGATCACCGCGCTCGGCAGGTGCTTTGCTGCGAGTTCGAGTCCCATCTCCCCGGTGGGCGCGGACACGCATTTGAACCCTTTTTCATGGCACTTATGAAGAAGGATTCGGGCGAAGTCCGGATCGTCCTCAATGACCAGGATTGTCCTGTCACCCTCCTTGATGTTCTCCCGGTCATCCGAAATGGATACGAGTGACTTGATACTTGAAACTTGATGTTGACCATTGGAAATTGCCTTCTTATGAATTTCGAGCTTCGAGTTTCGCGTTTCGCGTTTCCGTGCTCCGCCTTCGACGGGCAGGTACAGGGTGAACGTGGACCCTTCCCCCACTTCGCTCTCGAGCTGAATCTCCCCGCCCAGGAGCCGCGCCAGTTCCCTGGAGATGGAAAGCCCCAGCCCTGTCCCGCCGTACTTCCTTGACGTCTTGCCATCCGCCTGCTGGAATGCCTCAAAGATCATCTTCTGCTGACCGGGCGCGATGCCGATGCCCGTATCCTTGACCGCGATGGAGAGAAATTGACGATTTGCGATTTTCGATTTGCCGTCTCCGGTTTCAGATGGCTCGGCTGCCGTTCGGAGCGTAACAGCCCTTCCTTCGCTGTCCTCCCAATGACCATTGACCAGTGACAACTGGCCAAACGTGACGGTCACGCCCCCCTGTTCCGTGAATTTGATGGCATTGGACACCAGGTTCCGGATGACCTGATCCAGCCGCTTATGATCGCTCGTAATCTCGGCCGGGGCGTCATCCCGTACCTCGATTTCGAGAAGGAGTCCTTTCTCACGGGCCATGTGTCGGAAAGATGACCGGACGCTTCCCGCAAGGTCGCCCACCCGCACCTTGCCAATCTGAAGCTCCATGCGCCCGGCCTCGATCTTGGAAAGGTCCAGAATCTGGTTGATGAGGTTCAAGAGGTCGCTGCCGCTGCCGTGGATGATTCTTGCGGACTCCAACTGATCGGCGGTCAGGTTGCCTTCTTTATTCTGGGCAAGCCCCTGGGCCAGGAGCAGGAGGCTGTTGAGCGGCGTGCGCAGTTCGTGCGACATGTTGGCCAGGAACTCCGACTTGTACCTGCTGGCCAGGGCCACCTCCGCGGCCTTTTCCTCGACCTGCTTCCGGGCGTGCTCGACTTCCCTTTTCTGCCTTTCCAGCAGGTCGTTCTTCTCTTCCAGTTCCTCGTTCGTGACCTGAAGCTCCTCCTGCTGGGCCTTGAGCCGCTCCTCCGACTCGGTCAGCCGCTGGGTCTGCTCTTCCAGTTCCTCGTTGGCAGCCTTCAGTTCCTCCTGCTGGGTCTGAAGTATCTCGGACTGTCTCCGCGTTTCTTCCACAAGAGACTTCAGTTTCTCTCTGGCCTGGGCCGTCTGGATCGCGATGGCAATGCCCTCAGCCACACTGTCCAGGAATTCGGTCTCGAGATCGGAGAAGGCCCGGAGCGAACCGAGTTCCACCACTCCCTTCACCTGGCCGTCAAACAGACACGGGACAACGACGATATTTCTGGGCACTGCCTGACCAAGAGCAGACCCCACCACCACGTAATTCTCCGGCACATCAGTGAGGAGCATCAGCTTTCGGTCCGCCGCCGCCTGACCCACGAGTCCCTCGCCCCACGCGAACGCCTCTGGCACCTTTTCGTGCTTGCGGTACGCGTATCGCCCGCGCAGTTTCAGCCGTCCATCTTCAGCCACAAACAGGGCCCCCACCTGAGCGCCGATGTGTTCGGAAAGATAAGTGATGATATCCCCGGCGAGCGCTTCGATGGGCTTCTCGCCGCGCATACGGTCGTTGAGCCCGGTCTGGCCGGCCCTTGTCCAGTTCTGTCTTTCCAAAGCGCTCTCTATCCGCCTTTTCACCAGTGCCTCGTAGAACGCATCGGATAGGGTCTCAACGGCGTCTTGATCGTGCTGCGTATAGCCTTTTTCCTTGTTCGCAAGGCCAATCATGCCGACTGCCTTCCCCCTGCCCATGAAAGGCACCCCAAGGAAACAGGTAATCGGAGGATGACCTTGGGGCGTGCCGACGCGGTCAGGGTGGGTTTTCATCTCGTTTGCATTGACAATTCGAGACTTGCCTTCCTTCAGCGTCGAGCGGTCGATCCCTCGAACGGGCATATTCTTGGTGAAACTTTTTGCCTGAGAGACAACGATCTCACAGGCGTCCCAACCTGGATCTGTGATCGCAATCGTGTCCACCAGTCCGGCCGGGTTGATTTCGAGGATGAAGCCGAACTTGCTGCCGGTGAGTTCTTCTGCGACGCCAAGGGCGATCTTGGCCACATCTTCGTCGGTCTTGCAGGTGAGCGCTCCTCGGAATACCTTGTTGATCGCATCGATAAGCCGGGTCTGTCTGGCGATTACTTCTTCCGCGTTCTTGCGTCCGGTCACATCCATGCTCACGCCGATGATGCCGATGATTTTGCCGGTTTTATCCACATAGGGAATCTTGCTGGTACTGACCCAGCGCGTTCCGGTTTCCGTTACCCAGGGCTCATCGATGTTCAGCTTCGGTTCACCGCTGTTGATTACCTCCAGGTCATCGTCCAGGTAGGCCTGTGCCTGTTCGCGGGCATACAACTCGAACAGATCCTTCCCCTCAAGGTCTTCTTTTCTCATATTGTGTGCGTCGGCAACGTACTTGTTAACGCGGACGTACCGATTCTCGGTGTCCTTGTAGAACACGAGCCCTGGAATACTGTCCATGATGGTCTCAAGCTCGGAGGAGAGATGCTTCTGAGATTCCGTCTCGCGTTGAAGTTTCTCTGCCATGGTGTTGAAGGCCAACCCCAGATCGCCCAGTTCGTCCCGGGTGCGGACGTCCGGCCGGGTGCTCAGGTCGCCGCCGGCCATTCGCTCTGTGGACCGAGTTAGTTCGAGGATGGGCCTGGATATCGAGCGGGCAATGAACAGGGAGAAAGCCAGGACCGCCACGAGCGTGCCCAGCCCCAGGAAGAGAAACCACTTGGCGAGCGTGCGGATCCGCGTGAGGGTCTCAGCCTCATCCATCTTGATGACCAGCCCGAGCCGCAGGCCGGGTATATGCCGCCATGCCGCCAGGACCTTCACGCCGCGATAGTCCGGGTAGAGGCCGCGACCGATCTTCCCGCGTGCGGCTTCCTGGGCCGGGACCGCGAAGCCCGATCCCTGGCCCAGCCTGCGGGTGAACGCTGCACCGGTATCGTGGCGCGTCGGCGCCACCCAGATGGTCTCGTTCTCCCTTGCCAAAATGATGTCGGTCTCTCCGGTCTCTCCCAGGCCCGAATAGTCTTGAGCGACAGCGTTGATTGGCTTCATGGGCATCTGCATGGCGAGAACACCCACCAACCTGTCTCCGGCCTTGACCGGGGCGGCCTGAAACACCGCCGCGGCTCTCGACGGCTCATACATGTCGATCTCCGAGATCACTGTTTCTCCTGCCTCCTGCACAAGATTGTAAACCCGCGCAAGCTCGGTGTCTTTGTAGCGTCCCGTCCGTAAATTGGTCCCCAGGTCGCGTTCCTTGGTCAGCGAGAATACCACGTCGCCGGCAGGACTGATCATCATGAGGTCGTGAATCCTCTCTCTTCCAGCTAACGCTGCGATCAGAGGGCCATATTTTTCTTCCATCTCCCGGTACTCGCGGGAGTGGATCCCGCCGCTCGAAAAGGACCGTGCAAGATCTCCCAATGCGGCCGCCACCACCGGCACCCGCGCCAGCATGACAAGATCGTCCTGCGCCTCAGCCAGCAGCCGCTCAATGCGTTCGACCCGCTCTTTCGCCAGGGTCTCCAGTCTGTACAGGATCATGTTTTGGAGCGTGTCGGAGATCTTTTGGTAGGCCACAAAACCGGCAATGGCCAAAGGAACCATCGAAACCAGCAGCAAAGACACGAACAGCTTGTTGGCAATCTTGATTTTCATCCCATCCCCCGATATGGCGTCCGCTTACCTTTCAATTGCCTTTAACCGGCATCCCATGCTTCAATAAAGCAATTACATTTTTAAAGAGTGTCTCCCTGTCAAACGGTTTGGTCATGTAGCCGTCTGCGCCCATGGCAATAATTCGATCCCGGTTCTCCGGGCTGTCATGGCCGGTCACGGCAAGGACCTGGATATGGGAGGTGATCGGATCTTCCTTGATCCGCCTGCACACCTCAAAGCCGTCCATCCCGGGAATCAAAAGGTCCAGGATGATCAGTTCCGGCTTAAATGCGATCACCTTGACCCCGGCATCGAAACCATCGCTGGCGATTTCGGTACGGAACCCGTTGTGGGAAAGCATGGCGGTCAGCAATTTCTGGATCTGAGGGTCATCGTCGACAATAAGGACCCTTTCTTTTTCCGGCCCATACCCCGAAAGAAGGGGGCGCATCCCCTTCCGGCGCACAAAGGCTTCAAGATCGCGCCTGTTAATCCGGTACTGGCCTCCAGGCGTCATGAATGCCTTCAGCTCCCCGGACTTGACGTATTTCCAGATGGTCCCCCTGCTGAGGGAACAGATTTTTGCCGCCTGTGGTACGGTGAGAAGGGGCTTCTCCATTGCAAAAAGCCTCCGACGGTGAAAAGGTTTAAGGGGCTAATTAACCGAATGAACAAAATTAACCGAATGAACAAAATTAAACTAAATTAAGTTTAGGAAAAAGTCAAGAAAAAAGCAGAGGCGTGTGGTCGGTCTTTTTTGGTGTGTAAAACTGTCCCGGTTCATCCATACAAACGGTCCGGCGCCTTGGCTCCCGATGGCACAAGGATGACCTCAAGATTGGGCCGGACGAACTGACACGCCCCGGATCGCGCCGAGGCGCATGCGGCCTCTGCGGAATCCGGGGGGTCTTCTTGAGGGTGCATGTGCACGGCCTCGGCGAGGTTAGGGAACGGTCGCGCCTTCTGACCCTTCTCAAAGAGGTTGAACATGGCACGCTGCCGGCTGTAACGGCTTCTATTTCTTGAGCTTTCGCACAAGCATGCAGAGATCAGCCCCCTTGTACGCCTCTGGCTATGCGATCGCCGATCTCCTTGTCGATGTTGCGCCAGTATTCAAACGCACGCTTCAACACAGGTTCGGACACGCCGTTTTTCAGGTGTCCCACTACGTTGGACACCAGCCGGTCGCGCTGTGCGTCGTCCATGACCTCTCGCACCAGGGCGCCGGGCTGGCCGAAGTCGTCATCATCCTTGCGCCTGGTGTAGGCGGCGCGGATGAACTCGCCGCTGGCGCTCCAGGTGGCCACCTCGGGATACCGCTCTGGGTCGGCCCTGGGGCCGCCCTTTGAGTTGGGCGCATAGACCGGATCGGAGACGTTCTCGATCCGCATCGTTCCGCCCTTGCTGTAGCTGTGTACCGGGGCCCTGGGCCGGTTGACCGGGATCTGCTTGTAGTTGACGCCCAGGCGTGCCCGGTGGGCGTCGGCGTAGGAAACCAGGCGGGCGAGCAGCATCTTGTCCGGGCTCGGGCCGATCCCGGGGACGAGGTTGTTCGGCTCGAAGGCCGCCTGCTCGATCTCGGCGTGAAAATCGCTTGGATTGCGGTTCAGGGTGAGCCGGCCCACTTCGTGAACGGGATAGTCGCCGTGGGGCCAGACCTTGGTCAGATCAAACGGGTTGAACCGGTAGGTCTCGGCCTCTTTAAAGGGCATGATCTGTACCTTCAGGGTCCAACTGGGGTAGTCTCCCCGCTTGATCGCATCAAACAGATCGCGGCGGTGGCAGTCCGCATCCCGGCCGGCGATCCGGTCGGCCTCTTCCTGGGTGAGGAACTCGATGCCCTGGTCGGTCTTGAAGTGGTATTTCACCCAGAAGCGCTCGCCTTTGGCATTGACCCACATGTAGGTGTGGCTCGTGTAGCCGTTCATGTGCCGATAGCTCCTGGGGACTCCGCGATCACTCATCAGGATAGTGACCTGATGGGCGGACTCAGGAGACAGGGTCCAGAAGTCCCACTGCATATCGTTGTCGCGCAGACCGCTGTCCGCACGGCGCTTCTGCGAATGGATGAAATGCTGGAACTTCATGGGGTCACGGATGAAGAACACCGGCGTGTTGTTCCCTACCATATCGTAGTTGCCCTCGGTGGTGTAGAACTTGAGCGCAAAGCCGCGAACGTCCCGCCAGGTGTCGGGACTTCCGCTCTCGCCGGCCACCGTGGAGAACCGGGCCAGCACTTCGGTCTTCGTACCCGGTTGAAATACGGCCGCCCTGGTGTAGGCGCTGACGTCCTGGGTAACCTGGAAGTATCCGAAGGCCCCCGAGCCCTTCGCGTGGGGCTGGCGGTCCGGAATCATCTCCCGGTTGAAGCTGGCCATCTGCTCGATCAGGTAGTGGTCGTGCAGCAGAATCGGGCCATCGGGCCCTACGGTAAGGGAAAACTCGTCGCTGGATACAGGGATACCCGCATCGTTGGTTGTGGGCTTGCGGTCGTTGTCTTTCATAATGATTGCTCCTTTCCATTTTTTGGCCTGTGGACCATCACGCCTTTTGATGGGAATGATACGCTAACGGGTAATACCCTGTATCACGGCAAACCTCCCGGGCGTACCCCGACCCTTGGCGGCCCGCCTGAACGGATGCGGATCGGTGCAGCGATCGAAGGGAGGTAATCTAATCAAAGGCCATCGCCGTCTTCCAGACTTCCCATACCTTCCCGACCAGATCCGGACCCGGCTTCAAGGTCATTTTTCCGGGTTTCCAGCCGGAAGGCGTTGCCTCGGCGCCCTTGCTGTTGCGGACAAGCTGGAAGGCCTGAACCTGTCTCAGGCTTTCCGACACATTTCTCCCTACCGGAGGGGTCAGGACTTCATAACCCTGGATTACCCCGTCGGGATCGATAATGAAACGTCCCCGTGTTTCCACGCCGGCCTGGTCGTCATAAACGCCGTAAACGGCCCCCACCTTGCCGCCGGCATCGGAAAGCATGGGAAAAGGCACCCCGCCATCGACCATTTTGGACAACTCGTTGTCGTTCCACATTTTATGCACGAAAACGCTGTCAATGCTCATGGAAAGGACCTGTGTGTCCAGCTTCTGGAACTCCGGATATTTCTCGGCAACTGCCGAGATCTCCGTGGCTCAGACAAAGGTGAAATCCCCGGGATAAAAACAGAGAACCACCCACTTGCCCAAATATTCAGAAAGCTTCACGTTCACGAACTTCCCTTCCAGATAGGCCGGCGCCGCAAAATCCGGCGCCTTCCTTCCGATCATCACCATGGATCCCACCTCCTTCTTGGTTGTTCCAGTTGGCGCCTCCGTATCCTTTGCCTCCGGCTCGCCGACAGGACCGCCTGTCGGTCGTGCGCAACCCGCTTTGAATTCTTCAGGCATAGAAACCCTCCTTTCCTGGTTTGGATCAGTTCAGGCAAAAATGATAAGGGCCTTAATCGCCCCTCTTTTGACAGTCAGGACAAATTCCAAAAAAATCAAGACGATGGGTTGTAATCTGAAACCCTGTCTCCGAAGCCAGCTCTTTTGTAACTCCCTCAAGATTTCCCAGATCCGGGTCAATGATCTTCTGACATTTTGTACAGATAAGGTGAGGATGGGGGCACGGATTGGCGCCGTCATAGCGGTTGCGCCCTTCTGGAAACCCCAGCTCCAGCACCTCATTCAGTTCCTTGAGAAGGGTGACGGTCTTATAAACCGTTGCCAAACTGGTTGTGGGGAAATCCCTTTTCACGGCTTCGTATATCGTCTCAACACTGGGATGGCCGTTACTCCCGGCAAGAATCCTGAGCACCGCAATGCGTTGCGGGGTGATTCTGAAATGCTCCTCTTTCAGCCGGCCAAGCATATGTTCCAGGCGCGATTCTTCTTTGGACATGACATATCCTCTGATAATGATTATAAAAGGATAATCATTTTCTTTTCAGACTAAACCGGCAGGCCGCGGCTGTCAACAAAAAACGTATATTGCATCAACTTTGGAGCAGGTCGCATCAACCGGCCAGGAAGCCGAGAACGGCGCGATCCCTTATTTCATTCTGTTCAAAAACAATGGAATAATGATTGGTACCCGGGATGTCCACATATCGGGCATGGGGGATCCTCCGAACCATCGTCTCGACAACGTCCTGCGGCAGGAGGAGGTCGTCTTCAGCCACCATTCCTTCCGTAGCCCGAAGGATCAGTGCCGGGCAGGAGATCCCCTCATAAAATCGGGATACATCCACCTTGCCCAGATTTTCACGTTCCTCCTGAATGTGCGCGGGATCGATTCTGGATCGAACCCCGCCGTCCACTGCTTCTATCTCATACCGGTAATAGGTCTCCAGGGCCGGGGTCCACGACTTAAAAAACGGGGCGGTTTTCATCAGGTCCAGGTAGCCTTTAAATGAAGGGAAGACCCGACCCAGACGGTCCAACGATGGTTTGATTCCTTGAAAGACCTTCGCCATCTGAACCGCCGACAGCTTTCCGCCCCCATCCACCAGGATGATACGGTCCACCCGCTCTGAATTCTCTGCCCCGAAAACCACTGATATGAACGCACCCAGGGAGTGCCCCATGATAACCGCTTTTTCAATGTGGAGATCATCCAGAAGCGCGAGGATGTCCTGACAGTGGTGTGCAATAGAGTACCCGGAACCGGGTCTGTCCGAAAGGCCCCTTCCACGCAGGTCCATGGCCATGACACGGTGGGCAGGACTCAGGCCCGAGGCAATAACATCCCAGCACCGGCAGTTTGCCGTGATGCCGTGAATGCAGAGTATGGGCTTGCCATTGCCGTCCCATTGGGCCAGTTGAATTTTCACCCCGTGGCCCGCAGCAGTTGTCATTATCGGTTCTGTCATATGCCATTCTCCTATTTGTCTGCAATCATTCAATCAAAGATCTCTTTGCCTGCCCGGAACCACAATCAGGGCCCCTCTCTCGCTACCGCCTTTCGCCGGCGAATCATGTCCCGCGCGGTCCCCACAAAACCCTTGGGAAAGAAAAAGACCACCAGGATGAACAGGATTCCGAAATAAAGGATCCATCGTTCAGCCAGCCGGTGAACGATCACCATGCTGGGAAAAACCGCCTCGGCCAGCTTTTGCAGATCCGGCAGCCAGGTCTCCGTGATCTTGATGAAGGCCGCCCCGATGATGCTGCCATACAGGGTGCCGAGCCCGCCGATGATCACCATCAGCAGGATGTTGAGCATGATCGGCGTGCTCAGGGTCGATCCCGGATTAACGTATCGCAGCCACATGGCGAAAAGAATGCCTCCCAGGGAGGCGATGCTGGAGCCGAACACGATGGAAAAGACCTGGTAGCGAAAAGCCTTGTATCCCAGCGCCGTTGCTCGAGGTTCGTTATCTCGAACCGCCTTGAGCACCCTCCCGAGCGGGGATCGAATAAAACGGACCATCATGACAAAAAGGATCACAGAGACCCCAAGTATAAAATAGTAGGTCATGAGCCTGCCGTTGATCTCAATCCCTCCAAGGGTGGGCCCGGACCAGCCCAGGTTGAAAATCCCCGGCAGTTTGAAGGAGACGCCGTCTTCGGCCCTTGTGAGGTCATACCATTGAACGGCGAGGATATCGGCAAACTCCGCCAGGGCCAGTGTCATCATGGCGAAGAAGATAGCCTTTACCCTGAGGGAAAAGAAAGCGATAATGAGGGCCAGAGCGATACTCAGGGCCAGGGCCACGCCGGCGGCCACGAGGAGATGATACCAGCAGGGTTCGGCCGCATGGTAGATCACCAGGGCCAGGGAATAGGCCCCAATGCCGAAAAACATGGAATGACCCAGGGAAAGGAGGCCGGTATAGCCGAGAATCAGATCGTAGGATGCCACAACAATGGTAAAAATGACGATCTTGGCCACCACATCCATGACCCTGAAGGACGGGAATGCCACCGGGATTGCCACAAGGGCGGCGAGTGCTGCCATCTGGATGATAAACCCCGGCCTGAAATAACGGGTTCGCTGCTCGTGGAATCTCTCTTGCTGAACCGGCGTCAAATGGGCCACTGTCCCCCCTTGTCTACTTACGGCCCATGAGGCCGCTGGGCCGGATGAGCAGGATTACCGCCATGATCATGATGTTTACGCCGAGGGCAAGCTTCGGCACCAGAAAAGCGACATAGTTAAAAGCCAGCCCCACCATGAGCGCCCCAAAAAAGCTGCCCGCAACAGAACCCATGCCACCGATGATGACCACGATCAGGGCGAAGATGAGGGTCTCGTCCCCCATGCCGGGGTAGATCTGTTCCTTGAAAATGGCGAACATCACCCCGCCCATGGCGGCCAGTGCCGCCCCCGCGGCGAACACCCCGGTGAAAATGCGCTGAATGTTGTACCCCATTACCTGGACGATCTCCCGGTTTTCCACGCCGGCCCTCACAATAATCCCGAGTTTGGTCCGTTGAAGCACAATCTGGATAGCCGCAAAGACGGCCATGCCGACCACGATGGCCACCCCCCGGAATTTGTTCACGACAATGTCAAACAGATCCCACGAATCCTGAAAGGCTGCGGGCACAAGGATGACCTCATCGTTGGGTCCCCAGAAGATCTTGATGATTTCAGCCATGACCAGGGCCGCGCCCATGGTGATCAGGATCTGTTTGAGGTGATTGCCGTAGGTCCTGCGAATAATGATCTTCTCCAGGATAATCCCGAGCAATGCACCCACCGCCAGGGCCGTCAGGAGGACCAGGACCAGACTCCCGGCGCTCGGGCCGATGGAGGCCATCTCTACCCAGCCGACGGTATTGAGATAGTTCAGGAGAGAGAACCCGGCATAGGCCCCCCAGACGAAAAAGGCGCCATGGGCCAGGTTGAGCACATCCATCAGGCCGAAGATCAAGGTCAGGCCCGAGGCCGTCAGGAAAAGGAGCGCGCCCATGGTCAGGCCTGCAATGGTCAGGGTCATGTAGGTGACGACATCGATCCACAGAAGGGGGATAATCCATATCCCCACCGAAAAGATCCATGTCCCCCACCTTCTCGCATCCAAACCCGCGCTGCCCGCCGAAACCGCCGGCCCGGTGTCCGCTGCCATCTGAGTCCTCCCTCAACCGATTCCCAGGTATTTCTGCTTCAATTCATGATCGGTTACCAGGTCCTCCATGAGACCCTGATGGGCAACCCGTCCATCATCCAGGATGAAATAGTCCTGTCCCACCTGGCTGGCCAGATAGAAATTCTGTTCCACCAAAACTACCGTAGTCGTATCCCTGATCCGGTTGAGTGATTCTCCGAGATGTTCGACGACCACCGGCGCCAGGCCCTTTGACGGCTCATCGATCAGGACGACGCGGTGATCCAGTACAAGGGCCAGGGCAATGGCGAGCATCTGTTTCTGCCCCCCGGAGAGGATCCCGGCTTTGGCGTGCAGAAACCGCTTGAGGTCCGGAAACAGCTGAAAAACCGATTCGAGCCTCCGCCGGCCCTCTTCACTCTCCCGGAACATGGCCAGGCGGAAGTTTTCCTCCACGGTCAGGGTGTAGAGCACGGCGCGGTCCTCGGGCACAAATCCGATGCCGAGACGGGCAATATCAAACGGTTTGCGGTGCTGGATGGCCTGCCCGTCCAGCTCGATCCTCCCTGATCTGGCAGGATAGAGCCCCATGATGGTCCGCAGGGTGGTGGATTTGCCCGCGCCATTTCTTCCAACGAGGACGGTCGCCCTTTCTGCATTCACGTCAAGGGATACCCCTTGCAGGATATGATGCTGCCCGATGTAGGTGTGGACTTCCTTGAGAGAAAGGATCGGTTCAGCCATGCCTGAGGCCTCCCCCCAGGTAGGCTTCCTGGACCTCCTGGTTCTGGGCCACGGCTTCGGGAGGGCCGTCGCAAAGGAGAGAACCGTCTTTGAGAACGGCGATGCTGTCTGAAACCGTCATGATCATGTCGAATTTGTGCTCCACCAGCAGAATGGTCCGGTCCTGGCCCGCCTTGATCTCCTGGATGATCTCGAGAATGGCCGGGACCTCCTCCAGGCTCATGCCTGCCGTGGGCTCGTCCAGCAGCAGGACTTCCGGGTCGAGAGCCAGAAGGATGGCGATTTCCAGTTTGCGCTGCTCCCCGTGGGTAAGACTGCTGGCCTCGTCGGCCCACCGATCTCCTAAAAGGACCTGTTGCAGAAGCTGGTAGGCCTGGTCTTCCAGGTCGCTGTAGGTGCGATAGTGTCGCCAGAAAACAAACCCCAGCTCGGCCTTGGCCTGGAGGGCCAGGCGCACATTTTCCAGCACGTTCAGGGTGTGAAAGATATTGGTCAACTGAAACGATCGTCCCAACCCCAGCCGTGTCCTGTCGGCCGGACCAAGTCCGGTGATATCCTCTCCCTTGAACAGGACCTTTCCGTCTGTGGGTTTGTACTGTCCGCTGATGAGATTGAACAGCGTTGTTTTTCCGGCGCCGTTAGGCCCGATGAGGGACTTGAGACGGAACGGCTCCACCTTGAGGTTGACCCTGTTCACGGCAATGTTGCCGCCAAAACGGATGGTCAGGTCCCTGGTTTCGATTATCGGTGAATGGGGCATTCAGGTCTCTCGTTTCCGGTTACTGGATGCGGATTCCGCTCATCGGTCCCCGCACAGCGCCTCCCGAATTCAGGGAGGCGCCATGCGGAATCGCCTGCTTATCTCTTGTTGCGGATCGGAATCTCCATATCCTTCCAGGTGAGTTCCTCCACAAGCTCGGGGATGGCCCACTTGACCTCGGGATCCACCTTGATCTTGAAGGCGTACATGGATTGGAGGGCCTGGTGGTCCTCGGGCCGAAAGACCATTTCACCCTTGGGTGTCTGGAAGTGCATCCCTTCCATGGCCGCGATCAGTTTCTCCGTGTCGGTGGTCCCGGCCTTTTCAAGGGCAGAGACCACGGCCATGGCCGCTGCGAAGCCGCCGCAAGTGAAGAAGTCTGGGGGCACATTGTAGCGTTTCAAGTGTTCCTTCACCAGCCAGTCATTCATCTCGTTTTTGGGGATTTCATAGTAGTAGTAAATGGCCCCCTTCATCCCTTCCAGGGGTTTGTACAGGGCCAGGGCGGCCAGGATATTTCCACCGGTGCTGATCTTAATGCCGTATTTTTCATCCAGTTTCATCTGAGCGATCTTGAAGGGGTTGCCCTTGCCCGCCCAGATGATAAAAATATACTTATCGCCTTCCCGGTCTTTCATTGCCTGTATAATGCGCTGTACCGGCGCGGTGAAATCGTTCGTGTTGATGGGGGCGTATTCCTCATGGATCACCTTGGCGCCCTTGGCCTCCGCTGCCTCCTTGTAGGCCTTGACCCCGTCCCGGCCAAAGGCGTAATCCTGGGCCAGGGTGGCGATGAGAACCCCGGGCTTGGCGATAGCTACCGCGTTGGATATGGCATCCTGGGATGAGTTTCGGCCGGTGCGAAAGATGTAACGATTCCAGTCCTCGCCCGTAATGGAATCCGCGACCGCCGGCTCAACGATGAAGATCTTTTTGAACTCCTCGGCCACAGGGAGCATGGCCTTGGCCACCGCCGATGACACCCCACCGACGGCCAGATCGGCCTTATCATCCTTAAAGGCCTCGGTAAGCATCTGTTTGCCCACGTCGGGCTTGCCCTGGGTATCCTTTGTAATGACTTCCATGGGCCTGTCCAGGACCTTCATGGAACCCTTGGTGGCATATTCAAGACCCATCTGAAAACCGGTGATGGACTGTTTGGCATAGACCTCGAGGGCCCCGGTCACGCCTACCACCTGCGCAATCTTGATGGGGTCCGCAGCCATTGCGGCTGTGCTCAAGACGCCCAGCGCCAGGAAAACCGCCAACAGAATTTTTCCCATCTTTCCCGCATCCATTGTTCTCCTCCTTTGCCTTGGAAAATGACGTTGATGTTGCGCCCCGTCCGGAGCTTCCCCCGGCTGTGTCTGCGGCACAGTCAGCGAGATCCCGATTAACCCGGCGTACCCTGTGCACAGACTTCAAACCCTCCGCCTTCCCGTTGCTGAATCTGATGCCATTTTTTATAGCGGAGTTTCGCAGCGCCTGCAACAAAGAAATAGGGGAATTCCCATGATCTCCTGTCAAAGAGCGTCTTTCTTTTGGGCTTGCAGCGCTTGGAAATGTTGTATATCCTGACACCGGATGCTGGAAAAATGCCCATTTTTTACAGGACAGACTGAGGGAAGGTGCCATGGGATCCGGGATGGCACACTCGCGATGAAAGGCAGTCCCTGGAATTCGGAGATACCATGATGGAAGGATTGAAGCTGATCGATGTGGGGGAGAATCTTACCACAAAAACACAGGAACAACGGGGGGAGGTCAGGAATCCGTTCGGGACCCCTGCATTCAGGTCGGAAAACCGGATCGTGCTCGACGTGACCAACATGTTTGATGCCCCGGGTCCCGGCTCGATCCGCCGGAGAGATGTAGAAGCCCTCATCCCCGATGTGGTCAAGGCCCACAGGATGCTCAGGAATCAGGAGGGGGACATCTACGATCATGCCATCCCCATGACCGGATGGCAGGACCTCCCTGAACGGATCGATGCCTCACACCTGAAACGGATAACATCGGTTACCGAGGGACTGGCCAAAGAGGTCGATGCATATGTTTCCCTCGGCATCGGCGGGTCGTATCTGGGCGTCGAGGCGACGGTCAGTGCCCTGACCCATACCTATTTCAACCAGCTGACACGGGAAGAGCGGGGGGGCGCCCCTGAAATCTATTTCCTGGGTCAGAATATGGATCCTGATTTCTTCAGGGATACGCTGGACATGCTTCAGGGGAAGCGGATCGCGGTCAATGTCATTTCAAAGTCCGGCACGACCACGGAAACGGCGGTGGCCTTCAGGATCATCCGCCGGCTGATGGAGCAGAACTGGGGGAACAAAGCCGACCGGATGATACTTGTCACCACGGACAGAGGCCGGGGCGCCCTGAAAGAGATGGCCGGACAACGGGGGTATCGGACATTCGTCATCCCGGATGACGTGGGGGGCCGGTTCTCGGTCTTGACCGATGTGGGTCTCGTGGGCCTGGCAATGGCCAACATCGATATCGAGGAGTTCGTGGCAGGCTTCAGGAACATGCGTGAAATCACGCTGACAGATGATTTCTGGCGAAACCCTGCACTGGTGCACGCAACTCTGAGGCACGCGGCCTGGCGTGCGGGGAAAAAAATCGAGGTGGTGGCCACCAATGCAGTCCCTCTTTATTCCGTGGCCCGGTGGATGGAACAGCTCTTTCCGGAAAGCGAAGGCCACGAGGGCCACGGCATGTGGGTTTCTCCCTCGCTCTATTCCGAGAAGCTCCATGCCAACGGACAGATGGTGCAGGAGGGGGAGAGAAATATCACGGAGACGTTCCTGTTGCTGAGATCGCACGATAATCGGGTGCCGATTCCAAAGGGAGACAACAACCTGGACGGGCTTGATTTTCTGGTGGACAGGGGGATGGACATGAACGCCGTGAACCGGATGGTGGTGGACGGTCCGGCCTATGCCCATTATCAGGGGGGGGTCCCCAATATGACCATTGAAATCCCCTGCCGCAATGCCTTTAATCTCGGACAGCTATTTTACATGATGGAAACTTCGGTGGCCCTATCGGGCTATCTGCTGGGTCATAATCCCTTTATTCAGCCCGGCGTTGAGGCCTACAAAAAGGCCATGTTTGCGTTGATCGAAAAGCCCGGATTTGAAGAACATGCACGCACAATCAAAAACGCGTTTGAGAAAAGAGAGAGGATCAGGATCTGAAACATTGAGGTCTGCGCTGGAGCATGGAAAAAATCAGCCCCAAAACCTACGAAAAATACATCAAGGCCCTGACGGACATCAGCAGCGCCATCACCTCCGAGCAGTATCTGGAAGACATCCTCAAGTTGATTGTCATGGTAACGGCCAAGGTGACCGGCTATGAGATCTGCTCTCTGTGGCTGATCGACGAGACCGTCACCCCCAAGAAGATTCGGCTCAAGGCCACGCAGGCCATTGACCCCGAATATGTCAAGGACCGTTCGCTGGGGAGGGTTGAAGGGGTCGTCGGCTTTGTGGCCACCCACAATGAGGCCCTGGTCATCAAGGACGTCCTGAAGGAGCCCCGGTTCAAAGAAAAGGAGATGGCGAAGAAACTGGGCCTCGTCTCCATGCTGAGCGTACCCCTTAGGGTAAGGGATGACAAGGTCATCGGCGTGCTCAACTGCTTTACCGACAAACCCCATGATTTCTCAGCGGCCGAGATCAACCTGATAACGGCCGTGGCGAATCAGGCCGGGGTGGCGATCATGAATACGGAGTTGATCGTCAAGACAAAGGTGATCCAGGAGGAACTGGAAACCCGAAAGCTGGTGGAACGGGCCAAAGATGTCCTCATTCGTCGTCGCGGCGTGACCGGAGAACAGGCGTACCGCTGGATACAGAAACGGAGCATGGACTCGCGCAAGTCGATCCGGACCGTTGCCGACGCGATTCTCCTTTCAGAAGAAGTATAACAAATAAAAAAAATGCCTTGACAGACAGGATGTTCAGGGGTAAATTTCATTATTTTAAACTCGAAGCCTTGCACAAAGGCGTGTAACGGCATATCGCAACAAGACAAAGGCGTCTAAAACCCCGCTCAGGGAAGACGCCTTTTTTTGTTTTCTTCCCTAGCCCATAAAAGGAGGATAACACAGTGAATCTACAGAAACCCAATTCGAACGAAGCGCTTCAAACCAAAAATCGTTCACGGGATGTGGCCCCCCAGTCCGGCATCTGCAGCAGATGCATCGACGGATGCAAGGGGAACTGCGATATGTTCAATGCCACCTTCCGGGGACGGGAACTCCTCTACCCCCAGCCGTTCGGCAGCATCACGGCCGGCGCGGACAAGGATTACCCGGTTGACTACTCCCATCTCAACATCATGGGCTATGCCCTCGGCGCCAAGGGGGTGGACCCCGATCCGGACAAGGCCACTTTCCCGGCAGTCAACACGGAAACCGCGTTCGGCGCAGCCGAAAAGGTGAAGATGAAGGTCCCCATATTCACCGGGGCGCTCGGCAGCACGGACATTGCGAGAAAAAACTGGGAGCACTTTGCCATCGGGGCCGCCATCAGCGGGATCACCCTGGTCTGCGGCGAGAATGTCTGCGGCATCGACCCGGAACTGGAGTTCAACGGCAGCGGCAAGGTAAAGAACTCGCCTGAGATGGACCGTCGCATCAGGGAATACCGTCGATACCATGAGGGCTACGGCGATATTCTCGTACAGATGAACGTGGAGGATACCCGCAATGGGGTGGCCGAATACGTCATTGATAAACTGGGCGTGGAAACCATTGAATTGAAATGGGGCCAGGGCGCCAAATGTATCGGCGGTGAAATCAAGGTAAACTCCCTGGATCGGGCCATCGAACTAAAACGAAGGGGTTACATCGTAACGCCGGACCCCGAAGTCCCGGCCTACCAGGCCGCCTTCAGGGCCGGACCCCTGAAACAGTTCGAGCGCCATTCCCGCCTGGGGTTCATTGATCAGGAAGGCTTTATGAAAGAGGTGGAGCGGATCCGCAACCTCGGCGCCAAGCGGGTCACCCTCAAGACCGGCGCCTATCCCATGAGAGAACTGGCCATGGCGATCCGCTGGTCCAGTGACGCCAAAATCGATCTGTTGACCATCGACGGGGCCCCCGGCGGCACCGGCATGAGCCCGTGGCGGATGATGACCGAATGGGGGATCCCCTCCATCTATCTCCACTCCATGGCCTATGAACTGTGCGACCGCCTCGCCGGGCGAGGTCTGTGGGTACCGGACATCGCCTTTGCAGGCGGCTTTTCCGCTGAAGACCATGTCTTCAAGGCCCTGGCACTTGGGGCGCCCTACTGCAAGGCCGTATGCATGGGCCGTGCCCTGATGATTCCGGGCATGGTTGGGAAAAACGCAGAGCGATGGCTGAGAGGAGAACAGGGCGGGCTCCCGGCAACCGTTTCAAAATATGGATCGACCAAAGAGGAGATCTTCATGAATTACGAAGTTCTCAAGGAAAAGTATGGCGCTGAGGCGGACAACCTTCCGCTGGGGGCTGTGGGCATATACAGCGCCGTGGACAAAATCAAGGTTGGGCTCCAGCAGCTGATGGCAGGATCGAGAAACTGGGAAGTCCACTATATCACCCGGAAGGATATTTTCTCACTGACAGAGGAGTGCACCAAGGTGACAGGGATACCCTACGTCATGGATGCCTACAGGGGTGAGGCCATGGCGATCATCGATTCGTAGCGTCGGATGGGCTCATCCACTCCGCGGGATGGTTCCCGATCTCACCAAGAACCTGTCCCCGGGGTAACATGATCAGCCTGTTTTCCCAAACCGCCTCTGCAGGGCTGTGATCGCGGGCGGAGGGAAAGCAGGTTGATGACACAGAACGGACTGCCATGGAATTTTATGCCCGTTTCAAGATCTACCATGAACTTATGTCCAGAAAGATCCGGGAGATCCTCCTGGTATCGAGCCCCTATGATGCCTTCATCATGGAAGAGGACGGAAGTCTTGCATCCAGGATCATCAACGAGTACAGCGGATTGAACCTGAGTCATCCACCCAGGGTCACCCGAACGTCCTCGGCCTTTGATGCGCTGGCGCTTCTGAACATGAGAAACTTCGACATGCTGGTCACCACCCCCCATCTGGAGGAGATGGATGCATTTGCCCTGGGTCTTAAGGCAAAGAAGACCCACCCGGGTCTCCCGGTCATCCTGCTGGCGCACAGTCCCAGGGGAATCTATCCGCTCCCTGAAAACAGGGACTGCAGCGGGATCGACAAGATCTTTATCTGGTCCGGCAATTCCGATCTCCTCCTTGCTCTGGTCAAAAACGCAGAAGATCACCTGAACGTGCAGGCTGACACACAGAAGGCAATGGTGCGGGTCCTGATTCTGGTGGAGGATTCTCCGGTGTATTACTCGTCCTTCCTCCCGCTCATCTACAAGGAAATCGTCCGGCAGACCCAGGCCGTTCTCAAGGCGGGACTCAACGAAGAGCACCGGCTCCTGACCATGCGGGCTCGACCCAAGATCCTGCTGGCCACCCATTACGAGGAGGCACTTGCCCTTTACCAGAGGTTCCGTTCCTTTGTCTTTGGCGTGATCTCGGACGCCCGCCTGCCCAAAAACCACCAACTGGATGACAATACGGGATTTCTGCTGCTTTCTCAGATCCGGAAGGAGGTCCCTGACGTCCCCCTCCTCCTGCTGAGTTCGGAATCGAGCAACAGGGGAAAGGCGGAACAGATCCCGGCCGATTTTCTGGACAAGAATTCCCCCCATCTCCTCTCCGAGATACACGATTTTTTCCTTTCCCGCCTCGGTTTCGGAGATTTCATCTTCCGTATGCCTGATGGGACAGAGGTGGACCGGGCCTCCAACCTCCACACACTGGAAGCCAAACTGACCCGGATACCGGACGCCTCACTCTGCTACCATGCGGAACATAATCACTTTTCCAACTGGATCATGGCCCGCTCTGAAATCGCCCTCGCCTCCAAGTTCCGCGAGGTCCAGGCCAGTGATTTCTCCAGTGTTCCTGAGATGCGGCAATACATTATCAGCAATATCAGGGCGCTCCGGAAACTACGCCAGAAAGGGGTAGTTGCCCGTTTCAGGGCTGAACACTTTGATCCTACCATCAACGACTTCCTCAAGATCGGGCAGGGATCCCTGGGCGGCAAGGCCAGGGGTCTGGCCTTTATGTCCACAGTCCTCGAGCAGAACCAGGAACTCCACGAAAAGTATTCGGAAATCAAGATCCGGATACCGAAGACACTGGTTATCTGCACGGACGGGTTCGAGTCCTTTGTAGCCCAGAACCATCTGGAAGGCTTTGCCAAAGAAGGGTTTACGGATGAACATGTGGCCAGGGCATTCCTCCATGCGGATATGCCCGAATGGCTGGCAAAGGATCTGGAGGCCTTTGCGGCACAGGTCGACATCCCCCTGTCTGTCCGTTCCTCAAGCCTTCTGGAAGACGCCCAGTTTCAGCCTTATGCCGGGCTGTACCAGACCTATATGATCCCCAACAATCACCCCGATCCTTCTATCCGGCTGAAACATCTGATGACGGCCGTCAAGCTGGTCTATGCATCGACCTACTATGAAAGTCCCAAGGCTTTTGCGAGAAGCACATCGAATCAACCCCAGGCAGAGGCCATGGCCGTTATCATCCAGCAACTCTCAGGCAAGGCCTATGGGGACTATTTTTATCCGGCGATTTCGGGGGTGGCCCAGTCCCATAATTTCTACCCGGTTTCCCACATGAAGCCCGAAGAAGGGATTGCCCATATCGCATTGGGGTTAGGCAAAACCGTTGTGGAAGGCGAAAAGACACTGCGTTTTTCCCCCAGATATCCAGGCATCATGCCTCAGTTTTCCACGGTCAACGACATTCTCGACAACGCCCAGAGATTTTTCTATGCCTTGAGGATCCGGAATTATCCCGAGGGTCCGGAGCTGTGGCGGGATTCCAACCTGGAAAAGAGGGAACTGGATGACGCGGAGGACGAGTTTCCGGTCAGGACCCTCGCCAGCACCTATGTGCCCGAAGAGGACCGCATCAGGGATACGGGCTACATCCAGGGGCCTAAGATCCTGACATTCGCCCAGGTCTTGAAATATGCCACATTTCCCCTCCCCGGACTCCTGTCCGACCTGCTGCCATTGGGGAGAAAAGGAATGGGATGCCCGATCGAGATCGAATTCTCGGTGGACATCAGCCCCGACAAAAAGGGAAAGAGCGTCTTCTCTTTCCTGCAGATACGGCCCATGGTGGCCGACGAGGAGCGGTTTGACGTGGAGATCACGCCGGAAGAACTGGACAGGGCCTTCTGCCGTTCAAAAACGGCACTGGGGCATGGCAGGAATGATGAGATAGCGGATATTGTTTACGTCAAACCCGATGTCTTCGATACCGGTGCAACAGTTCAGATTGCAGAGGAAATCGGAAAGATCAACGCCGCCCTTCTCAAGGAAAAACGGAAGTACCTGCTGGTGGGTCCTGGTCGGTGGGGGTCTGCGGACAGGTGGCTCGGCATTCCGGTCCAGTGGCGCCATATTTCAGGGGTAGGCGCTATTATCGAACTCAGAAATGAACAATTGAAGGCCGACCCTTCTCAGGGGTCTCACTTCTTTCAGAACATCACGTCCCTGGGTATCGATTACATTACCGTGACAGAGGACGCCGAATCCGAAGACCATTTTGACTGGGACTGGGTTCGTTCCATCCCCACCGTTCAGGAAACGACCTTTCTGAGACACGCCAGATTAGAGAAGCCGATGATGCTGAAAATTGACGGCAGAAGATCCCAGTGCGCGATTGTGGGCGCCAGGGGCTGAGACAGATATGTTGTTCAGGCGGTTTTTGAGATCAAGGAACCATTATATAAACAAGCAGGAGGTTATTTATGAAAGACATTTTGAAATCAGTCATGGCAAGAGATCCGAACGAAAAAGAATTCCATCAGGCTGTCCAGGAGGTCATTGAAACGATTCAGCCCGTACTCGAGCGAAACCCCGAATACCGTCAAGCGGCTGTATTGGAGAGGATCACCGAGCCTGAAAGGGTGATCATGTTCCGGGTCCCCTGGATGGATGATGAGGGACAGGTCCATGTCAATCGCGGGTTCAGGATAGAGATGAACAGCGCCATCGGGCCGTACAAGGGGGGTCTTCGCTTCCACCCTTCGGTCAATCTGAGCATCCTGAAATTCCTGGCATTTGAGCAGGTCTTCAAGAACGCCCTGACCACCCTCTCCATGGGCGGCGGCAAAGGCGGATCCGACTTCGATCCCAAAGGAAAATCCGACAATGAAGTCATGCGGTTCTGCCAGAGTTTCATGATGGAACTCAGCCGGCATATCGGCCCGGACACGGACGTTCCTGCCGGAGACATCGGGGTGGGAGCGAGGGAAATCGGCTACCTGTTCGGCATGTACAAGAAACTGCGCAATGAATTCACGGGCGTCCTGACCGGCAAGAGCCTTGGCTGGGGTGGGAGTCTTATCCGGCCCGAGGCAACCGGCTACGGTTGTGTCTATTTTGCTTCAGAGATGCTGGCCGCAAAAAATGAGACCCTTGAAGGGAAGACCTGCCTGGTGTCAGGGGCTGGAAACGTGGCCCAGTACACGGTGGAAAAGATCATCGAAATGGGCGGCAGAGTGGTCACTCTCTCCGATTCCTCCGGTTACATCTACGATGAAGAAGGTATCGACAGAGATAAGCTGGCCTTTGTCATGAGGCTCAAAAATATCCGGCGCGGCAGGATCATGGAATATGTCGATAAGTACTCCGAGGCCGTCTATACGGAAGTGAATACGGCCCTGGATTACAATCCCCTCTGGAATCACAATGCCGACTGCGCCTTTCCCAGCGCCACCCAGAATGAAATCAATGGAAAGGACGCCCTGAACCTGGTCAGCAACGGGGTGAAACTGGTTGCAGAGGGCGCCAACATGCCGTCTACACCGGAAGCGATCGATATCTTTCTGGATAACAAACTCCTCTACGCACCGGGCAAAGCGGCCAACGCGGGCGGCGTGGCCGTATCAGGACTGGAGATGGCGCAGAACAGCATGCGGCTGAACTGGCCTCGGGAGGAAGTGGATGATCGGTTGAAGATGATCATGAAAAACATCCACCAGAGCTGCGTGGAAGCGGCCGCAGAATACGGGCAGCCGGGCAACTACGTGGCAGGGGCCAACATTGCGGGCTTTGTAAAAGTCGTCAATGCCATGCTGGATCAGGGGTTGGTTTAAGGGAGTTTCGCAGGCCTCATTTCCATACTGAACCGGCGGGTTTCATTCAAGGCCCGCCGGTATTATTTCCTTCATCGGGAACCAACCCAAAAACCGGGTTATTTCCCGATGACATGGTTGGCGATGACCCTTCTCTGGATCTCAGAGGTCCCTTCGTAGATAGTAAAAACCCTGGCGTCCCTGTAATACCGCTCCACAGGAAATTCCTGAATATATCCATATCCGCCATGGATCTGAAGGGCTGTGTAGGCCACCTTATTGGCCATCTCGGAGGCAAAGACCTTTGCCATGGAAGCGGCAGCGGAGAAGTTCTCACCCCGGTCCCTCATGGCTGCGGCGTTGAAGGTGAGCAGTCTGGCCGCCTCTATCTGGGTAGCCATGTCCGCTATCATCCATCGGATGCCCTGAAACTGGGATATGGTCTTCCCGAACTGGACCCGCTCCCTGGCATAGCCAACGGCAGCGTCCAGCGCGGCCTGGGCCAGTCCCACCGACTGAGAGGCGATCCCGATGCGTCCGCCGTCCAATGAAGCCATGGCAATACGAAAACCATCTCCTTCCTCTCCCACCAGGTTTTCTGCCGGCACCCGGCAGTCTTCGAACATCAGCTCCACCGTGTCAGAGGCCCGAAGACCCATCTTTTGTTCTTCCTTGCCAACGGAAAAACCGGGGGTCCCCTTGTCCACCACAAAAGCGCTGATCCCGCGATGCCGCTTTTCCCGATCCGTATAGGCTGTCACAACCGTAACATCCGAGTTCTTACCCGTGGTAATGAACATCTTGGCGCCGTTGATCACATAGCTGCCGCCGTCCCTGACCGCCCTCGACTTCTGGCTGACCGGGTCCGAACCGGCCCCCGGTTCGGTCAGGGCAAAGGACCCGATCTTTTCCCCGGCGGCTAAGACCTTCAAATAGTGCTCTTTGAGATAATCGGATCCAAAGAGGTAAATAGGTCCGCAAGCGACCGAGTTGTGCACCGACATCACAACGGCTGTCGAGGCACAGGCGTAGGCGATCTCCTGCAAGGCCAGGGAATAACTGACGGTGTCCACACCGGCGCCATTATACTCGGGGGGCACGTTCATGCCCATAAGGCCTAACTCGCCCATCTTCTTGAGATTTTCAGACGGAAACTCACCGCTTCGGTCTCTCTCGGCAGCTGTGGGCAACAGCGTATCCCTGGCAAAGTCCCTGACCATTGCCCGTATCATCCGCTGTTCTTCATTCAGTTGATAGGCCATGCGTTTCCTTTAAGATACAGCAATGGAGTAATGGAGTCGTGGAGCACTGAATGGCGGATAATTGATGTGCATACGTGGTGGTCCTGGTTAGACCTTCGGATGCACAAAAGGAACGAATTTTCACCGCCTTCCAATACTCCAACACTCCAGTACTCCATCACATTAACACAAAATACCCGATTGAGGGCAAATCTTTCTAAAGAAAGCTGAGAAACGAACGTCCCCTGCCTCCCCTCATGGCGTGTAGAGTACCACCAGCAATTCCGCCTTCTCCGAACTGATGTTCCTGAGTTTGTGAACGATCGAGGAATTGAAATGGAGGCTCTGCCCGGGCCCCAGGATGTTCCTGTTTTCCCCCACCATCACCTCTACTTTTCCTTTCAGGACATACTGAAACTCCTCTCCAAGGTGCTGGTAACTAATGGACTTGTGCTCCGATTTAGGGTCGATAAAGACCTTGAACGCCTTCAGGTGCTTGTTGATTGCCTCGGGCGTGAGGGTCTCATAGGTATATGCCTCTGTCCTTTTTTTGAAGTCTTCGGCGGATTTTTTGCCCGCAAGCTGTTTCTCCTCCTTGAGAAGGAGGCTGGAATCGATTTCAAGGGCCCTGGAAAGCTGCAAAATAACAGAGACAGGCGGAATCACCTCTCCCTTTTCAACCTGGGATATGAAATTTGTGGCCAGCCCTGTCTCATTGGCCAGGTGCTTGAGAGTCAGCTTCTTTTCTCTCCGCAGCTTAAGGAGCCGTTTACCGATAGGCTGTCCCTTTTTTGCGCTCGGCATGATATCCCCTCCTTCCCCGATGAAGTGAGCTGAAATGACTAAAGTGAGCTGATCTTTCAAACGCCCAGGGAAAACACTTCAACGCGAACCCCCGCTGAAGACGGGATTTTCGAACTTCAACCCGTATCCCCGCCTACGCTTCGCTTAAGCCGGGATCTTCGCTTCGCTCCGACCAGCATCCAGTCACGGTTCCTCTTTCAGTATCCGGTATACCTTTATCATCCTCAGGACGAAGCCCAGAATCAGGGTGGCGCTGATGAGGATAATGAGATTGGATGCAAAAAAGGCCATGATAAAGGAATAAGGATCTTTTTGCTGATATGCAGCGATCAGGACATGAATACCGAACGTCAGGAAAAAACAGCCTGCAAGAATGAGGATAACCTGGCGGAGCCACCAGAAAAACGTGTACATCGGCAACATCCCGGATCAGGGTTCAGGGTAGAATGGTTCTCGTGCACTTGAGGAAGTCCGTCCAGGCACATCCATCTCGAAAGCCGAATCCTGCCGCCGTTTCCATAAGCCGAACCGATGGACAGATTACGACAGGATGGGAAGCACCAGTTCTTCACAGGCCGTATAGGGATCCACTTTTCCTTCCACAATCTTTTCCACGGCCCTGTCGAATTCACCCGATTCCTTCAGTCGGATGAGCACCTCCTCGATGAGCCTGGCCTTGACCATCTCTCCCAGTTCCAGGCGGACCTTGTCTCTGCTCCCCCTGAAATCGAGTCCGCCTGCGGTCTTGGCAACGTATTCTGCATGCCTGTCAACCGCTTCAAGGAATTCGTCCACCCCCTTGTCGAACACGGCCTGGATCTTGATTATGGGCGGTTTCCATCCGCCCTCATCATACTTTTTCTGGTCCATCTCGATCATCAATCTCAGGTCGCTCAGGGTCTTGTCCGTGCCTTCCCGGTCGGCCTTGTTGATAAGAAAGATATCGCCCACCTCAAGAATCCCGGCCTTGATTGCCTGGATATCGTCTCCCATTCCCGGGATCACCACAATGACGGTCGTGTGGGCGCTTCTCACAACATCCACTTCATCCTGGCCCACACCGACGGTTTCCACCAGGATATAGTCCTTGCCCATGGCATCCAGAACATCGATGGCGCTCCGGGTAGACTGGGTCAACCCCCCGAAATGGCCTCTTGTGGCCAGGGACCGGATAAAAACGCCAGGGTCCATGCTGTGGCGCTGCATCCTCACACGGTCCCCCAAAATGGCCCCGCCGCTGAATGGACTGGTGGGATCCACCGCAAGGACCCCGACCGTCTTGTTCCGTTTCCTGAGGTGGGCCACAACCTGGTCGACCAGCGTGCTCTTGCCCACTCCAGGGGCTCCTGTAATACCGATGACATAAGCCTTCCCGGTATGGGGGTACAGCTCTTTCAAGACCTCCCGCACCTCCGGCATGCCATCGTCAATATCACGGATGAGGCGCGCCACCGTTCTGACATCGCCGCCAATAACCTTTTCAGCTACAGTCGCCATAATTTCCTTTTCTTACCGGGGTGTTACGTTCTGCTTGACCCATCGGACGATCTCGTCAAGGGGTGTCCCGGGGGGAAAGACCTCCTGTACTCCTGCGGCCTTGAGTTTCTCAATATCGTCGTCGGGAATGATTCCGCCCCCGCAGACCACGATGTCGTCCGCTCCCCTTTCCCGAAGGAGCTGGACGACCGCGGGGAAAAGATATCTGTGAGCCCCTGCCAGGCTTGAAAGCCCGATCATGTCCACATCTTCCTGAATGGCTGCCTCCACAATCTCTTGGGGCGTCTGGTGAAGTCCCGTATAGACCACCTCAAAACCGGCGTCCCGATACGCCCTTGCAATAATCCTGGCCCCGCGATCATGACCGTCCAAACCCGGTTTTGCAACCATGACCCTGACTCGTCTTTTCTGTTTCATCAACTCTTCTCCGCAACCGGGAATTCGCAATGCGCTCAATTCCTGAATTCCTCAATCCCTGACTTCATCAACGAATTTCGCACATTCACGCAGATTGTCTCATTATCCTGTCCATTCACCCAACCATCCCTGACTCGGACGGCTGGATAACTGGCTGACAACACTATAAGTGATCATTTCTCTGCTTCGATGCCGGAAGTTCGATGTTGGGCGTTCATCTTGTTAGTAAATCCCCGGATCTCTGTACTCGCCGAACACCTTCCTGTAGATGTCACACAACTCCTGGAGGGTTGCATGAGCCTTGACCGCATCAATGAGAGGATCCATAACATTCACCTCACCTGAACAGGCCTCACCCACTCTTTCCAGACACGCCTCGACCCGGCTGTTGTCACGCTCGTTCCTGATTCGCTGGGTCTTCTGTATCTGGAGGGTTTCCAGTTCCTCGTCGATCTCCAGGATCTCCACCGGTATGTCCTCTTCGGTTACGTATTTGTTGACCCCTACCACTGTTTTTTCCTTTTCATCAATCTGCCTCTGGTAGTGATAGGCGGCATCAGCGATCTCCTGCTGGGGATAGTTCTTCTCGATGGCCGACAGCATACCGCCCATGGCGTCGATCTTCTCGATAATCTCAAAGGCCTCTTCCTCCATGCGGTTGGTCAGGGCCTCTACAAAATAGGACCCCCCCAGGGGATCAATCGTGTTGGCCACCCCTGATTCCTCGGCAATAATCTGCTGGGTCCTCAGGGCGATGGTCGCGGCCTCTTCCGTCGGTATGGCAAGGACCTCATCCAGTGAATTTGTGTGAAGCGACTGGGTGCCGCCCATCACGGCCGCCAGCGCCTGAAGCGCCGTCCTAACCACATTGTTGTAAGGCTGCTGGGCCGTGAGAGAACAGCCCGCCGTCTGGGTGTGGAACCGCAACCACCAGGATCGCGGATCCTTTGCCTTGAACCGCTCCTTCATGATCTTTCCCCACATCCGCCTCGCCGCCCGGAACTTGGCGACCTCCTCAAAAAAATCCAGGTGGGAATTGAAAAAGAAGGAAAACCTGGGGGCGAAATCATCTACGTCAAGTCCCCGTTTCGTCGCTTCTTCCGTATAGGCAATACCGTCCGCCAGGGTAAAGGCCAGTTCCTGCACCGCGGTGGAACCCGCCTCCCGGATATGATAGCCGCTGATACTGATGGTGTTCCATTTCGGGACCTCCTTTGTCCCGAATTCCACCGTATCCGTGATGATGCGGACAGACGGCACGGGCGGACACATGAAGGTCTTCTGGGCAATGAATTCCTTGAGCATGTCGTTCTGAATCGTTCCGCCCAGCACCTTTCGGTCGATCCCCCGGTTTTCGGCCATGGCGATATACATGGCCCAGATCACCGATGCCGGGGGATTGATGGTCATGGAGGTCGTTATTTTGTCAATGGGAAGCCCCTCAAACAGGTCCTCCATATCCTTGAGGGTGTCAATGGCCACCCCGCACTTTCCGCATTCCCCCCTGGCCCTGGGGGAATCGGTGTCATAGCCCATGAGGGTCGGCATATCAAAGGCGGTGGAAAGGCCGGTCTGTCCCTGATTGACCAGGAGGTGGAACCGTTTGTTCGTGTCGCTGGCGCTCCCCAGGCCTGCAAACATCCGCATGGTCCAGAGACGGCCCCGATACATGGACGGCTGAACACCGCGCGTGAAGGGATAATGCCCGGGAAAACCGATATCTGCCATGAAATCCTGCCCTCTGATATCAGCAGGGGTGTAAATCCGGCCAATCTCCCGGTCAGACACCGTCGAAAACCGGGGTAAGCGCTCAGGCCTGGCCGCAAACACCTTTTCCAGTTCCTTCTCCCACTTCTCGTTTTCCTTTTTAATGTCGTCAAAAATCTTGTCATCAAAGGTCAAGGGCATATGACACCCCCTTTCGATTGTTGATTGTCGATTGTCGATTCATTCCTGTTTCGCAGGGTGTTCAATCATCAATCATCAACCGTCAATCCCGAATGAGGTTTCTTGCTATGACCAGCCGCATGATCTCATTGGTCCCTTCATAGATCTGGCAGATCTTGGCGTCTCTCATGTGCCGCTCCATCGGGTAGTCCTTGCAGTACCCATATCCCCCCAGGACCTGAACCCCTTCAATCGAGGCCCGCATGGCCGCATCAGAGGCATACATCTTGGCCATGGCAGCGGCCTTCTCATACGGCTTCTTGTGGTCCTCCAGCCAGGCGGCCCGAAGTGTGAGGAGCTCTGCAGCATCCAGTTCCGTGGCCATGTCCGCCAGTTTCCACTGAATCGCCTGAAAAGAGGTGATCGGCTTTCCGAACTGCTCCCGGGTCTTGGCATAGGCCACTGCCTCTTCCAGAACCGCCCGTCCGATCCCGATGGCCTGGGACGCGATCCCGATCCGGCCGCCATCCAGGGTGGTGAGCATCTGCTTAAAGCCCTCGCCCTCATTTCCGAGAAGGGCGTCGGCAGGCACCCTCGCATCCTCGAAGATCAGCTCCGCAGTCCCTGAGGCCAGGATGCCCAGTTTTTCTTCCACCCGTCCCACCTTGAACCCCGGGGTATTTTCGAGGTTCACCACAAAGGAGGAAATCCCCCTGTACCCTTTTCCCTTCTCTGTGACGGCTGCGATAACGCTGTAGGAAGACACGTTGCCGTTAGTGATAAACTTCTTTTCACCATTGATCACCCATTCGTTGCCGTCCCTTACCGCGGTCGTGCGCATGCCTGCGGGATCTGAACCGGCGCCCGCCTCGGTCAACCCGTAACATCCTATCTTTTCGCCCGAAGCGCACGGATAAAGGCACCTCTTTTTCTGTTCGTCCGTCCCGTATGTATAGACCGGGAAGCAGTAAAGGGAATTATTGACCGACATGATCACCCCGGTGGATGCGCACGCCTTGCTTATCTCGATAAGAGCAAGCACATAGCTGACGTAATCCATTCCCCCGCCCCCGTATTCCTCGGGCACGGCGATTCCCATCATTTTCAGTTCACCCATCTGGCGTACGATATCTGCGGGATGTTCATGCTTTTCATCCAGGTCCGCCGCCCGTGGCTTGATCTCGGCCTCGGCAAAACGGGCCGCCATCTCTTTTACCATCTGCTGTTCTTCGGTCAGGGTAAAATCCATTTCAGCTCAACCCTCCTTTGAAATCGGGCTTTCTCTTTTCCAGAAATGCGCTCATCCCCTCCCTGCCGTCAGGGCTCGTCATGCACAATGAGAACTGATCGGTTTCCAGGCCGCATGCCGCACGGAGATCCAGGTTGAACCCCCGATCGATGCAGCGTTTGACGGCCGCCAGTGAAAATCTTCCCTTTGATGCCAGAACATTGGCCGTCTTGAGGGTTTCCTCCCACAATTTGTCCGCCGGAAAGACCTTGTTGACCAGTCCGATCGTCTTGGCCTCCTGGGCGCTGATGATGGCGCCCGTCATGCAGAGTTCCTTTGCCATCCCCTTTCCTACCAGTCTCGGCAGACGCTGGGTTCCCCCGGCGCCCGGGATGATCCCCAGGTTAATCTCCGGCTGGCCGAATTTGGCGTCTTCGGAGGCATAAATAAAGTCACACGCCATGGCGATCTCCGTACCGCCGCCTAACGCAAATCCATTAACACAGGCGATAACCGGTATGGGAAGCGCCTCCATGCGAAACCCCACCTCGTGAAGGGCAACAGAGAACTCCCGCAGCTGAAGCGGTGTCAGGTTGACCATGAGAGAGATGTCGGCCCCGGCCACAAACGCCTTGTCTCCCGCGCCGGTCAGGATCAGGACCCGTATGGATGAATTGGCCTCCACCTCGCTCAGAGCCTTCTGCAGGTCTTTGACCACATCCATGTTGACGGCATTCAGGGCCTTGGGCCGGTTGAACCGGATGACCGCCATATTGCCTTCTGTTTCATAAATGATATTCTCGTAAGCCATTTCATACCCCCGTTATTAAATCCATAATATTGAATATTGAACGATAATACATACAGCGCACTGGAAAAATGTGCAGCGCATCAATCTTTAATCACTCAACTCCAAGACCATGGCCATGCCCTGGCCGCCGCCGATGCAGAGGGAGGCCAGGCCCAGATGCGATCCGGATCTCAGCATCTCACCCATGAGGGTCACGACGATGCGGGCGCCTGAACACCCGATGGGATGACCGATGGAAATGCCGCTGCCCAGGCGATTGGTCTTTTCCATGTCGCATTTCAGTTCTCGAACGCAAGCGATGGCCTGTGAGGCAAAGGCCTCGTTCAGTTCGATCACGCCGAAATCACCCATGGAGAGGTTTGTCTTCTGGAGAACCTTCCTGACCGCCGGGATCGGGCCCAGACCCATGTAGGCAGGATCGATGCCGGCTGATGCGCAGGCCCGGATTCCGGCAAGGGGTTTCAGGCCGAGTTCCGTCGCCTTGGAATCAGACATCAGAAGAAGGGCCGCCGCCGCATCGTTGATCCCGGATGCATTTCCTGCGGTGACGGTGCCGTCCTTCTTGAAGGCCGGCCTCAGTTTGGCCATCTTTTCCACGCTGGTATCCATGGGCCGCTCGTCCGTATCAAAGACCACCGGATCCCCCTTCCGCTGAGGAATGACAACCGGCACGATTTCATCCTTGAACAGTCCTTCCGCAATGGCCTTTCTCGCCCGCTGGTGGCTCAGGGCGCCCAGTTCATCCTGTTCCTGTCTGGAAATGGCGTACCTTTCCGCAATATTCTCAGCGGTTACGCCCATATGGTAGCCATAGAAGATCTCGAACAGACCATCCATGATCATCAGGTCCACCAGTTCCGCGTTGTTCATCCGGGCGCCCCATCGTGCCGCCGGAAGGGCGTACGGAATGAGACTCATATTTTCCATGCCCCCGGCCAGTATCACATCAGCCTCGCCGGAATGGATGGACTGTGCTGCCAGGGCAAGGGCCTTCATGCCCGAGGCACAGACTTTGTTCACCGTAAATGCGCCCGTCTCCTTGGAGATCCCCGCACGGATCATGGACTGCCGCGCCACATTCTGGCCCTGACCTGCACCCACCACATTGCCCATGATGACCTCGTCGATCTGAACAGGCTGAGCGGATGCGTCGTAGTCATATCCCTTCTTTTCCAGATCGATCATACCGGAACCCTTCAGGGCGTCCGGCTCGAACCGTGTCAGATGCTCCGTCGCAACCGGCTTCAGGTTCAGCTTCTTGAGCGCCCCTTTCAATGCCAATGCCCCCAGGTCGACGACCGGCATCGACTTCAAGGTCCCGCCAAATGCCCCTACAGGCGTCCTTACCGCAGAAACAATCACCACGTCTTTCATCGTTTCGTCTCCTCATCCGGAATCACAGAATCTGTCACTCTTTTGATCATATCGATCGCAGCCGTTTCGACCCATGGGCCTCCTGCCATATTTTCAGATGACAAAAGCGTTACCAGAATTTGTCGATTCAGGCCTTTTCAATTGAATGCTTTTACCCGCAGTTTAACAAGACTCGCGCAGACATACTATGTTTCATTGTAAACCACCAGGGTGACGGCCTCTCCTCCCCCCAGGCAGAGTGAGGCCTCACCGATCCTGGCCCCCGTATCCTTCATGGCATAGATAAGGGTGGTGAGAACCCGGGCCCCGCTGGCCCCGATGGGATGACCGATGGCCACAGACCCGCCGTGGATGTTGACTTTTTCAGGATCGATACCCAGTTCTCGGTTAATGGCCACAGATGAGGTGCTGAAGGCCTCATTGATCTCATGAAGGTCCACATCCTCAACCGTGAGACCGTCTTTGGCCAGGACCTTGGGTATGGACAGGATCGGCGCCACCAGGACATATTTCATGTCGATGCCGGCCGCCCCCTGGGCCCCGATGCGCACCATGGGCGTGCACCCCAGCTGGTCTGCCCGCTCCCTGGACATTACCACCAGGGCAGAGGCCCCGTCACTGATCTTGGAGGCATTGCCCGCTGTCACCAGCCCGTCTTTTTTGAAGGCGGGCCGCAGTCGCGCCAGTGCCTCCATGCTGGTTCTGGGCTTTCGCAACGGGATCTCGTCCACGTCAAACACCTTCGGGTCCCCCTTCCTTGCGGGCGCCTCAACAGGGACGATTTCATTCTTGAGTTTGCCCGTATCGATGGCCTTCCACGACTTTTCGTAGGAATTCAGGGCAAATGCATCCGAGTCTTCTCTGCTCACCCCGTATTTCTCGGCGACGAGTTCCGCGCTGATGCCCATGTGGAAGTCATTCACATGGTCCCACAGGCCGTCATGGACCATCCCGTCAATCAACGTACTGTTGTTCATGCGGTAGCCGGTCCGTGCCTTATCCAGCATGTAGGGGCACAGGTTCATGTTCTCCTGGCCCCCTGCCACGATCACCTCCGCGTCGCCGCACTGGATCGCCTGGGCCGCCAGCATGACCGCCTTCAGACCGGATCCGCACACCTTGTTCACAGTAATGGCGCCCACGCCCCAGGGGAGCCCCGCCCGTACCATGCTCTGCCTGGCCGGGTTCTGCCCCAGGCCATGGGGCAGCACGCTCCCCATGATCACCTCGTCCACCTGATCGTCCTGAATGCAGGCCCTCCTGATCGCCTCTCTGATGACAAGCGCGCCAAGATCCGTCGCAGAGACCGAACTGAGCGATCCGGCAAAGTCCCCTACCGCTGTCCTGCACGCACTGACAATAACCACCTCTTTCATAAATGCTCCCCTTTTCTTATTGACGGCTTCGTAAAAAGTCCATCTACGGCGTTACGCTGCATTTTTACTCACTGCGACCTACTTGTAAGTAGGCCTCATTCCTAAAAATTTGCGCGCCTTGTATCTGGAGCTTTTTACAAACCCGTCTAAATTTTGACTTTTTACTGGATCATCCTTATCGGATATTAGATACTCGCTTTTCCAGCTTGGAGTGCCGAATCATGGCGCAACGTGATGAAAAATGAGCATACCGGTTTGAACACCATACGCAGCATTCCACACCTCACACCCCGCAGAATTCAATCTACCTTTTATAGTAAACCATCCCTTTTTAAGTCAAGACAAATTAACCCGCCGGCGCCGGCTGAGAATTTTCCTTGACAACTCTGAGAATGAACAGCTAATCAAAACAGGAAATAGAATCGTGCAACGCCATCATGACAGACGAGGAGTAAGCAGATGAACCCGATTGCAGAAGAGCTGAACCAGATCATCCGGGCGGGCAATGAACATATCTACGAAACGTTGTCTGAGGTAGGGAAGAGCCTCTTTTTTCCAAAAGGGATCCTTTCACAGGGAGCAGAGGCCAAGGAAAAGGCCCACCGATTCAACGCCACCATCGGAATGGCCACTGAAAAGGGAAGGACCATGCATCTCCCCTCGGTAATGGCCATGCTGACTGAGATGCAGCCCGAGGAGGCGCTGACCTATGCCCCCTCCTTCGGCATCCTGCCCCTCCGCCAGGCCTGGCAGGAAGAACAGCTCAGAAAGAACCCCTCTCTCAACGGAAAAGAGATCAGCCTGCCGATCGTCTCTCATGCCATTACCCATGGCCTCAGCGTGGTATCCGACATGTGGGTGAATCCGGGCGATACCATCATCCTTCCTGACAAAATGTGGGGCAATTACAGCCTCATATTTGCCGTGCGAAGGTGTGCTCGCATCGTGCAGTATCCCCTCTTTGACGCAGCCGGTGGGTTCAACCTGAAGGGATTCGAGGCCTGTGTCCGGGCCGAGGCCGGGGACCGGAAAAAGATTATCGTGATCCTCAACTTCCCGAACAATCCCACCGGTTATACGGTCACAACTCAAGAGGCCGATCACATTGCGGATATCCTCAGGCGGGCGGCCGGAAAGGGCGCCCATGTGCTGGTCCTCACCGACGATGCCTACTTCGGACTCTTTTACACCGACGATGCCCTGAAGGAATCCATCTTCACCCGGCTGATCGACCAGGATCCCAGGCTCCTCGCCATCAAGCTGGACGGGGCTACCAAGGAAAATTATGTGTGGGGCCTTCGCGTCGGTTTCATTACATACGGGGCGTCCCTGACAGGGGAAGCGAGACCCGTGTACGAGGCACTGGAAAAGAAGACAGCCGGCGCAGTCAGGGGTTCCATATCCAACGCATCCCATCTGAGCCAGGAGATCATTCTCAAATCTTTGAAGGCGGGTTCCTATCTGGCTGAAAAGGAAGATAAATTCAAGATCATGAATGCACGGGCTCAGGAGGTGATGAGCGTCCTTTCAGACCCGAAATACCGTGACGCCTGGGAGCCCTATCCGTTTAATTCAGGGTATTTCATGTGTCTCAGGCTCAAGACGGTCAAGGCCGAGCCGCTCAGGGTCCACCTGCTCAACACCTACGGGATCGGGCTCATCTCGTTGGGGGAGACCGACCTCCGTGTGGCCTTTTCCTGCCTTGAAAAGGAAGACACCCGGGAGCTTTTTGACACGCTTCATAAGGCGGTCAAGGACCTGGAATCATAAAACACGTTGCGTGACTTGACTGGACACGGCACTACAATAAAGCAAAGCGTATATGCTGAGGTTAAAGCAGTTTCGAACCGGCTCTGACCGGCAGGTTGTCCGGGGCTGGGCGCCGACATCCCATCTGGGTTTACAGATAGGTTAAGACATTGCCGCTGGTCCCCAGTGAGATTTAGGTCAATAAAGGAAACCGAAAAACCATAGCGGAATGACGTTGGCATAACCCATCTCCATGTCATCTCTTACGACAAAGCCTTTGGAAAACGCTTTCACCTGAGCCGCGCCCCCGGTCTTTCCACCGATTTCAAAAACAAGCTTCCCGTTTACCTGAAAATCCGCATGGCAATGAAGTCGAAGGGAATAAGCGTCGTTCGTCGGACGCTGATCCCCGCAACCCCTGGATTCCTACTCATGGTTATTCAAATAGGTTAGATAGGGGATAATGGCTTGGTTCTTCTTTCCGGAGGTTCCGTCATAGGTGATGGAGACAATGGGGACCCCTGTTTTCCGCTCTATCTCTTTGGCCATTGCCTCAGTCACCAGAGAAGGACAGCAGAAAGCGGGGCTCGTCTGAACAAAGAGAGAGACATCCGGATAGTGCTTCTTGATATAGCATATCTTCAGCAGGTTGTCCATGGACTCGCCCGTGTGCTCAATCCTGACATGATATTCCGAGAGGATACGCTCCGGGTTTTCATTGTATTGAGGTGCAGGGTTTTCCAGGATGTTGCCGAAGTGCTTCTGGTATATTCTTTCCAGCCGCGTGACGGTGGTCAGCAATGCCCTTGACGATAGAACCTCCAGATACCTTCCCTCGAAAAACCACTTTTTGAGATAGGCCCGGGCGATCATCTGCACATAGTCGCTGTAGGGGGTCACGATGACTTCACCGTGGCGCCTTTCGATAAAGCGGATGAGATCCTGGTTCATCACATCGTTGTCCCGCACGTACAAATCACCGAAAATCGCCACCTTGGGCCTCTGATCGGGCGATGTTTCGATGCGTTGAAAAGAGGCAATCACGTCGGCCAGGGCATCCTCCTTTGACCGGTTCCCGAGGAAGGCATCGACCAGGATAGCCACACCCTCTCTGGTTACCCTGTCCGTTGTCCCCCTTTCCTTTTCATACGGCCTGATCCTGCATCCGATTTTTCGAATAAGACCCCCGAACATATAGGCGAAATAGGTGTTGATCGGGAGCCTCAGGGAGATGTCCATAAAAGACATGGCCCCCACATAGACCCCCGCCTTCTCCATCCCCTTGCCATAGGAATACAAGAGCCGCTTCAGGTGATGGGGAAATAGCCCGATATTGCACGCAATCTGTGACGAAACCATCCACAGCAGGGTTTTTTCGGGATTCAGGTCATGGGTCTTCACATAATCAACAAATTCCTGGGCAATGATGTTTAGGGGGATACACTGCCCTGTATTGTAACGGAGGCTTTCCTGGATGGTGGTTTCGGATTCCTCCATCAGCCGTGCGTCGATACCCTCCCTTTCAAGGTTTGCAGTCATCAATTTCAGGGTAATGTCGTCCCAGTTTGGGATAAGCAGGGTCTTGCCGGACAGGGTCGTTTTTTTTGACGGAGAAATGCACGGGCCGTAGCTGACGGCCCTCTTTCCTGACCCTGCTCCAAAGTGATTTTGAAACGATCGAATGCCGGCCTCTATCCGCGTGTCATACCCGACACTTGATTCGTGCTCATCCAATTGAAGGATGAGGTAAGGCTTCTCGTGGGCCTCCATGATCCTTTTGAAATAGTCTATGGCAAAGGAATCCGGTGAGCATCTGAAAGATGTCACCAGGACGGGGTACACCCCCTCGGACAGGGCAACCACCTGGGCCGCCTTCAGGATCTCCGATGCGTAATGCCAGTGTATCTCATCCAAGAGGTTCTGGACAGGCCCCACCTGCTCGCTCGAACCGGATAGCATGTCCTGATAGAAGACGCGGATGCCGAGGGAGGCAAATATGTCGGGGATTCCCTTGTTCATGCATCGAGAGAGGATCGTGTACGGCCTTCCCAAAAGGACCACGCACAGATGGTCCTTTCGCCCTCTTGATTCTTTTTGGTATACCTCCTTCCACTGCTCCAGACAGGACGTTTTGTATTCACAGGCCCTGTCATAGGCCCTGGAAACATCCAGGAAGCCGATGCGGGAACCTGCGATCGACTTCAGCATGGAGTGGAGCTCCATTTTTGTATGGATGGCGCCGTGAAGGGAATGAACCAGCGGCGTGAGAAGCCTTTCTCCAACATTCCCCCCGCCTGAAACGGAAATCAGAGAAGGCGCAAACTGTGTGTAATAGCAATACTGCCGCCGGACCCCCCTTAGAACGGCCTTTCTCTCCAAGTAAAAAGGAAGAAAAACATAGTCCGACCTGTCCATCAGATAACGAACATGCCCGTGAAGCGCTGCTACGGGTGCACAGAATTCAGCGTTTGCCATATGCTTTCCTTGCTTCAGGGCATCGGTGTCATTTTCACTGCTCACGGTCTTAATGGAAAGCGCATCAAAAAACTGCTTCCAGAACGAAAGGTCCTCGTAGAGATGGAGCCCCGCAGGGAGGCCGATGGTGATCGACTCGGAATACTCCGGAACTGCCTTAGAGGTGAAAATCCTTTTTCTCTCCTTGAGCAGATCGAAGCCGGAAGGGTTTTTGCTCACGTATCGTTTGGTGCCATATTCCCTTCCGCACAGAAATCCGAAGGCAACCTTTTCACCTCCCACGTCGGCCACCGTGATCTTGCAGTGATTTGCACACAGGTCGCATATTTCCGAGGTGACCTGGATCGATTGTTTGTGAAGGGCAATGCCGCGAAATCCGGTTTGCATGATCCCCTGGTCCCTGAGAATAAGCGCAGCCCCCAGTGCCCCGGTTAAATGGCAGAATCTGGAGACATGTACCGGTTTCTGAAGCCGTTGTTCAAAGGCGGCCACAAGGGCCCTGTTTTTGGCCGTGGCCCCCTGGAAGAACACGGTGTTTCCGATGTTTCCTTCAATGGCTACCTTGGTGAGGTAGTTTTCCCTGATCGCATGAAGCACGGAGGCCAGCACCTCATCCACGTTATAGCCCAGGGAGAGATAATGGTTCATGTCCCTCTCCATAAACACGGTGCAGCGGTCGCTGACAATGGGGGACCGCTGTCCCTCGGTCCGTGAAGAATAGGCCGATAGGGGACATTCAAACTTGCGGGCCTGTTCCTCGATAAAGCTCCCGGTTCCTGCAGCGCACACGTTATTCATGATGGAGAAGGTGACCCGGCCGTTTTTCAGGGTGGTGAATTTGGAATCCTGGCCCCCGATCTCGATGATGGTGTCCACGTCCGGATTTATCTCACAAGCAGCCCTGGCGTGGGCCGTAATCTCGTCAATGACGATATCGGCCCCGATGATCTTTCCTGCGAATTTCCTCCCCGACCCGGTTGTCGCCGCTCCCGTGATCCGCACCACAACTTTCTTCTTTTGAGACATATGATCGATGGACGACAGGAGCCTCTGAACCGCTGCGACCGGTCTCCCCGCGGTGCTCGTGTAAAAGCCGGCCAGGACCCTGTTGTCCCCGCTCAGAAGAACGGCCTTGGTGCTTGTGGACCCTATATCCACGCCCAGCGACACATCATCGAATAGAGGGGTGAGGGTCTCATAAATATCCACCTCCACAGGAGATGAAACACCGGCATCGGAGGCCGCATATTCATATGTTTCAACACCGGCAAAATCGGGATAATCGGAAAGGGTGAGGGTGAGAGGGGCATGGAAATACTTTTTCTGAACGGGTTCGCGGACCAGCATATCATCCACCGATGCAAACGTCACCGCATCGTCTTCGCGCCATTCGGCCAGCATGAGAAATGCCGTGCCGATGGCCCCGTAAACGCCCGTTTCGTCTACGATGATCTTCTTTCCCGAGATGGATCGGATGTGCTGAACCACGGCCCTGTTTCTGGATACACCGCCCGTGAAGATGACCGGCTGGAATCGTTCCCTGTCTAACGAAAGCGTATCCACGATATTCTTGGCCAGGCCGTAGCAGAGACCGTCGCAGATCTGTTCCAGGGTATAGCCTTCCTGCTGGGCGTGTACCAGATCGGTTTTTGCAAACACCGCGCAACGCGAGGCAATCTTCGGTACGCTTCCCTTGTTGCTGAAGGCCTTATCGCTCAAGACCTCCGTGCTTTCCAGGTTGAGCCTTCGGGCCTGCTGATCGAGAAAACTGCCCGTCCCCGCGGCGCACGAGGTATTGGTCTTGAAACTTCGGTAACGGCCATTCTCGTCAAAACCGATCAGGCCGAATGCCTCGCCGCCCACAATGAGAATGGCGCCGATTTTGCGATGAAAGTGACGGGCCGACTCAATCACGGCGACCCGGTTGTCATATCTCCGGGTTGCCTCGACGATCGAAGGCGTTGACGATGCTGCGGCGATGCCGCAGATCCGTCCCGGATCGACATCACGCATCATTTCGGCGAAGGTCTTTGCGATATTTCCGTGATGAAATTGATAGGCGGTTCTGCAGATATCTCTTTCAGGAGTGATCTCAGCTATCGATATGGAAACGGACCCGATATCTATTCCAAGAATGGAACGATCAGCCATTTTAGTCCGGGTCGTGATCAAAGACATATCCCACCGATCGGAGGCTTTTGAAATAGACAGGTTTTTTGGGGTTGGGCTCAAAATACTTCCGCAGTCTGACCATGAAGTTATCCACTGTCCGTGTGGTGGTTCCCCCGGCGTACCCCCAGCCGATTTCCAGGAGCTTTCTTCTTGAAAGGGGTCTGCCGCGGTTGGCGATAAATAGCCTCAAGAGCCTGGTTTCCTGGTCGGTCAGGCTGATATGCCCGGACGGGCCACGGGCCTTCAAGGTCTGAAAATCGATCCGGTTATCCCCGAAGGTGTAGATCCTGGGGAGTGATGACATGCTGTTTTCGCCTGAATCGGACCCCGCCTGGGACCAGGCCCCCCGGGTCAGGAGCCGCTCTACCCGGAGCAGAAATTCATCCAGATTGAAGGGCTTGACAAGATAGTCGTCCACACCGTACGAGAACCCTTTTACCCTGTCCTCAGGGTCCCCTCTGGCCGACAGGATTAAAATTGGAATGCGCTCATCCTCGAGACGGATATTTCGAAGCACGGATATCCCGTCAATTCCCGGGAGCATGATGTCAAGCACGATCAGGTCCGGCTGCCATTCCTTCCACTCTTGCAGGGCCGAGATCCCATCCGGTGCAATCATCACGTCATACCCCTTGAGGGACAGGTTCAGTTTCAGCCCTTCGGCCAGGTGTGTCTCATCTTCTACCACCAGGACGCGTGTTTCAGTGGAATCACCCATGGCATGCCTCAGTTGGCGCAAATGTCACGTGCTTCAGGGGCAGGATCAGGGAAAAAGCAGAACCCTCTCCGGTGCCTTTTGATTCGGCCGTCATCCTTCCCCTATGAAATCGGGCAATACTATCAACCAGATACAGGCCGAGCCCGGTGCCCCTGGCCGACATATCGTCCGAGCGGCCGATCTGATAAAATTTTTTAAATACCTTCTTGAGTTCCGACCTCGGCAGTCCGATGCCGTTGTCTGCAAAACAGATCTGCAATGCCCTCCCTTTGAATTCGAAGGTGATATCCAGACGGGGGGCAGCAGATTCATTGTACTTGACAGCATTGGTGAATATATTCATCAGAAGTATCTCAAACAGGTCGGGGCGAATGGGGTACAGAAAGGACCGGCCTGAAGGATGATGAATCCGGATGTCGCACCCGTCGAACAGGTGACGGTTTTTTTCAACAAACTGCTCCACCGCCTGAACGAGATCCTCTTTTATGAGCTTTCCTTCGTAGGTCTTGCTCTCGATTTTTGCAAGATCCAGGATGCGGTTGATGTTACAGGTCAGCCGATCCGCATCGTGAACCATGTAGCCGATATACTTGAGCTGATCTTCCCGGGGAAGCTGATATTTCCGGAACGTCTCCAGGTACAATTTCAAGGAAGTGACCGGGGTCTTGAGTTCGTGGGTGAAATTGTTGATAAAGTTACGCTGGAGACGGTAAAGCTGGAACGTCTTCTGATTGTAGACAAAGATGATGAATATGCCCATCAAAATGAGCCCTACAAGGATCGAAAGAATTAGGATCACCATCCAGGTTTGAGATGCCAGGGCCTGGTCGCGATCCAGACTGGCCTTCTCCAGTACTCTTTTCAGTCCTGCGCTGACCTCCACATACCAGTAGATATACAAGAACAGGGACAGGGCCACAGCGGCGATGGAGAAGATGAAGACAAGAATCGGATGAAAAAACCACTTTGATTGACGCATTGCGGACAACCCCGGGACGAACCTGAATGACGGTCTGAACTGTGTTTCAAGAGGAAAGATGCCAACCTTTTTATCCATGATTCTATTCCCACTGGGGCATGAACTCAACCATTAAAATCTGACTGACGTTTCCCAGGTTCAGAGGCTCTGACGGATAAGTTTTCTGTTCGGAGTTCAGGCCTGCCCGCCAGTGCCTTTGAAATCGGGATTGCCTCACGTGAAGTTGAAGCTGAAGCAGCTATCCTATGATCACGTTCCGTCAGGCGTTGGCAGGCGGGGGTGAGCCTTTTATAACAATTTTGAAGACGTGCGGCGTTGCCCGGCCTGATGTTCCGCGCTCAACACACATTGAGGCGCAGGCCTTTGCATCCACGGGTAAGACGTGTTTGGCGCAGCCAAATGGGCATATGAAGACGGGGCCCGTTGTGCGGTAAGTTTGCAAGACTTGTACAATGGTCGATAAGATGTTTTCGGCGCCCTGAAATCTCCCATAAAACGGCATCGCAACGATTCTTTGACACTGAAGCAGACGACCAGGAGAGAGGTGAGGAGCGGGCCCATGAGCAACCTGCCGAACTGTGACCGATAGGATGTCTTGATTTCCTCCAACAGGATCCTGCTCTGCCGGTTTTCTACAAAAAGGGCCGATGCCTTGAGAAAATATCGCATCATGTCAAGCCTCTTTTTGTAATCCTTCAAACGTGCTCGGATGCGTTCTTCCGGATGGTTCCTGCAGTATGCGTGACCTCTCAGGGTCGTCTTTATGGTCCGCAACAGGGAAGCGCCGTTTCTATTGTAATCCTTGTCAAAGGCAAGACGCAAGAAACCCTCGGATTCATCTCTGGTAAAATGAGGATGGTGAAACCAGATTTTTTTCTGGCCGTGCTGGGATTGATAAGGAACCGTTTTTAGAAGTTTTCCCTCCTTTTCATAGTCATCATACAGTCTTGTCCCGGGGATCGGCCCCAGCGGGGAGAATTGGATATAATCCGGATTGAGCGAGGTGACAAAATCAACGTCTTCCCAGATCGTGTTTTTATCGTGTTCCTCAATAAACAGGATCGAGGATGCCAGAACACTGATCCCTCTCTTTTTCAATTCCCTGAAAAGAACCTGAAAATCGGTGCCTTTATTTTTTGCATAAATCTCTTTCTTGGACTCAACGCCGACCCACACAAATGTCACCCCCATGCGTACCAGGATATCCAGATCGCCGATGCCTTTCAAGGTTTCTGCAGAACTGAAGATCGAAAAATTGAAGTGACGATCATTTTTCTCCATCAGCTCCAGCAGGTCCAGGGCACGGTCCTTCATCTTTAGGAAGTTCTCATCCAGTACGCCGAATTCCGTTATATTCCTTTCATCCTCGTACCGGCAGCAGACATCGAAGATTTCCTGACCGGTTTTCAGGTATGGAATGTAACTGCCAAAGAAATGCGAGGTAGCGCAAAACCGGCATTTGTTGGCACATCCTACCCCCGGTATCAGAATGCCGGAGTCGGACGCCCAGGGCGCGCCCATGACCTGCCTGTTGAAGGAGCTGAACTCAAGCGGATGACGAATCGGTTTGTCCACTTTTTCTCCAAAAAGCGCTCTCAGAAAATAAATGCCTTCACCGTGACAGATAAAATCGTGATCGATCATGGACGCGATATTCGGGATATTGACCCCGTGACCTCCCAGGATGATCTTGGATTTGGGCGCCAATTCACGGATGGCGCGCGCCATGGCCTGTGCCTTCTTGAAATTGGGTATGATAAAGCTGATGCCAATGTAGTCATATCCCTTTTTCAGCTCCTTTTTGAATCGCTTAAAGGTCGGAAAATCCAGGATCGCTGTCGGCATGTCGATGTTTTCCGCCAAGAAATAGAGGCCCTGGCTTCCATGATTGAACCTGTAGGAAAAGATTCCCTGTTCCCGGGTCACCTGATTGTGGAAGAGTTCCATCTTGTTTTCTTTTTCGCCATATTCATCATCCACCCCATATGGCCCGAATACAGAAGTAAGTAATAATTTCATACGATCTCCATTAATGATGATTTTTTTGATTTTAAGAATATAAAGCAGTATAAATAAAAATAAAGAAAATATTTGTAAAACTTATGTAAAACTAATGTTTTTGATTTTTTATCAACCCCTGGTTGATTCACCTGAGGCGGACAAGGACCTCATTCACCATCGCTTGCGGCGTGATAATGCTTTTGCAGATGCCCTGCTGCTCTGCTGCGGGGTAGTTTATTTTCCGGAAGGGTCGATTCCGAAGGAGAGTGCCTGTCTTTTTCCTCTTATTGGGACAGAAGCCGGAAATGAGCGGCCACTTCATGGGCGTGCTTTACCTGAGTGAATGAACACTCAGACCTTTTCGAGCGCCAGCTCAGCCAGATATTTGAAAACATCCATGCCCTTGAGATCGGCGGTTTTCTCCCCCCGAACGTATTGCATGATCCATGCAAGATCCAGATCGTCCTCCGGAGAAAACGCCCCTTTTTTTAGAGCCAGGGACAGGGTTTTTTCGTCAAAGAGGATGAGATGCTCAAGCCCGGGAAGTCCACCGTCTTTATGAACGGGCCTGGCAAAAGCCTCTAAATTCCCATCCACGACGGGAAGAAGCAAGGGTTCTAAATCCAGCAAGTCAACAAATAGGTCCAGCGATTCCTGTACCTGCTCGATAGATTCGCGTTCCAGGCCGTTGCGAGCGTCCTCCACCAGGAGCATCAGATCATCCCTGGTAACCGTGAGATCCAGCAGTGCCAGCGCATTGGCGTGCAGTCTCTTGAGCGACTCTTTTCCCTTACTAACAAGCACATCGTGATGATTCATAATCTTCCTGATATTTCGTATGCTGACCATTTCCTGCCAGAACGGGCTTTTGCGAAGGGCCACGTCGGCCACGGTCGTGTGGTAAATGGCCAGTTCGTTGTCGAAAACCAGCACTTCCATGATCTCGCCCTTAAGGGGACGTATGTAGAGATGAAGGTCCCTGAATTTTTTGTGCTCAAGATCCGTCATTCCGACAAGTTCCTGGATGAGGACCCTGTCCACCCACCACTTTGCGGGCGGCTCTTTCATCGTGGAGACGAGTTTCCGCAAAAGCCCGTCGGCCTTGATTTTGGCCTTAAGGTTTTCTGTAAATGACATAATGGTGCTCCTTTTCCAAAAGAAAAAGACCTGCCTATTTCACGATCAGGTCATTCCTTACGGATGTCACCCCTTCAACGCTCCTTGCGATTCGACCCGCTTTCTCGACCGCCTTTTGAGAATCGACAAAGCCGCTCAGTTGAACGATGCCCTTGCGGGTTTCCACACTGATTTGGAATGATTTGAGAAAATCATCCCCTGCAAGCAGCGTTTTGACCTTGGTCGTAATGACCGAATCATCCACGTATTCACCTGGAGTTGTCTGTTTGGACGTGGATCCACAGGCCGAAAAGGCGGCGATAACCATCAGGAGGACAAAGTACCCTATAAACCTGTTCCTTTTTTTCATGGCAGTTACTCCTTTCTATAAATACCCTGCCTTGCCCGGCAGGGGTCCAAAAGGCTACACTCGTCGTCGCCCCTGAATAACCTGGATCACCACCACGACGATGGCGATGATCAGCAGCGCATGAATGACGCCACCCATCGTGTAGCCCGTCAGCAATCCCACTCCCCATAGAATTAAAAGAATCACAAATATGGTCCAGAGCATATCCTGCTCCTTTCTCCCCAGATATTACATCACGGAATGGGCCCTTCTTAAGGACAGCTTCATGTTGTAGGCTGCTGTCCCGACATTGTCCGTATGCCCTTCGATCCGCACCCTGAGGCCCGGATTCTTCTCGAATACCACGGCGACTTCATCCAGAAGATGGTAAAATTGTGGCTTGATGTTGTACCTGTCAAAATCAAACAGCACATCCCCAAGGACCCAGCACCCGTCCTTGTTGACCCTGGCGCCCTTGGGGGTTCCCGGGCACTTGTCCAGGTTATCAGGCACCGCGTCGCCGTCAGAATCCAGGATGACGACCTTTTCCACAACTACCGGTGCGGGTTTGGGCGGGGCTTTTTTCAGGAAGACCCTTGTGCGGACTTCTCCGATTTCAAGCCGTTCAGGCCCAAGGCCCAGCTTGATATTGTTCGCCTTCAAGGCCTGCCAGGCAAGAAACCTTTGCGTGGCGTCCAGCTGAGTTTCCAACTTGGCGCCCAACTCCGAAACGAGCAGATCGGCGATGTACGCATCGCCGGAGAATCGCAGGTTCGGGCCTTTTTCCCCCTCACCGCAGCTCACCTTTCCCGCAGCGTTGAAATCCCCCGCATCCACGCTCAGGCAGGCGTATTGTGCTACGTAGGGCTGAAAAGGCGTCAGGGCCAGGTTCGACACATGGACAGTCGCTTCCGCGCTTTTCTGAGCGAGAGTGAAGCGTCCCTTGGCATTCACGGCGCCGGTCTTTTCCAACACCATAGCGGCATGCCCGCCTTCCATCATGATCCGCTCCAGGGTCACCTGCCGGGTTTCAAGGTCTATGCGGCCTCCCTCCACGGCAAGACTTCCCAGCGTGACCAGGGGCGCCTCCTTCCCCATCTCTTTCAAGGACACGCCTTCGAAGAGGACGTTCAGGCTCTCTGCCATGGCCCCCACCTTGTCGGGCATAAAGGAAAGATCGGCCTTGCCCTTCACACCGAGTCTGGAGACGCCTATTTCAAGAGGATAATGCCGGCTGCGGTCGCTGTAGGCCACGGTGAAAGCATCAAGAGTGAGGGTCTTGAGCGCCACGCGCCAGGGCGGTCCTTCCAAGGCCTCTGCCTTAGGGCGGGAGACCGGGGATCTCCACCGACCTTTACAAGCTCCTGCCAGCTCAACCGCTCTTGTTCGTCGATGACCGCTGTCGCGCGACCCCGGGAGAGCGCCAACTCCCCCACCTCGAATGATCGAGAGGCCAGACTAAACCGGCCGTCATCGAGACGAATGGTGTCCACGGATAGAATCGGCTCCCGGTCCCCCCGGGCCTTGAGCTCCAGGCCAATAGTCTCAAGCGCAATACTGCCGGGGGTCGGGCCGGATCGGTCCGTGAAAACGAGTCGCCCCTGGTTCAAGGCAATGTGCTCAAAGATGACGCGCGGCGGGCGCGCCTCTCTTTCGGCTTTTTTTTTGCCGGGAAGTGTTTCCCTCATTTTCTTTCTTTGGGATCCGGTCTGCAATATCAATAAAGTTGATGCGGCCCCGCTCATTATTTCCAGGTTCACGGCGGGGCCTTCCAGGCGAACATCCGCAAAGGGGCAGGCCCAGCGCCAGGGACTGGAGATCTCGAAGTTGATGAAAAAGGCATTGAATGCGAGTAGCGGGGATCCGTCCCTCTCCTTGAGGTCGAAGTTCCTGATATCGAGGGTCAGGGCGTATGGGTTTACCCGGACCTCTTCCATGATCACGAGACACTTGAGGAATTCCCGGGCAAACCGTGTCGCCTGGCGCTTGATCAGATAAGGTGCAAGGAAAAATCCGGCCATAGTGTAGGTAATCATAAGGGCAACAGCGATGATGAAGGCTTTGCCCAGCAACACCCTCATCAGCCAATGCTGTCGAAGATGTTTGCTTTCCGGAGCATCCATGTGTTCATTTGCCTCCTTTCTCATTTCTCACGCTTCACCCAGTTCCGCATTCCGACTTCCGCGTTCCGCGTTTCTCTTTCCTTCTTCACTCTTCACTTTTCACTTTCCACTTCCCATCGCCTCCCTCACCTTTCGGGCCAGGCTGTCGAAAGTAAAGGGTTTCTGGATAAAATGCACGCCCTTGTCCAGCACCCCCTGGCGGGCGATGATGTCGGCCGTGTATCCCGACATGAACAAGGTCCTGATGGTGGGGCGGATCTTCAATATCTCCCCGGCCAGGTCCATCCCGCTCATTTCGGGGAGGATCACGTCCGTCATGAGGAGGTGGATTTCGCCCTGATATTCCCGGGTCATGGTTAGCGCTTCCGCCGGGTTTGCTGACGTCAGCACCGCATAGCCCAGATGGTCGAGGATCCTTTCGGTCAGATGCAATACCGACACATCATCCTCCACGATCAAGATGGTCTCACCCACGACCGTGTTTCGTGTTTCAATGGTGACCTTGCCCACGCCCTCAATGGCGTCCCGCGCGTTGACGCACAGGTTGGCCAGTATCTGGTCGATCTGGGAAGGGTCCATTTTGACGTCCCAAAGGCCATGGCCCGGCGACCAGACCAGATCAATGTCCTCTCCGATGAGCCGCCGGAGCATCTTGAGCATGTCTTCCACGGTCTCGTTGAGATCCAGCACCTCGGGCGCGATGGACTGCTTCCGCGCAAAGGCCAGAAGCTGCCGCACGATTTCCTCAGAATGCTTTCCTGCCTTCATGACCTGTTGGAGGTTTTGGTAGATCGGGTCTGTTTCGGCCAGCCCCTCCATGGCCATTTGGCCGTATCCCAAAATCACGGTCAACTTGTTGTTGAAATCATGGGCCACGCCCCCGGCCAGCCGTCCTACCGATTCCATTCTTTGGGCCTGCATCAACTCGGCCTGAAGCTTTTCTTTCTCGGCCTCGGCCCGCTTGCGCTCCGTGATGTCGCGGCTCAATGCAATGATGCCGATCAGCTTCTTCTCATTGTCCCGCAAGGCTGCCATGTGGTTCTCCAGCCAGACAACGGAACCGTCTTTCCTGTATTCCTCCAATTCCAGGATGCGGGTTCTGCCGGGGTCTGCCGTACCGCTGGCTTCCAATGTCAGCTCTTCTTCAAGGACCCTGGCAACGATCTGCAGGGATTCAGGCGTCATGATCTGTTCCATGGTCTGCGCCGTGACCTCTTCAGCCGTGTATCCCCGGAGGCGAATGTGGTGTAAAAGGGGCGGTTCGCCCATATGATCTTCAGGTCCGCATCCAGGACCAGAAGGGGCTCTCGAATCGCATCCACAATACTTTCGGCGTAGCGACGGGCCTCCTCGGCCGCAAGCTCAGCCAATATATTCCCGGTTATTGATTCTTTCAGATCAGCATGTTGCGATTGCAACTCCTCGAGTTCATGGTCGAGCTCGTTATTTGTCTTATGATCATCTTTCACCGCGTCCTCCATAGGCAGCGAACCGCATTTAAAGGGGTCTCCTCTTGACTGCGTCTAAAGCAGACTAAAATGCCGCGCTTCATTTAAATTTATCCAAGCTTCGTGCCAGGGTGGATATGTGCAGGCCTATTTGATTCAACATATTGGTATGACAAAAAATATTAAGTATCCAAAGTCGGCGGAGGGGAACGGTATGGCGCGAAGCGGTGGTCACATATGGCAAATGGTCAAATATGGCCACGACATCAATATTGTTCAGACCGGGTGAAAGGGTATGGGATCGAACAGACGATGGCGTAAAAAATCAGGTGATATCCATACCGAACGACTCCAGATGGTGGCATTTAAGGAAGATGGTTGTGTGGCCCAAAAATTATGGGGACCGAACCCAACGATATCTGAATAAATGGATCAAGCATAGAAAATGCTTTTCTTTGTGTTCGAACCGTGTATTTGTGTGAATCAAGGCAGACGCACGACAAAGAAACCCTAAACATTTTTTTGTCTTTCGTGACAGAAGACCTGGAAATAAGCCTAAACGGCTTTGGATGCCACGTGTTTTTCCTCTCAACTGAGGGCGGCCCCGAAATCCTTGACAAATGATGCCAAGCACGATAATAGAAAATGAACAAAAATGTATATTTTTAGGGAACGTAATCGTCATGGCAGCCGGTAAGATTTCCAAATTGTTGAATGCCGATACGCCGTTTTTCACGATATCGTCTCTTCAGGCTATTTTTGTCACGTCCAGGGAGAGCACCCGGACCATAGCGGCCAGACTCGTCAAACGGGGCGTGCTTACGCGCATTCGTCGTGATCTCTACCGCCTTATCAATAGAGAATATTCGCTGTTCTCTTTGGCAAACGCCCTGTGTCAGCCTTCAGTTATTTCATTGGAATCGGCTCTCAACTACTGGGGGGTGGTTGTTCAGGTCCCACAGATCGTCTTTTCTACCGCACTCAGGAGTTATCAGTGTGAAGTCGACAACACCACATTCGTTTATCGGCGGATGGCGCCGACGCTGATGCGGTTCGGGCATGGGAAGGTTGAGGATTTCACCATCGCCGATCCGGAAAAGGCCTTCCTGGACAGTCTGTATATGCGGACAAAAGGGCTGGTCGAACTCCTCCCGGAGGACATAAATATGGACAAACTGGACACGGAACTCCTTACCTACTACGGCCGCTTTTACCCTGAGGCGGTCAGAGAACGGGTCCGTTTTTTCAGGATGTATGACTATGAAGCCAAATAAACAGGACTTCTTCAACCAGTATCGGGAAAACGTCATCATAGAGGTGGTTCAGGCCCTGGCCAAATCGAGCGCCGGTTCTCAGATTGCCTTCAAAGGGGGCACAGCACTGAAGCTCTTTTTTGATCTGCCCCGTTACTCTGAGGATATGGATTACGATGCCCTTCCAGGGGCTTTTGCCGAGAAGCTTCTCGGCATTATCGTGGGCCTTTGTACAAAGAAAGGATGGGAGATAACCGACAGCGCCCTGAAATATTATACGATCCTCGTGGAGTTGCGATTCAGGGGGCCTGATCGGAGTTTCCAAGTAAAGATTGAAATCTCTACCAGGGAAAAGGAGTTGAAGACCACCATCCTCCCCCTGAGGGGCGTGCCGATCGTCGCCCTTGAACCCTCCTTCTTGATGACTGAAAAGATTCTCACGTTTCTCGACCGCCAGGCAGGAAGGGACATATTTGACGTCTGGTTCATCCTGAACGGCGCATACCCCCTGGATGAAACCCTGATAGCGCGAGCGTTTGAGAATCGTTCGGCGTTCTTTCAGGCGCTCTTGAATACCGTCAGAAAAGCCGATCCAAAGAAGATCCATCGGGACACCGGCAAGCTCTTGAACCAGGATTACAGGAACTGGATACAGACATCATTTCTTTCCGATCTGGAGCGGCTGATCAAGAAGCAAACATGAGGGCATTCATGTAAACCGCAGGCTTCATGGCTTGACGATGCCCAGCTTTCGCATGCGGGCGCGCAGCGTGCTGCGGTTGAGCCCAAGGATCTCGGCGGCCCCGTTTTTTCCGCTGACCTTCCATTGGGTTTGGTTGAGAATTCGCACGATATGTTCGCGCTCAACTGCTTCCAGGGTCTTGGGTGCAGTGGGCAAATCCTTTTGGCGGGTCTTGAGTTCATCCACCAGGCGCAGTTTGGGTCCGGAGGAGTCAATCACCCCCCGCTCCAGGACGTTTTCCAGTTCCCGGACATTACCGGGCCAGTGATACGCCTGCAAGGCATCCATGACCGTTGTGGGAATGACCTTAATGACCTTGCCCATTCGCTTGGAGATCTTTTCGATGTAGAAGTCCACAAGAAACGGGATGTCGTCCAGGCGATCCCGGAGAGGGGGCATGGTGATAGGGAAAATGTTTAGACGGTACCAGAGATCGGCACGGAATCGGCCTTTTTTGACTTCCTCTTCCAGATTGCGGTTGGTAGCGGCGATAATGCGCACATCGACCTTGATGGTATGGGAACTGCCCAGCCTTTCAAACTCGCCATTCTCTATGACCCTCAGCAACTTGGGTTGTAATTCCAGCGGCAACTCGCCAATCTCATCGAGAAAAAGGGTGGCCCCGTCAGCGACCTCAAATCGCCCCAGATGTCTGGACGCTGCGCCTGTGAAGGCGCCCTTTTCATGACCGAACAGCTCACTTTCGATAAGATTGGAAGGGAGCGTGGCGCAATTCACCTTCACCAGGGCTCGGCCTTTGCGCGAACTCAATCCGTGAATGGCCCGCGCGACCAGCTCTTTGCCGGTTCCGGTCTCGCCGAGAACCAGGACGATGGTATCGCTCCGGGCGATCTGTTCCACCTTATAAAGGACGTAATTGAGCGCATCGCTCTGCCCGATAATGTTCTCATGGTTGTATTGCAGCCGGATCTCTTCTTGTAAATACGCCCGCTCCGCTTCAAGCTGCTCTTTTAACTTTTTTATTTCGATGAGTGCGGCTTCGGCGGATTCTCTCCCCTTTTCCGCCTCTTCCCTGGCCATGTTGATTTCGGCCGTTCGCTTTTCAACCAGTTCCTCAAGGTGTCGTTTATAATGTTCACGCTCGGTCACATCCTCGATGGCCAGGAGGATCAGCCGGGTTTGTTTAAAATCCCGGTAGATCCGCCGGGCGTTGAGATGCATGATCTTCCGGCCGATCTTTTCAAAATTATGCTCCACCTCAAAGTCGTTGAATTCAGAGTTTTGGGGAAGGATATCCTCAAGCAACTCTCTAAGCCTTGGGATGTCCCACTGCCGGCCGCCAATGTCATATATTAATACTCCCTCTGTTTCCTCCGGGTTGACTTTGAAGGTCCGGTAAAAGGAATGATTGGCCTTCAAGACCTTCAAGCCAGCATCCAGCACGACCAGGGGTTCACGAACCGAACCTAAAACGCCATTAAAAACTTCTAAAAAGGCCCCTAACTTTCCTTTATCGTATCCGAACGCCTTCAAGGCCTGTTCGAGGTCTTTAACGGATTGTCTGTTATCCATTGCAACAACCCAACATTCAGTTCCATCGCGAACGCTGCAAAACTGCAGATAACATATTCATACCATAGGATAAAAGGGAAGAAAAGATTTTTTGTGCTCTGCGTGGTCATTATCTGAGATGGGCAATCTGAAGCGTTGTATTCTGCTCTTCCGATGGTTCGGAATTGCACTCACTTTGGAGTTAAGATCCTTTATGAAAAGGCCACGGCCTGGGATTTTCCATCAATAATTCCTGCGAAAGCAGGAATCCAGTCCTTCGCCGGGGTGGCGAAAGGGGGGCCTTCTACAAGAGCATCATTTTTCTTTTTCCCAAACCGATTTCGTCTTATCGTTTTTTTGTTTCCGCTTCTCCTTAAGTGTCTGTTTGCCCTTTTTCTGTTCCTCGCGTCTGCCTTTATCCCTTTTTCCCTTGTCTCCCATTGGATCTCCTTTCCTTCTCAAAAACACTTTTATCGCATGATGATCCTGGGGTCATCATGCGACCGAACCACTTCATATGGTTGCAGCTATTTATTCCGATTCACCGAGCAATCTTGAGGCTGCAGATTTTGCGGAAATGATAGCCATAAATCGCCAGCGTAATCGTCAATGGAAGCATCTTGGGTCTGCGAAAGAGGGTCCACAACACCGTCTTCCAGTATTGGAACCGCTCCTGGCCGAAAATTCCCAGGCGGATGCTTGCACGGGGTACTGCCATCAAACGCTGAAAACTCAGCGGGGTTCTGATCTTGGGTCTCTTATACTCCCGAAGGAAGGTTACCACCCGTTTATAATATTGTTCAGGCGAGTAAATATAGCGCAGCATACTGTTGTACCCTTCACGCAGCGTATCCAGTCCCATTTTGGGAAGGATATTGGTTGTTCCGTCGACGTTGTCTCCAGAGATGAGACCGGTCAGACGGCCCTCTTTTCGCATACGTTCGAAGAGCCCTGTACCGGGAGGGGCGTTGAGTATCCCCACCATTGCCGTCACGATGCCGCTTTTCTGGATAAACTCAATCTGTCGCTGAAAGATAGAAGGCGTATCGCTGTCGAAACCGACAATGAAGCCTCCCTGGACTTGCAGTCCGGCCCTTTGTATGATCTTTACGCTCTCGATCAGGTCGCGGTTCTTGTTCTGGCGCTTGTTGCATTCAGTCAGACCTTCTTCATCGGGCGTTTCAATCCCGATAAAAACCGAATCGAAGCCCGCCTCGACCATCATCTCCATGAGTTGCTCGTCATCAGCCAGATTGACCGAGGCCTCTGTATTAAACGGTATCTCCTTCCTGGCCTTTTGCCATTGGATCAATGCGGGCAGGAGATGGCTCTTGAGATAGACCTTGTTGCCGATAAAATTGTCATCCACAAAAAAAACCTGCCCGCGCCACCCCACGCTGTAAAGGCTGTCCAGTTCGGCAATCATCTGCTGCGCGGTTTTGAAGCGGACCCGATGCCCGAACAGGGCCGTCACGCTGCAGAACTCACAATTAAACGGACAGCCCCGGGAGAACTGGATATTCATGGAGGCATATTTTCGCGAATCGATCAATGCCCACATCGGTGCGGGGGTTGTTCGAATGTCGCAAACCGCGGTCGTCTCATACACCGGTTTGGCGCATCCATTAGCCAGATCCGCGAGAAACAGGGGGAGGGTCAGCTCGGCCTCGTTCAGTACAAAATGGTCCACATCTTCAAACTGATCGTATTCGCTGGTAAAGAGGGGACCACCGGCAACAATCTTGAGCCCCACGGCTTTGCAGCGGGCAATAATTTGCTGTGCCGAATCCCGTTGAACAGCCATCCCGCCGATAAAGGCCATATCGGCCCAGGAAAGGTCGCCGTCTCTGAGGTCCTCCACGTTTAGATCCACAAGACGCTTCTGGAATTCATCCGGCAGCATGGCGGCCACAGTGAGGAGACCAAGGGGCGGGTTTGCCGCCTTGCGGTGGACAAATTTAAGGGCATACGTGAAGGACCAGAACGTATCCGGAAACTTGGGGTAAATAAGAAGGACGTTCATATTGTTTAACTCCTCGCTGATCCTGTATAGGGAGAAGGTGATTTGTTCATCCTGGCGGCCTCCCTGATGGCCTCCATCTTTTCCGAATGGGAAACCGTGTAGATCTGGACTTTCAGGGGTTCGCGCAAAAGACTTTTGGTGCCGAGCAGGACGCCGAATCTGACTGAGTTTAAATGAAGGTGAAGATATTCGCGGCTTTCCCATGTCTCGATGATAGTAAAGACACTTCTATCCCTGATATCGCAGAAGGCCTCATAACTCAGGCAACCCCTCTCTTTTTCCGTTGGCTCAATCATGGAGAGAAGCGTTTGCATCACCTCTTTTTGCTTTTCAGGAAGGGTTTTCATTGTTATCCTGATAATGATCATCATATGAGTCCTTCCTTCTCCAAATAAAAATAACGGCACACCAGTGTAAACTGGGAATTTCCCTGCCTCGCCTGCTGCCAACAACAACCTTTCTTTATTTATTGGCAATTCAATCTTCATGCCGAACCAACCGGTTTCTCCGTTAACAAACCTAAGACGTTGATTTTTGATTCAATATTCCTGGTGAAACAAGTGACAGGGAGAGCTCGAATGGGTCTATGAATGGTCATATATGGCGATTGGTTATATATGACCACTTTCTGCATCTCTGACGGGCTATATGCAGGTAGCTGCCTGAGCGAAAATCAAGCTAAGGCGTGATTCAAACGCTGCGTGCCTGCCGTAACGGAATGCAGCCCGCTCACCTACCACTTTGAATGCCCTTTTCTCCATCTTAGAACCGATCTCAATCCCTCGCGCGCGACCCTGCTCCCCTGCATCTCGTCGAACAGTAGAAAATTTACGGCATTTATCGCATCAACGTTCCTCTTGCTCCTATCCTCAAAAGCCTCCCGATGAAGAATTTCACTCAAAATGCTCTTAAATTCCTCTAGCCTGCTTTCTGTCAAAATCTTTTCAAATAGAACTTGAGGCTTCTCCGCATAACCGAATTCATCCAGACGTTTCAGGATATATGCGAGGGTTCTGTCTGTTGGTCTGAATCCAAAGGTCTCTTCCAGCCCCGCCTGAAGGAGGGGTAATGTCGACGGGTCAGGCCTGTGCATACCGGCCTCGTGCGGACCGGGACCAACCCCGTGAGCGGATACCGGCTTCCGTTTCGCCTTTCCGCTCGTCGGAACTCTGTACCTCTCCGCCTGTCGACACAAGTGCTCTGCCTGAAGAGCAGCAGCCTGGAGGTAGACGCTCAAATTGTAGAAACCCGTGTGAATATACTCAGGAAGTTCAACGCCGCTCCGGCTGAGCATATATCGATACTTGTGGTCAATTTCACCCCACGCCTCCTCAAGAATCGTTCGTAATTGAAACTCGAACTGAAGCGCTTTCAGTGCATCGCTTGCACCTGAATTCTTCCCCAGCCTTACCTGATAGTGAATGGATGAGTATCCGCTATATCGAAGGTCAAGATCTTCAGGAATCGCTTCACCGGGGTCCACCGGCAGGACAAATGCCCGCTTTCGAACAGGCTTTCGTAGGAATTTGAATATGTTTTCCTCTGCCATCAGCGTAAGATACGCTTCCACGGTCTCTACATCTGACAGACGCAGACAGATCAGCCGAATTCCCAGTATATCGACGACCCTTTCTTGAAAATTCTCTTTCGTAACCGGCCCTGGCTCGACCCCAGTCTGCTTGTTCTCCTCCTCGATTTTTTCTATGAGCCTGGCTTGGTCCTTGATGCGATAGGTAATGGTGTGGAGACTCCCCTTTGGTGATGAAGGGTCATCCCTGATGAGATGAACAATGTGCTCCGCAAGTTCTTCATATTTCTCCTTTTCCTTAAAGAAGGAGATTAAAATTGCTTCTTTCTGACGTTTTTTCATTTATCAAAACCCCTGTAAAAAACTGACCTGCCTGGCAGGACCCGCCCATATTCTTAGCCGTGCAAAAAACAGCAGCTCATAATCTAACTGCCAGAGAAGAATATGGCAGTCTCTATAAGCGAAAAAGAGTACTTCGCCGGCCCATTTATCGTTGCCTGGCGTTACCAGGGTGGGCCCAGATAGAATTCTCCTCTCCTGACTGTATCCCCCAAAAGTTCTACAACTATATGGTATTTCATATTTCATAGCGGCAAGCTGCTTTGCTATTGATCCGGAATCACGGAATATTTCAAATCATTATACAGTACAACAAAGAAAAGCTTTGTAAAACAAATGTAAAATCAGTTTTTTCATGGAACCTATGGGACATCCATAAAATTATAAAATATTATACTGCCGGAAGGCGAAAGCCGTTTTCATCGGCAATCGTTCGCCCCCGTTTCACGGAGATGCTCACTGCGGGCCGGGTCAGACCAGGCATCCTTGCAAGATAGATCGCACGCGTCCCAGGCTCCCGTACGGCCCAGCAACAAAACAGACTCCGGGCCTTGACGTTTACGAGGATATTTTCCCGGTCTATAGATACAGTCAGGATCCACTCCCGGGACCTCGGAACCCCTTTCAGAAACCCACGAGAGGATAACTCCCTGAGACCTCAGTTGAGATTTGCGATCAACCCTTCTTCCCGGAAGATCCTTTTTCGCTCGATTCCCGATCATAATGTGCTGAAGCGCTCCCGGTGCGCCGATGCGGGCCTGTCTGGGCATGACCGGTAACTATCACAACAGGGGACCGTGTCAATCTTATAATTTTATGGACGTGCCTCTAAACCTCTAAACGCTGTAAAAGGGCCAGAAGTTCCACCCAATTGGAAATCATAGGTATATCGGCTGGCGGAATCTTGGAGGAATCAGACGTTGCGCCGGGAGGCAGGGGGCTTCCCCGGTCCCGGGCATAGGTAAACCAGACCGGCCGTATGCCCGCGCTTCTGGCACCGGCGATATCGGCCTCAGGGTCGTCTCCCACGTACAGCAGTTCTGTCCCGTCCAGGCCGAATGCATCAAGAAGCTCTCGAAAGACCCGCGGATGGGGCTTCCGAAAGCCGATCTGCCCGGAGATCAGAACCACCTCAAAAAAGCCGCTGAGGCCCAGATGCTCGATCAGCTTTACGGCCGCAGGGGCGTGGGTAAAATTGGAAAGGAGACCCAGGCGGTATGAAGCCCTGAGCGTTTCGAGCATCTCGTGGGTTCCCGGAACAGGCTGGCAGAAATCCAGAAACGCTGAAAAATAGACCTCGACAGCGGAGGATATGCGGGGATCTTCCGGCAAAACACGGTAACCCATATTCTGAAGGGCGGCACTGATCCAGAAGCGGTTGTGGGTCTCTCTTCCATCCTGGCTTGCCTGCCTGATAAAGCGTATCGCAGCATCACGGTAGGCCTTTTTAAACAGCCCGATCTCGGGAAGGAGTCCATTTTTTGCCAGCCCCTCGACCAATCGCGTCATGGCCTCATCCAGGGCCCCCGGTTCAGCCATAATGAGGGTGTTGAAGAGATCAAATCCGATTGCCTTGACCGGGTCCATAGGTCTCCTCACCTGTTATTTCATGGGCAGACCCAGCCCTGCGCAACGGTGGGCGTTGCAGGGCGGGGTCCTTTCACGAAGCGTCCGTTCCTTTTCCTCTTCATCATCATCTTCAAAGAGAGAAGTCGCCACACGCAGAGCGGCGTTCAAAGCGCCGCGACAGAGGTAACGGCAAAAAGGATATTCACAATTCCCTCCCCATGTCAATGTCAATCTCGAGGACGGAATCAGCTGGGGTTAAAAATATGGGTGTAATGGATTTGACAAACACCTTGGTTACGATATATGCTCATTTTTACTCACACCGGGCGGCGTAGAATCGCCCCTGGCCGGGGACCCGGCTTTTTGACCGGATGCATGGAGTGCTTCGCCTCTTCCGGGACAGGGAGTCCTTATGCCGTCACCTTCGCTCTCTAATACGTCCACTAACCTGAATCCTACTTAAACGGGACTACCCACGTGGCTGAGGCCGTTAGGCCGCCTTGGGAGATATCTTGCAGGAAGTCTTGTTTACAGACCAGATGTGGCTCGTGCTGGGAATGATCGGCCTGGCCCTGCTGCTGTTCATTACCGAATGGGTCCGTGTGGATGTGGTGGGCCTTCTGATGATGACGGCCCTCCCCCTGCTGGGCCTCCTGGATCCCGGGCGCGCATTCTCCGGGCTTGCGAGCAATGCGGTGATCTCCATCGGAGCGGTCATGGTTATTGGGGCCGGCATGGACAAGGCAGGGCTCATCAGCAAACTCGTTCGTCCCGTCATTCAGCTTGCCGGAAAAAGCCCCAACCGGCTCGTCATCCTTCTCTCCGCCTTTGTGGCCGTTGTCAGCAGTTTTCTTCAAAACATCGGGGCTGCGGCCCTGGTGCTTCCGGCCATCCAGCGCATCAGCCGCCGGATGAATGTCTCCATATCCCGCCTTTTGATGCCTGTCGGTTTTGCATGCATCCTGGGCGGTACCCTCACGCTGGTGGGGTCGAGCCCCCTGATCATGCTCAACGACCTCATCGCACCCTTCCACCTTGAGCGTTTTTCCCTCTTCTCAGTGACCCCTATCGGAATCTGTCTGGCGACTGCCGGCATCCTCTATTTCGTAATTCTGGGACGATGGGTCCTGCCCGGCGGCGATGAAGACGACACGCGACTTGCGGGCTGTCTTCACCACGGTCCCCTGGGGCGACATTTTGAGCTCACGATTCCACCTGAACTGCCCAGCCCCCTTACCGCCCAGATGATGCGGGCCGGCTACCGGACATTTCTGGTGGGACTTGCCAAATTCGACGGCGGCGGGAAATTCATGGCGCCGGATGAACGGGTAGCCGTCAGCCCGGGCGATACGCTGGCGGTGGTGGCCGAAACAGACGATCTCAACCGACTCATTCAGGATTTCGGGCTCATTGTCAGCCCCCGGATCGACGTCTTTGCCGAGGAACTGCGACAGGAGGCGTGGGGCCTGGCCGAGGGCGTTGTAGGGCCGCGTTCAGAACTGGCGGGCAAGACGCTGGGCCAATCGCATTTTCGAAGCAAGTTCCGCATAAATGTCCTGGCGGTCTATCGGGGCGACCAGGTCTTCGAGACAGACCTCGATGAACTGACCCTGAAAAACGGGGATGCCATTCAATTAGAGGGGACATGGGACCGATTCAGGGTGCTTCGGGACCATGGCAGCCTCATCTTCTGCACCCAACTCCTGGAGGAACCGATCCCCCCTCACAAGACGCTATGGGCCACCGTATGGTTTGCCACAGCCATCACGCTCCTCTTGGGCTTTCATTTCCAGCTCTCCCTAAGCCTCTTGATCGGTGCGCTGGGCATGGTTCTCTGCCGGGTCCTGACCATCCAGGAGGCCTACCGTGCCGTGGACTGGCGAACCGTATTCCTGCTGGCGGGCCTCATGCCCCTTGGCTTTGCCACCATGGACACCGGCACGGCCGGCGCTATAGCCAAGTGGACCATCGGCCTGTTCGGGGAGATGTCGCCCCTGTTACTCTATGCACTTCTTGCAACCCTTGCCACCTCTCTCACCCTGGTGGTATCCAACGTGGGCGCCGTGGTCCTGCTGGTTCCCCTGGCGGTCCATATGGCCCAGGAGATCGGGGCCGATCCACGCCTCGCTGCCCTCGTGGTGGGCGTTGGAACCAGCAATTCCTTTATTCTGCCCACCCATCAGGTGAACGCGCTCTACATGGGCGCCGGACGCTACCGCACCGTTGATTTTGTAAAGGCGGGATCCATCATGTCCTTCTTGTTCCTGGCCCTTTTGGTCTTCGGTCTGACCTATCTATACCGCTGAGAGGAGGCATACCCCCCACCGATCGTCAGTCCTTGAAAAGCACATCCGCCGTCATCTCCCGGGGGATGGGAAGGCCCATGAGATGAAGCACCGTGGGGGCGATGTCCGAAAGTTTTCCCCTGGAGCGCAGGGTGCGTCCCGCGGCGTGGCGGGCCGCGTAGATCAGTTCCACCGGGTTCAAGGTGTGGCTTGTCTTGGGCATACCGGTTTCCTGATCCACCATCTCTTCCGAATTCCCGTGGTCGGCGGTGATGAGGATATGGCTGTCCAGCTCCAGGAGCCTTTTCACGACCCTTCCCACGCACGCATCCACCACCTCGACAGCCCGTACAGCTGCCTCAAGGATCCCCGTATGCCCCACCATGTCGCCGTTGGCGTAGTTGACCGCGATAAAGGCATAGGGGTTGTGTCGCAGCCGTTTCAGGAGCTCTTCGGTCACAGTGTCGGCATCCATCTCCGGATGGCTGGCAAAGGTCGCCGGATCGAATCGCGAGGGGATTTCCACCTGATCTTCTCCTTCAAAGGGGGTCGTCTTCTTCCCGTTAAAAAAGCTGGTGACGTGGCGGAACTTCTGGGTCTCGGCGATGCGAAGCTGTCGAAGACCGGCCCCGGCAATCTCCTCGCCGAGCAGGTGCGCCATCCCGCCCCCCTGGTCGATGGGCCCCATCATGTAGGGCCTGAACGCATCGTAGTAGCGGGTCAACCCTGCATAGACCACCCGCGGCCTGGCCGTGAGGCGGCCCGGGTAGGCCGGATCCACAAAGGCCCGGGAAAGCTGAATGGCCCTATCCTGCCGGTAGTTCGTATGCAGAATCGAATCCCCGTCCCGAACCCCGTCGTAGGCGCCGATACAGAACGGCGGGACGTATTCGTCGAACATCTCCTCCCCGTCAGGCGTCCGATACATGTCGTACGCCAGTTTGACCGCATCCTCGGCGCTGTTGGCGCGCATGCCCTGGGCGCGGACGATACAGTGGTAGGCCCGATCCGTCAGGTTCCAGTTCCGGGAACGGTCCATGGCATAGTATCGCCCCATGACCGTCCCGATCCGGCACCCTCCGATCTCCCGCATCAGCTTGTTCAGGCCGGCCAGAAACGACAGCGTGCTTCGGGGCGGCGTGTCCCGGCCGTCAAGAAAGGGATGGACAATGACCTCCCCTTCCCCGGATTCCTGCCGTGCCCGCCGCATGATCTTGAACAGGTGCTCTTGATGGGCGTGCACCCCTTCATCCTGCAAAAGCCCGAACAGGTGGAAACGGCTCCGGTTCGCCTTCCAGCCGGCCATCAGGTCTTTCCATACGGCCGTCTCGAACAGTTCATTGCTGCTTAAGCCGCTATCGATCCGCTTGAGCTCCTGGATCACCACCCGGCCGGCACCCATGTTGAGGTGACCGACCTCGCTGGACCCCTGATACCCCTCAGGCAGGCCCACGGCCTCCCCTGCACAGTCGAGGGTGGTCCAGGGGTAAGTCTTTTTGTATGAATCGATGTTGGGGGTACGTGCGGCCAGAACCGCATTCCCCTCGGTCCGATCGCTCAGGCCCCACCCGTCCCGAATAACCAGCGCCACAGGTCGCATCACGTTTATTCCTTTCGTCACTCTGCCAAAAAATGGACCCCCGCCTTCTCTGCGGATTGGACTTCAGGTCTGCCTCAATCTCCTTCTTCAAAGACCCTGAAAAACCTTTTTCCTTGACGTAGAATAAGAATCATCCCATAATTACTAACATAAAAATTGATTAATCATCAACAATTCCATTTTCACTCTCAACCCCGTAGGGTACCTCGTTTTCCAGACCGACAAATGCATGAGCGTCTCCTCATAGGCGACAGCGGACGCTTCAATATAAGCCATGAGAACCAGAATAGAACAAGGAGCACAAAATGGTTGGACAACGCGTGCTTGTACCCTTCAATTTCACGGATTACGATGAGAGGGCCCTCCACTATGTCATCCGGACATTTGCCGGACAGGAGCGGGTTTTTATCATGCTGTTCCACGTGTATACTCCACTCCCTGAATTAGACGGTTACTCGAGCCCTTCTTTGGGAAGGCTCAAGAGCACCATGGCATCTATGTGGAAGGAGGTCCGGGAAAAGGATAAAGACCTGAAACGCGTCAAAGAGGACCTGGTTGAAAACGGCTTCCAGGAAAATCAGATCGGCTACCAGTCGAAACCGGGAACAAAGAGTATCGGGGCCGAAATTGTTGAGGCGGCACGTAAAGGTGACTACCATATTGTGGTTATCTCGCAGAAGCCAAAAAAGGCCTCGCGTGCTTTCAGGAGAAAGGTGCATGACACGCTCCTGTCAGAACTGGTGAACACAGAGATCGTCATTATAACCTGAGGCGTTGTGCCGACCCCGTGCTGTGATTGGCTCACAAGGCAAGGACTTCAAAAACCGCACATTTCTCAAAGGCCTCGACACGATCGCGTGAAGGAGGGTTTTATGGTCAAATCGGACAAGATCACGATTGATGTTTTCAAAGTGGTTGCAAAGTCAATTGCCGAATCAGATAACCTCAGCATCATGTTAAACCATCTGGCTCAGCTTCTGGTGGCCGCCTTAGAGATCAAAGGTTGCTCCATTTTTGTGCTGAACCTCGAGCATGAAGAACTGGAACTCCTGGCCTCTTTTGGGCTCAGCACCAACTATCTTTCCAAAGGACCGATCAAGGCGGATAGGAGCGTCGGCTGCGCCCTGCGGGGAGAACCGGTAATCATCCGGGACGTCACACGATCCGATCGGCTTCAGTATCCAGCAGCAGCGATCAAGGAGGGATTGGCCGCCATCGTTTCCGTGCCCATCTTCTTTCTTCAGGAGGCAATCGGGGTACTGCGGCTGTATCACCATGAGCCTTGGGATATATCTGACCGGGATGTGGACTCCCTCGTGATACTGGGTGAAAATATCGGACTCGCCATGATGTTCACTCGGCTGGTGAACACCGTCCAAAGCATTAAGGAGGCTGTAAGAGAACTTCCAGTGGAACTGGGTCGCCTGTCGGACATCCGGGAACGTCCATTAAAATGGTAGAGGGTCCTCGAAACATGAAAAGATAATCGCCTGTGATGAGGAGGACGCCGGCGGAAACAAAGCATCCCGAATCTATTTGATGTCAGCGCAGTTGGCAATCCAAAGAATGGCCGGGTCCTCACATGATCCCAAAAAAGATCTCAAGCACGCTCTCCACGAGCATCCCCTGTTTCAACATACCGCTCCAGATGCCTGATATCTTTGCTTCCCATCTCTACGGTCAGTTTCACCAGATTGCCGTCATATTCCGTTTTCAGAATCCGGCCCCGGCTGTGCGCGTAGTGGATGTCCTTCTGGCAGTTCTGAGGGACCGAGAGACGGTATTGCCGGGGGGCGTTCAGGCGCCTGTGGATCTCATTCAGCAGTCTTTCAATTCCGGCGCCCCTCAAGGCTGAAATCAATACAGCCCCCGGATAGGTTTTCCGGACCCTTTCCATCACCGTGGTGTCGGCCCGGTCGGTCTTGTTGAATACCAGCAACTGGGAGATGTCGCCCGCGCCGATCTTCCTCAGCACCCGATCCACCTCTTCCATATGGCTTTCAAAATCATCGTCCGATATGTCAATGACGTTCAGGAGGAGGTCGGCCGATTCTGCCTCCCTGAGGGTTGCTCGAAAGGACGCTATCAGATGGTGGGGGAGGTTCGCGATGAACCCGACCGTATCACTGATCACCACATCGCGCAGAGTCTCCTGCTTCAATGATCGGGCCGTGGAATCGAGGGTAGCAAAAAGCCTGTCTTCAACCAGAACCTGCGCCTGGGTCAACCGGTTAAACAGCGTCGACTTTCCTGCATTGGTATATCCAACCAGACCGACGTTTCTGAAGTCCCTCCGCCGCCGCTTCCTCTGTGTGTCGACCCGCCGGATGATTCTGGAAAGGGCCTTCTCGATGTCGTAAATTTCGCGCTGAAGCCGCTGCCTGTCCTTCTCGCTCTGCTTTTCTCCCATCCCCCTGAACGCAACGCCGGCCCCTGCCCTGCTCCCGAACCGCTCCCTGTCCAGGTGGGTCCACATGCTCTTGAGTCTCGGCAGTTCGTACTTCAGCTCTGCCAGCCGCACCTGCAGCCGGGCCTCTTTTGTCTGGGCATGATCATGAAAAATCCTCAGGATCACCTCGGTGCGGTCGATAGCCTCTATGGAAAACATTTTCTCAATATTGCGGGCCTGGGAACCGGTCAGTTCATTGTCGAAAATCAGGATGTCAACCGCTCTGCCTGTCTCTTCAAGGCACTTCCCGATAAAGCCCTCGCCGGCATAGGTCCGTGGACTTCTCTTCTCCCTTCTCTGGATGTATTTCCCCAGGGTGGCAATTCCGGCCGTATCCGTCAGGCGCTCCAGCTCCTGCATGGAGGCGTCCCTGTCCGCCATCTGTTCATTCGGCAGACAGACCCCTATCAAAAGGGCTTTAATTCTATCTTCTTTCAACGGATAAGGCCCTGAGGTTGAATGTAATAGCGTTGCAAGGCGCCAGGCGCAAGGTGTAAGGCAGTTGCGTCCCGCTGGAAGCGGGATTGAGATTGATACATCCTTACCTGTCGGCCATGCCCCATGAGCTATCAGCCGGCAACCATTACCCGGCATCTTACGCCACCCTGCTGAGGGCGGCTTTGGCGAAGATCACGCGCTGGAAATCCAGACTCCCCATGCCAGCAGGCGACGCGCTTTTCAATCAATACCCTGCGCCTCTCTGTCCCCGTTGAGACAACCGACAGTATTCTGTGGATGAGACGGCCCGAATCCCGATTCATGAACAGTCATCATCTTCCTGATGAAGGGTAACTCTTTTTGATAAAATGGTTCGCAACAGGTTCGGCCCATGGGGCGCCTTTTTCAAGCGCTGCATCTGCCATGCGGTCGAGGCGTCCGGCCCTGTCAAACGGAAAATCGTCTCGCACGCATGCGGTCAGCCTCTCGAGCACTTGATCCAGGATCGGGAGAAGTTCCGCATTGATCCGCTTCATTTGATCGGCCTTTTCCCTCAGATCGGCCATCTTGCTTTCAAGGGTCTCAAGATATTCCGAGGTCTTCTTTCGTTCCCATGCCATCCGTTTGAGCGCGCGCTCATGCCGGTCGATTTTCTCCAGGAGTTCCTTTTCCTCTGCCGCCCATGCATCCACGGCCTTCTGGCTCTCAACACCAACGGCAGCGGTTCGCTCGGATGTCTGCTTCACGGCCGAGGGGGCATCCTCCCCGGTCTCCGCCTGGTCGTGACCGAACCCCACGAGGCAAAGGAGGCCCAGTGCCGGCATTTTGAAAAAAATTCTTTGCAGATTGCATCCATCGCCCCCCCCGGACTGCGTGCAAACCCTCACGAGGCCCGAGAAGGAAAGGCCTTGGACACGGATGAACGCCCAAACAAAAGAGCCACGAATACCGGGTTCCTTTCCCTGCCCCGGCTTCGTGGCCGTACTTCAGGAGAAATCGCGTCTCATTCATGGGGCTGATACCCTCATGGCATCTGGCAGTCCGGATCCTTTCCCGACCCTGTCTTATGCGCGCTAACCACATAACGTATATCGTATCTTCTCGCCCGAGTCAAGCCTGACGTGATCCCAGGTGTCATTTCAGGTAGCTTTTGGATCTGGTGGCGGATTTTAAAGATGCATATTGACTTATCATCCTATCAGTGCTTTACTGTTTCGTGGAAGGAGGCGGGGGCAGATGGAAGACAGGACCTTGTTCAACACCCGGGAGATCGCACGATTTCTCAACATCAATGAAAAAATGGTCTACACCCTCATCGCCGAGAAAGGTCTTCCTGCCACCAAGGCCACCGGCAAATGGCTTTTTCCGCGCCATCTTGTGGAGCAGTGGCTGGAAATCCAGACCATCAACTACCCGAAAACTGCCGATCCCCTTCCCCCCTATCATGGTCTTCTCATCATCAGCGGGAGCAACGATATCCTTTTGGATAAGAGCCTTTCCCTGTTCAACCGCCTCTATCCCGATCATGTGGCTGTATTCGGCAATCTGGGAAGCCTGGGCGGGATCAGGGCCCTCAGGCGCAATCTCTGTCACATCGCCTCAAGTCACCTGCTCCAGGAAAATGAACAGGAGTATAACTTCGGCTTTGCCAGGGAGGAACTGGGGCAGGTCCCCGGAATCATTAATTTCTGCAAGCGGGAACAGGGGCTTCTGGTATTAAAGGGCAATCCCGGGAAGATCAAGGAGATACAGGACCTGGCCCGGCCGGGGATACGGATTGTCAACCGGGCCTCGGGAACGGGGACCCGTCTCCTCCTGGACCGGGAGCTTGTCAAGGCAGGGATCGACGGCTCGCAGATTGAAGGATATGACCGGGAGGTCAGCCGTCACGTTGATGTGGGGCTGGAGGTGCTGTCGGGCCGCGCCGACGCCGGACCCGGAATCCGTGCGGTGGCCGGGCTTCTAAACCTTGATTTCATACCGTTGCGATGGGAGCGATTTGATCTGCTGATCCAGAAGGAACGGTTTTTCGAGAAGGGGGTCCAGTGCTTCCTGGGTTTCCTGAGCGAGCCTCCCTTCCGGGAACTGGCAGGCGATCTGTCAGGGTATGACATGAGCCTCTGCGGGAAAATGGTTTTTCCCCGGGAAACCACCCGGGAATAAGGAGCAATCGTGATGAAAAGCGACGGTGTCCGTGCAGCGCCTTTCCTCATGGCGCTGCTGGTACTCATAGCGGCCTTTTTTCCGACACAACGCCTTTATGCGGCGTCCGAACAAAAGCTGATTGTCTTTCATGCAGGATCCCTTGCCATCCCTTTCAAAGAGATGAAGGAACGGTTTGTCTCGAACCATCCTGGCCTCGAGATATACCTGGAGGCGGCCGGTTCACGAACGTGCGCCCGGAAAATAACGGACCTGAAACGGCCGTGCGACGTTATGGCATCGGCTGACTACACGGTCATCGATAGTCTCCTGATTCCCGACTATGCGGACTGGAACATCTCCTTTGCCGCCAATGAAATGGCGATCATGTACCGGCCGGGATCTAAATTCTCCAAAGAAATCAATGCGAGCAACTGGTACCAGGTGCTGCTGCGGGATGGCGTGGAATACGGTCACTCCGATCCCAACGCGGATCCATGCGGGTACCGAACCATGCAGGTCTGGCAGCTGGCCGAGATTCATTACAAGGTCCCGGGACTGTACAGGCAGCTCATCGAAAACTGCCCGCCCGGGAACATCAGGCCCAAGGAGACCGACCTGATCGCCTTGCTGGAGGCCGGACAGATCGACTATCTGTTTATCTATCGCTCGGTTTGCGAGCAGCACCGGATGCCCTTTGTCCAGCTGCCGGTGGAGATCAATCTCCAGTCGGTCCGACACGAGGCGCTCTACAATAAAGCACGGGTGCAGGTCAGCGGGAAGAAGCCGGGAACCTTCATTGAAAAGACCGGAACGCCGATGGTTTACGGGATCACCATCCCCAGGAACGCCCCCAATCCGGATATGGCCATCCGCTTCGTCGCCTTTGTGGTGGGCCCGGAGGGGCAGGAAATTATGCGGCGCAACGGCCAGCCCCCGATCTGCCCGCCCGAGGCTACGGGGAAAACCGGCCAGTTGCCTCCCCAGCTCCGCAGACAGGTTCAATGTGATGGTCCGACCAGCAAATGAATAGACTGATGACGTCCTTCTCCGGCCGTAAGAGTTTCAGATTTGTTTTCTCAGGTGTCAGCGTCTTTCTCATCCTTCTCGTGGCCATCCCCCTTGTCACGATGATTCTGAGCGCTGATCCGGAGGTCATGCGGTCGACCCTCGCCGACCGGGAGGTCATGGCATCCATTTTTCTCACCCTGCGCTCGGCCTTCTGGGCCACCCTGGCCTGCGCCATCCTGGGGCTACCTCTGGCATATCTTCTGGCCCGGTGGAATTTTCCAGGAAAAAGCATTGTCCAGGGTCTGGTGGACCTCCCCATCATGATACCCCATACGGCCGCAGGGATCGCCCTGCTCATGGTCTATGGCCGCAGCTTCTTTTTCGGAAAAGCCCTGAGCCGGATAGGCCTCGACTTTGTAGGAACCGAGACAGGGATCAGCCTGGCCATGGCCTATGTCTCCCTTCCCTTTCTGGTGAATGCGGCCAGGGACGGATTCCTTGCAGTGGATCCCAAGCTGGAACGGGTGGCACGGACCCTGGGCGCCTCGCCCTGGCAGGCATTTTTCCGGGTGAGCCTGCCCCTGGCCTGGCGTCCCATTCTTTCGGGCGGCATCATGATGTGGGCCCGGGGGATCTCCGAATTCGGGGCCGTGCTCATCCTCACCTATCACCCCATGACCGCTCCCATCCTCATCTGGGAACGCTTTCAGGCCTACGGACTCAAGTACGCCAAACCGGTCGCGGTCCTCCTCATCCTCATCTGCCTCCTGATCTTCGCTGTTCTCAGGTGGCTGGCCGAGCCCAGGAAGGAGACGTAATTGCTCCGGATCGAGGCGATATCGCTCAAATTGGGCGACTTCGGTCTTTGCAACATCTCCATGGAGGTCAGGCCGGGTGAATATCTGGTTCTCCTGGGGCCGACCGGCACGGGGAAGACGGTGCTCCTGGAAACCATTGCCGGTCTCCATGCCCCTGACAAAGGAAAAATCTTTCTCAAAGGCCGGGATGTGACGCGTTTTCCCCCGGAGAAACGTCAGTTGGGCGTTGTGTACCAGGACTATGCCCTTTTCCCTCATCTGACCGTTTACGGCAATATCGCCTTCGGACTGAAATTACAGGGCAAGACCGACAGAGAGGTACGCGGGGCAGTCTCTCAGATGGCGGATTTCCTGGACATCGGTCATATTTTGAACCGGAAGCCGGGACGCCTCTCCGGAGGGGAACGCCAGCGCGTGGCGCTGGCCCGCGCACTGGTGCTCAACCCGCATCTGCTTCTTCTGGATGAACCCCTGAGCGCCCTAGATCGCATTACCAGAGACCGGCTTCGGAGGGAGTTGAAACGGATCCATAGGGAGATCGGCGTCAGCATCCTGCACATCACCCATGATTTGAGCGAGGCCTTCTTCCTTGCCGACAGACTCATCATCATCAGGGATGGCGCCGTCATCCAGGAAGGACGACCCGAAGAGATCCTCAGGCGACCGGGAAACCGTTTTGTAGCCGAACTGGTCGGCATTGAAAATTTTGTTCCGGCAACCATCGGTCCCGGACAGCGACTGTTGCTTGAAGGCCTGGGCCCCTCTGATCCGCCCCTGTTTCAGCCTGAACCTGACAAAGGGATCCGGAAGATCTACCTGACCGTTCCCGGATGGGCGGTGGATCTTTTTCCTGAAAAGGAGAACCATGCCTATTTGGCTCAGGTCCATATGCAGATCAGCGGAATACACCGGAGCGAGAGCGCCTGTGAGATCGAACTGACCCATGAACAGGGCGGACGTCTGCGGACCACCCTCTCTCGCCGGGAGGCCACCCTGTTGCCGATTCCTCTTGAATCGGGTAAAGTGATACCGGTGGGACTTCTCATAGAGGGGACCTACTGGGTCCCGGGAGAGTAAATGCTGAATTTCGGAAGCCGTGATGAGACGATCCTCTTGCCGACAATGGATTGAAGAACGCTGGCCGGTATGGGCTGCGAACCTGTTGAAAGGGTATATGAAACTGGTTCGTGCGACGCTTCTGGGGGTGGAACAGACCCAGCGTGCTCCCTGTGCCGTGGCCGTTTGGCACAGGGATGAGATGGCACTGATCCCCCGTTTCGGTCATACGGGGTTTACCATCCTGATCAGCCATTCCAACGACGGAGAGCTGTTAGCGAAGGGAAGCCTGGCTATGGGCTACCGGGTGACGCGGGGCTCTTCCACACGCGGTGCTGTCGGGGGATTGGTCGCGCTGATCAGGGCTGTAAGGGAGGGCGGCAGTGTTGTGGTGGCGGTGGACGGCCCGCAAGGGCCCCGGGGGGTCTGTAAGCCCGGTATCATCCGGGTTGTCCAGAAAACCGGCGTCCCGCTGTTCCCGGTAGGGGTTGCTGTCTCACACCGGTTCGTTTTCAAGAAGACATGGACCCGTACCTATCTCCCCCTGCCCTTTTCCCGCCAGGTCGTTCTGGTGGACAGGCCGATCTTGTTTTCCGACAGGCCGGAGGAGACGGACCATTACTGCCGTCAGGTGGAGGCGGCCATGGAGGAGGCCCGGAGGAAGGCCGCCATGGTGCTTGAAGGAAGGGCCGTGTTCTGACATATATACCGGCAGGGCGGATCGAGATCCGGGCGCAGGGGTTTGCATCAGGGAACCGCGTGTACAGGAAAGATCCGGGCAGGCGCTGAAACAGCCCCTGAAAAAACAACAGATGTGAAGAGGACGCGTGCATGCCCGTATCAACATTCAAGTCCATCGCAGCTGAAAAAGAGAACCTTGAGCGTATCCTGGACAACCTTTCAGAGGGGATTATTGCCCATGACAGGGAGCGGCATATCCTCTTCTTTAACCGGGCCGCGGAAGACATCACCGGTTACCTCAGAAAAGATATCCTGGGAAGGGACTGCCATGAGGCCTTTGGCAGGCCGTTCTGCGGTGAACGGTGTTCATTTAGAGAAGGACCCCCTGAATCACTGGAACATGCCACATACCCCCTGAACATTTTCACGCGCCAGGGAAAATTTCGACGGATCGAGATGCGCGTCACCGGCATTCACGATCACACCGGCGCCTTTGTCGGCGTCCTGGCCTCTTTCAGGGACCTGACCGAGTTGATTGATTTAAGACGACAGCTTGGAAAACTGAATCATTTCGGGATGGTGGGCGAGGATCCCAAAATCATCCAGATCTTCAGGGAGATCCAGGAACTGGCCACCAGCGACTACCCGGTATGCATTACGGGCGAGACCGGTACCGGTAAGGAACTGGTGGCGAATGCCATCCATGACGAGAGCCTGCGGGCCGGAAAACCGTTTGTGCCGGTCAACTGCGGGGCCCTCCCTGAAGGCCTCTTGGAAAGCGAACTCTTCGGCCATGTGAAGGGGGCCTTTACCGGCGCCGTTCGGGACAAGAAAGGCCGCTTTGAGATGACCGACGGCGGCACTCTTTTTCTGGATGAAGTGGCGGAGCTCCCCAAAGCGGTTCAGGCGAAACTCCTGCGGGTCCTCCAGGAAGGGACCTTTGAGCGGGTGGGGGGCGAGGAACAGATTTCCGTGGATGTACGGATCATTACGGCCACCAACAGGAATTTGAAGCGTGAAGTTGAAAAAGGGACCTTCCGCGATGATCTCTATTACCGGATCAATGTGGTACCGATCCATATACCCCCGCTCCGGGACCGCAGAAAAGACATCCCGCTGCTGGTGGCTCACTTTCTCCGAAAGGCGAAGGAGGAAGGCCGGGAAAGCCCCGGCGTTTCCAAAGAGGCGATGGCTGTCATGGAAGCCTATGCCTGGCCGGGAAATATTCGCGAGCTTCAAAGCGCGGTCCGTTTCGCCCTGGTGAAGGCAAGGGGCCGGATGATCCGGCCCGAACATCTTCCACTGGAACTGAAGGCGCTGGAAGAAAGGCAGGGGCACCGCCGGCCGAAGCGAAAACTGGATCCTGAACGGGTCAGAGCAGCCCTTACCCAAACCGGGGGCAACAAGGCCAAGGCCGCACGGGTCCTTGGCGTGGGCCGGGCAACGCTGTACCGGTTTCTGGCCGATTTTCCCGATCATTGATTTTGAGGCAATGGCTTGACAATTTCTGGTGAAAAGGCCCGCGTCTGAACTCCGAACAAGGGATCCACCTGTTAGATTCTTCTATGCAGGGATGTTTTTCGTGGTTAACCGATTTGATAGATGGTAACATTTCAGCCATCTGAAAACATGGCAGGAGGCCCATGGGGCGCCTTTTTCAAGGGCGGCATCCATCAGGGACCGCAGCGCCCGGGACCGGCCCTTTCGGATGGGCATACCCGTTGTTTGGAGGCAGCCGGATCGACCGTCTTATGAAAGGACACACCCGGCGCTGGAACCGGCCGAATTTCGCCGCGCATGCTGCCGTTCGCACGAGCGACGGAAAGAGTATGCAGCCCTTGAAAAAGGCGCCCCATGGGCCGACCCTGTTGCGAACCATTTTATCAAAAAGAATCTAAAGAGTTACGATAGACGAAAGATGGAGATTTCGCCGCGGCCGGGTTGTCCGGTGATCTCGTACTTCATGAAATGCGCGTCACAATTCTGAAATGTATGGACCTGACTATGTCTCATGAGACACTTTCGTTTCACATGGGGAAATGAGACAACCTGTTTCCGCTGTTTATTTGATTAAGGTGCTCTTGCCACTCACCCCGATATAAAATCTATCTTTTTGAATTTAAAGGGCATTCTATTCGTATCAACCGGGAGTTTCTTCTGGACCTTCCTTTTAAAGACAACCTTCCACTTCACTGCATGGACTGAAAGGCCTTATGAGTGTTCAGGAATTCCCATTGCTCCCGGCGGGTTACCGAGATCGTCCAGCAATGAGACACTATTGTCTCATCCGGGGCCCCCGGGGCATATCGTAGCGAGCGGCGCGACCTGTCGTATTTATATAATTATTTGATATTACATGATTTATATATTTTTCTTAAAGGAATGCACTCTGTTGGCACGAAATCTGCTCGCTGATGAAACATAACTGATCAGATTTCTCCGGAGATATGATTTTATGAGACCATGTGATGAAGGCATCAGGAAAACCCTTGGCCTTGTAGATACGATGCTGGATCTGGCGGATGAAGGGGATTCCGTACGGGAAGACAGCGGTTGCGGCGTTCTATACGGGGTTTTAAGGGATTCGGCGTTTAAAATCAAAAAACTGGCAGAAGCCGAGCGGGATGCCCATAAAAGGAAGGGATGGTGGCAGGAATAGAGACCGGTGCCGTCACGCGTGGGTGGGAATCTGCGTTTGAATTCATGGAGGGACAGGGTACCATGATGGGATTGAAAGAGCTGAGATTGGATCGAGAACTGGTGGACGCCATAGACTGGGACATGAGCCCTGAGGAAGCGGTTCGCCTTTATCTCGAATGGGGCAATAACTGGAGCCGGGGGTATCGCATGGTGCGATCGAAGGATGATGAATCGCACTATTTTGTCTTGAACACCTGGGAAGACGTTCCGGTTATCTACTTTATCAGGCGGGCGACTGAAGGTGCGGTGGAACTTGCAAGGGTTGAGTTGCCCGAGAATCTGAGCAAACAGATTCAGAAGGGTCGTGGGACGCCAAAAGGGATTTACGCTGTTGAGGACGGGGTGAAAGACTGGCTCAGGCACGAACTGGGAGTGGATTAGCGGGTCATTTGCAAATCGTTCGCAAACGAGGAGGCAGGGATGGAAAGTCAGGTTTTGAAGGCCATGAAGCAGGCGGGAAAGCCCGTAAGACCGGGAGAGATCGCAAAGATGCTGAATATGGAGAGTAAGGAGGTATCGAAGGCAATCAACGCCTTGAAGAAGAAGGGAGAGATTGTCTCCCCCAAGAAATGCTATTACGCGCTGTCCATGGAAGAAGCGTAAAAGGATGCAGCCATGGCGACACCTGAACAGATGTGGCAATGCCAGAGCACCAATTGCGGGTATACCTACAACCCGGATAAGGGGGATCGTAAGGGAAAGATCCCCGGTGGAACGTTGTTTGAAGACCTGCCCGAGGGCTGGAAGTGTCCGGTATGCGGGGCCTCCAGGAAGAATTTCAGGCCCTTGGCCGGCCCCGGGTCCGTGGCAGCGGAAGGAAGGTGACGCATCAGGCGTTCGATGGCGCACATGTAACGTTGTGTCGCCAAACACCCACGATTGTCTTTTTGAAAATAAACGCTCGCATTGAGGATCATGGATGGATTATTCAACTCAAAGGAGGTAGCTACATATGGACTTGAAAGGAAGCCAGACTGAAAAGAACCTGCTGACAGCCTTTGCAGGGGAATCCCAGGCAAGAAACCGGTACACCTATTTTGCCAGCCAGGCCAAGAAGGAGGGATTTGTGCAGATCTCCGCCATCTTCGAGGAGACGGCCAGCCAGGAAAAGGAACATGCAAAAAGGCTATTCAAATTCCTGACAGGCGGTGAAGTGGAGATCACGGCGGCATTTCCGGCCGGGGTCATCGGAAATACGCTTGAAAATCTCAAGGCATCGGCGGCAGGAGAGAACTATGAACACACCGAGATGTACCCCGGATTTGCCGAAACGGCGAGGAAGGAAGGTTTTGACGCCATTGCCGCTGTGTTCAAGGCTATTGCCGTTGCCGAGAAGCAGCACGAGAGTCGCTATAATGCCCTGGTTGCCAATATCCAGGCGGACCGGGTGTTCAAGAGGGATGCAGAAACTGTATGGCGATGCAGGAACTGTGGTTACATCCACCCCGGGAAGGCAGCCCCCGAGATATGTCCTGCCTGCGATCACCCGCAGGCGCACTTCGAGTTGCTGGGAGAAAATTATTAACATACTCATGGCGCTGAAGCTTTGATACATTCGTAAAAAGTCAAGATCTGGAATTTCCGGTCATTCCTGCGAAAGCAGGAATCCGGCTTTTTCAGTAGGTTCTGGAACCCGGCTTTCGCCGGGGCGACGCAAAGAAGGGCTTTTTACGAGGCCGTCAGTTTCGAAAGCTTTAAGGCCTTGATATAAACGCCCGCTTAGGGTACAAAGAATCAGACAGGACACGATTCAACCCATCAGTCAAGGAGGTGACATCATGGCAGAAAGATTTGAGGTTTACAAATGTGAAGTATGCGGTAACATCGTGGAGGTCGTGCACGGGGGCAAAGGTGAACTGGTATGCTGCGGCAAGCCGATGGTGCTTCAAAAGGAAAACACCGTGGACGCGGCAAAGGAAAAGCATGTACCCGTGGTGGAAAAGGGCACAGATGGCGTCAAAGTGAGGGTTGGGGATGTGGCCCACCCGATGGAAGAAAAACACTTTATTGAATGGATCGAGGTCATTTCGGACGGCAGGGCCTATCGCCGGTTTCTTAATCCCGGCGAAGCGCCGGAGGCCCTGTTCGGGATTGCTCGGGGCCAGGTCACGGCCCGTGCCTATTGCAACATCCACGGCCTCTGGAAAGGATAGTCAGGCCTGGCGTGAATGGGTGTCGCAGGGGGGGATGGCGGTGAAGGGAGGGCAGTATGGTATCGCGTAAGATGGAAAACCTGCTGGTCAATCTGGCGAAGATCGAACGAGGCATTTCCAGGATCTACGAACACCTGTCCAAGATTGAGGCTTTCACGCCCCCTGTGCGGCAATTCTGGCGGAATATCATGGAAGAAGAACGCATGCACGAGAAAATCTTTAATGATATCCGTAACAGGGCCACATCCGATGATTCATTTGAGATTGAGATCGATACGGACCTGGAAGAACTGAAGCTGTTTGTTAAGAAAGTCAATGCTCTTCTTGAGCGGTTCAAGAAGTCAGATATTACCGAGTCTGAGGCCTATTCGGTCGGCGCGACCCTGGAGGTTGAAATCGATGAGGCGAATTTCCTGAAATTGATCAGGACCAATGATCCCGAGATTACCAGGATGATCAACCGGATCGAATCGGATACGCGGAAGCATCGGGTGATGATGGTCAATTACGCCAAAGGCATACGATAGTCTATGCGGACTTGGTTCTGGCGGCCGATACGGACCAAAACGCTGCTTGTCATGGAATGATTTGAGGGCTTGTCGTTACGGTTCAAACCAACGGGACGGATCAGCCGAATCGGAAAGGAGGTGGGTCGAAATGGCAGAATGGAAGTGCAAGGAATGCGGCTATACCATCAAGGAGGATACACCGCCCGAAACATGCCCGGTGTGTAAAAAGAAATGCGAGTTTGTTGACACAACCTGCTATATACCGGATTGCGGCCAGACCGGCCGGGATCCAAGGCTGTAGAAGATCGACCAACCTTTAGGAGGTCATGCTATGTCAAAAAAGAAATACCGTGTAAGGGCTGAATGCCCCCAGTGCGCCTGTGGGGATGTCAGCTTTCTGGGTCCCGAAAAACTGCGGGAGAAATTTATCGGAGATGAAAAGGAAATAGACATCCTTTGTCCCCTCTGTGGAACCAAACACAAAGGAACCGTTGAAGAGGTCGAGGAAAAATAGGAGGGAGCTGATAATGGCAAAGGCATTGATTGTCTATGCGTCACGGACCGGTGCAACCCAGAAGATTGCTGACCTGATTGCCGAAGGCATCCGCATCAGCGGGTCAGAAGCAACGGTCGTTAATGTCACCGGGGTGAAAAGGGTGGAGGACCTGCAGGGGTACGACGCATATGTCTTCGGCTCTGCCACCTATCACGGGGAAATGATGCAGGGCATGAAAACCATGCTTTTTCTGGCCGAGAAGACCGGACTGGAAGGAAAGGTGGGGGGATCCTTCGGCGCCTTTGGATGGAGCGGTGAGGCCCCGGGTCGCATCTTCGATACCATGAAGAACATTTTGACAATGGAAATGGCAGCAGGGCCGTTGAGGCTCAAGTCCGCATCCCTGGCAGGCGGCATTCAGATGGCCCAGGATTACGGCCGTGACATCAGCAAGAAGATGAACGCATCGTAGGCGATTCAATCGATGCTCATTGTTGGAAAGGAGATGAACCATGACTACCACACCGCAGCATTGCCCCGGATGGGAGCAATTCAAGAACCTGAAGGCATTTACGTGTCAATGCCCCAACTGTGGAAAAGAGAAGGAGATCTTTTCAGATGAGTTCAACAAGTCCCACGTCTGTTCCGGATGCGGAAAAGAGATTGATTTTACCCAGTGCAGACTGGACGCAGGGACATAGGAGGAGACATGATGGATAAGTATGTATGTTCAGTATGCGGGTATGTGTATGACCCGGCGGAAGGGGACCCGGACAACGGCATCGCCGCCGGGACCAAGTTTGAAGACCTCCCGGATGACTGGACCTGTCCGGTCTGCGGGGCTGACAAAGAGCTCTTTGAGAAAGAAGCGTAAAGAAGACTGGGCAAGGGATGGGTCAGGAAAGCGTCATTGTAAAATGCAGCCGCTGCGGCACAAAGAACAGGATCCCTAAAGCGCGAATGCGTGAAGGGCCTGTATGTGGCAAATGTAAATCGCCGCTGGCCATGAGGCAGGTCCTCCATAAGCCGGTTGACATAAACGATGCCACGTTTGATTCAGAGGTCCTGTCCAACCCCGGCCCTGTCCTGGTGGATTGCTGGGCGCCATGGTGCGGACCGTGTCGCATGGTTGGGCCGGTGCTTGAACAACTGTCCTCTGAATATGCAGGCCGGATCAAGATCGCCAAGCTGAACGTGGACGACAATCCGCAAATCGCCTCGCGCTATGCGATCAGGAGCATCCCGACCATGCTCCTCTTCAACAGAGGTGAGATGATCAACAGCATGGTCGGGGCCCTTCCCAAAGAGGAAATAGTACGGCGCATCAAGCCACTCCTCTGACAGCAAGGTGTATTCGGCCATGGAACCTTCGAAACTTCCCGTAAAGATCCAATGCCTGGATTGTGTGCAATGCCAGATGTGCAGCAGAGTCAGGTGCCGTGCCTGCCGGAAAGGTCCCTATCCGGGCAGCTCTCCGGAACCGGGAAATGGCTTGACCCATGGTGCGTATCTCCGGTGGAAAAGGGAACGGGAGAACAGCCCGGACCGGGGACCCCTTTGAGACCTTCGCAAACCATGGCGAGATGCGCATCCGGCAACGTTTCACGAGTCCAAGGTTTCCCGAGGCAATGCCCTGCGCCTCAGCCTGCGACCTTGAACCTGTGAACCGTTGAAGCAGTGAACCGCAACAAAACAAAAGCACAAACAGAAAACGTTCGTTAGTGGAACTGCCAAACCTTAAAACGGGGGTTTTGAATGAATCATTCAGTAAAGATGTATTCACTGAGCACCTGCGGCCATTGCAAGGCAACGAAAAAGCTTTTGAATGATTGCCAGGTGGAATATGAGTTTACAGATGTGGATCTGCTTGAAGGAGAAGAGCGGGCAGCCATCCTGGAAGACGTGAAGAGATGGAATCCAAACTGCTCGTTTCCGACCATTATTATCGGAGAAAAGGTCATTGTTGGATACAGGGAAGACGCGATCAGGGAGGCATTGGGGCTATGAATGAAGTGGAAAAGCTCTACGAGGCCCTGAAAAAGACTCAGGAACCCAGGGGATATTGGTTCAGCACAGACAGAGAAAGGGTCCATGAACTCCTGCAGGGTCTTATCGCCAATAAAAAGCGATACGGATACATGTGCTGCCCGTGCCGGCTGGCGTCCGGAGATCGGGAAAAGGACAGGGATATCATCTGTCCGTGTGTTTACAGGGAAGACGATGTCAAGGCATATGGAAGTTGCTACTGCAATCTCTATGTCTCAAAAGAATGGAATGACGCGAAGATCCCTCATGCCTATGTTCCCGAGAGGAGACCGTCCCCCTTCTGATGCGACATCCTCATATCTCATGAGATGCCTGCCAAAGGGGTCAAAGAAGCGATCCGTCAGATCATGGATCGAAGAGAGAGCGTTACCCGAACCGTAATCGTTCCGCGGTTTGACGGCATACTGCTCAACGGCTGAACCTTTGAACCAACGACCCTTTTTTGGAAAGGAATGCGTGAATGTTTGTGCTCGGACTGCAGGGAAGCCCAAGGATCCACGGAAATACCGCTTTGTTGCTCTCAGCATTTCTCGATGAGGCGGAAAGGCTCGGAGCCCATACAGAACGGGTAAACGTTTCCAACAAAAAGATCACACCGTGCCAGGAATGCGGTACCTGTGAAAAAAAGGGCTTCTGCCCCATCGACGACGACATGCAGCAGATGTACCCGCTTGTCCGGCAGGCCGACGCCATCGTCATGGCAACACCCATCTTTTTTTACGGCCCCACAGCCCAGTTAAAGGCGGTTATTGACCGATCGCAGGCCCTCTGGTCGCGAAAATACGTCCTCGGACTCGAGGATCCCGGCAGGAAGTGGCGGCATGGGCATCTACTCGTGCTGGGCGCCACAAGAGGTAAAAACCTCTTCGAAGGGACCATTCTGACCGCCAAGTACTTTTTTGATGCCGTCGGTGCGTCTTTTGAAGGGAGCCTAGGATACAGGCAGATCGAACATCCGGGAGACATCAAGACACATCCCACGGCCTTGAATGACGCAGCGGAAATGGCCCGTGAGGAGATAACGCCCCGGCTCAATAGAAAGAAAATCCTTTTTTTGGGCACGGAAAACGCCTGTCGGAGCCAGATGGCCGCAGCCTTCGCCCAGATGCATGCCGGGGACCGGGTGGAGAGCTCCAGTGCAGGGACGATGCCGGGAAGCGAGGTCGATCCCCTGATGGTCAAGGTCATGGCGGAAAAGGGGGTGGATATGGCCTTCCGCAGTCCAATGACCCTAACGGACATCGCCGCCAGGGGGAAACCGGACCGGGTGGTATCCATGGGGTCTGAAGATGGCTGCCCCCTGTTTCCCGGGCTGCCCGCCCGACACTGGGATCTTCAGGACGCGGCAGGCAAAGGGAGTTCCTTCATGCGCGGGATGAGGGATACAGTGGAGCAGCGGGTGTTGGACCTGCTCGCAAGGCTATAAGTAGTGCCCATCCACAAATGAGATAGTTTTTGCAAGGTCAAGAAAGGTGAGGATTTTAACCACAGGAATACATTGAAGTATTTCGAGGATTAAAATCCGAATCTGACGCAGAGATTGCGGAAAATAGCCATTTATGGATGGGCACTAAGTAACGCTTCAGCCATCTGAAAACATGGCAGGAGGCCCATGGGGCGCCTTTTTCAAGGGCGGCATCCATAAGGGACCGCAGCGCCAGGGACCGGCCCTTTTGGATGGGCATGCCCATTGTTTGGAGGCAGCCGGATCGACCGCCCCGTGAAAGGACACACCCGGCGCTGGAACCGACCGGATTTCGCCGCGCATGCTGCCGTTCGCACAAGCGACGGAAAGAGTATGCAGCCCTTGAAAAAGGCGCCCCGTGGGCCGAACCTGTTGTGAACCATTTTATCAAAAAGAGTTACGGTTATGAAAGGATTAATCAACCAAGAAGGAGGATAACACCCTATGGATAAATGGGTATGTTCTGTGTGCGGCTATGTATATGACCCTCAAGACGGTGATCCGGACAATGGGATCGAGCCGGGAACATCATTTGACGACCTTCCGGATGACTGGACCTGTCCGGTCTGTGGAGCCGCCAAAGATTTGTTCGGAAAGGAGTAAGCGATGAAACCGGTTGAGATCGCCAAAGGGATTTACTGGGTGGGCGTTATTGACTGGAATATTCGGGATTTTCATGGATATTCCACCTACCAGGGGAGCACCTACAACGCGTACCTGATCATGGATGACAAAATCGCCCTGATCGACACGGTCAAGAAGCCGTTTGCCGATGAACTGCTGGCCAATATCGGCCAGATCGTGGACCCCAGGAAGATCGATTATGTCATCAGCAACCATACGGAGATGGATCATTCCGGGGGTCTCCCCAGAGTCATGCACAAGGTGGGTGAGGACAAGCCGCTCTACTGCTCCAGGATGGGGCACAAGAACCTCTCGAAGCATTTCTCCCAGGCATGGAATTTTCAGCCGGTGGAAGACGGAGGGGAACTGAACCTGGGCAAAAGGACCCTGAAGTTTATGGAGACCCGGATGCTCCACTGGCCGGACAGCATGTTCACCTACGTGAAAGAAGACAGGATCCTTTTTTCCAGCGACGCGTTCGGTCAGCACTACGCAGGGCTTGAGCGGTTTGACGATGAGGTGGGGGATGCGATTATGCCCCATGCCAAGAAGTATTTCGCCAATATCCTGCTCCTCTACTCGCCGCTCATACTCAAACTGGTGGACAAGGTGACAGAGATGGGCCTGGCCATCGACATGATCTGTCCTGATCACGGGATTATCTGGCGCACCGATCCAGCCAAAATCATACAGGCCTATGTGGAGTGGAGCAGGCAGGAGCCCAGGCGAAAGGCCGTTGTCGTCTACGAGACCATGTGGCACAGCACCGAGGTCATGGCCGAGACCATCGTAGAGGCCCTCGGGGAAGCCGGCGTGGATGCGCGGCCCTTTCAACTGAGAACCAGCCATCGGAGCGACATCATCACAGAGGTCCTCGACGCCGGGGCCGTGGTGGTGGGATCTCCCACCCTGAACAACGGGATCTTCCCCACTGTGAGCGATTTTCTGACCTATATGAAGGGCCTCAAACCCAGGAACAAGGTGGGGGCCGCGTTCGGTTCCTATGGATGGAGCGGTGAGGCGGTCAAGCTGATGACCAAAGAACTGGAGGATATGGATGTCGGCGTGATCGATCCGGGCGTAAGACTGCAGTATGTGCCGGACGACAAGGGTTTGGCAGCATGCCGCGAACTGGCAAAGAGGATTGCGCAGGCCCTGCCAAAATAGGAGGCGTCTGGACTGAGGCTTGAGTTGCAGGGCGCCTATACCCGTTTATCACCTCAACAGCTTATCAGGCATGAGCCAGTATCCAGCAACCAGCATCCAGCACCGGAGGTCTAACAATGAAAAAACAGATTGTTTTTGCATTGAAGCAGAAGTCTCTATGGCTCGTGGTCATGGGAATCGTGGCGGCTGGGACTGTCTATGCCGGAAATCGCCCGGACGCGGAAAACGCCTGTGTGGTCTGTCATCTCAAGGTCTCCCCCGGTCTGGTGGCCGACTGGCAGGCAAGCCTTCATTCCGGGGAGGGAATCGGCTGTTCCGAGTGTCATGGCGATCAACACCAGGGTAATACCGACGCAAAGCTTGCCCGGCTGCCCGATGAACATGTCTGTGCGGAATGCCATGAGGAGCAGTTCGAGCAGTTCGCCAAAGGGAAGCACAATCTCGGGTGGCGTTCCATGAACGCCCTCCCCATCACCCATATGGAGCCCGACATCCTCATGGAGGGCGGGAAGGGGTGTGGCGGCTGCCATAATATGGGTATCAAAAGCGAGGCTCAGAAAAAGGACCAGACGGCAAAAGGGTACCGCTATCAGAACAACTCATGCGACGAGTGTCACACCCGCCACAGCTTTTCCAAAAAGGAGGCTCTGGATCCCAGGGCCTGCCAGCAGTGTCACATGGGATACGACCACCCCCAGTGGGAGATGTGGAGCAGCTCAAAGCACGGCACGCGTTTCTTTGTGAAGCAGGCAGGGAACCTGCCCGAAAAGGCCGCAGTACCGACCTGTCAGTTCTGTCACCTGCCGGGCGGCACGCACGAAAACCGGACCGCCTGGGGCTTTTTGGGGGTGCGGCTGCCACTGCCTCAAGACGCGCAATGGGCAGCCGACCGGGTGACCATTCTCAAGGCCCTCGGGGTCCTGAATCCCGAGACCGGCAAGCCCACGCCGAGGCTTGATGTGGTGAAGGCCCTTGATCTGGCCAGGCTGACAGAGGAGGCATGGAAGAGCGAGCGGGAGGCGATGATCCGGCGCTGTACGTCCTGTCACGCGGAACAGTACGCGCGCCGGCAGCTTGAAATGGCGGACGAGATGATGAAGCATGCCGACCGGCTCATGGCCCAGGGGATCGAAATTGTTGCCGGACTCTACAAGGACAGCGTGATCAAGAAGCCGGACCACTACACTTTTGCCTATCCGGATTTCCTATTTTTCAAGCAGACAGGGGGGTCCTATATCGATCAGGTCCTGTTCAGGATGTATATGAAGTACCGGATGCGCACCTTCCAGGGCCTCTTCCACGCCAATCCGGATTATGCCTACTGGTACGGTTGGGCCGCCATGACCAAGTCCCTGGGAGAGATCAGGGAACTGGCACACACCCTGCGGGCGACGCATAAAGCCGTCAAGTAATGCCTTTTCATGAACCGGCCACGGGCGATCCGCTGATCGTGAAGTGTCGCAGAGATGAAACAGGCCCCGGTCATTGATATACGCAAGTGCTCGGACTGCGGAACGTGCCTGGAACTCTGCCCTTCTGTTTTCAAGAGAAACGAAGCGTCCGGGCTCATTGAAGTCCAGGAACTTTCAGAGTACCCTGAAGAGCAGATTCAGGAGGCCATCGGTTGCTGTCCCAGAGACTGTATCACATGCGAAAAGGACAACTGAGAAACGAGGCTCGGCCATGCAGATAGGGATGATCGGTCTGGGGCGGATGGGGACGAATATGGCGAAACGTCTCATGACCGACGGCCACCGGGTGGTGGCCTACAACCGGACTCCCCGCAAGACGGATGAACTGGCACGGGAGGGGGCTGTCGCCGCCTATTCGCTGCCCGAGATGGTGGAGAAGCTCTCGCCGCCCCGGCTTGTATGGATCATGCTCCCTGCAGGTCTGCCTGTGGACGACCATATGGATCGGCTGAAAGAACTCCTCTTGCAGGGAGACGTGGTTATTGACGGAGGGAACACTTTTTATAAAGATGACCTGCGAAGGGAACGGTCCCTCTCAGATAAGGGAATATCTCTGGTGGATGTGGGCGTGAGCGGAGGCATCTGGGGGCTCGAACACGGCTACTGCCTGACCGTGGGCGGACCGCTAAAACCCTGCAGACAGCTTGAGCCGGTCTTTCAGACCCTCGCCCCGGCCGGCGGCTATCTGTATTGCGGGGGCACGGGCGCCGGCCACTTCGTCAAAATGGTCCACAATGGCATTGAATACGGGATGATGCAGGCCTATGGCGAGGGGTTCGAGATTCTTGAATCCTCCCCCTATGCCGATTCTCTGAACCTTGCGGAGGTGGCCCGCGTTTGGAACAGAGGGAGCGTCATCCGTTCGTGGCTCCTGGAGCTGGCGGCAGGCATCTTTTCAAGGGACGGGAAACTGCAGGATATTCAGGGGTACATCGAGGACTCGGGCGAAGGTCGATGGACCGTCCAGCAGGCCATTGAGACAGGAGTCGCTGCACCGGTCATTACCCACTCCCTGATACGCCGGTTGCGTTCCCGCAACAGAGAGCCTTTTTCCGACAAGGTGGTGGCGGCCCTCAGAAGGGAGTTCGGGGGCCATATGGTCCAGCCGGCATCATCTGAAGCGGAGGCGCCTGATGAAGGTGAAAGATGAAACGGTCGGCGGCGCCTCACTGAAATCAGGGCCGGCCCCGACCACAACCCTTGTTCCGATGACCGGCCCCATCCACCAGGAAAACCCCGATCCCTGTACGATTGTCATCGTCGGTGCTTCCGGAGATCTGACCGCGAGAAAAATCGTTCCAGCCCTCTTTGACCTGTACCGCAAGGGGGAAATGCCGGCCCCTTTCAGGGTCGTGGGATGCGCACGGACCCATTTGACCGATCAGGGATTCAGGCAAAAGATGCAAAAGGCCCTGGGCGGAAAGGCCCGTTCGGATGATGCCGCCTGGAAGAAGTTTGCAGCCCAGATCCATTACCGCTCCATCGATTATTCGGATGATGCCTCATTTGCCGGGTTAGGGGACTTCCTGAAGAAAGAAGGCAGGGGACGGGGCATGGCTCAGAACAGGATTTTCTATTTAGCCATCCCCCCGTCGCTTTGTGAGGTGACCGTACGCATGATCGGCCGGGCCGGCCTTGCGGCAGAGAAAACAAACGGGTTTGGCTGGTCCAGGATTGTGGTGGAAAAGCCTTTCGGACGCGATCTCGAAAGCGCTGTGGCCCTGGACAAAACCCTCCATGACCATTTTGAGGAACATCAGATCTTCAGGATGGATCACTACCTGGCCAAAGAGACCGTCCAGAATATCCTGATGTTTCGTTTTGCCAATGCCATCTTCGAACCCATATGGAATCGAAGATATGTGGACAGCGTCAGCATTCGGGCACTGGAAACCCTGGGGGTTGAACACAGGGCAGGGTATTATGAGCAGGCCGGTGTCCTGAGGGATATGTTCCAGAATCACATGATGCAGCTCCTGGCGCTCATGGCGATGGATCCGCCTTCGGCATTCGAGGCGGACAGGGTTCGGGACGAAAAAGTCAGGGTGTACCGAAGCCTCAGGCCGTTTCCGGTGGAAAGTCTCAACCGTTACCTGATTCTTGGCCAGTACGGGCCTGGCCTGGTCCGTGGCAAACAGGTTCCCGGTTATCGTGAAGAACCTGGCGTAAGGCCTCATTCTCTGGTCCCCACCTTCGCATCCATGAGAATCTTTATCGATAACTGGCGCTGGCAGGGCACCCCGTTCTACCTGATTTCAGGCAAACGAATGGGAGAAAAGCTTACCAATATCACCGTACAGTTTAAAGAAGTTCCTCACTCGTTGTTCCGGAAAATTCTCGGGGAACATATCGGTGTCAACCGGCTGACCATGGGGATCTATCCGGACGAACGGATTTCACTCATGTTTCAAACCAAATATCCCGGCCCCCGGATGATTCTCAAGCCGGTAACCATGGATTTCCGGTATGCACAGGGCCAGAAGGACGCTTTGATGGAAGCGTACGAGAAACTGCTCCTGGACTGCATGCTGGGCGACCAGATGCTTTTCCTGCGGCAGGACAGTGTTCAACTCTGCTGGGAGTTCCTGACACCGATTCTGAATGCGTGTGAGACATGCAGCGACAGGTCGGAAACGCTCCAGTTTTATGAAGCCGGCAAATGGGGGACACAGGCGGTCGAGGAGCTGAACCGGACCCGGATGAATGACTCTGCTGCCATGGGCTCAAAAACACAGCAGTTCAACAGCTCAACAGCTTTCCCCCCCGGCGGCCGGGGCATGGCACAACCATGACCGACCCTGACGAAGAGACGTTCGGCCCGGCCAGATTCCTGGTCGAAAACGTACATCTCCTCCCCAGGGGACGGGCACTGGATGTGGCTATGGGGAGCGGCCGGAACGCGGTATTCCTGGCTGGAATCGGTTATGATGTGGAAGGGGTGGATATATCCCTGGAAGCGACAAACAGGGCGTTGAAGGCCGCAAAAAAGGCAGGGTTAAACCTCAGGGTCCTCGTGGCCGACCTGGAGAGCGGCTACGGGTTTGAGACAGGGGCCTACGACCTCATGATCTGCTTTCATTATCTCCATCGGCCGCTCATTCCAAAGATGAAGGCAGCCCTGCGGAGCCGGGGAATGGTGGTATATGAAACCTATATCGTCGATCAGGCCCGATTCGGCAGGCCGCGGAATCCGGATCACCTGTTGAACCACAATGAACTGCTGGATCTGTTTCGTGATTTCCGCTGTCTGCGGTATCACGAGGGGGTCATGGAGCCACGGAGGGCCGTTGCCGGCATCATCGCGCAAAAACCGTAAGGGGACAAAAGGAGAAAAACCATGAAGTGGAGACAGTTCATAACGCCGGTGGCCAATCTGGATGCGAAAGCTGCCAGAGAGTTCGTTGCTGAACATAAGGAGGGAACCTTTACCTTTCTTGACGTGCGACAGCCCCGGGAGTACGAAACGGGCAGGATCCCCGGGGCCAGACTGGTCCCCCTGCCGGAACTTTCTGATCGAATCGGGGAACTGGACCCGGATCAGCCCGTTATCGCCTATTGAGCCGCCGGCGGCCGCAGCCGTGCTGCTGCGCAGTTTCTCGCCGGCAAGGGCTTCAGGGAGGTCTACAACCTCAAGGGAGGCATCAGGGCCTGGAACGGTCTGACAGCGGCCGGTCCGGCTGACACGGGCATGTCTTACCTGAGAGGGGATGAAAACATGGGGGAAATCATTTCCCTTGCCTACGGCATGGAAGAGGGGTTGAGAAGCTTTTATACCGTTGTCAGTGAACGGTCAGGCGACCCGGATGTGGCGGCTCTGGCCCATAGACTCTCGGAGATAGAGGAACGCCACAAGGGACGGCTCTTCGGCCTCTATGCGTCGATCCATTCAACCATTGCCTTTCGGGAGGCCTTTGAATCCGATGTCGTCTCCGGGATCATGGAGGGCGGTTTTACAACAGAGGCGTTCTTTGAGCAGAACAAAGATGCCATGAAGACAGTGCCCGACATCCTTAATATCGCCATGATGCTGGAAACCCAGGCATTGGACCTCTACATGAGATACTCCGGAAAAGTCCGGGACAAGACGGGCAAAGACGTGCTGTACAATCTGGCAGAAGAAGAAAAGGGGCATCTGGCCAGCCTGGGCCGACTTATGGAGGAAAAGGTCTGATGGCAACCTACACCGGAATAAACCATCTGGCCATGGCCACCCGGGATATGGACATGACGATCCGGTTCTGGCGGGATCTCCTGGGTATGCGACTGTTGGCAGGGCTTGGAAGGCCGGGATACCGGCATTATTTTTTTGAGATATCCGCGCACGATATGATTGCCTTTTTCGAATGGCCCGGGGTTGACAAAATACCTGAAAAGGACCACGGGGTCCCTGTCAAGGGCCCCTTTGCGTTTGACCACGTCTCATTTGAGGTGAAGACGGAAGAAGACCTGTGGGAACTGAAGGCCAGGCTGGAGGCCGCTGACATCTGGGTTTCCGAAGTGGTTGATCATGGTTTCATCTATTCGATTTACACCTTTGATCCCAACCATATCCCGATCGAATTCAGCGCCCCGGTACCCGGTGGCGACATCCGGAGACACCCCAAAATGAAAGACAAAGAGCCGACGGCTGTATCACGGGAAGGGTCTGAGCCCCAGCCCGGCATCTGGCCAAAAGGACCGGGACCGCTGCCCGTTAGAGATCGCAGGGTCTATCCGGGGGAGGGAAGGAGCCTGGTCGAAGACGGCGGAAGTTGACCCTGGCAGCAGCCATACCGTATTGATCTGTAACTCCCTGGACCCTTTCGCAAACCTGTTGAACAGACGGTTCTTCAAAAGGTGGAGGGAATTATTCACCCTCTCTTAAAATCTCTTTTTGGTTCCGGCCTCGCCGGATGAGAAAGAATGCGTGCTGTGAATTCTCCGAGATCCGGCGGCCGTCAACTCAAAAAGAAGGTTCGTGACATCCTGAACTCCCTGGAGATGGCCCCGGCAGTGGAGGCGTTGCGCCAGATGCCGGCCCGCCAGGTGGTTAATCCCCTTTTCTCTTTCCTCTGTCAGGGAGATGATCGGCTCAGGTGGGCCGCTGTTACGGCCATGGGCAGGGTGGTGGCGAGGCTCGCCGAGCAGGATATGGACGCGGCCCGGGTCATCCTGCGCCGTCTCATGTGGAGCCTCAACGATGAATCCGGAGGAATCGGATGGGGTTCGCCCGAGGCCATGGGAGAAATCCTGGCCTGCCACGGGGGTCTCGCAGAGGAGTATGCCCATATTCTGATATCCTACGCAAGGAAGGGCGGGAACTTTCTGGAATATGAGATGCTGCAGAGAGGTCTTCTCTGGGGAATCGCGCGGCTTTCCGAGGTGAGGCCCTATCTCATTCAGCACGCCGCCCTGGACCTCATACCCTACCTCGAATCAGCGGACCCGGCCGTCAGGGGAATGGCAGCATGCATCATGGGGCTGCTCAGGATACCGAAGGCCCGCAGGCGCCTCGAACTTCTGATAAACGACAATACCGCGTTTCACACGTGGACGGACGACAGGCTTGTTCAAAGACGGGTGAAAGACATGGCCAAAGCAGCGCTCAAGAGGCTATCCCCGCCAGAGAACAGCCGCGTAAACAGGAAAGGAGAGTCATCATGAATCAACGCTATGCCAATCCGTATCTCATCGGGGTGCTGCTGGGCCTTGTGCTCCTCTTTTCCTTTTACACCATGGGAAGAGGGGTCGGGTCTTCCGCTACCTTTTCCAGGATTGCGGCCGCAGGGGTCGAGCTGGCCGTGCCGGGGCATGCACAGGAGGGCCACTACTTTTCAAAGTACCTGGTTGACAGACGTTCTCCCCTCATGGACTGGCTGGTTTTTCTCACCCTGGGCGCCGGGCTCGGAGGCCTGTTTTCGGCCTTTATCTCCCATAGAATCCAGGGAGAGGTTGTGCGCGGGCCCTCCATCAATATCTCGGCCCGGTTGTGTCTGGCACTGGCAGGCGGAGTGCTCTCCGGGTTCGCCGCCAGGCTGGCCAGAGGGTGCACCAGCGGGCAGGCCCTGACCGGCGCGTCCGAGCTGGCCTTCGGGAGCTGGATTTTCATGTTCGCCATCTTTGCCGGTGCATACGCAACCGCAGTCTTTTTCAGAAAGGAGTGGCTGTGATGGGACCGCTGTATAAGTTCGGATGGTTTGACTTTGCCTACAGCCTTCAGTTAGCGGGGCTCACCGGGTTTATGTTCGGTTTTGTCCTGGAACGGGCCGGTTTCGGGAATGCACGGAAACTCACGGCCATCTTCTATCTGAGAGATTTTGCTGTACTGAAGGTCATGTTCACTGCCATTGTCGTCTGTATTCTGGGACTTCTGTATTTTTCCGTTTTCGGGTGGATCGATCTCAGCCGGGTCTATATCCTCCCGACCTTCATCTGGCCGCAAATCGTCGGGGGCCTTGTCCTGGGCATCGGTTTCGTCATGGGGGGCTATTGCCCCACCACCTCGGTTGTTGCCACGGTCTCCGGAAAACTGGACGGACTCGTCTTTATCGGGGGGATGATCCTGGGTTCGTTCATTTTCGGCGAACTCTTCCCCCTGCTCGAAGGTTTGTACGAAGCCGGTTCCATGGGGCCAGTCCGTCTTTCCGATGTGCTTCACATCCATTCCGGCCTGGTCGCCTTTTTCGTCTGTCTCATGGCGGTCGGTGCCTACGCCCTGGTCGAAAGAATCGAGCAGAGGTTTGGAGACAGGGAGGCCCTTCCAGGCGGTTCCAAAAGGGCGAAGCGAACGGCCGCTGCGGCCCTCGTTTTTCTGGGTCTGATTCTGGCCATTGTGAATCCGGACCGGATTGCGGCTGAACGGGCGACAGTCTCGGCGGATGAGACGGCCAAAACGACCGAGGCCCTGGAGACGACAGCCCCGAAGCCAGAAAAGCCCGCCTCATCCCGTTTCAAGATTGTGGCGGACGAAGGATGCTGATGTGTCGATAATGCTACAAACCCCACCTTGTTTCTAACGCTTTCAGGCGATCATCAGGACGGCCTGTTTAGGCGTATTTTAGTGGCATTTCTTTGTGTTAGAGAATTTTTATGGATCATCACCCATGGCGACCCATTTCGCGCACGGCTTTTGCATAAGTATACTTTCTGAAAAGGCCTGTTGATTTTCCCGATAAATGAATTATATTAAAGTCAAACGATCGGGTGTGTGAGGCGCCAACGAACAACTTTAACACACGATAATAAACCATGAGACGGCCCAAGGCCTCCAAAGGTTATACTTAAAAAAGAAAGTTGACACGGCGCTTGACCGCTGGATTCTCGAATGTGCGTGCATCTTTTCCGTCGGCAATCCTCAAGCACATCCATAAAGCGGTTGCACCAAGGAACATAACGGCATTTTGGGAATCCATTCGATCATGCTGTCGGAGTATTAACGAACAGACAAACTCTTAGCGTTATCCGAATCCCTTAACAAAGATCAAAACCCCTAATCAAGGGCAGAGCTTCATTCCGGGCTCTGCCTTTCTTTTGCTCCAAAGCCTGCCTCAGATCATTCGACACCCTGTCATGTCAAATGGGGTCTGCTCCTGACTCACCTTCAGGTCGGGCTTGACTTTCCCAGCAGGCTTCTTAATCTTGCGATCTCTAAAAGCCCTTTTCTTCCTTCTTTCAATCATCGTGCTGCCATGGTTCATTACATGATACCAGACATCCCGCAATTGGATTCTTAGTGGTCTGGCCATATCAGCGCATTCTTCTAATCTTACAGGGTGAGTCAAGAGCAGACTTGACCCCATTTTTGACAATGCCGATGACGTTCGGGATTTGAACCCCCCATCGGCTCGGGTCGAGTTCGGTCGCGTCGATTTCAGCATTGCCCACCCACGCGCGCGCCTTCCCGCTCACGTTCACATAGAGGGTCGCTTCCGAACCCCCTTCCACATACATGGCGTTCTTGATGGCGATGGGGAGGCCCAGGAGAATCTGGTTCAGGTCGTGGACGGAAAAGGGGGAGCGGGAGTGAATGAAAAGGACCTGCCCCTGTGTGTCCATCCCCACGCAGGCGGCACTGTAGATCCTGTGGGACGGCTTCCACACATTGCTTCCCGTGAGGCTGATCATCCGGTAATTCTGAATCACCGTATCATACCCTTGAATGATCTTCTTCCAGTCCTGGTGGTAGCGATCAATGATTTGAACCCGGGGGATTCCGGGGCGATTGGGATGAAAGACCATGAATGCGCCGAACCTGGAATTGACCTGGCCGTTATTGATATGGCCGAAATTCCTCATGTACCCGGTGCTGGTCCTATCGTCTTCCTGATACATGCTGGCGTTTATCACGGCCAGCAGGCCAAAATCATCAGCCCACTGCCATGCCGTCCTGGGCTTGTCGCCGTGTTCCGAGGCGGAAAGGAGTCTGAATCTATAGATTTCCGGATCGATCCTCAGGACCACGATGGAATCATTGGAGACCGGGGATTTTCTGGGGGCATCAAACTCCCCCATAAAGAGACCCGCTGCAAGCTTTTCCCAGGCATAGCCGTTCCATGGGGTGACCAGGAAGAGCGCGGCCGCCAGGGAAATAAAGGATATAGGGTGCACTCCTTTGCGTTTCATCACGATGTCGACCCCTCGAACCGGGGCGCCCTCATAAAGGTCACAGGCACTTCATCGACCGGGTTTCCCAAGGCCTTGGAAGCCGGCACGTTCGGCATATTCCCAATCGGCGAAGACCTACTTCAGTAAATCAAAGGCCGCGGCATACCCCGTCATTTCCGCATAGCCTTTTCCCTCAAGTGTCTTCCCATCCCTGAATCCTTCTGCAGAAATGCTCCCCTCCCAGTAAATCACCTGTGCGGACGCTCGCGTGATCAATTCCTGGTCAGCAAGGTTGGAAAAAGCATGCACGTCCAGACCCAACGGGGTCACCCGCAGCCGCCAGCGGCATGGATAGGCAGCGCCGGTGCGACCACTTGTCCAGGTATCCAGTATTTCGATCTTCAGATCATCCATACGGAGACGATGAACCTCCCCTGAGGGTCCCACCCACGTTCCGCCGGATGCCGGGTGGTACCCGCCCCGGTCAAGTCGCAGCAGATAGATCATCAGCTCGGTTTGATCGCTGAACTGGAAGCTGAACCAGTCCCATCCCGCAATCGTCTCTTCCAGGGGGGCGGTGCTGTACTCATGGTCCATCCATGCGCTCCCATCCACTGTAAATGTCTCATTCCCCAGGTTCAATCTGCCTGAGGCCTTCAGTCTCGTAAAGGAATAATAGCAGCTGGCATTCTCCATGCGGGATCCTTTCAGACTGTATCCATTGTCTCCATGGGCTACCGGGGGCTTGAGCGGCAGACAAGCCAGGTCAAGACAGAACCGGTCGGAGCAGGCCTTTAAAAAATGCTTCTCCAGGGTCAACACCGCAGACCAGGCGCCCAGGAAAATTTTTGTGCGATCTTCTTCCTGAACCGCGCCGGCCAGTCCCAGAGCCCCCCGTGCCATTTTTTCATCAAAATAAAACCGCCCCCGGTCCAGGTCGGATACGGCCGCATGGGCCAGAAAGACCTGCTGTGTCCGCCAGGCAGAGGGTCTTTCCGGCCATTCGGCTTCTGAACCGGGAGGACCGATCTGAACACGAAAAAATGTCAATTGAAACCCACAGCGCTTTCCGGAGTCCGAATAAAGTTGTCCCGTGTAATACCACCACTCGACGCGGTAGCCGGGATGTGCGCCGTGGTCACGAGGAAATTCAAACTGGCACGGCCCGGTGACCTGAAGGTATCCGGACGCGTGGGGGTCCGATCTTGTACCGTCCTTGTCTGTTTGAGCCCCACCTGATACCGGGACCATCATTGTCAGGAGGAGTATCCAGCGAAAAACCCGTTTCTGAATTGCCATCTCAATGCTCCCTCAGTACGACTGCCGGGGATAATCTGAGGACCGTCCGGGCGGCCGGCAGGGCGGCTGCCAGGGCCGCACCTAAAATCAACGGCAGGGAAACGGCAAGGTCTCTCCAGTCCACACGATAGAGAAAGGTCCAGCCGAAGGATTTCAGGTTAATCACATGAATCAGGAGATGGGCCATGATGAAACCGCAGATGAGGCCCATGATCTCTCCTGCGGCCACCATAAACACCGCCTCCCAGAAAATCATGGATCGTATCTGGCCCGACGTCGCGCCGACGGCCGTAAGGGTATGGATCTCTTGAATGCGTTGAAGGACCAGAACGGTCAGCGTCGTGGTAATGCCCAGTCCCGCCACCAGCAGGGCGATGAATAACAGGAGCGTGGTTACCGCAAACGTTTCGTCGAAGATCCGCATGATTTCTCTGCGAAGGGTTGCCCCTGACATCATTTCGAGGGGATGCCGATGACCGCAGCATCGCATCAAGCGGGCACGCAGGTCTTCGACGGCCTTCTCCGGATTCCCGGTGCCCCGCTGGAAGAAAAACTGAACACCGCTCCAGTCATCATCGCCGCTAAGTGCCTGAAAAACCGGAAGATGAATGTAGACAACACCGCCATGGGTCCTGTAGTCCCGAAAGATCCCTAAGATGGGCTGGTCCAGAAGGGCGTCACCGATCCTGGCCTGGAATTGGTCTCCCACATTCAGCCCGGTTTTGTTTCTGAACACCTCTGAGATGAGCACCCCTTCCCCCGCAACAACTTGTGACCGGATGCGCTGTGGATCGCCCTCGATCAGAATGAGCATCCCAAAGCGGGAGAACACATCAAAATCGAAGGCCTCCAGCTGGTAGGGAATCTTAGCGAAAGTCAAATAGATACGCCGGTAGGGCATCAGCGTCACATCACCGGGCAGCGCCTTGAGGGCGGCAACCACCTCCCTGGGCATGGGATCCCGGTATTGATTGAGACCGGCCATGCTCGGCCGAATATAGAAATCACCTCTTATGCTCTGATGAACCCATAATGACACCGTGTGACGAAAGCTGTGAATCATGATGGTCAGGGCAACGAACAGAGCGATCGCCACAACCAGCGCCCCCACCGCAATGGCGGTGCGGCTGCCCGAATCGCGCACATATCGCGTCCCGAGAAAGGCCCCCTCTCCGGCCACGCGCCGCACAAAAGGCGAAAGCGACGCACCCATCCTGCGCAGAGCAAAAGGGGAGAGCATGGAAAACCCTATCACCAGAAAAAGGACGGCAAGATACTCTGAAAGCGGGACCCCGGGAAAATCGGGCAATCTGGATAACGGCCAGGTGAACGCTATGAACAGGATGCCGACCCACACCCAATGCTTGCTCGGTGCATGATTACGCACGGTCGTGCCATGGGATGCCAGGGCTTCTTTGGGTGCGATGTGCAAGGTTTCCCGGGCGGGTCGGGCCGCTGCAAGCAGGGCTATGAAAACCGTCACCAAAAAAGAAATAAGAATTTCCCATCCATTCAGATAGCGTCCTTGTGCATGGACCCGGACAAAGAGATTGCTCACGGTATTGCTGACACCGTGAACCATGCTGTTTACCAGGATGGCGCCGACCGGCACGGCCAGGAGCCATCCCGTTACGCCCAGGAGAAAGCCTTCCGACAGGATCAACATGAGAACCTGTCTGGACGACGCACCCAGGGCTTTCAATATGGCCAGTTCACGTCTGCGGGACGCCGCGTTCAGAGACACCAGGCTGTATACCAGGAACATGCCCACAAACAGGGAAACAAAACTGAGAAGAGAGAGATTGAGCTGGTAGGCCCGTATCAAATCAAGACCGGCCTCCTTGCTTTCTGTGGGCGGCTGAAGCACGGTTCCCGGGGGGAGGGATGCCCGGACCCGCTCCAGATCCGACGCCTTGGCCCGGGGTGCAACCGCCACGTCGATACGATCCACCCAACCCTGCAGGCCGGTGAATTCCTGCATGGTCGCGATATCCACGATGGAAACCAGTCCCCCATCCATGAGGGCAAGTCCCTTGGGCTCCAGTATGCCGGCCACCTCAAATGTCTTTGTCTGATGAACATGATCGAGCTGGAGGGTGTCGCCCTTCTGCAATCCGTATGTAGCGGCCAGAGGCCGGCTCAAGAGGATGGCATTGGGCTTTCGGATCAGGTCGAACCAGGCCTTCCGGTTCTCTGTTTGGGATGTGGACACTTCCCACTGCCTCAGCGGAAAATCCAGCATGGGATCCATGCCGATGAGCATAATGGCCTCTCCGGGCCTGCCGGCGATCTGGACATAGGTGGTGATCAGCGGAGATGCCTGGGCAATGACCGGATCTGCCCGCAACCTTGCCACCAGGTCCTCGGGCACCCGTCCCCCGGGCCTTGCCGCCACCCGGTCCGCATTCCCTGAGATCAGGTCCATGCTCCGGGTGAAGGCGTCCACCGAGGCGTTTGCAGCCAGTCGCACACTGGTGAAAACACCGGCGCCCAGGGCAATGCCCAGGAGTACGGCAAGGGCTCGCCATGGATGCCGTCGCATGTTGCGGACAATAAACTGTGAGACCATAATAAAGAAGAGCCTTAGGCCGTGCATACGGATCTTTCCGAAATCCTGCCGTCTTTCAGGCAGATCTGTACCGTGGCAAAAGGATCGGCAAGCCGACTGTGTGTTGCAATGACGACCGTCCGACCCCATCGCCGGTTCAACTCGGACAACAGTTCAAACACCGCCTGACCGTTCTGGCTGTCCAGGTTGCCGGTTGGCTCGTCGGCCAGAATCAGGGAAGGATCGTTGATGAGCGCCCGCGCAATGGCAACCCGTTGCATTTCGCCTCCGGAGAGCTGGGCGGGATAGTGATTCAATCGCTGCGTGAGCTTCAGCCATTCCAGATAGCCCAGTGCCCGACTCCGGGTCTTTTCGAAGGGCTTTCCGGCCATGCGCGCCGGGAGGCACACATTCTCAATCACGGTGAGGGTCGGAAGCAGGTTGAAGGTCTGAAAAACCATCCCCACGATATCGCGCCTGAAGGCATTGAGTTCGGCCGCAGAGGCGCTCTGCAGATCCCGGCCGGCCACCGTGAGCCTCCCCCGTGTAGGCCTGTCCAGACCGCCCAGCAAGCCCAGAAGTGTACTTTTGCCGGAACCGCTGTTTCCCTTCATCACCACCATGTCTCCGGATGCGATCTCCAGATCAATATCCTCTACCCCCACCACATCGCTGGATCCCACGCAATAGATGCGCGTCAGTTTCCGGGTCCTGATCAGGGGATGATCCGCCGCTGCCGCCATAGGCCCTCTCCTCATGTACATTCGCTACAGGACGTTTTTGACCTCCATGCCTTGGGCGCACTTCCATATATTGTCCATACAACCCGCAAAATCGGCCACGATGTTCTCATGATTCTGCGCTGATTTTAAAGGATCAAATCCGCTCGACGGGCATGGAGTTCATCTGCTGTGCAGCGGAACCCGGGTCCGTAACGCCGAACAGTGTATTGCAGCCCGGGGCTCCCCCGGACTTCATGACGCCGGTCTTCGCCATGTCCAGAATATCGGATGTTGCGAATCATCCTGACGCGCTTCCCGGTTATCAGGTGCTCTGCGAGGTCTACTGGGAGTCAGAGGCCTTTGACCGGGCCGATGCGCTTCTTGAGTCCTGCCCTGAGGAACTTCAAAATTCTTCGGCCTACGTTCTGCTTAGAGGTGAAACCCTGTCTCTGGCCCAGGAAGGCCCTTTAACCGACCTTTAAAGGAAATGTTTCCGGGTCGGGCAGGCCGCCGGCAAAGGAAATCACATCGGGCCGTTCGGCCAGTTTCAGCATGGCAACCACATCTGAATGCCCCATTGATTCAATGCGGCCTGAATAAAGAGCATTCCAATCCATAATATCTCCTCAAGTCGTTTACCCCATGCGGGAATGACTGATCAAATCGGCCGTCATCTCCTCCCCGTCCACGGTTGATGGCTTTTCCACACCCAGCCTGGGCGCCACGCGTCACCTGCCGAAAACAGGACTCGATAGAGGGCAAAATTAGCCTATTTCATATGCTTTCACAAGTGTTGATTTTGAGGTCTTGACGTCCCTGCCGCCAAGCCGGGGACGGCCGCGATTATCGGGATCCATGAGGTAACTTAGGCAGTCGACAAATGACCACGATTGAACACAATGGGATTGATCGCGATTTCTTTGACAGCTTACATCTCCGCGGAGGAGGGGGATGCCGATCGCCCGACCATCAGCATTGAGACCGTTGGGCATATTGTGGTTGACAAGACAGTGGAGAGTTGGTAGATGCGAAAATGTGAAATTCGTTTTGTGACGGCCCTGCGGCAACTGCCCACCAAAGGCCAACCGATACCCCCTGCATGCTATGGAGCGCGAAGATGGAGAAACACCAAAAATTCTCCATATGGTATGTTCTTCTCGGCGTATGGATCGTGTTGCTGATCCAGAACTACCTGGCCGCCACCTTTTCCATCAAGACCATCCCCTACAGTGAGTTTTTGAAACTCCTTAAGGAGCACAAGGTCACGGAGGTGGCCATCACCGCCAACCAGATCCAGGGACGGTTCACTGACGGCGCCGACAAGGGAAAAGGCCAGCTTTTCAAGACCGTCCGGGTGGATCCCGACATATCCCAGTTGCTGGAGACCTACAACGTCAGTTTCAAAGGGGAAGTGGAATCCACCTTCCTTCGAGATCTCCTCTCGTGGGTGGTCCCGGTCATGCTGTTTGTGGGCATCTGGTATTTCTTCATCAGGCGTATGGCCGGACAGCAGCCGGGCTTCATGACCCTGGGCAAGAACAAGGCCAAAATCTATATGCAGAACGAGGTGAACGTCAAATTTACGGACGTGGCCGGGGTGGATGAAGCCAGACAGGAACTGGTGGAGGTGGTTGAGTTCCTGAAAGAACCCGAGAGATTTACCGAGCTGGGCGGAAAGATTCCCAAAGGGATCCTCCTCGTTGGGCCGCCCGGGACAGGAAAGACCTTGCTGGCCAAAGCCGTGGCCGGCGAAAGCGGAGTCCCCTTTTTCAGTATGAGCGGGTCCGAGTTTGTGGAGATGTTCGTAGGTCTGGGCGCAGCCCGGGTCAGGGATCTGTTTGAACAGGCCAAGAAAAAGGCCCCCTGTATCATCTTTGTGGATGAACTGGATGCCCTGGGAAAGGCAAGAGGCATCGGGGCCACGGGCGGACACGACGAACGGGAGCAGACCCTGAACCAGCTCCTGGTGGAGATGGACGGCTTTGACCCCAACATCGGGGTGATCCTCATGGCCGCCACCAACCGACCCGAGATACTGGATCCGGCACTCCTGCGAGCGGGACGCTTTGATCGGCAGGTCCTGGTGGACCGTCCTGACAAGGCAGGGAGGGAGGCCATTTTGAGGATTCATCTGAAGGACATCCGTGTAAAAAAGGGGCTTGATGTGGAGACGATCGCCAATATGACCCCCGGCATGGTGGGGGCCGATCTGGCCAACCTGGTTAATGAGGCGGCCCTCCTGGCGGTCAGGAGAAAGCAAAAGGAGGTGACCATGGCCGACTTTGAAGAGGCTGTTGAGAGGGTCATGGCCGGGCTTGAAAAAAAGAACCGCCTCATCAACCCGAGGGAAAAGGAAACCGTGGCCTATCATGAACTGGGTCATGCCATTGTGGCCCTCTCGCTTCCCGGCACGGATCCGGTCCAGAAGATCTCCATCATTCCCCGCGGGATCGCCGCCCTGGGTTACACCATGCAGGTCCCCACGGAAGACCGCTTTCTCATGCGAAAATCAGAACTGCTCAACAAGATCGCCACATTACTGGGAGGCCGAGCAGCCGAGGAAATTGTCTTCGGGGATATCTCTACCGGCGCCCACAACGACCTGGCCAAGGCAACGGACATCGCCCGCAGCATGGTAAAGGAATACGGGATGAGCAGCAAGGTGGGCCAGGTCTACTTTGCCAGGGAGAAGCGGTCCCGATTCCTGGACCTGGGACTGGAAGGGGCCGTGGAGTACAGTGAAGCCACTTCCGAGGCCATTGACAACGAGGTTCGCCGGATAATCGATGATCAGTTCGCTGTCGCCTTGAAAATACTGAGGGAGAATCAGGACGTCATGGAAAAAGGCGCACGGCTGCTCCTGCAGAAAGAAAAGATCGAAGGGGCCGAACTCAAAGCCATCATGGAGGGCGCTTCGAAAGAGACATCTTGATCATCCCTGCGATAAATGCGCAGCGGATACGGCCCATGACGGCCTTTTCGCCATCTCCCCCGGCAACATCCTGGGCTCCAATATCAGCAAAATTGCCCTCATCCTGGGGCTCCCGGCCCTCAGCAAACCCGTTCGCATCCATGCCCGTGCCGTCCGCTTGCAGATCCGCCGTCATGATCCTCGTCTATCCTATACTGATGCTTCTTCTCCTGAAGGGCATACCTCTTTCGATCCTGACCTTTACTTTCAGACCCATGTCAACACCCTTGGCCGGTTGACTACCACCGCCCCGTTACGACCGCGCTCAGTATATCCAAATAAATCTCCGCTGCTCGACACACCTCCTGAAAAGACACAAATTCGTTCGGCGCATGAGCCTGCTCCAACCGGCCCGGGCCCAGGAGAATCGGTTTTATTCCTGCAGCCCAGATCCGGTTGGCGTCGGAATGGCTTCGAAAGACCTCGGGTTTCCATTCGCTGCCACGGGATTCCAGAATCGCTCGAAGCGTGCTGACGGCAGGGCCCTTGCCCGGGAGCTCGTATCCCGCGTCTATGGTGAGGGTTCGAAAGTCGCCCTCTATGCCCGAGGATCTTTCGCGGTGGTTCAAGAAAATCTCTTCCATATCGCCGACAATTTCACCGGGGGATACAGTAGGCGGGATGTGCAGATCGAGCCATGCCTCGCAATGTTCCTGAACGACGAACCCGGAACCAGCGCTGAACAGGTCCCTGATGTTGCAAACGATCTCTGGCCGCTTTTCCTCCAGATAACCGACGATTTCGATGACCAGGTGAAGCATGATCTCCACGGCATTTTCCCTGCGACTGGCCAGCGATGCGTGCTTGCGCATCCCACGCGTGCGCAACTGGATCTCCAGGTAGCCGTAATGGCTCAGGCAGGGGCGAAGTTCGGTCGGTTCACCGATGATGGCCCAGGGGAAATGGTAATCCTCGACCAACCGCTCGGCCCCGTCCCCTTCCTCCTCTTCCCCCACCACCAAGGCAAGGGCGGCCGGCGGAAGGCATCCCTGATGTTCTACAAAGGCCACAAAGGATTCGATCATGGCGGCACAACCGCTTTTCATGTCTGCAGCCCCCAGTCCCTGAATCCTGTCCTGGTTCTCCTCACATGCGAAGTGGTCCAGGTCATATGCCGTGACCGTATCAACGTGCCCAAGAAAAGACAGTCGAATCTCCTGATTCTCCGGTACCACCACCAAATTATGGCGATGCTGGTCCACCTCCTGGCGCTTCACCGGCAAGCCCCGGCTTTTCAGATAGCCCTGAAGAAAACCCAACAGATCACCCTCTTTTCCAGAAGGGCTGTAAATATCAATCATCCTGTGCAGCAGCTTTCGAAGCCGGCGCGGCTGGATGGTCACCTCTTGCTTTTCCATTGGACGCCATGTTTTTTCGATTGGGCTCGATTCGTTTGCGGGACTGCCGGGCAGCCAGATTCAGGGACAGATAGATGTGCTGGCGGGGGCTCCCGAAGCCCATTTTCCGGAAAAATCCAAGTGCCCCAAGGTTTTCGGCCTGGGTATCCACAATCAATATACGGACGCCCTGCTTGATCATAATGCTGCGAAACCGCTGAAAGAGTCTTTTTCCCACATCGAGTTGCTGACAGGGCTCCTCGACACCCAGCCAGACGAGATGTCCGTATTTCCAAGCTGAATGCGCTTTGGACACCGTCGTTCCGAGGGCGAATCCGATGATCTTCCCATCCAGCTCGGCCACCAGGCAGTTTTCAGTATCGCCGCTGAAAAGCTCCATTACTTCGAACTCGTCCCAGGTCCGGTAGAGATTCGGCATGCTTTCCGCTTCAAACAACTGCTCGCCAAGATGAAAGACCGGTGCGATGTCATCGACCTCCATCTCCCGGATCCTGAGCTGACGCGTTTCTGATAAACCGTTCTTTGGTATATTACGTTCCATTCCGAATAGTTTCCAAACAGGAAATATAGTAACATTTATTAAGACTTTCGTCATCTGAAAATATGGCAGGAGGCCCATGGGCCGAACCGGCTGCGATAGATCGTTTCAGGAGGTTAACGCGTTACCTTGCTGCAATCAAAAAGGGCGGTGCGGACGAGAGAACGGACGGTCTTGGAAGATGCGCTTACTACCCGTTCCGGCCCCTGGTCTGTGGGCTGTTTGGCTACGCTTCCAGGAGGGGAAAGACCGGCCGGCTGGAGCTGTGTCTCTGCAGAATGATCCGGGGACTGCTTTCAGAAAATCCGCTCATACCGGGTTCCCAGGAGAGCCATCGCATACATCCGCCCGTATATCAGGACAGCTTATTTCAGATTGCCTCAATACACCCGGGACTGGGGTTCCAGCTGCTTCCCATCAATGCCGTGCTCAGAGCGGCCCTGGATCACGTATACTGGCAGCGGCCAAAGGGTCGATTTCGTATACACCGCAAGGCCGCGTGCTGTGCCGCGGGCCTTGCGGCGCCACCTGGCAAAGGGAGTGCCGGGTCTTCGGCCGTTGCGGTGACTCGTCCCGGAATAAAGACAAACCAAACCCGCGGAAAGCCCAGGCGAGAAAGTGCGTTGCCTCCGGCAACCTTCATGATCTCTGAAGGGTTTACTGTGTCTGGATCCTCTTTTCGAGGCTGGACGGCAACCCATGGCCAAAGGCCGATCCACAGGTCGGAAAATCGTATTGATGAAAGCTCTGCGTCATCGATTTGTATGGACACCGGGAGCAGTTCCAGGCATGCCATTCGATCTGGACTGCGTAGTCGAGGCAATCCCCGTAGTGAGGGCAGAAGATATTTCTTTCCCCCCGCCTCGGGAGAGGGTGTCCCTTGATTTCCATGTTTCACACTCCCAAATTGAAATCCGCTGTTGGGATCTCGCCATTCCATTGAGACGGGCGCCTTCTCCCACCCGCCTCCTTGATCTGCCCCGCCTTAGCTTTTTCGAGATGTCTTGGTCTGAAAAGATGTGATCTGCTGCTTGACCTTCTGGCTCTTGCATGCCGGACATCGAAAATTTCCGTTGCTGTATTCAGAGATCGACAAAACAAGTGTAAAAGGCTTCTGACATTTCTCACACAGAAACTCGTATGTAGGCATCACAACCCTCCTTTGTCTGACTTCCCGATTATTGTTGAATGCGCATTCTCCCGATCATCTTCACCATGAGCCGGGCCCGCTTCCTGTCCATCCCATCATCGGGTCCGCTGGAACAGGGTGTACCTGAAACGGGCAAAGATCGTTTACAGGATGTCTGGCGGATCACGGTACACATCCTGGTGATTGCATCGACCGTCCGGTGCTTTTCCGTACATCCCACTGCAATCGACGTGCCATTTACCCTCCGCTTGACCGTATATTTCGTTCTGCCCGCTTGAAAACGATCGGACGGTTTCCCTGTGCGCTGGATGCTCCGTATCAGGTGATTCAGGTCGCAGGTCGCATGACCCGTTATCGGCCACGCCCTGCAGGCCTGTTCAGAACCCACCTGCCTTCTGATATCATTAGTCGGGAAACCATTCGTTGTCCACGGAAGGCTGCCTCATTTTTCTGGCGGAAATCCTGAAAAATGGGGATACGCCTACGCTATATTAACCCGGACCCGGAATCCGTATGCCGGCCCTTATGCCGGTCTGGCCGGGGGAATGAGCGTTGTCGGGGAAGTGGGCTTCGCAAGGCCGGGCATTCCCCTCGTCAGCCAGCTGGACCTGGGCGCTGTAACGAGCCCCCACAGGGAAATCCAGGAGAGACCGAACGCCCAGAAAAACGAATAGGGGATGGCCCACCGCCACCCAAACCATCCGCCATAGCGCAGCTGATACACCACGGCCGGCAATATGGCGGCAGAAAAACAGCCCAAAACGATCGGTATGAGCGTCAGGAGCGGCGCCAAGAGCATCTGGACCACCAGGGCGACCTTGAATGCTTCCCCCAGGGTCATGCGGATCAGCTGGGTTGCACTGAACAGACGAACCCATGTGCCGCCTTTGTGGCCGATTCGAAAGCGTTTTACCAGAAAGGAAATCATTACCAGGTTTTCACGCACATTGCTTCGCGCCCACCGGAGAAGCATCCGTCGAAGACCTCCATAAGTCACAGGCATTTTCGTCAGGACCACGGCATTCCGCTGATAGACCACCCGGTATCCACATCCCAGAACCAGGTTGGTCAGTGCCCGGTCTTCGCCGATGTTGGCCCGGGCGCCCATAAAGGTCTGATTGGCCCACTCGGTCAGGTGGGGCTCGATGGTCTCAGCCCGGTAGGCAGAAAGGGCGCCCGGTGTGCAGAAGACCCCGCCATAGACGCTCTGACCACAGCGGATGAAATCGAAGGCCGTGGTGAAGGAGACATCCATCATCTTAGGGATGGCGCCCTCGGCCATATTGAGTACCCGGACATTGCCGGCAACTGAGCCGACCCGTTGATCGCGGACAAATGGGCTCACCAGCTGGCGGAGGGTATCGGGCAATACCTCGGAATCCGAATCAATCGTCACATAGATCTCCCCCTCAGCCTGCATGAAGCCGCACAGGAGCGCATGCCGCTTGCCCCGGTTTGCGGGCTGTCGAATGAGCTGCACCCGGCTGCCGAACGCCTGCTTCGCCTCGGTCATCCACAACCAGGTATCGTCCTGGGAGCCATCATCTACGCATATGACCTGCATCTTCCTTTTGGGATACCTGCTGGACATGATCGAACGAACCGTATGGAGGACCTGTGCCCCCTCGTTGAAGGCCGGGATAATCACCGTGATGAAGGGCAGAGCCCTGTCGCGCACCGGCAAATAGGGGGTGTAACAACAGGCAAATACAATGCGGCAGATCAGCGTAAAGAGTGCCATGCACGTCAATCCTATGGCCAACGGGCCTCTCAATGAATAAAAGGCCTGCAGCACCTCAAGATCGTCCAACTCAGCCAATACACTTACTTGCCAGCCTGCAACCCCGATGGTCGAAACAAGGGCGGCGAAAAGCACCCACGGGTAATAGAGGTCGGCATTGAATTTATAGGTGGTGTTCATTATGTTTTCTCTCTCAAAATTTTGATAAATAGATCGATTAACTTATCCGACAGTTTCCGACAGAAAAAAACCGGAAAGCGTCTGTGCGCTTTCCGGAATAGTCATCTTAATGCCATAAGCATGCCAAATCTATCTTCCTATCAAAAGGGCAGAGGTACTCTTGGTATGATTGAGAAAGAAGTGGAAAGACAGGTAAGGATTTTCTTTACGGAGATACCACAGGGCATCTTGAAAGAGAAAAACCCGGAATTCCGATCTCCGATTTCCTGGTAAAGGGAATCAGCAGTTCCGCTTTTCAGCTTCTTCCGGCCTTCCTGCCGGCCAAAGGGGAGGCCGAACCCTGAGACCCGAACAAAACGAAACGCTGAATACCATGCGTCATCGGCTCGAATGGGTTATTCTTCGGCAGTGTCCATCGTCCGTTGTCAGGGGTCGGTTTTATCCGTGTTCCCGAAGGGTTGGACCGTGCCCCCCGTCGAGCTCGTCCAATGTGCATCTAATGGAATTCTTTCCTTTTTCCTTCCTTGGCCAAGGACAACGGACAGCTATCAGCGGACATTACCTGTTCTACCATAAGTAAAGAGAACCGAACGACTCACCATGCGCGCTTCGAGGAGCCTTCGCATCATCCATTCCAGCGGCCCCCTGTGAAAGTGCCTGTTCCAGAAAGATGCAGAAAGAAGCGCCATGGCAAAATAGAGGAGCCCCCCCCAAAGGGGAAAGAGACCTGCATCGATGTTCCAAAACTTGAGCAGCTTAAGCCCTGTCTCAGCGACAACGATATGGGCCACGTAAAGAGACAGGGTCGACTGTCCGACCGCTATCAATGGCTGCAACCACCTGGTATCCCTGAACTGTTGCGCACATGCCGCGAAGCTTAGGATCACAATAATCGCCGTCCCTCCCGCCGAGATCACGAAAAGGGGCATCGGTTCCCAAGGATCCGTGGCAAACCAGGGAAGAACCGGCTCCATATCCAGACCAAAGACGTTGGCCGGCGCCGCATCAAAGACGAGCCAGGAAAGGAATTCTGAAAGCACGATCCCACCCGTCGCGACCAGGAGGAGGGTTCGGCGCAGGCGGATATTGGAAAGATCTTGACGACCCAGCCACACGCCGATGATCAGAAAGGAAATCCAGGGGAAAAACGGGTAATGCCCGCTGAACAAAAGATGCCTTGCCACCTTCGGCAGATTCAGCCATTCCTTAAGAGAGAGGGCCCCCCACTCCCATCCTGGATCGAAATCCGTCATGACCATAAAAAGAGAAAAAACAAGGACCGATGTAAGGGTCAGGGCAGCAAGTCGCTGATTCGAGGCCGTAACAAGGACAGCACCAGCCGCAAAATAGAAGGCGTAGAAATGGAGAATATCAGCCGGCCAGATCATTGTGTTCAACACGCCGATGACAAAAAGAACGAAGGCCCGCCGCCATATCCTCTTGCGGTTGGCCCGGATCGCCGGCATGTTGTGATGATGGTAGAGGTTTTTGGACAAGAGGGTCAGTCCTGCGCCCGCCAGGACAACAAAAGTTGCGGCGGCCCGCCCCTGAATCAGTTCCAGGAAAAAGACCAGCCAGTCCGGGCATGAAATGGTATTGTCCATCAGGACCCAGAAATTAACAAAAACCATACCCAGAAACGCCATGGCTCGGGCCACGTCATAGCCGACAATGCGCTCTTCGTAGGGATGGCGTTTCGGGTCAACATGGCAGGATTGATGCGTTGCTCGCTGCACCCTGGACATTCCTCAACCTCTTCCCCCTTGCCGTAAAGGCAGGGAAATAAAGCCTTCCGCATCCCGTAAAGCGGAATCCTCAGTTCCGAATTATACGGGCACAACCGGAGGACGACAGAGCTTGAGCAATGAATGTGCCAGATGCTTCAGCTGTGGAGAGTATTTTCCTGTTCTCGCCCTTTTGAATAAGCTTGGCAGTAGAATTTCCCGTGAAAGGGAAAACCCGATTTCGAAACAAGGGTCGGGCGACGGCAATCTGCGAACGCTGTTTTCGTGAGACAGGGATCCTTTTTCCTTGACTCACTGGTCGTATTTCCCTATAGTCCCTGCCTGAAAAAGGGGCTCCTGTTCCCCCGTCCGGGTGCCGGCATGAAGGCCCGATCCGTCAGAAGCACCGGAGCAGTCGACCGCAGGGTAATGTAGGTCGGACGATATCCGGGCAGTACCTTTTCCGGCCTGGTTCATTCCGTCACAGCTGCAGGGAATGGCACCGTGTTTTTACGACTTTCAATCTTGGAGGGGCATTATGAATGTATTGGTCGCGTATTTTTCAGAAACGGGAAACACTGAAAAGCTGGCAAAGGCCATTTTTGAGGCGGTCGAGTCCTCTAAAAAGGAGATTTTGCCCATTCAAGAGGTGACCAAACTCGACGGCTATGATCTGATCTTCATTGGATTTCCGGTACAAGCCCACAGTGTTCCCGGCAAGGTAGAGGCCTTTGCAAAGAGACTCCCAGAAGGGCAGAAGACAGCCTATTTCGCGACACACGGATCCATGAGGGGCGGAGAACTGGCGGTGACTGCTTTTTATCATGCCCTGAACATTGCTAAAAACGCTGTTATTTTAGGAACGTTCGGCTGCCGCGGCAAAGTAAAGCAGAAAATTATCGACGGTCTCATGCAAAAGGCTGAACACCGGGCTTGGGCCCAGGAGGCCCAGAGCGCTGCAGGGCATCCCGATGAGGCCGACCTTGAAGATGGGCGGGAGTGGGTGGAAAGAATGCTCATCAAGGCCCGCGCCCATTAAGCGGTTTCAATCCATAACGCCTGGAACCGAATGAATGGATGGACACTGCTATGAAAGGGGCTGAGGACCCGGTCCCCCTGCTCCTCTGTGAAGGCCTTTCTCATTCAGTCATCAAACCGCCGCTGTCGCTTCAAACAGAGCGGAAAGGCCGGCGGGTCTTCTACCTTTCCAGGCGCCACGGTGATAGGCGTCGCTGATCATGAGGGGAAACGTCAGCGTGGCTTCCCCAAACACCATCTGTTCATACTTAAGGTCCACCTTGCCCCAGGAGCATGCCTCTTTGAGGGTGGAACCCGAGAGACCGCCGTCCCGCTCATCTGCAACGGTAAGCTGGACGGCGTACCTGTGGACAGGTTTCTGCTGTCCCAATATGTCGGTGGCCACCACAACGTCCTGAGTGAAATTTTTGGGAACCCCTCCCCCTACCATGACAATTCCGGTCTCTTTGGCAGCCAGCTTGATCTGTGTCAGTTCTCGGAAGTCACGGACCGAATCAATGGAGAGGTGTTCGTTTTTCCTGTGCCATTGATGATAGACCAGACCAAACCCGGCGGAGGAGTCTGAAAAGGCCGGAACAAAGACCGGAACACCGTTTTTGTAGGCCGACAGAACCACAGAAGCCCGGCACTTCATTCCTTCTGCTTCCAGATAACGCCCCATGGCATGAATGAATTCCCTGGAGGAGTAAGGCCTTGGGGAGAGTGTGTCTGCGATGTTGGCGATGGTCATATCGCAGACTCGCAACTGGTCTTCGTCAATATAGGTATCGTAGATCCGGTCAATGGCCATTTTACTCAATGCCGTATCATCCACGAAAGGAGTTCCCATATAGTGCTTGAACCCGAGTGCCTCGAAAAAATCCTGGTCCACAATAATCGCCCCGGTGGAGACGATGACATCCACCATGCTGTTATCGATCATGTCGACCACAATATGCTTGAGACCGGCACTGAACAGGGAACCGGCAAGTGTCAGGATAACAGTGCAGTCGGGATCCGCCAGCATCCGGTTGTAAATATCGGTCGCGACAGCGAGATTCCTTGCCTGGAAGGCCGTTCTGGCGTACGCCTCCATGATGGGTCTGGCATCAAAGGACTTGATGTCTATATGCTCCACAGGGGTCTTCAACATATCGTTTTTTTTCATCACCATCCCGGCCTCCTTGCAGGTTTCAGATGGGTTGCTCAGACGCTGTAACCGTTCGCCTTTTCAACGGTTCAGGGGTTACGCCTCAAAAATCATGCTCAGGATCCGGTAGATCAGTTTTGCGGCCAAGAAATCGGGGGCCCTGTTGTCAGGGTGCGGCAACAGTTCGGTCACATCCATCCCCACCACGGTCTTTTCCGCTATGACCGGCCTCAGAAGGTTGAGCAGGGTGTACCAGTCGAGCCCCCCCGGTTCCGGCGTCCCGGTGGAAGGCATGATGGATGGGTCGAGGACATCCAGGTCAATGGTGATATAGACATGTTGTGTCAGGGCATTAAGCAGCCCCGGAATCACATTCCTGCCGCCAACGATCTCATGGGCAAAAAACGTGCGTTCACGATTCAGACCGGCGCATTCGGAGACATCCATGCTTCGAATCCCGACCTGAACATAAGGACATATTTCACCAATTCTGGCCATAACGCACGCATGATTGAACCGGCTCCCCTCATATGCATCACGGGTATCGGCGTGTGCATCCAATTGCAGGACGGAAAGCTCAGAGAACCTCTCCGCTGCCGCACGAACCAGGCCCACCGATACCGAATGCTCGCCGCCGACGCCCACCACGAATTTATGGTCTGCCTGAAGCGTTCTGGCACGTTCATAGACAGCCGCTGTCATCTCTTCCGGGGTGGGCGGACAATCGAGGGGAGCCATGGTCACGATTCCGTGTCTGAAGACCTCTGCCTCTGTCTCGATATCGAATAACTCCATATGGGCAGAGGCGGCGAGGATGGCCTGGGGACCCAGATCTGCACCCTTCATCCAGGTGGAGGTGCCGTCATAGGGAATAGGCAGAATCGCGACAGCCGCGGTTTCATAACGGCAAATATCATCACTCAGCGCTCCAAATGCGCCAGGATTCGTGATCGATGTCATGAGAAACGATCAGGCTGCCCGTTTTAAGGTTACAGGAAAACGTTCACCCCGTTCGTATGTATAGACCGAAGGGGATTTTGACTGGAAGAATTGAATAACGTAGCTTTTGGCGCTTTCCACGTCAAAGGGCTTGCACGAGAATAGATCCACAAATACGAAATTCTTGTGAGGATAGGTATGGAGGGAAATATGGCTTTCTGCAATGATGGTGACGCCGGTGATCCCGGCATCTTCCGGTATCTGCCCGTTGTATCTGAATACGTAGGGTTGTGTTATCTTTGTCATGCCTATCTTTCCGGGCAGATCATTCAACAGGTTAAAGCAGGCATCGAGATCATTCAGGATATCTGGGTTGCACTCAGCCAGATCCAGCATCAAGTGGGGGCCGTATCCATTTATTGTCCGGTTCATTCTGCATAAATCCTCCTTTTTGATATCGTTTTAACATCTTTTTTAACATCTTTATGATGTTGTGTCAATGACCGTTCCGAGGCATTCACCGGCTATCGCGAATCGAGCTGATTGGAGAATCATCCTTTCCTCACATGCCCTTCACGCTAAAGGAAAACAGATATCCGCGGTCAATCCGCGCTGAACAGCAAGAGATATGCCATTGATGAAGGCTGTTCCTTCCGAAAGTAACCGACATGGAAGTAGATATGTCATTTAAACAGTTTGTACAGTATGTTACGAGGATCAACCGGGCTAATTTGCGCCGGACTTTTCAGAAGGTAACCGCATGATATTTTCATAAATAAATTCATATCGGAACTTGAAATTCCGATATCCAATGGATAAGATAGCATGGGACAGAACTGGGAACGGTTCAGCCAAGTTAACCTGTTGAAAGAAAAATGGATTCGTACGGATAAGAAGTTCCGGTTCCGATATGAACGCTTGCGGAACTCAAAGTTCTACTTAAGAAAATAATGCAAAACCATCAACCGGACCATTGCTGTATGCTATTTCTTTTGAAACGCTGCGGCCGCTACTTAACGATTGCCCAGAATCCGGTTGCCAGTTTCCGGTATTTCCGGTAAAGAGGGCATTTATGATTCACTACCGCCCGCAGCACGTTTCGGGTTTGAAAAAAAGCCTTATGGAGTAAGAGATGAAGTCCATCCTTGTGATATCGCAAGAACAGAAAGTGTTTGATGCCATCCATTCCTGCCTGCATTCGGAGTACAGGATCCAGCATGCCGAGACAAAGGCGTCCGGACTTGAATTGCTTAAGGAAAAGCCCGTCGATCTCATCTTTATTGACCTGATCCTCCTGCGGGGGACCGGCAGCGGCAACGGATACAAGGAATGGCTGCGACCCTTCTGGAATCTGCATCCCACCATCGAAATCATTGTGATGTCTTCCCAGGAGATGATCCGAGATGCGGTCATGGTAGTCAAGGCCGGCGCCGGCAACTACTTGACCTATCCGGTGAATGCTGAGGAGGTGAAATATGTCACAGAAGATATCCGCGAATACATCATCGTACAGTCCGAATTGGACTACTTGCGGGATCGATTCTGGCAATCGGACTCGTTCGAGGTCATGCACACGCGATATCCCAGGATGAAAGCGGTCCTGGACAAGATCAAATCGGTTGCCCCTACCAGGAGCACGGTCCTGTTTATCGGTGAAACGGGTACCGGAAAAGGTGTCATGGCCAGGCTTGTTCACAGGCTCAGCAACCGGAAAGACGAGCAGTTTATCAGTGTTCACTGCGGCGCGATACCTGACACATTGCTGGAAAGCGAGTTGTTCGGTCACGAAAAGGGCTCATTTACAGGGGCTGTACGGAGGAAGTTGGGCAAATTTGAAATTGCCAGGGGCGGCACGATTTTCTTGGACGAGATAGCCACGATTACGCCGTCTGCCCAGATCAAGCTGCTGCAGGTTCTCCAGGACGGCACGTTTCAACGGGTGGGATGCGATGATACCACCAAGAGCAATGTCAGGGTCATATCAGCCACGAATATGGACCTCAAGAAGATGTGCGATGATGGCCAGTTCAGAAGGGATCTCTATTACCGGTTGAATGTCTTCCCGATTGAGCTGCCGCCTCTGAGGGAACGCATAGACGATATCCCTTTTTTTGCGGAGGCCTTCCTGAAAAAGCTGAACAAGTTTCTCCAGAAGGAAATCCACACGATTCATCCCGAGGTCCTGGATGCCTTCCGGGCCTACGGTTGGCCGGGAAACATCAGGGAGTTTGAAAACCTGATGGAACGTGCCTACATTCTGGAAAGATCTTCAGTGCTTACCCCGGAGAGCTTTCCTGCCGAGCTTTTTGAACCGGAATCCCGTTCCACAACCGTATCGTTCGATGCCGGACTCAACCTGTCAGAGGTAAGACAGAGGCAAATCGAATATATCGAACGGAAATATCTGAAGGAACAATTGATCCACAACAAAGGGAGAATGAACGAAACCGCAGCCGCAGCAGGGATTACGACCCGACAACTCCATAAGTTGATGAAAAAATACCAGCTCAGGAAAGAGGCGTTCAAGGGATAGGTCCCCATCGAAAAGCCACAATCATCCATGCAGGGATCCCTGGGCCGGAATCAGACGTTCCGATTTATTCTACATATCGGAACAAAGATGACGTTCTCAACAATTTCATTGTTACTTCAACATATTAGATGATATTGGCGCTTTTCGTGACAGACACGGTGCCGGACATATTGGCGGAATCAGAACTTTCAATTCCGATTTTTCGGAATCGGTAAAATCTTAAATGTTATAAAAAATCAATAGGTTGTCATTGTGGTACGGCCATTGCTTTCTATCGAGAGCATGTCACCTGGTCCTGACCATAGGCAACCTGCCACATGCGCTGCTGACGTAGAAAACCTGCAGTCCAATCTGATCACTGTCAGAGGGATTGTTGTCCCCATCGATTGGGATCGAAAGGGAAACGTGGCGGCCATGGCGTTGTCTGCGTACAACGAGGATGAATACCTTATTGAGAAGGACGAAAACGGGGCGGCCCTTGAAGCCTTCATGCGGGAAGAAGTGGAGGTCGTCGGCATTGTAAGGGAGGCGGAAGGCAGACAGATCATCACCGTCAAGGGAATGCAGCCCCGTTCAGGGCACCATGGACCTGATAAAAATGGAGACGGACGAAGCGGTCTTTAACGCCCTCATGCCTTCTACACCTCCTGTTCAATACATCCACCACCAGTCTACAGTTTATTTGCCATGAAAGACAAGACCCTTTTTTGTATTCAGTGCGGGAAGCCTTTTGTCTTCAGTTCGGCGGAACAGGCCCGGTTCCTCGCCTTGGATTTTGCCAGCCCGCGACGTTGCGCGGAATGCAGGAAGAACAAGGCAAAAGGCATCGGAAACGGAGAAAAATGGGACAAGGAAGAGAGGAAGCGAAGGATGCTCCGGCGCAAACGGGACGCCTTTTATGACGACGAATGAATGACAGCTTAAAGGCCGGCTCGAGCAGAGGCGCCATCTCGGTGTACCGGGCCATTGGCACGCCTTGCCAGGAGGGGCTGTCTGTTCTGGAGATATGATGCGCAAGCTTATCCTGTGGACGTTCGTGGGGGTGGCGCTTCTGACTGCCGTCCTGTTCTATGCATATATGGACGGGACCGGCAGGTCTCCCGTATATAGGCTTGCAAGGGTGGAACAGGGCTCTGTTGTCAGCACGGTGTCGTCCTCCGGCACCCTCAAGCCGGTCATCACGGTGGTGGTGGGTTCCCAGGTATCGGGTCAAATCAAGGAAATCCTGGTTGATTTCAATTCCGAGGTCCGAGAGGGTCAGGTCATAGCCCGGATCGATCCTGAAAGCTTCGAGGCACGGGTGCGCCAGTCAGAGGCGGAACTTGCCGTTGCCCGGGCAGCCGTGGTCATCCAGCAGGCAGCCTCCGAACGCGCACTTGCAGAACTTGAAAACGCCCGTTCCGCCTTTTCCGCCGTGAAGGCCCAGTCCGAGAAAGCCAGGGTGACCGTATGGGACGCCCGGCGCGATCTCGACCGCAAGCAGAAGCTTCACAAAAGCAACATCATCTCGGAAAGCGACATCGACAAGGCCAGAGCCGCCTACGATCAGGCCGGGGCCCAGTTGCGAACGGCAGAGGCCGAGCAGCAGGCACAGGTATCTGCAGTCCGTTCAAGGGCAGCGGCCCTCAAGATGGCCGAGGGCGAGGTCATACATGCCCGGGCCCAGGTCACCCACCGGGAGGCCACACTTTATCAGAGCAGGATCGATTTGAGCCGCACCATCATACGCTCTCCTGTGGACGGCGTGGTCATTGAGCGGAATGTGGATGTGGGCCAGACCGTCGCGGCGAGTCTCCAGGCCCCCACCCTCTTTACCATCGCCAAGGATTTGAGACAGATGCAGGTGGAAACGAGCGTTGACGAGGCGGACATCGGCCGTACGGCGGTCGGTCAGATGGCGACCTTCACCGTGGATGCCTTTCCCGGCCGCGAATTCAGAGGGCGTGTCGAACAGATACGCAAGGCCCCGCTCACTGTGCAAAACGTCGTCACCTATACGGTTGTTATTTCGGCCGACAACCCGCATCTCCACCTCCTGCCCGGGATGACCGCCAATGTCACCATCGTTGTCGAAGAGCACGCGGATGTACGAAAGGTCCATAACGCTGCGCTCCGGTTCAGGCCGCCGGACGCCAATGGCCGTGAAGCCGCTGATACCGGGGAGCCCGGTCGGACCCCATCCGGCTCGATGAGATCCGGGGAAGGCGGAGAGAAGCTCACCCGGATCATTGAGGCCCTTGATCTGAACGAAGACCAGCAGGTCAAGGCAAGGGCGCTGTTCTCCGAGGCGAGGGAGAAAATCAAGGAGATGCGCCGTAAGGGAGCTCCCCCGGACGATATCCGGATCCAGGCCATGAACCTGCGTGAGAAAGTCCGGACGGCGATGCTGGCTATTCTGAACGATGAACAGCGAAAGAAATACGCCCAGGTCTCAAAAGCAGGCGTCAGTGATCCGGCTCAGAAGGGACGCGTTTGGGTGCTGGGTGAGGGGGGACGGACCCTGGACGTCCCTGTAACCACCGGCATCAGTGACGGCACCTTTACAGAGATCCTGTCCGGCGATCTGGCAGTCGGTCAGGAGGTGATCGTCGGCATGGATCGGTCATCGGCGTCACCTGCTGCAAAGAAGAAATTCGCTTTTTAAGATGAGCCCTGTCCTTTTAAAGACGGAAAACCTGGTGAAGGACTATCTCGTTGGCGGACAGGTCGTCCATGCCCTGAACGGCGTCTCCGTGGAAGCGGAGCGGGGGGAGTTCGTGGCTGTCATGGGACCTTCCGGTTCGGGCAAATCCACCTTCATGAACCTGCTGGGCTGTCTTGACAAACCATCGTCCGGCCGGTACATCTTTGACGGAAGGGAAGTTTCATCCCTGGGTCCCAAGGAACTTGCCCGGCTCCGGAACCACAAGATCGGTTTCGTCTTCCAGAATTTCAACCTGCTTCGGCGGACCACGGCCCTGGAAAATGTAGCACTGCCGCTGATCTATGCGAGAACCCACAGACGGGCCCGAAAGGAGAAGGCGGAACAGGTCCTTTCCGCAGTAGGGCTTTCAGACCGCTTTCACCACCATCCGGCACAGCTTTCAGGCGGGCAGCAGCAGCGCGTGGCCATTGCCCGTGCGCTTGTGAACGACCCGGATCTCATCCTTGCAGACGAACCTACAGGGGCCCTCGATACCCAGACCGGTCTGGAGCTCATGCGCCTGTTTCAGGACCTGAACAGGAATGGGATTACCATCGTGCTTGTAACCCATGAAAATGAGATTGCGCACTTTGCGAGACGGATCCTGCGGTTTAGGGACGGGCGCATGACGGCCAACGACATGGCTGACCATCATAGAAGCAGTGTGAAGAGCACGGGCGGGGCTTCAGGAAAGGAGCGACCCGTTCCATGACCTATTTTGATTTGTTCCTTGCGGCCCTCCGTGCCCTCCGTGCAAATATCCTCCGGAGCATCCTCACAACACTGGGCATCATCATCGGCGTCGGGGCGGTGATCATCATGATATCTGTTGGGGCAGGGGCTGAGGCGCGGATGGATGAGGTGATCAGCAGATTGGGCTCCAACCTCATCATGGTGCTGCCCGGTTCAAGCACGGCCGGCGGCGTTCGCCTGGGCCGGGGCACCCGGCCCAGTATTACGGAAGACGATGCCTGGGCGATCCAGAGAGAGATTCCCAGTGTTCAGGTATCGGCCCCCACCGTTCGTGGCACGGGCCAGGTTGTGTCCGGAAATCTCAACTGGTCCACCCTTATCTATGGCATCACACCCGAGTACCTGGCGGCCAGGGAATGGGAGATCCGGGAGGGGAGAGCAATAACCAGCGAAGAGGTCAAGGGGGCGGCCAAGGTGGCCTTGCTGGGTGAGACGGTGATTGAGAACCTCTTCCCCGACCAGAACCCGGTGGGCCAGGTCATCCGGATCACGCGGGTGCCATTCGAGGTGATCGGCGTGCTGAAGGGAAAAGGCGAGACGCCCATGGGCCGGGATCAGGACGACACCGTCTTTGTTCCCCTTTCGACCGCTAAAAAGCGGGTCCTCGGCGGCCGTGAACTGGGCGGGAAATCCGTTGAGGCCATCTATGTCAAGGTGGCCCGGTCAGAACAGATATCTGAAGCCGAGACCCAGGTAAGGGTCCTCTTGCGGCAGCGGCACCGTCTGAGGGGCAATGAGCCCGACGACTTCTATATTCGAAACCTCTCCCAGGTCCTCGAAGCCCGGGCCGAATCATCCCGGGCCATGTCTCTGCTCCTGGCTGCGGTGGCGTCGGTCTCCCTGGTGGTCGGCGGCATCGGCATCATGAATATCATGCTTGTCTCGGTTACCGAGAGGACCCGGGAGATCGGACTTCGGATGGCCGTGGGCGCGGAGGGCACGGATATCCTCTCCCAGTTTCTGATCGAGGCGGTGACGCTCTCCCTTATCGGGGGCATCATCGGTACGGCCCTGGGCATTGCGGGGTCCGTTACCATTGCCGCCTTTGGTGAATGGCCGACGATCGTACGGGCCGAATCAGTGGCCCTCGCCTTCGGTTTTTCTGTGCTGGTGGGGGTATTCTTCGGTTTTTACCCGGCAAGAAAGGCCGCGCGCCTGGACCCTATCGAGGCGCTCCGCTACGAGTAAGCCGGACATGCTATTGCGGGGGCTGCCTGGGTGCATTGTGTTTATTGGGTTCTTTCTTTTGCGGCCGGGTTGTCCGGAGGCAACCCAAAAAAATACCTCCTTTCGGTGAGGGGGGGTAACCCCAAGCATCGAAAGAAGGTATTCATCTGAATCGGCAGCCCGGGGAGGACCGGTTTCCGCTTATTTGACCTTGATCATCTGGATTTCCTTTGTCCGCCCCTCTCCCCGCAAGCCCCGTTCTGGGACTCACAGGGCAGGAATACTTATCAGTACATGTCCTCGGGCGGCATAGCCGGGGCCGGAGACTTCTTTTTCGGCCTTTCAGCGACCATGGCCTCGGTGGTCATCAGAAGGCTGGCCACAGAGGCCGCATTCTGTAGGGCAAAACGTGTCACCTTGGTCGGATCGATGATCCCGGCCTTCATCAGGTCTTCGTATTCACCGGTCTCCGCATTGAAACCGAAATTGCCTTTGCCGTCCCTGACTTTCTGTACCACCACGGACCCCTCAAACCCGGCATTGTTGGCAATCTGCCGTACAGGCTCTTCGAGGGCCCTCTTGATGAGATTGACGCCCAGCTGGGCCTCGCCCGAAAGCTCAGTCTTGTCCAGGGCCTTGAGGCAGCGAAGGTAAGCCACACCGCCTCCGGCAACAATTCCTTCTTCCACGGCCGCGCGGGTCGCGTTCAAGGCGTCTTCAACCCTGTCCTTCTTTTCCTTCATCTCGATCTCGGTGGCTGCTCCCACATTGATGACCGCCACGCCGCCGATGAGCTTGGCCAGCCGTTCCTGCAGCTTCTCCCGGTCATAGTCGCTGGTGGTCTCCTCGATCTGCACCCGGATCTGCTTGACGCGGCCTTCCAGCGCGGCCCGGGTGCCCTTGCCGTCCACGATGGTTGTATTGTCCTTGTCTACGGTGATGCGCTTGGCGCCCCCCAGATCGTTGAGCGTGATATTCTCAAGTTTTATCCCTAAGTCTTCACTGATCACCTGGCCGCCGGTCAGAACCGCCATGTCCTCCAGCATGGCCTTACGCCGGTCGCCGAAACCGGGGGCCTTGACCGCTACACACTGAAGGGTCCCGCGGAGCCTGTTCACAACCAGTGTGGCCAGAGCCTCTCCCTCCACGTCCTCTGCAATGATCAGGAGCGGTTTCCCCATCTTGGCAATCTGTTCGAGAATGGGAACCAGATCTTTCATGCTGCTGATCTTCTTCTCATGCAGCAGGATGTATGGATCTTCCAGGTGGGCCTCCATCTTTTCCGCATTTGTGACAAAGTACGGAGACAGATATCCCCGGTCAAACTGCATCCCTTCCACGATCTCAAGAGACGTTTCCATACTCTTGGCTTCTTCAACCGTGATAACGCCCTCTTTCCCCACCTTTTCCATGGCCTCTGCGATCACCTCGCCGATGGCCTTGTCATTATTGGCCGAAATGGTGCCGACCTGAGAAATCTCCCTCTTTTCCTTGGTGGGGTTGGAGATCTTTTTCAGTTCCTCAACCACCACGTTCACGGCCTTCTCAATGCCCCGCTTGACGGCCATGGGATTGGAACCTGCGGCCACCAGCTTGGAACCTTCCCTGAAAATGGCCTGGGCCAGAATGGTCGCCGTGGTGGTGCCGTCCCCGGCCACGTCCGATGTCTTGGAGGCCACTTCCTTGACCATCTGAGCGCCCATGTTTTCAAACTTGTCTTCCAGTTCGATTTCCTTGGCCACCGTCACCCCGTCTTTTGTGGATTTCGGAGACCCCCACGATTTCTCGATAAGGACGTTGCGACCCTTGGGGCCCAGCGTCAGCTTTACCGCATTGGCCAAGGTGTCAACGCCTTTCATCATCTTTTCTCTTGCCGCTTCACTGTATTTGATCTCTTTTGCACTCATGATATAACATCCTCCTCCAGAGCTATTCCACGATACCCAGGATATCGTCTTCCCGCATGATCAGATGCTCCACGCCATCGATCTTGATCTCATTACCCGCGTACTTGCCGAACAGGATCCTGTCGTTCTTCTTCACAGCCATGGGGACACGATCTCCCTTCTCGTCGACCTTTCCCGGACCGACAGCGACCACCTTCCCCTCCTGCGGCTTCTCTTTTGCCGTGTCGGGGATGATAATGCCTCCCTTTGTCTTTTCACCCTCGTCGATTCTGAGTACCAACACCCTGTCGTTCAACGGCCTGATCTTCATCAATTGCTACCTCCTTTTCCTGATTCTTTTCCTATATAATCACAAACGGCTTTGGGTATGCCCGCCATTTAAAAAAGACACCGGTACACATCGCGATATAAACATATAACATTTTGAAATTATTGATTTAATCAAAACTTATCCCGATAAAGTTAAGCACCCTTATCCAATTGTCAAGGCTATCCCGGCATTTTTGATGCGTGGCGTCTTGTCCGCCCCGCAGGATGATAACCGCGACATGCATTAGAACGCCGTCTCATGAAAGTGATGAAATTACCCGCCGGCAGGCTTTCGATCAGGAGCGATGATATCAATACAGGAATGACCGAAACAGTTGGAATAAAACCCCATTTTTCTCTCGTTTCCGAAATGGAAGAGGCAGGCGTCGGGCAGAAAGGCGTTGAGTCGTAATTTTTAACTCTATAGAAGACAAATGGCTATTTCCTGGCCATTGCTGGTCCGGGATCCCCAGCATAACGTATCAACAGAGGAAGCTGTGGAACACCTGGCATTCACGCCCTTTCGCATGGGGAACCTTCAGATCAAGGGCTGGTTTATTATCTCCGCGGCCGCCGATGGCGCTGCCTCTGATCTGGATGCCCGCGTGAAACGATAAGCAGCCTTTCTTCCTGAAGGGGCGTCGGCAGAAAGAACCTTAAATATCGCTCCGGAGGGCTTTCGGGCCGGGACAAAACCTGCGCAAAGGCAGACGGGGCGCTCACCTGCAACGCACTCTGGCACACGGTCTACCCGTCTGGTCGACGCCGAAAAATTCCCCGCAGCTGCATGGACCATCGGTTCTGCATGAAATGTGTTATTGTCCTCCTCTATCAGACGCTATTGCAACATCCAGGATTACACCAGGTCATTGTCCAGGATCAGGCCGGACAGGGTGATCATGCCGACAATTTCCCCCGCATGTTCGACCGGTGCACGGTGAACCCCGATCCGCTGAATCATACGAATGGCATATCGGATGTCCATCTGCGCGGAAACAGTCACCACCGGCTTGGTCATCATTTCGTAGACGAGCACATTCTCCGGGTCACGACCGGGAACCACGATGTGTTTGACCAGGTCACTGATCGTGATGATTCCCCATGCATCATCTTCATTGCGCTTGGCCACCAGCAACTCGCCCACTTTGGAGGCGCGCATCATTGTCAGCGCTTCCTTTAGGGATGCCATTCCGTCGATGCTCAAGACCTCCTTCTTCATCACATCCCTAGCCCGTATGATTGCTGCAGACATTTTGCCTCCTAACCCGGATAAACCGGAATTGCGGATTTTGGAGATTGAGGAATTCGGGAATTGAAAATGGTGTCCTCAATCTGATAATTAAATCCATAAATTGGGTTTTGTGGTTACAAATATTTGTCGCGGACTTTCTCCTTGAAGCTGTCTATCTGACTTTCCAGGCCGAGCACCTGTTCTACAGGCAGGACAAATGCGATGCCAGTGCCCGGCTTATGGAATTCCCCTGCGACTTGGATGGCTTTCAGAACCGGTTCCACCAGGTGTTCCTCGAGCAGAAACATGACGATATCCGTCTGATCTTCCAGCGTGAGGCCAAAAAAGGTCTTTGCCTCGTGCACGCCTGTACCGCGTGCGGGGATAATGGTTGCACCGGTAGCGCCGGCCTCCTTCGCGGCATCCACGATCGGGTCGGTCTTGTGGGTCTTGACCGGGGCGAAAACGATTTTGAATTTCATTGATCTTCTCCTCGTGTTCGTTTCTTAGCGCTGCGCCCGGAGAGCCAATGGGTCAGCTGAGCGTACCCCATGACCGCAATAATGGGAAACAGGCTGGCAAAGGCGATAAGCCCGAAGCCGTCCAGGGCCGGATTTCGGCCCGGAACCGCCTCGGACAGACCAAGACCGAGGGCGGCCACAATCGGTACCGTGACCGTTGATGTGGTCACTCCGCCGGAGTCATACGCCAGCGGAATGATTTTTTTGGGCGTTACAAACGTCTGCAAGACCACAATCACATATCCGGCAAGAATGTATATATATAACGGTGTTCCTGTTACAATGCGAAAGGCGCCCAATGCAATGCCCACGGAAACGCCTAAAGCCACGGTGATGCGCAGCCCCCATTGACTGACAACACCACTGGAGACCTCGCTTGCCTTGAGCGCCACGGCCAGAAGAGACGGTTCCGCAATAGTCGTGGAAAAACCGATGAGGGCCGCAAAAAGGTAGATCCACCCGTACGCAGTCCATTCACCATTGACAGTGGGGCCCTTTCCGGCAAGGAATGAGGGATCAGAAAGCTGGGCCGCCATAATCTTGCCGAGCGGAAATAGCGCTTTTTCCAGACCGACGAGGAACAGGGTCAGGCCGATCACCACATATACGCCGCCGACAATGAGACGCCGAAGGTGCGCGATGGGCTGGCGCAAAACGATTAATTGGAAACATATGATCAGAGCAGCAATCGGGAGAATGTCCCGAAGCGTTGCGAGGACTACCGCCGCAGAATCAGATAGCAGGTCCATATTCACGTTCTTTCGATGTTATTTGAAAATGACCATTCCATAGCCCATTACAAAGATCATAGGTAATAGCGACGCGAACGCGATCAGGCCAAATCCGTCCACCAACGGGCTGCGTCCCTTGATGATGGAGGCAAGACCGACACCCAGGGCTGCGACCAGCGGTACGGTGACGGTGGATGTTGTCACGCCGCCCGCATCATAGGCGATGCCGACAATCTCTTTGGGAGCGATCACCGTCATAAGCATGACCATGACGTAACCGCCGATAATAAGGTAGTGGATGGGCCAGCCGCGCAGAATCCGCAGCACGCCGATGACAATGGCCACCCCAACGGAAAAGGCCACGGACAACCGCAACCCCAGGGCATAATTTTTCAAGGATGTCTTTTCAGGCGAAATCAGGTTCCCCTGCGCGGCGATATCAGCGGCCTCCGCAGATACGGCGATCAATGCAGGCTCCGCAACCGTGGTGGAAAAACCGAGCAAAAAGGCAAACGTCAACAGCCAGAAAATGCTCCCCTTCCGGGCAAGGGCATGGGCCATTGTCTCGCCGATGGGAAACAGACCCATCTCCAGCCCCTGTACAAACAATGTCAGCCCAAAAAAAACAAGAACACTCCCGAACAAGACTTCCGTCATATTGGGCAGTGGCTGTCTGATAACAACAGTCTGAAAAAAAGAAATGACCAAAATAATCGGCAGAAGGTCCTTTATGGAACGCCACACTTTTTTCAAAACTGCCGACCGAATAATCGAACTCAGGCGTGCATTTGCCTGTCCACCCATACGGATCCTTTTCTTGATGCAATGGATGACATTCGCATCCTTTGATATCTTCCACCACGGGATTGAGCCACTCTCGCTATCACCTATATCTATTCGATTTTATACGTAAACCCCTTGCAATCCCCGGAAATCCGATGCCCAATCCCATTTGCCCGGGTCCTTCGCCCAGGCGGCAATGACCTGATGTAACCGGTTACCGGCTGGTTTCTTTTGCCAGCCGTGGAGGTGGCCTCTTCGAATATTTCATTGTCGTCCAGAGTAACGTCAGCAGGAGTTCATGTCAATCGTCAATATGGCGCAGCATATTCAATTGAAAGCGTCGAAATTTTGGATGCCGGGAAGAGGGACTCAAATGGCGCAGCATTCATAAATCGGCGAGAAGAGAGAGATGTCGACGCGGCTGTCAGGCAGAAGGCTTTTGGAATCCAACTGGAACCGGGTCGTTCAGACCATGGGCCTTTTTGTCGCGCCCACACCCTTTTTTTCTGAATGCATGTTGTGATCGGTCAAATACCAGTTCCCTTCAGCGAAAGTTCTACAGGAGGCGCCTTATCCTTTAGACCGTTCCAGAGATGTATGCGGGTCTCACTTGAATGGATAGTCGATAAGAAGGAGCCGATGGCCACTGTAAACATGGGAGCACTGAAATTGACCCACGACGGTAATTCTGTTAATCTTGGCAGGGAGTGCCAAACTGCAGGCCTGATGCCCGGGGCACTCGCGCCACTTTGCTTCAACAACCGAGCCGGCGTCGATCAAGGAAGCGCTCATCGTCTCAGGGAGAAAGCTCGTGAAGTATCTGCCTTCCATACTAAGCTATCTGGTGCATCGCGAAAGCGCCAAACGTAATCTCTATCAGCTTCTCAGATTTTTTCTCATATTGTTCGGGATGGTAGTCGTATACAGCCTGCTGTTCCATTTCTTGATGGCTTATGAAGGGAAGGACTATTCATGGATTACCGGGATTTACTGGACTCTCACGGTGATGACCACTTTGGGCTTTGGCGACATCACCTTTCATTCGGACCTGGGGCGCATTTTTTCCATAATGGTGCTTATGTCCGGAGTTATCTTCCTGCTCACCCTCCTGCCGTTCACCTTTATCAAGTTTTTCTATGCCCCCTGGATGGAGGCCGAATCAAGAAGCCGGACCCCTAAAGAACTTCCGCCGGAAACAACAGGCCATATTATCCTCATGGCCTATGACCCGGTCACCGCATCCCTTATTAAAAAACTGAAAAACCACCAGTATGAGTATGTGGTTGTTGTAGAAGACCCGCGTCACGCTCTGGAACTCCATGACATGGGCATTCATGTCGCCGTAGGAGAGATCGACGATCCCGAAACCTACCGTCGAATGAGAGTGGACCAGGCCTCGCTGGTGGTTGCGACGCATCGGGACGAGATCAACACCAATATAGCCTTTACCGTTCGTGAGCTGAACGAAAACGTACCGATAATCACCACTGCGGATTCACCTCATTCAGAAGACATCCTACAGATGGCGGGAAGTACGCGGGTTCTTAAACTGCACGATATGCTGGGCCGCTCGCTGGCAACCTGGACCGTGGGGGGAGACTGCCGCTCCACCATCATCAGTCAGTTTGATGAATTGATCCTTGCGGAGTTTCCCGCTGTGGGAACGCCTCTGGTCGGAAAGACGCTCAAAGAAAGTCGTTTGAGAAAAGAGTTGGGCGTAAACGTCGTGGGGTTGTGGGAACGGGGGCATTTCAGGGTTCCCGATGCGCAGAGCAGGATCGAACGTTACAGTGTATTGCTGCTGGCCGGCTCTGAAGAAAGCATCGCGGCCTATGACGATATCTACTCCTTTTATCACGTGTGCCATCTGACCGCGAACCCGGTTCTCATTATCGGGGGAGGACGGGTTGGGCAGACCATCGCCGCGCGGTTCGAGGAGAGAAAGATGTCCTACCTCATTATCGAGAAAAATGCCCGAAGGGCGCAGGACGAAAATTATGTCGTTGGAGATGCTGCGGATATCCATACGCTTCAAAAGGCCTGGATTGAAAAGGCCCCCGCAGCTCTACTGACCACCCATGACGATGCGACCAATATCTACCTGACCAAGTACCTGAGGAGCCTGAGGCCGGACATGCAGATCCTCAGCCGGTCCAACCTGGAGCGTAATGTAACCACACTTCATCGCGCGGGCGCCGATTTTGTGATGTCTTATCCTTCCCTTGGCGCCAACGCAGTTTTCAATTTTCTCAAAAACGAAGACACGCTGTTGCTGGCCGAGGGGCTGAATGTTTTGCACCTGAAAGTCCCGGCGGCCCTTTCAGGAAAAAACCTGGCGGAATCAAAGATACGGGAGATGACCGGGTGCTCGGTTATAGCGATCAAGGCAAACGGCATAATGTCGATCAATCCCGATCCACAGGCGCCGATTAAGGAAGATGCCGAACTCGTCTTGCTCGGGACGTATGAGGGGGAGCAAAAGCTGCTCCAGTGGGCGCAAGGATAAATCCTATTCGATGTTAGACCCCCAGTGCCTTACAATTTTAAAATCTTGGTGACATTTTAGCCATCTGAAAAATAGCAGGAGGCCCATGGGGCGCCTTTTTCAAGGGCGGCATCCATCAGGGGCCGCAGCGCCCGGGAGCGGCCCTTTTGGATATGCATACCCATTGTTTAGAGGCAGCTGGATCGACCGTCCCATGAAAGGACACGCCCGGCGCTGGAACTGACCGAATTTCGCCGCGCATGCTGCCGTTCGCACGAGCGACGGAAAGAGTATGCAGCCCTTGAAAAAGGCGCCCCATGGGCCGAACCTGTTGCGAACCATTTTATCAAAAAGAGTTGCAAATCTTGAAATTCGTCCCTCAGGTAGAAAACTTGAGATACGTTCATGGATAACACCGTCTAAAGGTCTTTTGGCAAGCCGGGGAAGATAGGAGTCAATGGCAAACAGAAAGCTCTGAAAGAGACGGGAGGAATTATAGCCTCAATACAAGCCCATGAACGACACCCTCTATGCCGTATTGTCTCGCAGGTGGAAGTATCGGGATAAGAAGCACCCACAGGTCTTCCGCTTCACCCCGAAACAGGTCAGGAATATAATGGAGGATCTTTGCACCCGGGCCGGAGTAAAGCCATTCGGATATCACGCGATCCGGCATCACGTCCGCTCCGTGATTGACGATTCCGACAGGGCATCTGTGAAACAGATCCATAAGCTTGCCGGTCACAAACGCCAAACCACCACGGAAACCTATCTTCATTCTATTGGTTCTGCGCTCCGGGACGCGGCGGCCATTTTGGACGAAAAAAGTGTCTTATTTGAAGGAAGTGGTACGCCAATGGTACGCCAACATTTTGAGGGCGAGAACGCCTGATCTCTGTAACTCATTGAAATGGCGGAGAGAGAGGGATTCGAACCCTCGGTGGAGGTTTCCCCCCACACTCGCTTAGCAGGCGAGCGCCTTCAGCCGACTCGGCCATCTCTCCGCAGATCTTGTCCGGATGTTTCAAGGTCTTTATTCTTATACGACTTCTGAACGCATTTTGCAAGAATTCATTGCCGTAACCCGTGTCTTTTCATTTATCAAGAAAAACTCCCTTCAAAAATACCCTTCTTTGTGATAGCTTGCACCGGTTAAACAAGGGTCATGCCGTCAGTAGCGGTGAGGGGAGAAAACCGGAAGATGTTTGCATACAGCGAGACGGAAGACTTCGGCCTGAAATGGCTGGTCCTGAGCGGTCGCATCGACGCCATGAGCTCCGGAGAAATCGCCCGGAAACTGGATGATCTTCTGACGGCCGGGGAGCGGAACATCGGCGCCGACCTGGAACAGGTCAACTATATGAGCAGCGCAGGAATCCGTATTTTCCTGGCGGCCCAGAAAAAACTCATACCGGTCCACGGCCAGATCGTCCTGGCACATGTCCGGCCGGATGTCCTGGATGTGCTGAAGATGAGCGGCCTGGACGCGGTCTTTCGCATTGCCGCAACCCGGGAAGAGGGGGCCGGGGCTGTCCAGGGAGAACCCAAAGAGCGGGACCTGCTTTCAAAGACCATCAACGGCATCCGCTTCACCTGCCTCAAGAGGGAGGGACGCCGTGGCACACTGACCCTGTTAGGGGACATGAATCGGCTGATTCATGCCGCCTACGAAGCCGACGACGTGGTCACGGTCCCATCGTCTGACATGAGCTTTGGCCTCGGCCTGGGGAGTCTGGGGCAGGAATGGGATCATTTCAAGGGGCTGTTCGGCGAGGCCATGGTGATTGACCATAACCTCTTCTTCTACCCCGCGGTCAAGAACCCGGCCGTGGATTTCATGCTCTGGTCCGAGGGGAATCCGTCTCTGCCGTACCGGTTCCTCAACGGTCTTGCGTTCGGGGGCGCCTATCAGTATGTGGCCTCCTTTGATGGAGAAGACCCATTGGTTTCCCTGGACAGCCTGACCAGGGCCCTGTTTCACTTCTCGGACGCCCCGGTGTTGGGAATGGTCCTCTTAGGGGAGAGCCGGGGAACCTGGGGGATGCACCTCAAGCGCGTTCCCGTAAAGGGCTTTCGGCCGTGTCCAGAGCAGGATATCTTCAGCCCGGCCCAGATCCATGACTGGATGGACCTGCCGGTGGAACCGGCTTTTACTCGTCATACGGTGTTGGCTGTAGGTATTGCAGTGAAGGAGAGGGCCGTTGCGCCCCGGTCGGTGAAGGCCTGCATCCCGCAAGGGCAGGATTTCCATTTGCACGCCGGCATATTTGGCAGGGGTCTCTTCAGCACGGATCCGACCGGGTTTGAAAAGGAGGTCCGGCGGATCGTATGCGAGTTTCAGGCCTTGAGGATCCAGCACCTCATGGGCCGGAGCCTGTTTAAGAGCGGTGTGGTGGGAGTGGTGGCGATTGATGATTGATGATTGGCGATTGATGGTTGGGAAGTTATAATGTTCCTCTTCCGCAACCCTGAACCTTTGAACCCCTGAACGACGCTTTCATGGCCATGCCAGGGAACGACGAATGGAACTCTGGATCGGCGCCCTTAACCTCGGGTTTCTCTATGCGTTCATGACCATGGGGGTGTTTATCACCTTCCGGGTCCATGACTTCCCGGATATCACGGTGGACGGCAGTTTCACCACGGGCGCGGCCGTGGCGGCCGTGCTCATGGTGGGGGGACTGAACCCGGTCGTCTCGCTTCTATCGGCCTTTGGTGCCGGCGCCCTTGCCGGGAGCATCACCGCGCTGATCCATACCCGGCTCAACATCAATGGTCTTCTGGCCGGGATCCTGGTCATGACCGGGCTTTATTCAATCAATCTTCATGTGATGGGCCGGTCCAATATCCCGCTTCTCAACATCACCACCCTTTTTACCTGTCTCGATAGTATCAATCCGGGCCTCCACACAGAGGTGTGGATCACCCTCGCTCTCCTGGGTACCATGGCGGTTTTCTGGTTCATCATGTCCCTTTTTTTCAGGACCGACATGGGAATCGCCATGCGGGTCACGGGCAACAACCCGGACATGGCCGCTGCAGCCGGGGTCCATGTGGCGCGGATGACCGTGCTCGGGGTGGCCCTGGCAAACGGCCTGGTGGGGGTGTCCGGCGCTCTGATCGCCCAGTATCAGGGGTTCGCCGATATCGGCATGGGGATCGGGACCATTGTCATCGGGCTGGCCGCAGTGATTATCGGCGAGTCTGTCCTGAGGAAGCGCTCCATGGCCGCCATAGTCCTGAGCGTGATCCTGGGTTCGGTGATTTTCAGGATGATGATCGCTGTGGCCCTGTATGTGGGCATGAACCCCATTGACCTGAAGCTCCTGACAGCGGCCTTCGTCCTGGTTACACTGATCGTCTCCAAAAGGATCGGGGCCGGTCAAAAGAGGCGAGGCACGCTTTTATCACGGTTTTCGGGCCTCCTGACAGGGAGGCGAATCGCACTGGGTCTGGCCGGGATCGGGGGTGTGCTCCTTGTTCTCGCGGTCTTGAAAAACCATGAGCAGGGGCCGTCGGGGCCTTCAAAGGCGTTCAAGATCGGAGTGGTCCAGGTGGCGGATCACGGGCTCTTGAATATCACCCGGGACAGCTTTGTGGAAGAGATGGGCCGACTGGGCTATGGAGAGGACGGCAGCTGCGTGATCCTGTGTGAGAATGCCAACGGCGATCTCCCCACGGTCAATACCATCCTGGACAAGTTCCTGCAGCAGGGCGTGGATATGGTGGTCCCCATATCCACGGCATGCACCCAGGCCGCCATCAGCAAGGTAAAGGACCGGCCCGTGGTGTTCGCCACCGTGGCAAATCCCTTTGTCATCGGCGCCGGGAGTTCAGAGACAGATCATCTCCCCAATGTGACCGGGGTCTACGGATGGACCCCCATGGATCGGACGCTGGAAATCGTGCGTCGGCTCGTTCCTGGCAAGCTCACCATCGGGAGCATATGGGACCCTGCCCACGCCAATTCCGTGTTCAATGTGGAAAATCTGAAAAAGGCCGCGGCCGCATATGGTGACGTCTCATTTGAGGGCGTCACCATCACCGGCTCATCCGAAGTCTACGATGCGGCCCGCTCCCTGGTGAACAGGGGGATCGACGCCTTTGTCCTGAGCCCTGACAACATCGTCTACTCGGCCTTTGAATCGGTGGTCAAAGCGGCCCGATCTCGAAAGATCCCCATCTTCATGAGCGACGTGGAGCGGTTGCAGGACGGGGCCCTGGCCACCCTCGGCTATGACTACCATATCAGCGGAATCCAGGCCGCTCATTTGGCGGACAGAATCCTGAAGGGGGAGGACCCCGCAAAGATCCCCTTTGAACGCTACCGCAAGATAACCTTCGGCCTGAACCTCAAGGCAGCAAAAGACCTGGGAATAACCATATCCCCCGAACTCATGTCTGAGGCTACAGAGGTCTATGGCGACCAGAGGCTGGATCGTAAAAAGAGTGCCCGCATCGGCGTTGTCCAGTTCGCCATGGAGCCCAATGTGGAACTCTGCAAGCAGGGGATCCTCAAGGCCCTCAAGGACCATGGGTATTTGGAGGGCATGAATGTGGAGATCATCTATAAGAACGCCCAGGCCGACTTCTCCATGATCAATGCCATTATTCAGGACTTTATGAGGAGAAAGGTGGACATCATTGTCCCTCTCTCTACCCCCTGTGTCCAGGCAGCCGTTCAGCTGGCAGGCAAGAAACCCGGTGTAAGCGTGGTTTTTACCTACATATTCGACCCTTACCGGATCGGGGCTGCCAAGGCCCCCGATGACCACCTGCCCAACATGACCGGCGTCAGCTGCCTCCCGCCCATCGAAAAGATGTTGGACCTCATTCAGGAGATGTTCCCTGGCAGAAACAAGATCGGCCTTGTCTGGAACAGCTCGGAGGCCAATTCCGAGGCGACGCTATCCAGGATCAGACCGCATGCGTCCAAGATCGGCCTTGAGATTATCGAGGCCACTGTGACCAGCCCGGCAGAAGTGCTCGATGCGTCCAGGTCGCTTGCTGCCAAGGGCGCTCAGGTCTTTCTGAATGCAGGCGACAATACCCTGAATGTCAGCTTTGACAGCTTTGCCAAGGTGGCAGGCGAAAATGACATCCCGCTTTTTTCCGTGGATTCGGAACTGATAGACAAATCCCTTGTGGCCTTTGGACCCGACTACTATCAAACCGGTTATGACGGGGGAACCTATCTGGCCCGTGTCCTGAACGGTGAAGACCCGGCCGATCTTCCCATCCATGCCACAGAGAAGACCGCTTTTATGATTAACGCGGATATGGCCGCCAGGCATGGATTCAAGATCGACCCTGAGATACTGAAACGGGCGGACAGGGTCATCGGTCACCCAAAGGAGCCCCATCGGACATCCCTGTCAGTGAATCTATCTCCGAAAAAATATGCCTCAATGCAGCTCCTGCTGAAGAATACGGCATCCATCTGCCAGGCAGGGTACCGGATCGGGCCGCGAGGATAGGTAAATGATAAAAATCACCGATCTTCACAAGCGATTCAACGCCGGGACCGTCAATGAGGTCTATGCCCTTAAGGGGATCGACCTCCATGTGAAAAAGGGCGATTTTGTCACCATCATCGGCACCAACGGGTCAGGCAAGTCCACCCTCCTGAACGGTGTGGCCGGGACCTTCCTGCCCGATTCCGGTACCGTATCCATAGCGGGGAGAGACGTCACCTTCGAAAAGGACTTTGAACGGGCCAGATATATCTCCCGGGTCTTCCAGAACCCTTACACGGGCACGGCCCCAGGCATGAGCATTGCCGAAAACCTGCTGATGGCAGTTCTGAGAGGCCAGAGACACTACCCCCGGATCAGCCTCAACAGAGGGTTGACGGCCCGCTTTCAAAAAGAGGTAGCCCTCCTGGAAATGCAGCTGGAGGCGCGCCTGGACGACGTGATCGGGACCCTTTCAGGGGGGCAGCGACAGGCGCTGACCCTCCTCATGGCCGTGATCCGGCAGCCGGAGGTGCTCCTCCTTGATGAACACACAGCGGCCCTGGATCCCAAATCAAGCGCCCAGGTCATCGCATTGACCCGCCGCTTTATCGAAGAGGGTCAACTGACCGCCCTTATGGTGACCCACAGCATGCAGCAGGCCCTTGAACTGGGGACACGCACCGTCATGATGCACCAGGGCCGGATCATCGACGACATCCCGGAGAGGGAAAAGCAGGCTCTCACCGTGGATGATCTCCTGGACAAATTCGCCGCGCTGCGCAAGCGCGAAAGGTTGACAGACGATATCGTGGAACAGTTGAGGCGGGAATACCTTTAGAATTGATGATTCCCGATTGTCGATTGATGACGAATAATCCAAAACAACCAGGCAGATCGAATATGTCAACGGACCTTATCGGTTAGCAGCAGTACTGCCCTGCCCCCGCAAGTTCAGACGGCCGGGTATGTTTCAAGCTCCTTTTCAATTGATTCGATTTCATCCTCAAGTGCCTCGATGGCCATAATCTGACTGGGTCTGACCGAATGGGCCGGTAAGGCCGCTTCCCGGTCCCTGAGGTCCGCCCGGAGCTTATCAAGCCTTCGCATCCGTTCTTCCTTTTCCCGCTGAAGTTCCATTTCCGCCCTCCTCACTTCCTCAACAAACCGTTTCACCTTCCGAAAATCCTTTTGGAACCGGATCGGGTTTCCTTCCTTTTCCTTCCGGTTGGTCCGGGTGCAGCTATCGGCGCCGGCCGGCCGGATTGCCATGAGCGCGTCGTAGACATTTCGCGGAGACAGCCCCCCTGCCAGGATAACGGGAAGCCGGCTTTCCCGCACCAGAGCCCGGGCCATTTCGCGGTCGGTCAATTTGCCGGTAATGCCGATGTACCCATCTTCAGGGGCGTTATGTACCCAGGTATCGATCAGGAAGATATCGCTCGTATCGTGAAGCATGCGGGCGATTTGAAGGCAGGGAAACTCGGGGTATGCGTGTTGTTCAGGGATGGGAATGGATCGGATGACCCCTACCTCGGGGAATTTCCTTTTTAGATCAGACTGAAAATGGACGAATCCTTCCATATCCGCCACGTTGCCCTCATCATCCGTCAGGCTGTCGCAGAAATGGACATAGTCCGGCCGGTAGTAATCAATAACCCGGTATATGGCATCCCTGTCGTGGAAAAGCGGGATCAGACTGCTTTTTGCGTACGTCCCCCGGGACAGGCCGACGGTTTCCCGGAGCAGCGGCACACGCCATTCATCCTGACTTAGGATCACGCTGCCGACATGATTAACTCCCAGTTCAATGCACCTTTCCGCCTCCTGCGGCGTCTGGATTTCGTATATTTGAATGATCATGCGACTCCCATTTCTGGCGTCTTGATGAAATCGAATCCGTCGGCATAGCACGTATGAACAAAAGAGCGCATGACGGGTGCGTTTGCTGCGCCGTTGCTTCAGGAGAAAATCAGCGATACCAAAAATCAGCCCTTTTCATTTTTTACCTGAGGTTTGTCAAAAAGGCAATCCTTCTTTGGGCCGAACATGCATAGACCGCCGGTGAATTCAGCCTCGTTTTGCAGCCGCATTGGCCTTGACTGCCAAATGCCTCTTCAGTATAGTTCCAGCAATAGAAGACGGATTTCTGCTCCCTCACTTCACCCGCAGGCGTGATCCCCCAAATGCAGGGATCACAGGTTGTAACCGTTCGCCGTTTGCGAGCGCCGGGCGTGCGGGGGTCTTTGTTCCGCCGCCCTGGTTTTGGGTCATGGGCGCCCCTTGGCAGCAGGGTTCGGGGCGTTTTTCCCATTGCGGCTTCCGGGTTACACGTTGGGGCGAACCCATGCAATCTGCCTGAAGAGACGGGTCAGAACCCGGATCAAGGCCGATTTCCATCATGCCATGTCACACGGGCATGGCAACAGAATAGTAAGGTTGGTATGGTGTGAAAAAACGGAAACGGAACTTTATCCTCTTCATGGTTTTTTTGAGCGCGGCCGCAGTCCTCGGGTGGATGATTTATAATCGTCTGCAGGCGGCTTCGGGTCCTGCGGGACCCCGGGGAGGTCCGGCATTGACGCCTGTGGAAGTGGCCCGGATTGTCCAGGGGCCCATGGAACGGCGCCGGACCTTCAGCGGGACCCTGGAATCCCCGTCCAAACTGGTTGTCGCGCCAAAAATCAGCGGCCGCATCGTAAAGCTCAATGTGGATCTGGGCGATACGGTGACCCGGGGACAAATCGTAGCGGGGCTGGACAACGACGAGCATGTTCAGGCCGTCAACCTGGCCAGGGCCGACCTGGAGGTGGCCAGGGCCAACATGGTGGAGGCCGAAAGCGCCCTGGAAATCGCCGCCCGCAAACTCAAGAGGATGGAACAGCTTCGCCAGCGCAACGTGGCCTCGGATTCCGAGCTTGACGCGGCAAAGGCCGAACACCTGGGGAAGCTGGCGCAGCTGGACGTCTCCAGGGCCCAGCTGGCCAGGGCCGGGGCCTCGCTGGAAACGGCCCGGATCCGACTCGGCTATACACGGGTGACCGCGAACTGGGCGGATGGCAGCGGCCATCGGGTGGTGGGAGACCGCTACGTGGACGAGGGAGAGACCGTTTCGGCCAATGATCCGCTCATCTCCATTGTCCAGTTGGATCCCATTCTGGCCGTGATATTCGTCACGGAAAAGGACTACGTTCACCTCAAGCCCGGTCAGCCCGCCTGGCTGACCACGGACGCCTATCCCGGGGAACGCTTCGAGGCCCGCATCTACCGCATCTCTCCCGTGTTTCGTCAGACCACGCGCCAGGCAAAGGTGGAGCTTAAAGTGGCCAACCCCGAACACCGGCTTAAGCCCGGGATGTTCATCCGCGCCAGCGTCGTGCTCCGCCGCATGGAAAATGCCACCATTGTTCCGGAGCAGGCCCTTACCAAACGAAACGACCGGGATGGCGTCTTTGTGGTGACGCCGGACGGCCGGTCCGTGTCCTGGCGAGCGGTCTCCGTGGGCATCCGTGAAGGGGGCCGCGTCCAGGTGGAGGCTCAGGGCCTGTCCGGCCGTGTGGTGACCCTGGGTCAGCAACTGGTGGACGACGGCTCACCAGTTATCATTCCGGATGACAGGGACGCGACCCCATCCATGGGCAGCGAGGCCGCCGGAAAATGAATCTGCCGGGATTCAGTGTTCGAAGACCCATCTTCATTACCATGGTGACCCTCATCATCGTGATCATCGGGGCGTTCTCCCTGAGCCGGCTGCGCATTGATCTCCTGCCCAGCATCGAACTTCCCACCCTTACGGTCCGCACCGAATATGAAGGCGCCAGTCCGGAGGTCATGGAACGTCTCATCACCCGGATCGTGGAGGAGATCATCGCGACGGTGCCCGGCGTGGAAGAGATGACATCCCAGTCCTCCGAGGGAAACAGCAGCGTTCAGGTCCGGTTTGTCTGGGGTACGGACATCGACATCGCGGCCATGGACGTGCAGAGCAAGCTCGAGGACGAAATCAACGAGTTGCCCGACGATGTGGTGCGGCCGCGGATCCGCAAATTCGACATCGCCAGCTTCCCGGTGGTCCTCCTGGGCATCTCCAGCACCCTGGATCCCGTGGAACTCACCCAGTTGATCGAAGACCAGATCCGGTACCGCTTTGCCCGGATTCCCGAGGTGGCTCAGGTGGACGTATGGGGCGGCTACGACCGGGAGGTTCGCATTGAACTGGATCCCGACCGGGTTCGCGCTCTGGGTCTTCCACTGGACCGCATCCTCCAGGCCGTCCGGGACGCCAACCTGGATCTTCCCGCGGGCAAGATCGAGGAAGGTCGATACGAGGTCACCCTTCGGGCGCCGGCCGAATTCACGGATCTGGATCAGATCCGGAACACGGTCATCACCCTGCGCGACGGCGTCCCGGTGACCCTCGGACAGATGGCCGGCGTCAAAGACACCTACCAGAAACTGACGCGCCTCGTGCGCGTCAACGGAGAACGCGGCCTGAGGGTGGCCATTCGAAAGGAGGCCAATGCCAACACGGTTGAGGTCTCCAGGCGCGTGCTGGCCGAGATTGACGCGGTCAACAAGGCCTTTCCGCAGATCCACGTGGTTCCCGTCATCAACCAGGGCAATTTCATCGAGCGGTCCATTGCCAATGTGGCCCGCTCCGTCCTCTACGGTGGCGGTCTCGCCGTGATGGTCCTCCTCCTCTTTCTCAGAAACGTTCGGAGCACCCTGGTCATCTTCCTGGCCATCCCCATATCCATGATCGCCACCTTTTCACTGATCTATCTGGGCGGGTTTACATTGAACCTCATGACCCTGGGAGGCCTTGCCCTCGGCGTGGGAATGATGGTGGACGGCGCCATCGTGGTCCTGGAAAATATCTTCAGGCGCCGCGAGGAGAACCGCGGGTCCCCGTCTGTGGCAGCGGTGGAAGGGGCGCGGGAGGTAGCGCCGGCCATCGTCGCCAGCACCGTTACCACCCTGGTCATCTTTCTTCCTCTCATATTCGTCCGGGGCGTCTCCGGCATCCTGTTCAAAGAACTGGCCTATGTGATCATCTTTTCGCTGATCTGCTCTCTGATGGTGTCCCTCAGCCTGGTCCCAATGCTTGCCTCCCGTTTTCTGCCCACGGAAGAAAAGGACACTGCCGGAGGCGGCCTTTTCCGCCGGCTGGCATCCGGCGCAGAGGCCTTTTTCAATGCCCTCAACACCACATACGGCGACTTCCTCGGTTGGGTCCTGAATCACAGGGCAACCACCATTTTACTGGCCGCAGTCGCCCTGGCCGGCAGTCTTCTGCTTGTTCCCCTGATCGGAAGTGAATTCCTGCCGCCCAGCGATGAAGGGGAAGTCCGGGTAACGGGTGAAATGACCATCGGCACGCGGCTGGATATCGTGGACCGGCAGACCCGGCAGATGGAGACCATTGTCCAGGCGGCGGTTCCGGAGGCCGTCTCTTCGGTAGTGAGCGTCGGAGCGGCCGGATGGCGGCCGGATGCGGCCGCCACCGGTCAGATCAATCTGGCCCTGCTCCCTTCGGCCCAGCGCAAACGCCCCAACATGGAGATCGCCAACGATCTCCGTCGCAGGCTGACCGGAAAAATCCCCGGCATGGAGATCCGCACAAGGGCCCCCCAGGGGCAGTTCCTGCTGGATCGTCTTTTAGGCGGAGACGAGGGCCTGACCATTGAAATTCGCGGATTTGATCTGGGCAGGCTGGATGCACTGGCCGGTCGCGTAGCCACAGTCGTTGGCCAGATTCCCGGGGTTACGGATGTGGATGTCGCACGCGAGGCCGGCGTACCGCAGTTTCAGATCCGGGTGGACCGTCACAAGATCGCCGATCTGGGCCTGACGGTCCGCGATGTGACCGAAATACTGGAAACAGCGGTGGCGGGTTCCCAGGCAGGAGAATACCGCACCCAGGGCAATTCCTACCGGATCCTCGTGCAACTCAAGGATGCGGAAAAGCTTTCGCTGGACGATATTCTCGATCTGACCCTGACCACGCCGTCGGGCGATCCGGTAGCCCTGCGAAACGTGGTGACCGCCGACCCCGGACGGGGTCCCATCGTGATCGACCGCAAGGATCAGCAGCGGGTCGTGACGCTCCAAGCCAATGTGGCCGGACGCGATTCCGGGTCCGTGGCCCTTGACATTCAGGCCGCCCTGGAACAGATTCCCCGTCCGGTGGGGTACGAACTGATGGTGACAGGGACATTTGAAGAGCAGAAGAAGGCCTTCAAGGAACTGGTGGCCGCCCTTGTGCTGGCCCTGGTCCTCGTCTACATGGTGCTGGCCTGTCAGTATGAATCTTTCGTAAACCCGCTGGTGGTCATGTTTTCCGTGCCTGTGGCCGCCGTGGGGGTGCTGGTGACGCTGTTCCTGACCCATACCACGCTGAATGTCCAGTCCTATATCGGCTGTATCATGCTGGGCGGGATTGCCGTGAACAACGCGATCTTACTGGTGGATCAGGCCGGCAGGCTGGGCCGCCAGGGGATGCCGGTCCGGGAGGCCGTGGTGGAGGCCGGACGCCGCAGGCTGAGGCCCATCCTCATGACGACCCTCACCACGATCCTGGGTCTCCTCCCCCTGGCCCTGGGCATCGGCGAGGGCGCAGATGCCCAGGCCCCTCTGGCCAGGGCGGTCATCGGGGGGCTTAGCGGCTCGACCGTGATCACGCTCGGGCTCATCCCGGCCATTTACGCCCTGTTTCACAGGGATGCCAAAGATCCGGGGCCGGAGGGCCCGGCTTTGGTTAATCCCGAAGGGGATTTCGTTTGACGTAAACTGAATGGCTCATGGAGGAATGGAGTAAAGGGATTCTATGGTGAACTAAATCGTAACTTGCAGATAGTCACTCCTGTAAAGCATGAAACCCAAAAAGATCGTTCTGGCAACATTTGGTTCCCGCGGCGACGTACAACCCATGCTGGCCCTGGCCCTGGCCCTCCGGGCCGAGGGGCAGGATGTTCTTCTGGCCGGTCCTCCGGAAAAGGAGGCGTGGGCCGGAGAACTGGGTTGCCCGTTTCATCCTCTGGGAAGCAATGTGACAGCTTTCCTGGATGGGATGAAGAATGTGCACTCGCTTTTTTCAGCGGTCTTTTTTATCAGGTATCTTCGAAACGAGCTTGAGCCCCAGTTTCAGGCCTTGCGGGGCATCCTTGCCGGGGCGGATCTGGCTGTGGGAGCATCGTTGGCGTTTACACTGTCCACGGTCGCCGAATCCATGGGGGTAGCGTACCGGTATGTGGCCTTTACACCCCAACTCCTCCCGTCGGGTCATCACCCTTTTCCGGCATTCAGACGCCAGGACCTTCCTCAATGGATGAATCGAATGGGCTGGCGCATTGCCGGAAGCCTCGACCGCTTCAATTTGAAGGCCATACTCAACAAGTTAAGGCGAAGGCTGGGTCTGAAGACGCTAAAGGATCCCTGGCTTCACATCCTGGGACCGCGTGTAATCGTGGCGTCAGACCGGGCCATTTCCAGGGTGGCCCCTGACGTGGCGGTTGATTTTGTTCAGACGGGATACCTCCATTTGCGCCAGCCGAACGTTCGACTTCCGGAGCTGGAGGCCTTTCTGGGCGTGGGCTCTCCCCCTGTTTACGCCGGTTTCGGGAGTATGCCCAGGCGCGATCAGGCAGACATCGTTCCGGTCATTGTCGATGCGGCACGATCTTTGGGGCAGCGATTGGTCATCAGCAAATTCTGGGATGATCCGGCCAACGTCTCTGAATCAGAAGACATCTTTTTTATCAGGAGGTATCCCCATCTGAGCCTGTTCCCCCGCATGGCAGCGGTCATTCACCATGGCGGGGCCGGCACAACGGCATGCGCCGCCATCAGCAGGGTGCCCCAGATCATCGTTCCCCATGCCCTGGACCAATACTACTGGGGACATCAGGTGCATCGCTCCCTTCTGGGGCCATTGCCCATATGGCGTTCGAGGTTGACCGCATCCAGGCTTTCATCCGCCATTTATGAATGCATGGTCAACCAAGAGATAAGGGAAACGGTCAGAAACACGGCCGGAAAAATCATTCCGGAAAAGAGTATTGAGACGACAACCAAAGAAATATTAAACGCCTTGGGTTAGGCCCAGCGGACCCGGCGAAAACATTTCGTTCAATCATGGCAGGCTTGTGCCTGTGAGCCCGCAGTCCTTTCCACCTCTTCAAGAAAGCATACGCCATACGGTTCAATGCGGCCGTCGAACAGGATGTTGCGGATGCGATCGCTCCTCCCCCTGTACTGAGGGAGGTCAACGGCATCATTGCTCACGTTGACCACCGTAACCATGCACCGCCCCTGGTGCCATCTCTCCATAATAAAGAGCCGCCTGTCCGATGGAAGGATGTCTCTCTTCACGGAATGGTGAAATGCCGGGATCTGTTTTCTCATATTCAGAAGGTGCATGAATTTTGCGAAGACCTGATATCTCAGGGATGCGGGATTCGAGAGATCGCGAAACAGCGCTTCGGCGGACAGCCTTTCGCGGTTGATCATGCGGTTTATGCCGGTCTTATTCATGCCTTTCAAGTTGTTTCTTGAACCCAGGAGGGAATGGATATAGATGCCGGGTATTCCCTTGTCCGTCAGTGTGATTGCATTGGCTGCCATGAATCGCTTCACGTCGGTTTCCGGATCCGGATGTAAAGGATCGTTGATCACATCATAGTAGGCGATGTTGAGTTCATACGGGACATGGCCTTGCGGGGTTGCCTTGCAGGATATCCGCCCGCCATGCTCGGTGGTCCGACGAAGGAGCTGTTCAAATCGGGACTCCGGAAAGATCCGCTTCGCCCCCGACACGCCGATGCCATCATGAGATGCCAGAAAATTGAGGAACAGAAGATCCTGCCGAATGAGGGCCGTTTCTCGCTGCAGGAAGGAGGCATCCTCATGGACGAAGCTGTCGATCACAAGGGGCGGCAGCAGGAAATGATAGGCCATGGTGGCCTCGTGCCTCGACGTAATGTAAGAAATGTTCTCTTTATAAGGAAAGTTTACCTCTGTCACAATAATGGCATACGGTGCGACGTATTCAGCAACCGTCCTGAACAGCTTGACCATCTCATGGGTCTGGGGGAGGTTCACACAGCTCGTCCCGGCTGCTTTCCAGATATATCCCACAGCGTCCATCCGGATGATTTCTATTCCCTGAGACAGGTAAAACAGGAACACATCGAGGATCTCCAGCATGACGTTCGGATCATGAAAGTTCAGATCGATCTGATCCTCACTGAACGTGGTCCAGACAAATTTTTTACCCATGGCTGTGTCGAAGGGTGTCAGCAAGGGATGGACACGGGGTCGAAACACCTCGGACACATCCACCGGTTCGTCGAAGCTCAGGAAATAGTCGCGATATCGCTCATCGCCGGCCAGAAACCCCTGAAACCAGCCTGATCGGGTCGAAACGTGGTTCATAACCAGGTCGGCCATCAATCGGTATTCTTTTGCAATCGCCTGAACATCCTCCCAGTCGCCCAGTTCCGGGGCGACTTTCCGGTAATCCACCACGGAAAACCCCCCATCTGAACTGCTCGGGAAAAAGGGCAGGATATGGACGCAGGTAAACGCAGATTCAACATAGGTCTTCAGGAACCGGTGAAGGGTGCTAATCGGTTTTTCCCCTTTTGCCCGAATGGTGTCCGCGTAGGTGATCAGAATGGCATCGTCTTCATTCAGCACAACCCTGTCACCATATTTTTTTCTTTTCTCAAGAATGGTCTCATGGTGTTGATAGGCTTCGAGAATGGGACCCATGCGGTCCAGTATCCGGTCCACGTTTTCATCGGGATAGAGCTTTCCCAGGATGTCTCTCATATGACGCTGAAACACGCTTCGGTTCATCTAAAGACCCTCCAGGAGATGCCGCACGATTGAGAGGCACTCTGTGCACCTCGGCATCCAAGAATAGAAAAAGCGGAAGGCTTAGACAAGATTTTTTTCTCAAACGGCCTGCCCGGTCGATTTCTTCAGACGCATTATTTTAAAGTCAAAGAAAATAGGGTATGGTATGAAATAGAGCCACCCAAGACCTGCCCCCCGCAAGAGAGGCCCAGGCGGGCAGACCTGAACCGAGATCCCTGAATCCTTCTGGAGAGCTACCTATGACCGTCAGTGAACTGGCCGGGAAACCGGCCCCCGGAGAACTCCTCGCAAATATCCCCAGGCTGATCACGGCCTATTACACCCGTAAGCCGGATGTCTCCGATCCGTCCCAGCGGGTCTCCTTCGGCACATCCGGCCACAGGGGCTCGGCCTTCAAGACCGGCTTTAACGAGGACCATATACTTGCCGTCAGCCAGGCCATATGCGAATACCGCAAGACAAGAGGCTTCACCGGTCCCCTTTATATGGGGATGGATACCCACGCCCTGTCGGAGCCGGCCATGGCAAGCGCCCTGGAGGTCTTTGCGGCCAACGGGGTTACGGTCATGGTTCAAAGGGGAGGCGGTTACACTCCCACACCGGTCATCTCCCACGCCATCCTGACCTACAACCGGGGCAGGAAGGCCGGACTGGCCGACGGCGTGGTGATAACGCCTTCCCACAACCCGCCGACCGATGGCGGTTTCAAGTATAATCCGCCCCATGGCGGACCGGCCGATACCGAGACCACCCGCATCATTGAACAAAGGGCCAACGAGATCCTGGGCTCCCGCCTGAGGCAAGTGCAGCGGATCCCCTATGAAAGGGCGATTTCCGCAGAGACGACCCGTGAGCACGACTATGTGGCCGCGTACGTGAGCGATCTGGGCAACGTCATCGATATGGAGGTCATTGCCGGCGCAGGGCTCAGGGCAGGGGTAGACCCGCTGGGCGGTGCGGGTATTGGCTTCTGGGACCCCATCCGCGAACGATACGGACTGGATATCGAGGTGGTCAACCGGACCGTGGACCCAACCTTCAGCTTCATGACCGTTGACAAGGACGGCCAGATACGGATGGACTGCTCCTCTCCCTATGCCATGGCCAACCTGATCGGGCTCAGGGAGAAATTTGATATCGCCTTCGGCAATGACGCAGACACCGATCGTCATGGCATTGTGACCCGGGGCGCCGGACTTCTGGCGCCCAACCACTACCTCGCCGTGGCAGTCTGGTACCTCTTTCAAAACCGCCCCAACTGGAACGCCGGTGCGGCCGTGGGAAAGACACTGGTCTCCAGTTCCATGATCGACCGGGTGGCCGCATCACTGAACCGCAGGCTCTGCGAAGTGCCTGTAGGTTTCAAGTGGTTCGTGGACGGCCTCCTGGGCGGTTCCTACGGGTTCGGAGGCGAAGAAAGCGCGGGTGCCTCATTCCTGAGAAAAGACGGAACTGTCTGGACAACCGACAAGGACGGCATCATCATGGACCTTCTTGCCATGGAGATCACCGCCAGGACCGGCCGTTATCCCGATGAGCTGTACAGCAGCCTGGAAGAGACATTCGGGCGGGCGATTTACCAGCGCAACGATATACCGGCCACTCCCGGGCAGAGGAATGTCTTGAAAGGACTCTCCCCTGAGATGGTGCCGGCAGAAGAACTGGCTGGAGAAAAGATAACGGCCAAACTCACCCGTGCTCCGGGCAACGGAGCCTCTATCGGCGGGCTCAAGGTGGTGGCTGAGAATGCCTGGTTCGCAGCCCGGCCCTCCGGGACCGAAGACATCAACAAGATCTACGCCGAGAGCTTCAAAGGGGAAGCCCACCTGAAGCAGGTAATGGAGGAGGCTGTCGGGATTATCCACAGGGCATTCAAGGCGGCGGGAATTACGTAGCTATCGATAACGGATATTGGGTATTGGGCCCCGGATATTGGGTCCGGGGTATTTTTTGCTTTCAGCTTAGATCTTGTCAGGCGTTGCGAAATAAAAGCCTAACGCCTTGTGCCCGGCGCCTTGTGCCTTGCACCTCAAAATGGAGCCCCTTATGAACCTCCCATTAAAAAAGACCAAGATCGTTGGTACCATCGGCCCCGCATGCCGGTCCCGCGACATCCTGGAGCAGATGATTCGAAACGGAATGAATGTGGCGCGGCTCAATTTTGCCCACGGCGATTTCGAAAGCCACCGGCAGCTCATCGAAAATATCCGGGCCGCGGCAGGGTCCGCGGGTGAACGGGTGGCAATCCTGGCGGATCTTCCCGGGCCCAAGATACGGATCGGCCGACTGGCCGCTGAGTCCATCGAACTGGAACGCGACCAGCCCTTTACCCTGGCCCCGGGGGATCTGGAAGGCGATGTCCACCAGGCATCGATCACGTTTTCAGGCTTGTCCAAAGCCGTTCGGCCGGGCAATACCATTTTTCTCAATGACGGGCTTGTCCAGCTCAAAGTGGAACGAATCGAGGAGGAGAGCGTACGCTGCAGGGTCATGGTGGGAGGACAGCTCCGCTCGCACAAGGGTGTCAACTTCCCCGGCATTGATCTGGGCATCAGCGCGTTTACCGATCGCGATCGCGAGTGTCTCCATTTCGCGCTGAGCCAGGCCGTGGACGCCATCGGCGAGTCGTTTGTTCAAGGTCCTGAAGATGTCAGGGCACTGCGCCTGGCCGCTGCGGAAATGGGTCACGATCCTTTTGTGATCGCCAAGATCGAACGCTCCGGCGCACTCCAGAATATCGACGCCATCCTTCAGGAAGTGGACGGGATCATGGTGGCAAGGGGCGACCTGGGCGTGGAGGTCCCCATCGAGGAGATCGCCGTAGTCCAGAAAGGGCTTATCCACAAGGCCAATTTAGCCGGAAAGCCGGTCATCACGGCCACACAGATGCTGGAGTCCATGGTCTACAACCGGCGACCCACCCGGGCCGAAGTAGCGGACGTGTCCAACGCCATTTTAGACGGCACCGACTGCGTGATGCTGTCGGAGGAATCGGCTTCCGGGGCCTATCCCGTGGAAGCCGTGGCCGTGATGGCCCGCATCGCCCGGGTCGCAGAGGCACATCTTAATGCCCGGCCGGTGCGTGAGGCCCTGACCGCGGCAGAGGCAGAGGGCGAGTTGAGTGTGGAGGACCTCATCTCCCTGAGCGTCCATGCGACCGTCACACGACTGACCCCCAACGCGGTGATCACCCCTACTGAGAGCGGGGCCACCGCCAGGCGGATCGCCCGATTTCGGCTCCCGGTCTGGATCGCGGGCATCAGCGCCAATGAATCGACCTGTCAGAGACTGCAATTCACATATGGCGTCTACCCGGTTTACCAGCCGGCATACCCTGAAAACCTGGAGGCGTATGCCCGGCAGGCACTCGCCCGGCTCGGTTTCACCAAGGGTCTCGTTATCCTGACCCAGGGTCCTTCAGCAGGGCGCCGGGGCGGCACCAACCGGATGGAGATCATCGACCTGGGAAGCCAGGGGACGTGAGGCGTAAGGAAACAAGCTGAAAGGTCAGAGCTGAAAGCAACCAGCAAGCAATAGGCAGTAGACAGGAGACGCAAGGTTTGATCCACGATCCCGTATCCAGTGGCTAAGCAACCAGGACCAGCCTCACATCCATGACATTGGTGCCCGTAGGACCGGTGATGAGGAGATCTCCCGTCTTTTCAAAGAAATGATACGCATCATTGTCAGCCAGGAAATCAGATGCCGCCATTCCCGCTTCCTCTCCGCGTCTCACGGTGAGCGGATCCACAATCGCCCCTGCTGCCCGGGTAGGCCCGTCATCCCCGTCCGTGCCCCCGCTCAGGACCGCGACCCTCGACGGCAGTCCTTTCAGCTCAAGTGCCGCGGCCAGGCAGAACTCCTGGTTCCTGCCGCCAAGGCCCTTTCCGCGGACCGTCACGGTTGTTTCGCCGCCTGAGATCACACACCCGGGACAGGGGATCGGCCGGCCCGTTTTCATCATCTCCCTGGCAATGCCGGTGTGGACCCGGGCCACCTCCCGGGTCTCGCCCTCGATCATGGATGAAAGGATCAGCGTGTTGTACCCCAGCGTGCCGGCCTTCTCTTCCGCGGCCTGAAGGGCCAGGATGTTGCTCCCGATGATCAGATTGTGGACCCTTTCAAAAGCAGGGTCTCCCTCCTTGGGCGTTTCGGGAACCCGGCCCTCCACCCCCTCTTCCAGGTAAGCCCGGATGGCCGGTGAAACTTCCTTCAATCCGTACTTCTCAAGGATCTTCCAGGCATCTTCAAATGTCGATGAATCCGGCACAAAGGGGCCTGAGGCAATGACATCCATGCTGTCTCCCACCACGTCCGACAGCATGAGGTTAATGGTGGTCGCCGGCATGGCCGCCCGGGCCATCTGCCCCCCTTTTGAGAGAGATATATGCTTTCTCACGGTATTGATTTCATCAATGCTGGCCCCGCACTCGAGAAGACTGCGGGTCATATCCTGCATTTCTTCAAGGGCGATCCCCCCGGCAGGCTGGACCAGCAGGGCGGATCCGCCCCCGGATATGAGGGAAAACACGAGGTCCTTCTCGCCGGCGTCCTGAAGCAGAGCAAGTATCCTGGACGTGCCTTCCACGCCCGCCCGGTCGGGCAACGGATGGTTTGCCTCGATGATCTCCGTCATCGCGAGATCCTCACCAAACCCAACCTTAACAGTGATGATCCCCCGGCTGAGCCGCGGTCCGAGCAGTTCTTCAACGGCCTTTGCCATGGGAGCCGTAGCCTTTCCGCCGCCGACAAGCAGAATACGCTCGTATTGGCCCAAATCAAGCTCAACCACTGGCTGTTCCACAAGCCCTGCAGACACCCTGTCCCCTTCCACCCGGACATATCGCCTGACCGCCTGGTAGGGATTCACGGCCGAGACAGCGCTATTGAAGATCTCTTCGGCCTCTGCACGCATCTTCTTAAGGGTTCTATTTTCCAAGGCATCATCCTTATTTTGGTGTTAAACGATTGTTTTCCATCTTGCTGACGGGCCAATCCTGCAACAAAGATTCACCTACCGGCCGTTCGACCCTGATCGTATTTTTGATTCTGGTTCGGGAATTGTCATCTTTTCAATTCGTTTATCATCACACGTAACTTCTCAATTTCGACTTGCTGTTTGGCCAAGCTGTCTCTTTGTTTTTGATTCTCAGTTTTCAGTTCTTTAACGGCCTCCACGAGAACTGCCGTCAGCTTTGTGTAAGATACGGCTTTGTATCCATCCTTACTTTCGGATACCAGCTCAGGCAAAACCCTTTCCACATCCTGGGCCACAAGGCCTATCTGTTTTTTGTCGTCAAATCCCATGGCAGGGAATTCATCCAAACGCCAGTGATAAGTTACACTGTTGAGTTGCGATATGCCCTCAAGAGCTGCTGTAAGGGGGCGGACATCTTTCTTGAACCGGGAATCGCTGGTCTGCGTCAAGGAAACGCAACGAATATTCCCGTTGACATCGAGCTTTTCGGCCGGTGTCGTTGTGCCGATGCCGACTCTGCCGCCGGCGGTAATATTAAGCCGGGGTTGGTTTGCCGTATCGTCATAAATCTGGAACAGTCCTGCGCCGCCGATATTGCCGGCCAACGTGCTTCCGATATAATACTGCCTGCCATCGATGCCGCCTGTGCTGTCCAAAAGTACTGCAGCCCCATAGGTCACTGATCGTTCCCGGATATGTAGCTTTTCCAAGGGGTCGGTGGTGCCGATGCCAACCCTTCCAGGACTTCCCGCAGGAAAAATGAGAAAGGCATCGGGCGTATTTATGGTTTGGGCCTGTCCAGGGGAAAATCCCCAGACAAAGGTATGTAACGCAGCGTCAGTCAGCTGCATATACAGCCCTCCTGCCCAGGAGTAGTCTGCCCCTGCTGTATTCCGGGCTCCCCCGCAGACCGTTGAGTTTTCTCCGCTGGCCACATTGAAACGACCTCCGCCAACAGTGGCGCCATTTGCGCTTGCCGTATTGTAATCACCCCCTCCGACCGTGCAATAATGGAGGTTGGCCCCTTCCCTGCCTGTTTCGGAATTGTTGCCGAGATTGATGTGGGTATGTGAAAACTCACCGTAGCACAGGGCGTTATCAACCTGGAACAGTGCCGCCTCGACCCTGTCCGGTGTAATTACCACCTGGCCCGCGTCTGTATCCAGGCAAAACCAGAAATGAGAAAAGCACAAGCACACAAGAAGAACCTGCCAGAACCCGGTTACAAAAGACTTTCTCGTATTCATCAGCGACCTTTCTTTTTTATGATTCGTTGGGTTTTTAGAGTAGTAAATGCCTGCGTAGATCACCAAGGCGGTATAGCAGCAACCAAATGGGTGGTCCCGCTTAGCGGGAAAACGCCTATCTCTAACGGATCAAATGGGTTAACTTCAACAAAACATCAAAAGCCATGGCATCGGTATATTTCTTCACTCTGGCCATGTCTTTGGAAAGTTCTTTCTCTGAAGGGATGGTCGAAGTCGCAATTCTCATCACGGTTGCCGGGCGAACCGCAAATCGTCGTGCAACTGCTGTCTGAGACGGTCCTTTTTCTCAAACTTGCCTCAAAATGCTCCGAAATTCCCCTTTGTTCGATTCATCGATTGAGTATCACTTCTCCCCGGAATCCCACGATAGTAAACGCTTGAGAATTAACCGCCTCGGGTTTCGAACGGCCGGGGCGTGCAGGCTTACCATGAACCCATAGAAGCGCTTTGGAACAATCCGTGTCTCTGATAAAACATACTCCAATGAACTATCATCCAGTTTCCAATTCAGCCCGGGCGGGCACAGGGGATTGCTATAGCAGTTCAGGGTAAACTTGTATTGCATGCCTGAAAATTGAATGCGACATATTGAATAGCGTAGTATAGGTGAAACGGCCTTTGGGGGTCAACCCTAATCCGCGGCTTCAGCCCTGCTTTTTTGCCTTGTTGAATTCACCATTTGAAAGCCGGTGATACCAGTGAGGTAACATTGACCCGGGACGGCCAGACGGTGATGAAAATCATTTACATGCTGGTAGATACCGACCCGGGGGTCGGTTCATCTGTAAAGGGGACTGATCTACTTGAAACGTACATTGAAATACCGATATCCATTGAGCACTACGGGCAAACGATGGCCAGAGAATCACAGTACGCCGATGCGATTAAAACGACAACTGAGAATGCACTTCGACTTTTTCTCTAAGATATCTGGGATGAGTACATCAACGGCTTGGGTGATGAGGGCGTCAACGGGGCGGCCTTCGCGTCGATGATAATGGAACGTCGCCTTAATGTGGCAACCTTCCTGGAGTTTTTCGAGAAATCGGGTTACACGATATCTGAATTCATGGATTTCCTCCAAAGCATGGAGAGGGCGTTGGGAACCGAGGGGTTGAACAAGAGGCGAATGGGTTGGAACAGTTCCTCATCTATACCGGTTACGATTTCTCCGGGTTCCTGGATGCATTGCATGGAGCAGGCATGGTCCCAAGTGACTTATGGGCATACATGTTTCAGACAAACTGGAGCTCCAGCGAACTTACCGATATATTCCCCAAAAACTCAGTCACGATCCCGCAAGGCAGGGCGATCAAATTTATCTTGACGCCCAAAGGTATTTCTCCCATACTCCTTGCTCAAAAATTAGATTCCATGCCAAACCAGTATAAGCGTTTGATATTGTTGAATTTTAGCCGATTTTAATCGATTAGAAAAAGGAGGCTATCCGTGAAACATGTTCCATTGATATTCGTATTTGCACTTTTTATTTTGTTTTCCGCAAACACGGCGCTCGCTGAAAAAAGTTTGACGGCTTCAGGACACCCCGAATACCCGCCGGTCATGTGGAAGCAGGGAGATCTGATAACCGGTGTAGGGCCCGAGCTTTTAAGATTAATATTCAAGCCCTTGGGAGTTTCTGTCAAATGCCCTTATAAAGGCGACTGGTCGACGGCTCAAAGTGAATTGAAGACGGGCGCCATTGATGCACTTGTTGGCGTCTACCTGACAGAAGAAAGAAAGGCCTTTATGGCGTTTTCCATCCCTTTCATGAAAGATCCGGTTGTCATATTCGTGGCCAAGGGAAAGGCATTTCCGTTTGAGAAGTGGGATGACCTTATCGGCAAGAAAGGAATTTCCACTACTGGTGACAGCTTCGGGCAGGCTTTTGACGCCTTCATTAGCTCCAGGCTTGATGTTAAACGCTCAGTCACCGTTAAACAAAACTTTGAAAAGCTCATATCAGGTGAAGCTGACTATTTTATATTCGCAAAGTATTCAGGGGAATTCGAAGCAAAAAAGTTGGGATTTGCTGACAAAATCGAATCACTCAAAAAGGAAGCTGCGGTTGAGAATTTTCATTTCGCGTTCTCGAAAAAGGCTAACTTCACAATCTTGATGGAGAAAGTGAACTCACAGATCGTGAAACGCGTCAATGACGGCACCGTTGAGAAGTTAATTTGGAGATACACGAAAATCTACGAGGAATCATTGATAAAAAAGTAGAGAACGGCTGTTAGTAAAAACTCACCTTTTTTCTGCATGCTGCTGAAGGTACCTCAGAGAGGCATGCTCTCAAGTCAACAACCCGGTAGATGAATGAATAATCAGTCTCATACATGATACAGGCAGGCCATCAGGCCAGTGATTCGCCTTCCACTCCGAAGATCATCGCACCACAGCGTCTTTAGGATATTTTGCTCTGTCGAACGTCCCAGCCTTTCAAGACTTCCAGGAGATAATCCGTTTGGATCGAACCTCATGGATGCGAAAAATCCCGCACGTTCGAACTATCCATTCAGATGTTCGGCCACATCATCGTTCTTTTCATATGCCGGGACGACGGGTACCCCCTATGCCGAAGAGGACAAGGCATCGGCCATTTCCAATTTCCGGAAACAGGCCGTGGTGTCGCCCTTGCTCCAGAGCCCCACGTATCCTGAAGCCGGCCGCGGAGCGGTGAACCGAAGACAGGGTCGGCCCTCCAGATCGGCCGCAATCTCCTTTCCCGCCACCCTTATTTTGATCCTGAGCCATTGATCCACTGGGATGTCGAGCTTGGTTCGCTCCAGAAAATGGCGCTTATTGTTTACGAACTCCAGCAACTGCACCTCACCGGCGCTGGCATCCAGAGACAGAACGAGGCAATTGCCCACGTTTAAGAGACCGAATGCCAGACCGGCCGCCAGATCGACGCACCCGGTACCGATCCGGACATCCAGCCCTATCCGGCCATTTTCACATCGGCTATCCCGCTTCACGGCCAGCGGGTAGTAATGGAAGGCGTGCCGGTTCTCCAGAAATTTTCGGTACCGTCCGCCCAGCATTGTCTCCATGGCCGAATGGAGCATGCACGAGACCGTGCCGGTCATGTTGGACCCGTCCTGCAAAATGACATCCTCGCCATCGAGCGGCACAAAGGACCAGTCGCCTATTGACGCGTAAAATCCAGGTAGGCGCTTTTCGGACCGACCCAGAAAATCATATTCCTCCTTGAAAAACAGTTCAGTCAGCCGATGCACATCGGCCTCGCTGGGAATGGCAAGGTCCAGAAGTCTACTGCACCCCAGTAGACGTCCGGTCTGATCCAGAACCTCCTCCATAGCTGGACAATCCAGCCCCTTGAGAGCCGCCTGGAGCAGGTCGCCAGCTGTCTCCACCTCGTATCCCAGGCGGGTCAGGACCTGAGACAGAAACGCGATACGCAGGGCCTTCCCCGCCCCGGTGCCGGCACCGCCGGAAAACTGGAGAGTGATGGCGTTGGCTGTCGCATCATCCGAGCAGAGTGCATCCAGGTTCGAGTAATGGTAACCGAATTTGATACTTAAGTTTAGGTAGTACCGGGAGATCAGGGCATAGGAATCGACTTTGGGGGGAATCCTGTTTTCCGGGCCAATGCTCCCGGCCATGAGGGCCATGAAGTTGCGTCCGCTCATGTCCACAGTCCCGGACCAGGTGACGCCCGGGTGGGCCAGACCTCGCCACAGGGCGGCCATGGGTCTGGATTGAATATGTCCGGGAAGAATCTCATCACAGGAGGTCAGGTCCGGGGAAAGACCCCCGCCTAGGTCAATGAAGCGGAGGGAAAGGGGGAGGTTGGCGCTCATCTTCTGTGAAACCACAGATGCGCCGGCCAGGTCCGAAAGACGAAACATTTCTTCCATGGCCTTTTCATGAGCAAAGCGGATCAGGTCGTGCAGGGTTCGGCATCCGATCGGCGCAAACCCCGGGGACTTGGGATCGGTCAGATTCAGCGGAGAGATGCGCTCCAGGAGGTCGCGCAGGTGGCTGCTGATGGGTCCAAATTTCTCACCCGCGTCTTCCGCCGGGAGCTTCCGCGCCAGTTCAGGAACCAGACCCAGATAGACCTCTCTCTCATCGGCCAAAAGGGTGATCTCCGCCCCGTCAGGGATCAGAGCCGTGGCCTCCCGGGTATCCATGAGGGCTGGCACATGAAACTCCCTGGCCACCGAGGCCAGGTGACTGGCGGCCCCTCCCAGGTCGGCAATCAGCCCGCGCACCCGGCCCATGAGCGGCGCCAGATTTGGGGCAGCCGTCCGGATCACCAGAATGGCGTCTTCGGCGGCTTTCGGCCTGAGGTCGGCAGCGGCGTGAACCGCTCTTCCCGATACCCGGCCGGGCGAGGCGGTCTGTCCGGCGGAAAGGAGGCGTTTCAGGCCCGAACGATCAAACGCATGGGCCTGTTCATTCCGGCTGATCAAACGGAGAGGGCGGCTTTGGAGGATGACCCGTTCACCCTCGTGGTTTTCGGCCCATTCAATATCCTGGGGCCCGCCGAAATGCTTCTCCATCTTTAAACCGAATTCCGTCAAATTGCTCAGGGCCTGCTCCGTGACTGCAGGCCGAGGCGCCATCTCATCGCCGCCATCTTCCTTAGCCTGTATGTGCTGTTCCACCACCTGGAAGGATTCCCGGTCAAGCCGAAAGACGTCCGGTGACGCAAGGCCGCTGACTACCTGGTTGCCAAAACCGAGTGCCGCGTCGATCCTGGCCTGGCCGGCGTCCGGACGGGACGGATCCAAGGTGTAGAGGACCCCGCTGGCCCTGGCCTGGATCATGCTCACGCAGGCCGCGGCCATGGGCGTGGCCACATCGGTGAGCCCGTAGCGCAAACGGTAGAGGATGGCCCGGGGGCTGTATTTGCTGGCCATGACCGTCTTGTACGCCGAAGCCATGTCATCCGGCGACACAGAAAGCACGCTGGTGTATTGACCGGCAAAGGAGGCCTCCGTATCCTCCCCCACCGCGCTGCTCCGGACAGCCAGAAGGGGCTCTCCTCCGTGACGCCGGGCAAGCTCGTTGTACTCTCGGTCGATAGCATCCATTATGGAGGTCGGCACGGGGGCCTCCTGGATCTTGTCCTGGATCCGCTGACAGGCCTCCATGCTTTCATCCCGGTCCGGATCAAACCGGGCGAGCATGGCATCAATGGATTCTATCAGGCGATTTTCCCGTAAAAAGAGATCGAAGGCTGCAGTGGTGACCGCAAATCCGTTCGCGGCAGGGATATTCAGTTCATTGGCAACCCGCGCCAGATTAACCGCCTTGGCCCCGGCCAGGGGGATGTGCTCTGTTGTGAGCTTTGAAAACGGGAGGACCAAAGGGCCTTCGATGGGAGTACGGCGACGTTCCAGCAGGGGGTTCAGGTCTTGGGCTACCCGTTCAAAGACCTGGGGTAGGGCCTCGTACCGACCGTCTGCCAGGCCGCGCAAAGACGCGAGAAGTTCGCGCACCTCTTCCAAGAGCTCGCCGGTCCTCCGCTGGATGGAGGAGAGCGTCGCCAAGCTGTCTCCACGGTCCAGAAGCTCCAGCTCCGCAAGAAGGCGCAGCGCCCGGTGGTTATGATCCAGAAAGGCATCATAGTGAGAATAGCGTCGCGCTGCAGGGCCTTGGGGATCCGCCAGCAACGTGCAGGAGTCGGTTTTGAAAAAGAGGGCCATGCGTTCCTCAATGTCAATGGTGCATTCGTTACACATCCTCGGTTGGGGTTGCCTACATACCGCCTGAAGTATACAAGGTTTTTTCATGCACGTAAAGCCGTATGAGGATTGGACAACCTTCGGGAGATCTCTGCAGATCTTCAGCAATCGGATATGAAAGAGGCGCTGTCGTGGCGATAGTGATCACTACGGCCTCATTCGATTTCGTCTGCGTGAATGACGACGGAGAAGGCTGAATTAATAGGCATCGCTGCGACTCAATCCAGGATGCTGTCAACAATGTCCCTGCCGGCAGAATAAGAATAAAGGATTAACCCGCTCGCAAGGCGGAACCGTGACCGAAAGATTTGTACGACCCCTCTAAGGGTGAGCGGCGACATGATAAGTAAGGCAAGGAGGTCCGTGTCCTCCCTGTCCTGTGCAAGCAATACCTGCAAAGACGAAAGCATTACGATGCCAGTGAGGAAGATAGCGGAGTGCGATGGGTAAGGGGCTTGGCCAGATATTCAATTCATTCATCCTTGGGAAGCTCCGATCCAATTTCAAAATTACCCCGCTTTTAAAATCCGGCAAAACAAAACTGATGGTTCCCTTGAAGTGATTTATCTATTCGATATTACCAGTTTATTTTCAATAAATAGCTCCGGGTCGGATGGCAGATGTCGAGTAGACCGAGGACTTCCGTGGCTGCAGGCTGAAGTTTGTTTTCTCCGTTTGCCGCATGGTTTCCCGGCGGTGCCGCCTTATCCCAGCCATACCTCCGGTTGTGCCTCGGCCCCTCACAGAACCGGACAAGCGGATTTCCCATACGTCCGGCCCTTCGGTTAATCTTCAGAGAGCCTCCGTCCTACCACAAGGATTCAGGTCTTTGCGGATATGCGGTTTGGGCCACCCTACCCTCTGGAGGGCTTGCAGGTACCCCTCCCATGTGTATGTGTTCTTCTGGCTTTTACGGTTAAGCCAGCAGGTGGCGCGTCACATGGCGCTCGTAGGTGTTACATGCTTTCGCATTATCCGTTATGGCGTAATAGTCGAGATGTCCGGCGACACGCATCTTCGCCCTTCTCAACATTTCCCCTTTCGAAAGTACGCTCCTGCTACGACGTGCCCAATCCTAAACTCGTTGATCCTCAGACACAACCGCTTACGGTTGGTGCGCCGCTTCACCTTGAAGTGGTCTTCCTTGGTCTTGCCGCAGTGCGACTCCCGTTTCGCCTGCGCCCCAACATAAAGGATCGGCACATTCCCAAAATTCCACTTTCTCGGGGCTATGGGTCAGATTCAGGGCACACACCCTTCACCTCGTTGTGCTCGCGGATCTCCTGATATACCAAGAGTCCCGCTACCGGGTGGCTGACTAGACCTTGTCCGGGAGGGCTATCGCTTACACGTTCCCCCTTGACCGTGGATCATTGCCAGGTTAAACATGTTTTGAGTTTTATTTATTTAATTAAAACAATATGTTATAGAGAAATGGATTTTCTTCGAGCCAATTCCGCTGCTATTTCATCCGCTTACAAATCTCGTACAACACCTTAGTTAGCCAGCAATATTAAAAAGTTAAGTCGCCTCACAACACAATGGCAGATATCCAGATGGTAGCTCCTGCAGCACCCGAGCTCTTCCGACCTTGTCACGCCTCCCCCACTGCTCATAATGATTAGAAGAAACCATCGACGCAGTTCGGATTACCGCTTTGAACTCGACAAGATAATTCCCTTGAAGATCTCCCTTCCGCGGTTATCCTTGAACTGTGCTAATTTGATTACAAAATCTGGACGTCCGGATAAAAAACCCCTAACAGACCGAATTTTCTTGACATACAGCCCTTTCTGTCATTTCATAAAAATATTGTGCTGACTAACCAATTGGCCTCTATTCGTGAGATTAGCCATGGAAAATCACTGCAAAATGTGCATGCCCGTCTCTTGACAGAATGCCGCTTTCCTGTTTTGAGTCCAACACCTCTTTTATGAAGATTCACAAACCCTATCTTGAGGTGAGGACATAACAGGGGAGTCCTGTAACCTGATTGGTAAGGTGGATCCAAAAGAGAAATCATCAAGGTTACCGTTCGTTTCGGAGAAAAGAGTTGGGGCTTTGGCCCTGAACAGCGTTGTGGGGTTACCAGGCTTGCAACGTTTTTTCTGGAGGTCATTTCCTGGAGCAGCCCGTCAAATTCGGCTGAGATTTCGTCAAGCACTGTTTTGCTTGGAAGCCTGTATGTCACAAGGCATCATCTTCTCAACAACAGCGTTGTACCTTGAATAATTGATGAAATCTGAACGATCTCTGATGCATTTAACGAGGGGGACAGAGAATGAAAAAGGTAATGCTTTTAACCACGGCATTGATATTGTCTCTAATCATTGGTGGATGCTCTGACAATAACGACGAGACCGGCCCAGACCCGCGTGTGGCTGCCTTTCGCAATGCACTGGAAAACAGCGGTTTTGCTGTCAGTGAGGGGTCGACCAAACAAATTAATCCCTTCCAATTTATTCATGATGGGGTGATCGACTCATGTGCGGGCAACAATGCGGGACAACCGTACAAATGCTTTCCGGTTCCGCTCATTCCGGGAGAAGAGGACGGGCAGGGCCGCAAGGAGCAGGGCGTTTTCAGACTTCAGCCGTATGAGGCGATCGTCTATGTCGGTCCGACGCCCCCCGAGGGAGACTACTTCAGCTATACGGCTTTTCTATGGGTCAGACATCACAACAGTCTGATCGAGAAGGGTGACTGGCTGTTCGCTGCGCTGGGCGATCCGACCAACAACTTGACGATTAGGACTGAGGGGGGCGGAAGTCCATTCGAGAAAAATACCATGATCGTGTTCACGCCCGATGAAGGGATTTACAACCGAATCCTGGCTGCGGCCGAATTGGCCGGGTATACCGATTCCATGATTAATCTTTATGTGATTCCCTCCACCAACCCCATCCCCCTCACATACCTTGGACTGGGTCGCAAAAGCGATTCGATGCTGGTTTTGGTCCGCACTGCCAACTTCAAGGACCAGCAAAAGGGAAATGACTATCTGAATAACAATGCCTACGGCACGGTCTTTCGGGTTACCCCAGAATCGCCACCCGCGCTTCAACCCTATGAGCAACCTCCTGCACGGAACCGCAACTGGCAGAAAGAGACCGACTTGATTCCGGACCTCGATAATGGGCTCGAACGGCTGAAGACGGCGATTCTCGAACAAACTGAGCACGTCCAGTTCCGCTCCTTCGAGTCGATCCGGTGGTTTTTTGACTCGCGCGAAGTATTGCCCGACGATCCCACTTCCCCGGCATATCACCAGTTTGTTGCAGGCGAAGCCTCGGACACGCCGTATTTGCGCACCGCTGAAAATGGATCGGCTGCCAATTTTACTCTTGGCATG
>Ga0209164_1000215_pt1 | contig 179617 bp, 156 predicted proteins | sample MTBNYHSulfiMetaG_FD_187458 | JGI IMG/M metagenome (GOLD analysis project Ga0209164, IMG submission 187458) | Enrichment culture microbial communities from rom New York Harbor, USA that are MTBE-degrading - MTBE-NYH (New York Harbor Sulfidogenic)... | ecosystem: Environmental > Aquatic > Marine...
TGAAGAAACTTTGCGACGGGTTCGAAACCCAAGGCGCAATCCTTCTCTTCCGTCATTTTGATGGTTTTACCGATAAAAGAAAGCTTTAATTTTCAAAGAACAATCAGACATACTTTCACCATACAAGGCACAAAGGGCGCAAAGTTTTGCCCGAATCGGGCGCCGGCCGAAAGGGCATGTCCGGCATCGATTCGCACCATGTCCGGCATCGATTCGCACAAAGATGCCCAATTCATTTGAGTACAACCTCCGGGTAGTCAGTCTTGGGATCTTATTCCTCCTGTCGATCCTGCAAGGTGCGTCGAAGCCTTTGGCGAAGATGGATCGATCCTGTCAGAATTTGATTTTTGTTTTTTGACAGGATTTACAGGATTTTACAGGATTAATTTGCTTTTTTTGTTCACGGTTCCCGGAAGAAACCCCGAACGGATAAATCCGCTGCGCAGAAACGGATTCTTCGGCTGGCAGACGGGAAAGATATTTTCTTTACGACGATCCTGCCTGGTTTTTCCAGCTAAAGTTATTGCCTTTCAGTAATATTTAAAGATCCCCGTTCCAAAGCTATTTGTCTTGCCAAATATATTTTTGCAAGGCTCTGGTAGGGAACATCTTTCTTGTTTGCCAGGATTTTAAGCTCCTCCAGCATGGATTCAGGCAGACGAATCGAGATGGATTTGAGAGATGGTTTCAGATTCGGAAACTTCGCTTTTTTAAAACGACCCGGCTCAAAATAATCAAGCGGAGAATGGGCAGCCCAAAATTTACGCTCTTCATCTTCATTGCTAAACTTCGGAATTTGTTTGTCCGTTTTCTTCATAATATTTCTTTTCCTTTTTATTCATATCTCTCGCAGATATAACTCTAATCAGTCTGCTTCTTTTTGTAAATATGACCATAAGCAGACGATCAAAATCGGTTTTCCCCAATGCCGCCCATCGTTTTTCCTCAAGTGCATGTTTCTGATCCTCTAAAATTATGAGCGGTTCATTAAAGAAGATCTGTTCGCATTCCCAGTTTTCGACGTCGTGCTTATGCAGGTTTTTGTCGATATTGCCTTTGTCCCATTGAAATCCGGCAAACTGTTCGAATTCATTTTCCATGGATCAATATGGTATATGATGTCAATATACAAATCAAGATCTTTTCTTTATCCGCTGCGCGGAAAAAGGGTCTTCGATTGGCCGTCAGGCAAGATAGTTTCATCCTGTTGATCCTGTCAATCCTGTCAGAAAAAATTGCGTGATCGAACTTACGAATTTGATAAATCAGCCGCTGAACTTGCAGCCATGGTCTTAATCTTGGACAACTCGCCTTTCATCCGGCGCTCGGCATAATACAAATCATAACTTTGCTGCATGCGCAGCCAAAGCGCCGGCCCATTGCCGGCAAACTTGCCTATCCTGAGTGCCATTTCTGTTGTAACCGGATGCGTGCAGGCTAAAACCCGGTGCAGTTGTTGTCGTGATATGCCGAGCCGTTTGGCGGCTTCGCTGACCGATAGGCCAAGGGCCGGAAGCACATCCCCGCGTAAAATCTCCCCGGGATGAACCGGTGGACGGCTTACAGGCCGCTTAATATTCTCCCATGATTTCACCTCAATGGTATTGTTCAAGATCGACCTTCAGCGCCTCGTCTTCTTCCCACTCAAAGGAAAAGAGCCCTAAGGATCTAAAACACCTTTACACAGTCCATTTGAAATTATAAAATCGGGTTCATGCCATTAAAAAGGAGGGAGCCGTGAACCCCAAAATAAAACAGGCGCTGCCCGCAATCGCCGCGGTCCTGCTGGCAGCCGCTTTGATCCTTGGCGCCCGCAGCCAGACCGCCGCAGCGGACGGCCGCGAACCCCGCATAAACCGCACGCTGCTGATGTCGGGGCTCAGTGAACCCTGGGATCTCGCTTTTGCCCCTGACGGCGCCATGCTGTTTACGGAAAAATGCCGCGGCCTCTCCGTGCGGACCCCCGCCGGATCGGTCCGGCGATTGTTCGGCACGGCCGGCTCCGCCTTGGAGGCGGCCGACTTTTTCTGCCAGGGGCAAAGCGGCATGCTGGGCCTTGCCCTTGACCCTGCCTTTGCCGAAAACCGCTACGTTTACGTCTATATGGCCGCAACCATCGGCCGCTCCAAAACCAATTGCATCGTACGCCTTGCCGTCGACAAGGCTTACACCACCGCCTCCGACCGTAAAAACATTGTCACCGACATTCCCTTCAAGGAGTCCCTGAACTGGTGGGGCCGTGCGGGGGCGCACAGCGGCGGCCGCATCCGGTTCAGCCCGGTGGACGGCTACCTGTATGTCACCACCGGCGACAATCACAACGGGCCCCTGCCCCAGGATCTTTCCCGTTTGGGGGGCAAGGTATTGCGGATCGATCGCGACGGCAAGGCCGCGGCCGGCAACAACACGCCGCCCGGGGGTGATCCGCGCATCTTCACCTACGGCCATCGCAATGTTCAGGGAATCGCGTTTCACCCCGGCACGGGGCGGCCCTTTGCCTGCGAACACGGTCCCGGCCATAGCGATGAAGTAACCCCGCTTGCAGCCGGCGGCAACGGCGGCTGGGACCCCGCGCCTATGAAAGGAGTTTCGTGTGCAAGCGATTATTGCGGCTACACGTCCAACAACCCCGAGGGCGTCGCCACGTCCATGACGGATCTGGCCCGGTTTCCCGACGCCCTCAAACCATCGTGGAACAACGGCGGCGTTTCCGAAGGAATGGGGCCGTGCGTCTTTCTGGAGGGTCCGCAGTGGCAAGCCTGGGAGGGCCGCCTGGCGGTGGGATTCCTGCGCGGCGCCCGCATCGAACTGTTGCAGTTGGATGCGGCCGGCATGACGATCCGGACAACCGCCGTCCCCGGTCTGCCGTCGCAGCGGCTGCGTTCACTCGTTCCGGGGCCGGACGGCACCCTTTACGTCGCCACCGATGGGGGCGAAATCTGGCGGCTGGCAAGCGCCGGCAGGTAGCGCCACCCGGGCAAAGTCATACACCTAAGGATTAATTTCCGTTTTGGATACGGTGGTCCGTTTTTATTACGCTCCCTCCGCCGGTCCTCCGGTCTCTTTCTGGAAAGAGACCGGAGGAAGGCCGGAACGGATATGCAGATCGCGCTGCGGAAAGGGAATTTCGATGCCGGCTTTTTTTAGTGCTTTGAATATGCTGTAATAAAGCTCGCTGCGCAGCCGTTTTTCGCCGATCTGGCGCAGGTCCATCCACACCAGCAGGTCGAAGTTGATGGAACTGTCGCCGTAAGAGTCAAAAAAGGCTTCGGGTTTGCGTTTGGAGCTGATGTTGGGATTGGCCTCGGCTACCTCCAGCAGGATCCGGCGGACCATTTCGGGATCGGCATCGTAGGAAACCCCCACCGGAACATGGGCCCGGATCAGAGGCGAGGAGAGGGTGTAGTTGATGATGGTCTGGTTCATGAAGTCGGAATTGGGGATCAGGTATTCGATGTTGTCCCGGGTGCGCACCTTGGTGGCCCGCAGGAAGATGTCCGTCACCACCCCGCGGGTGTCTCCCACCTGAATCCAGTCTTCTTTTCTGAGCTTGCGGCCGAACACGATGGAAAAACCGCTGATGATGTTGGCGGCCATGCTCTGCAACCCGAGACCGATGCCGATACCGGCGGCGCCGGCAAAGACCAGGAACATGCGCAGGTCGATCCCGACGAAATTGAGCGAAAAAACGATGCCCACCGCAAAGCCGAAATATTTGAGAAAGGTGTTCAGGGCGTAAGCCAGTCCGGGATCCACCCCGATGGTGGGGTAAACCCTGTAATTGAGGTAGGCCTGCAGCAGGCGGGTCAGGTAAATGAAGGCCACCAGAATAACGGCGGCCTCGACCAGCAGCCAGATCGAAATCGGGGTTTTCCCCAGGTGTATCAATGGAAAAGAGAGAAGGCGCTGGAGATAAACATAAAAATCCAGCAGCAGCGACGTTACCAGGGCGGCTCCGATCAGGGCGGCGTAAACCAGGATCATCTTGAAAGATCGGTAAAGGAATTGGACCTGCTCGTTGGCAGGGTCTTTTCGGGCGGCCCAGCTTTGCAGGATTTTGTGGCATAAATGATAGAGTGACAGGATCAGGATCAGCGCGCCTGCCAGCAGCCAGGTTTTAGTCCAGAACGTTTCTGCAAAGCGGCGGAACCCGAAACTCCACAGCAGGCCTGTGGCAAAGGTCAGGAGCATGATGGGCAGGTAAAACCGATCCAGCAGGCTGATAAAGGCCTGATACCACTTGTAGGGGAGTCGGGGGAGCAGCGACAACAGGGCCTTTTTTTGAAATGCCGGCAGGAGCAACGCGCAGACAAGCGACAATGATATGACGAAATAAATGAGGGCCTGCATGTCCTCCCGGAACTCGAAGGCTTCGGCGCCCCACAGAAAGGCGCTGCAGACCAGGGCGTAAATCAGGACGATCCGTGAAACCAGAAAAATGGTTTTACCGTAACGCAGCTCGACTTTCAGAAGATCCCGCAGCAGCAGTTCCCCCAGCAGCCGCAGCACCAGGACTCCCATCAGCCACAGCAGCAGAATCCGGCGGGTAAAGATGAGCCAGACGGAACGCTCGGGGATGAAGGCGATGACCAAAGAAAACAGGCCCCATAGAATCAGGGGGAGCAGTGCGGCCACCAGAACCCTGAAAGTCGCCCGGAAATAAGGTCTGACGGCGTCCGGCAGGCGAACGGTCAGGGGTTGCAGCCGGGATTCCACTCCCGTCATGACCCGGGCCTGCCATAAAAAGCTGTAGATTACGGCAAGAAGGAACACCAGCAGCAGCACCGCACCTGCAAAACCGAGCAGCCCGCCCTGCTCCCTGGCATATTCCCGGAACAGGGGAGCCTTTTTCGGCAGACCGACAAACCAGCCGGCCAGATCATCGATGGTCCTGCGGTCCCAGCCCAGGGGCGTCTTTTCAAACAGGGAACGGGCCTGGCTGCGCAATTCATTACCGACCCGGCCGGCTTCGCGCGCGGCGGCGCCCCTAACGTCTTCGGGCAGGGAAATGACGGGGCTTGCCTGGGCGGGCGCACCGTTTTCCCGGGCGTATGTTGCCGCAACACTTAACATCAGAAAAGCGGCAACGCATAAAAAAACAGGGCATGCCAGCTTGCGGAAAATGATGAGTGTCATATGAAGCTCCCCGATTTTTTTACAAAGTGATGTTTCATTATAGGGCCGGGCGGGACGTTTGTCAAAACGGCTGATGCAACCCGTCAGCAGGTTCGACCCGGCCGGTTTTAATCAAAAACTTTTTCCCGCGGTTGCTTGTCATGAATCATAAAATGATTATTCTTGGCATGAAAACAGATAGCAAGGAGGCTTATCATGGAAAAAGAACACAAGAAAGAAACTGAAAAAAGTTGCGGCTCCCGGTGCAACGAGGACTTCAACGACTGTGTTGAACACTCGCGCCTGACCTGCATGAACGAGTTTGACCGGTGTGTGTCCACCTGTCAGGAAGACTAACGATCCGTTGATGGACACGTTTTCTTATGACTTGACGCGGACGGTTGTGTTCACCGCGCTTTATCGGCGCCGGGAGCACAGCCCCTGCGTTCCGGATAAAGGTTTTTCATACATAAAAGACAAATACGTACGGACGCAACCCCTCAAGCGAGAGAACCACCGCAGGATGATCCGATGCCTGCGGTGCACCCGAAACAGTGTTCCCCGGTCATGATCCGCCTGTTTTGCAATTCGGCCGGCAAGAAGGCGCGGACATGATCGGGAGCTCCGTGATCCACGGGAAGGGCCATGGCCAGATTGAAATCACAGTCATACAGAGTTCCATCCCAGCCGATGCTGATCTGACGCCTGCACATCAACCCCGTGATTGTTGCCGGATTGAACGATTTGCGCAGCAATTGCACATAAGATCCCAGGCTGCCGTTGCGGGCGAGCGCCTTCTGAAAACGCCCCAGGGGCATGTTGGCGATGGTCAGGAGGTGAGTGAAGGCAACTCCGAAGTGCCCGCCCAGTTCCCGCCGGTAATCTTCCTCGAGCGAAAGCTGGGAAGACGGCAAAAAAGGTCCGCCCGGGTTGTATACCAGATTCAGCGGCAGCGACGGTTCGCAGCCATAACCAAGGGAGTTCAGGCGCCGGATCGCTTCGATGCTGGACTCGAAGACGCCCCGACCCCGCTGCGAACACACATTTTCCTTTGTGTAGCAGGGAAGCGAGGCTACGAGTTGAACCCCCCGGCCTTTAAAGAATTCAGGAAGATCCTCCATGCCGGGTTCCAGCAGGATCGTCAGATTGGTGCGAACCTGAACAGGGAAGCCTTTCTCACGAAGGGCGCTGACGAATGGGCGGAAATACGGATTGAACTCCGGTGCTCCCCCGGTGAGGTCCACCAGCCGGCAGCACGACCTTTCGGCGGCCTTGAGAATCAGTTCCATGACCGGCCATTTCATCGTCTCTTTCCGATCCGGGGACGCATCCAGGTGGCAGTGGAGGCAGCGCTGATTGCAGCGGAGGCCAAGGTTGATCTGCAGGGTTTGGATGGCGTCGCTGAATAAACCTTGAGTCCCCTGTTCGGCGGCGATCCGTTTTTCAAAAGCATTCATCATATTTTTTCCCTTAAAAAAGCCTTGAGATCACTATTTCATACACGCATGGCAGTTCCGGCCGGCATGCGTATATTCATGGACGTCGACTCTGTGAAAAGAGCCGGCCTGGTCAGGCGGACAAACGTCCTAGAATATCCCGATAGCATGACCTTTCCGGAAAAGTCAAATTTCATCTGTGGAAAGGCGCCGCAGCCCCGGTCCACCCCTTGAGCAGGCGCCTTGTCGCCTGAAGGCTGAAGGTTGAAGGCCTGCGGCGCATGTCAAATTCAGGTGATATCTAACCTAAAATACAGGATTGACCTGATTCCAATTTTGCGCCCGCCTGATAAAGGCAGTCAAGGGGAAACGTTTCCATAGCTGTTTCCTGAATCGTTTTAACGCTGAAGTGAGGGGAACCTGAAATGCTCCAGAAGGAAAAACTTCGCCGGCTGCTGGCGGGGGGATTGTTTTTCATATCCCTCGGCGGCTGGATCCTGCATGTACGCATTCATCCGCCGTCGGAAAACGCTTCCTATTATGTGCCGTTTATCGCCGGGCTGATCGGCTTCACTGCCGTTCCGGCCATGTTCCTGTTTCGCAAAACCCTCGCCTACGCCTATGTCGTCAACGGCATGCTCGTGATCATCGGTACGATCACCATGACGCACTTCTCTCTGGCGCATCCCCCGGAAACGATCACTTTCTATACGCTTATCTTTCATACGTTGTTTCCGGATGTCGTCATATTGTTTACCAACTTCATGCTGGGGAAAGCCCTTTTCGAACTGGAGATGCTGAAGACCGAAGAGACGCGCTCCCGGCAGGGAAGGTTCTTTCGATACCCGAACATGGGCTGGTGGCTGGTTCACCTGGTCGCGCTATCGGCCGTATATCTGCTGGGACATCTTTTCTGGCAATAGGAGGATGGCATGAACCGTTTTTTCTTGTGGAAACCCGGCTGGTGGATTCTGCACGCACTGGCAGCGGCCTTCATGTTGTGGCTCGGCCATATCGTCCGCTTTGACTAAGGCGTACCTGACCGGGTACCTGACCACACGTCGCCTGAAATTTTCCTAAACCGCCGAATACTTCTCCATGAAAACCTTTTCGGACTCCACCGAGCCGATCAGGATCAGTTCGTCGGCGCTTTTCAGAATAATAGCCGGATCCGGGTTGATGAGGGTCTGCTCCCCCCTTTGAACGGCGACCACGCTGCAGCCGGCCTGCTCCCGGATGCGGAGGTCCCGCAGGGGCCGGCTTTCCAGATGGGGGGGCACGTTCATTCGAAACACGTTGAGGCCCTCGGAAAGCATCAGCAGCTTGCCGGGTTGAAGCAGGTTAATGATCGTGCTGGCACTCAAAGACGTGTAGGACATGACCAGGTTGGCCCCGGCACGGTGGAGCGTGTTGATATTGCGATCCAGGCTGGCGCGGCTGATAATCTGGACGTCGGGGCGCAGGCGGCGGCAGTAGATGGTCAGGTAGATGTTCAGGTTGTCGTCGTGGGTAGTGATCAGAATCGACGGCGTTTCGTCGATCCCCGCTTTTTGCAGCACATCCCGGTCGGCGGCGCTCCCCTGGATAAAGCGTTCATCCCGGGAAGCGATGCGTTCCCTTTTTTCCACCACCCTGAAATCAACTCCCCGGGCATCAAGAGTGTCGGCCACCGAGCGGCCCACGCGCCCGCCCCCCAGCACCAGCACCGGGCTTTTCTGCCGACCCTTATGGCCCGCAAATCCCACGCGCCGGTCGTATTGATCGAGCTGTTCCTCCGTTCCGGCCAGCACCAGAACGGTGGACTCGCTGATGCGCATACCGGCCTGGGGGATTATAAAGCGGCCCTGCTCCCAGATTCCCACCACGGTGACCCCGGTAAGTTCGCGCAGGCGGCTCTCGGCCAGGGTGATTCCCTGCAACTGCGTCCGCATGGCCGGCGCTTCCGCGATCAGGAGCTGATCGAAACGTCCGATCACATTGGCATTCATGCTGATCCCCAGCACCCGGCGCGCAAGGGCCTCACCCAGCATCCGGGTAAACTGGAAGACGTGGGTGCTCCCCGCCAGTTGGAGAATGTCGAGGGAATCATCCTCGTCGGCATTGGTAATAATAGCGACGCTGTCGGAAATTTCCCGGATCGTATAAATAATGTTGGTGCTGGCCATGTCGTCGTTCAGAACCACCACGAGCGCAGCATGCTGAACCCTGAGCCGGACGTAAGTGTCCGGATCGTCGAATTCACCGAACACCACCTGGTAGCCGCGATCATGAAGGTCAAGGGCATGGTGGAGGTCCGGCGCCAGAATGACATAATGGATGCCGTACTGGGCGCATTTGGCCGCCAGATTATCGGCAACGGCATCGAATTGGGTAAAGATGACGTGGCCGGAAACGGTGTCGGGCACCGATCGCGGCGCGCGCGCCTTGTTCTGCGCTTCCAGCCAGGGAGCATAGAAAAACTGAATAAAGGTAAACGGCAGCAGGACCAGCAGGAAAACAATGCCGGTAAGCAGAACGAAAACGGAAAACAGCCGCCCGATGTCGCTGACAAAGGTGATGTCGCCGAACCCCAGGGTCGACATGACCGTCAAGGTCCAGTAAAAGCCCGTGAGCCAGGAATATTCACGCCCTTCATGGAGCATCAGGACATGGAACACTATGCTGAACAAAACAAAAAGGGAAATCAACACCAGCAGGAAATTGAAGAGCATCCGGGTGTTGCCCCTGCTGCTGGGCCGGTTCAGCAGGGCGGCCAAATGGGAGGGCAAGGTTTTCATCCGGGAAAGCTACAACCCCTTCTTTTCCAGCCAACGGAACAGCAGCACCGCACCGGCAATGAACACGGGGATGATGATCCAGTGGTTCACCCCCAGGACCTGGGGGATGGTGATGCGGCCCAGATCGCCCCATTTGTAAACCGAATTTTTGAGCATGGGATAGGCTTCCGCGAACAAAGCAGCCCCCACGATCATGCCTAGGATGCCCCACAGGGCGTCCCATCTTCCTTCGCCGAGCGCCCCCATGGAAGTCCCCGGGCAATATCCCAAAAGCCCCCATCCCATGCCGAAAACAAGTGCGCCGATGATGACCGGGCCTAAAATAGCAGCTTTGATCGAAAGCTTGACCAGCCCCAGGTCGTGCAGCAGATAGATCCCGACCATTCCGACGATAACACTGGAGAGCATGAACTTGACGATGGTCATATCCAGCAGGCGCAGGGCGCCGAGCTGTTTATCATAACGCAGCACGCGTCCCTTCTGTAAAAAAAATCCGAACAACAGTCCGGTTACCAGTCCATATGCAAGCATTTTCATCGTTCACCTCCCCCGTAAACAAGGCGGGCCACGATCATTCCGCCGATAAAGAAACAAATCAAAGCGATGAAACCGCTGACAGCCAGTTGGAGCGAACCGCTCAACCCGTGCCCGCTGGGTCAGCCATCGGCCAAACGGGCGCCGAACATGGCCACGACCCCGCCTGCAAAGGCGACCATGGCGCGCTTGGCAGTGCTGTCCGCACCGAAACGCCCGGCCCACATATCGGGAACGGCCTGAAGTTTGAACGAACCGGATGTGAGCGCGGAAATCAGGGCGCCCAGGAAAATACCCACAACGAACATCCATTGCCAGTCAATCCGGGGCACGGTTTTGATAAAATAATCCATCTGTGTCACGCGTTCCGGGCCGAAGAGTTTTTCGATCATGCCGGCGGTGCGAACGAAAGAGGTGGAAGCACCGAAGTATTGCCCGGCAAACCAGACCGAAAAAACCCCCACCAGGCCGCTCAGACCCCCCGCCACATAAGGGCTCCAGCCCCCGTCCTGTTGCTTCATGGCATCCTCCTTTGCAAAAATTATTGGAAACTATGTGGATCCTTCCCGCAAGCGAGCAACCTTCCTTCCCCTTGAAAGATTATAAAACTCGCTTAAAGTCCTGAAACGGGGATTATGATTCTGTTCACGACGGCCACATTTGAGAGGCATTGCCGCTTATGGTTACGGCAACGCCTTCCGAGTTTTTAAAGCCGAAGTTATAGAGCTCGGCGACGCTTGAAAATGTTTTGTCCGGAAAATCAACGAAATACGCCCGGGCCAGGTCATAGGTGTTTTTAGCATCGGATTGAGCGAGGGCATCATATCCTCAAGTTGTTTTATTCGCGCTGCAAGCGCAAGCGAGCAAGGCCGGACAGGTACGATTTCCCCAATCCGATTTCCCCGGTCCGTCAGCAAGGCTTCATTTCCATCCTGGACCCGTTTAAGCAGTTTGCTCAAGTTCATTTTTGCTTCCCGGATGCCGACAACCGTCATTTCCATATCACCCCACATGTGGCCAGACAGGTTGCTTATGAATGTGACTATTGTAACCACAATTAATTCTTCTGTTAACGGAAATTAACCGGTTATGCCCGTTCAAACCCGCCGGATAAATGAGCTCCGGGTCATGCCGGCGCCGACGGAATCGTTTACGATCAGGTTGGCCTGTTTTAATCCTGCGAGATTCCGGTTGACCGCATACCCCTGGATCGTGTCTTCTTTTAAGGCGCCGCGCCCGAGGTCATAGGGCAGCCGCTGCATGCAGACCACCGAGCAGTTGCCCCGGGAGTGGATGTTCGTTACCATGTTAGCGGCAACGAAGTCCCTCACCGATTGGTTCGCAGCGGGCTTGGCCCCGTCGAATAAATTCTGGATCGTCATGGGAATCATTGCAAAATTGGCTTGATGCTCGATTAAAAGCTCGATATCGTTTACGGTCAGCCCGTTCCGGTTCAGCAGTTCGGTCAAATGCCTGCCGGCGCCGCGGGTGGCATACAGAAAAACACCCTTCCCATCCATTTCGCCGAAAATATCCCCATCGTCCGGGACCGCCCGGATATAGTCGGCAAAGCAGCCATGGGTGCGGGTCAGGGTGTCGATAATGCCGGATTCGGGCCGAAAAACGTTATAGCCGTCGCCCCGATGGATTTTAACCCGGATTCCCCGGCGCTGGTCCAGGTATACGGACGCAACGGTTCGATAGCGGCCGGATTGAACATAGGCCCCGGCAATTGTTTCAACGAAAGCCGGGTCGTGATCCAGCCTCATCAGGTCAAAGGCGAAGGCCTTGATTTCCCGGTCATAAAAACTCATGGCCTCTTTAAATTGCCGGAAATGTCCGGCGCCGGCCTTTTCGGGGTACATTTTTTCAACCCAGGCGTTTTGGATTCTCGCAGCGATTGCCGGCACGCGGAAAAGGAGATTCCCCAGCTGATTATCCACCAGGATGCCGTCCAGCCGGCTCCGTCCGTTCAGACTTAGCAGGGTATCGGCAATACGTTCCACAAAATCATCGCCACAGGAAAGTGTGGCCGCTTCGCTGCAGCTGTAACTTCCGGCAGGAATCAAAGCGGCCTGCGTCTGAAGCGCGGTTGCCAGGGCATCATCGCCGAAGATGATATTGGCGGTGTCATCGGGCTTGAATGCATTCGCCCGATGAATGTTCTCGGCGCCGATGATGACCGAGATATCGCCCGTCTTGAGGAACCCATTGAGGGAAAGCATGAAAACGAGTTCGACCGCCACATTAAAGCCGGGACAGCCCGCATATAAATCAAAAACAAGAGCATGGGGACACGCCTGTTTAACCAGCTCGAACGGGTGCTGAACCAGGGGCCCCGGCTCTTTTTTATCGTCTCCGACATTGGTTGCGCCGATGACCAGCTTGATCCGGGACAAGTCCATCTCGCAATTTTCCAGGAGATTCTGCAAGGCGACCCTGCCGATCCGCAAATGGGGGGGGGCCGCCATGCGCGTTCGAACGCCGATTCTGTCCCTGATGGATTGATCGGTTACCGGTATTCCGCCTTTGAAAAAGAGTCCTTTCTTTTCAAAAATGGCGTTGTCCACCAGAGCTCCGTCATTCCAGGCGCCATAACCGATAATATCCAACACCGATTTCAGTTCCAATGCACCATCCTGCATACCTGATCAAATTCTGCTCGATCCTGATTTGATCTTTAAAATATCCGGATTGAGTTTGTCACCATAAAACACAATGCCGTCCCATATCAAGGGCTAACTGGAGGCCTGACCGCAAAAAAGGGGCCGGCAGCTCTGGACAATTTTCCGGAAAAATGATTTAATAATCGGAAAAATGTCTGCACCCGGATGGAATCCATAACCTACAGCTATTAAATCCGTTTTAAGGAGACTGCGATGGCTATCAAAACAAAAAAAATGATCGTCACACCGATTGACGGCTCCAAGGAATCCCTGCGCGCCCTGAGCTATCTGAACCTGTATTTCGGCGCAGACTTGAATTTAAAAGTGGTATTACTTTACATTTTGCCGGCGCTGCCGCCCCTGCTGGTGGACGAATGTAAAAAAGATCCGGCCGCCGCCCGGAAGCTGAAAGAGCTTGAAAAAAAGAACGCCCTGTTGGCTGAACAGATCCTGGAGGAAGCAAAAACCAAACTGGCCGGCAAGGGGTTCGATGCCGGACGGATTGAAACCGTTTACCGCATAAAAGAAAAGGAAACGGCCCATGACATCTGCTGGTGGGCCGCATCCAGGCATTCGGACGCCATCGTGCTCAATACCCGCGGACGCAGCCGGCTGGAGGCTTTTTTTATGGGCGAAACCGCTCGCAAGGTACTGGAATTCGCAAAAGTCTGCCCGGTCTGGCTCATCAAAGGTTCGGTTAAATCCAGGAAGGTCCTGATCGCCATGGACAGTTCCGATGACGCCCTGCGGGCTGTAGAACACGCCGGGTTTGTTCTGGCCGAAACCGATTGCAGCATTACCCTTTTTCACAGCAAGCGAAAACTGGAACGGTTTTTACCGAAAGAACTCCTTGAAGGCGCCGGGGAACTGGAGGAGCTGTGGAAAAGCGCGGCTGCCACGGACATCGCTCCCATTCTTGAAAAAGCGCAAAAGCTGCTTCTGGAAAGGGGCGTCGCCTCCGACCGGGTCAGCACCAAAATAATCGAAGGAAGCCGCAGCGCCGCCGCAGACATCCTCAAGACGGCCCGCAAGGGTGAATTCGGCACCATCGTCATGGGCCGCAAAGGCGTTACCGCCGATAAGGATTCCAGCCTGGGAAGCATTACCCGCAAGGTGGTGCAGGATTTTACGGATATGGCGCTGTGGGTTGTCCGGTGACCCCACCGCCTTCGGGCGGGGGCACTCCGTCCCGGGCAGCCCTTCGGCAGATATTCGGCTTTATGAAAGCGTCGCCTACTTTCCGGAATGAACTGCCGGCGATCTGATATTTGGAGGAACAGTGGAGAAACAACACAAGTTTTCAATCTGGTATGTTTTTTTGGGGATCTGGGCGGTCTTGCTGATCCAGAATTCCATCGCCTCCATGTTCGCCGTCACCACGATCCCTTACAGCCAGTTTCTAAATCTTTTAAAAGAAAACAAGGTGGCCGAAGTCGCCATTACTGCCAATAGAATCCAGGGCAAATTGCGGGAGGAAGGCGCCCTGCCGAACCGGAGTACGCGCTTTAGGACAATCCGGGTCGATGCGGAAACATCCCAGCTTCTGGAACAGTATGGGGTCATGTTCAAAGGTGAAATCGAATCCAACCTTCTGCAAAATCTCCTTTCCTGGATCGTGCCGGTGGTTATCTTCTTCGGCGTCTGGTTCTTTCTGATGAAACGCATGGCCGGCCAGCAGACCGGCTTCATGACCCTGGGGAAAAACAAGGCCAGGATTTACATGGAAGAAGACCTGAAAGTCACCTTCAACGATGTGGCCGGCGTGGATGAATCCAAGCAGGAGCTGGTGGAGGTGGTGGAGTTTCTAAAAGAACCGTCACGCTTCACGCATCTCGGCGGCAAGATGCCCAAAGGCATTCTGCTGGTGGGCCCCCCCGGAACCGGCAAAACCCTGCTTGCAAAAGCAGTGGCCGGTGAAAGCAAGGTCCCTTTCTTCAGCCTCAGCGGTTCGGAATTCGTCGAAATGTTCGTGGGGCTGGGGGCCGCCCGGGTGCGCGATCTTTTTGTCCAGGCCAAGCAGAAGGCCCCCTGCATCATCTTCATTGATGAATTGGACGCCCTGGGGAAAGCCAGGGGATTCGGCGCCGTCGGCGGACACGATGAGCGCGAACAGACCCTCAATCAGCTCCTGGTTGAAATGGACGGATTTGATCCCAACGTCGGCGTCATTTTGCTGGCAGCCACCAACCGCCCGGAAATCCTCGACCCGGCTCTGCTCCGGCCGGGACGGTTCGATCGCCAGATCCTGGTCGACCGTCCCGATAAAAAGGGGCGTGAAGAAATTTTAAATGTGCATCTTAAAAACATCCAGAGCGTCGCGGACCTGGATATTGAAAAAATTGCCGGCATGACCGCCGGCATGACCGGCGCCGATCTTGCCAACCTGGTAAATGAAGCCGCTCTGCTGGCGGTTCGACGCAAAAAAGAAATCGTCGGGATGGCCGAGTTTGAAGAGGCCGTCGAACGAGTGGTTGCCGGCCTTGAAAAAAAGAACCGCCTGATCAACCGCACCGAGCGTGAAATCGTTGCCTATCATGAACTGGGACACGCCATCGTGGCGCTGTCCCTGCCGGGGACCGACCCGGTCCAGAAAATATCGATTATCCCCCGGGGCATCGCCGCCCTGGGCTATACCATGCAGGTGCCCACTGAGGACCGTTTCCTGATGAAAAAAACGGAGCTGCTCAACCGGGTTGCGACCTTTCTAGGCGGCCGGGCGGCTGAAGAAATCATGTTTCAGGATGTTTCCACCGGGGCCCACAACGATCTGGCCCGGGCTACGGACATCGCCACCAGCATGGTCAAGCAATACGGAATGAGCCCCAAGGTCGGCCAGGTCTATATCGCCCGGGAGAAACGCGCCCAGTTTCTGGACGTCATGCCGGAAGGGTGCATAAACGTCAGCGAATCCACAGCCGAATTGATCGACAGCGAGATCAAAGCCATCATCAACGCTCAGTACCAGGTGGCCCTCCAGATTCTGAAAAGCCGCAAAAGCGTCCTCGAAAAGGGCGCCAAGATGCTGCTGGAAAAAGAAAAAATTGAGGGGAGTGAATTAAAAGCGCTTATGGAGAAAGAATGAGCAAGAATATCGGTTTTGTCTCCACCCGCTTTGCCGGGACCGACGGGGTCACGATGGAATCCAGCAAATGGGCGGCTGTTTTTCGACGAAACGGGCATCGCTGTTTCTGGTTTGCCGGTGAATTGGACCGGGTTCCGGCGAACAGTTTTCTCGTTCCGGAGGCATACTTCAAACACGAAGGCAATGAGTGGCTGAACAATCAGATCTTCGGCAAAAAGGCCCGCAGCTCGGCCGTAACCGATTCCATTCACGGACTGAAGTCGTTCCTAAAGCAGAAACTGAATGAGTTTATCGATAAGTTTAAAATCGATCTGCTGATTGCCGAAAATGTTCTGACCATCCCCATGCATGTCCCCCTGGGGATCGCCGTTACCGAACTGGTTGCGGAAACCCTTATCCCCACCATCGCCCATCACCACGATTTTTACTGGGAAAGGGTCCGGTTTTCCATCAATGCCGTGGGGGATTATCTACGCATGGCCTTTCCCCCCAGGCTATACAACATCGAACACGTCGTCATCAACTCGGCCGCCCAGGAGGAATTAGCCCTACGCTCCGGCATATCGTCCATTATCATCCCCAATGTACTTGATTTTGAAAGCCCGCCCCGGATCGACCGCGCCCGCACGCAACGTTTCCGGGACTCTCTCGGCCTGGCCCCGGACGACGTCATCATCCTGCAGCCCACCCGGATCGTGCAGCGCAAAGGGATCGAACATGCCATCGAACTGGTGCGGGAGCTGAAAAGCAGCCGCTACAAGCTGGTCATCTCCCATGAAGCCGGCGACGAGGGGTATGAGTATGCCAAATGGGTGAAATCCGAAGCCGGCAGCCACGGGGTGGATCTTCGCATCGTCAAGGCCCGGATCGCCGATCCCTTGAATGATTATGACAAGCGCCTCAAGGGACTGACGCTCTGGGACGTGTATCCCCATGCCGATTTCATCACCTATCCCAGTTTGTATGAAGGCTTCGGCAATGCCTTTCTGGAAGCGATTTACTTTAAAAAGCCGCTCCTGATCAATCGCTACGGCACCTTTGTCAGGGATATCGAACCCCAGGGGTTCGACCTGGCGGTCATGGACGGCTATCTGACGGCCAAAACCGTCAAGAAAGTGAAAGAAATCCTGAAATCTCCCCAACGCCGTCAGGAAATGGTCGACCATAATTACGAGGTCGCCCGGCGCTATTATTCCTATACCGTTCTCGAACAGCGCCTCTCGGCCATTTTAATCAATTTTTTCGGATCGGGGAGTCAATGCGGGCTGCGGGGTTAATCTTCGGCCACAATATAGTGATCAAGAAAATACGCCAATTGCGCCGACTGGCTCGCAGTCGGATCTAAAAAGACCCCGGTAATCTGTTTCTTCTGCAGGGAACTTGAAGGAATACGATCTTCAACATCCTTTTCCGAAATAATTTTAAAAGCCATCCCCCTTAAATGAAACTTATCATCCGCCGTGAAAATTTCGATCTCGCATACTTTCGAATCGGATTTCAGACCGGCAATGCAGGTAAAAGAAATTCCTACCTTGCTGATGTCTCCGATCTGGCCTATCAGGCACTGCGAAGCCAGCGCCGCAAACGCCTGGGTTTTTACTTTATAACGCCGGTGCGCCCTGCGCTCGCTCCATTTTGTACTATCCGTCATTGCCCAAACTCCTGCCCATTGACAACCGGACACCGGCAGCAGTCGCCGGCTATTTCAACTTGTGAATATGGCTGATTTCGTCCAAGCCGGTGGTGCACACATTCAGATCTTTTAAGATCCCATCCTCGATCCCGTACATCCAGCCGTGCACCGCCAGGTCCCGGCCGAGCCGCCAGGCGTTTTGAACGATGGTGGTATGGCAGACATTGGCTACCTGCTCAATGACATTAAGTTCACACAGCCTGTCGATTTTTTCCCGGGCATCGCTGATGGCGTTGAGTTTTTCTTCGTGGAAGCGGTAGACATCCTTGACATGGCGCAGCCAGTTGTCGATCAATCCATGTTGTTTATTCTCCAGAGCCGCCTTAATCCCGCCGCAGCCGTAATGGCCGCAAATAATGATATGGCTGATCTTAAGGACATCAACGGCGTACTGCAGCACCGACAGGCAGTTGAGGTCCGTGTGAATCACGACATTGGCAATATTGCGGTGGACAAAAAGAGCCCCCGGCGGTAGCCGGGTGATGATGTTGGCGGGGACGCGGCTGTCGGAACAGCCGATCCATAAATATTCCGGCGTTTGCTGCTTGGAAAGTCCCGAGAAAAAGTCGGGTTCGGATGCCTTAACACTTTCCGCCCATTTCCTGTTTTCATCAAAAATATTTTTTAAAAAGCGCATCAATCCTCCTTTTCTTCAGCAATCAAACGCAATTCCGGTTTTAAAGGTATGTTCTAAAACGGTTTGAGGACAAGCGCCGTCCGGTTCGGCAGATAGAGGCTCAGGTGCTGCCGGACCATCTCTCCCGGATCTTTTGCCAGGGTAAAATGAAACTGGTCCGCTGCGACCCGTGCGTGCCCGCCGTAGATGGCGGCATCGCTGTCCAGCACAATCCCGTATTTACCCGGCGGCGCTTCAATCGGATAATCCGTCCGGGATGCGGTGGGATGAAAGTTGAATACGAACAGGTAGCCGGCCCTGGCAAAGGCCAGGATCTTATCGTCGTTGTGCTCATGGAGCAGTTTTATCTCCGGCGCCTCCAGCAGCCCGGACTGATTTGCCAGTGCGATCATGTCGCGGTCAAAATGCATCAGGAACCGATACTTCAGGTTCGGGTCGTCCGCCAGGCGCCACTGGCGCCGGGCATAGTGATACGACCAGTTGTTTCCCCGGCGCGGGAAATCGATCCAGTCGGGGTGTCCGAATTCATTCCCCATAAAATTGAGATACCCGCAGCCTGAAAGAGCCATGGTGATCAGGCGAATGAGCTTGATCAGGGCCACGCCCCGGTCAACTCCCAGATGCCGGTCATCCGCCTGCATGTGATCGTACATGGCGGTGCCGATCAGCCTGAATATCAGCGTCTGGTCGCCCACCAGCGCCTGGTCGTGGGATTCGGCATAGCTGATGGTCGCTTCGTCCCGCCGCCGGTTGGTCAGTTCATGCCACAGACGCCCCATGTGCCAGTCCTCATCCCGGGTTTCTTTGGTCAGTTTGATCCAGTAGTCCGGGACCCCCATGGCAAACCGATAGTCAAACCCGAAACCGCCGGCCGCCGACGGCAGGGCCAGCCCCGGCAGGCCGCTGACATCTTCCGCAATGGCGACCGCGTCCGGCCGCACGGCATGAATCACCCGGTTGGCAAGCGCCAGATAGGTCAGGGCGTCTTCATCCACATCGTCGCCGAAGTAATCATCATAAGATGTAAACGCTTTCTCCAAACCGTGATGCAGGTACAGCATGCTGGTAATGCCGTCAAACCGGAAACCGTCCAGGCGGTATTCATCCAGCCAGTAGCGGCAGTTGGACAGCAGAAAATGGAGCACCTGGTATTTGCTGTAGTCAAAAAGGCGCGAATCCCAGGCGGAATGGATCCCCCGCGGCCCTTCGTGAAAAAACTGGTAGGGAGTCCCGTCAAACCGGCTGAGGCCTTCCACCTCGTTGGAGACCGCATGGGAATGGATCAGATCCATGATGACGCGTATCCCGGACAGATGGGCCGCATCGATCAGTTCTTTGAGCTCCTCCGGCGTTCCGAAGCGGGAAGATACGGCAAAAAAACTGGAAACATGATAGCCGAAGGAAGCGTAATAGGGGTGCTCGGGAATGGCCATCAGCTGGAGGGTGTTGTAGCCGGCCGCAACCATGCGGGGCAGGATCTTTTCGATAAACTCCCGAAAGGTGCCGACCCGGCCTTCCTCCTGCGCCATTCCGACATGCGCTTCATAGATGAACAGCGCGCCGCCGGGAGGCTCAAAGTTTTGACACTGCCAGGAATACGCTTCGGGCGGTTGCCATACCTGGGCATTAAAAATCAGGGTGCCGGGATCCTGGACCACCCGCCGGGCATAGGCCGGAATCCGGTCGCCGCTGCCGCCGTCCCAATGAACCCGCAGCCGGTATAAATCGCCGTGCCCCAGCCGGTCCGGCGGCAGCCGGATTTCCCAAACTCCCTCGGCGTTGATGCGCCTTAAGGACAGCTCCGGTCTTTCCTGCCAGTTGCTGAAAGCGCCCAGCAGAAAAACAGCGCCGGCATTGGGCGCCCACTCCCGCAAGATCCATTCGTGCGGATGCCGGTGCAGCCCGAAATATTCATGACCGGCGGCAAAGTCCGCCAGCGTCATTTTGCCGCCGGTCAATTTTTTTTCGACCGCGGCGATTTTTTCTAGACGGCGTTCTACAACGGCGCCATACGGCTCCAGCAGCGGATCAAGCGCCAGTATTTTGGAAGATGGGCGGTTATGCATATCGGACATCGGCGATCAGGCAACTTTATTATTTAATTTTTTGGTTCTTATCCCGATCAATTAAGACAAAGGGTCCCAGGATTCGAGGAGTCAAGGGTTCAAAGGTATTTATTTTATCAGGGCGTTCAGCATTCTTTCAGTTTCTCCGAATTGAGACAACCCGAACAAATCTTTACAGGTTGTCAGCATTTCACTAAGCCCCTTGAATCCCCGACCCCTGAACTCGGTCATTACTATGTTCCAAACGGGGTCGTCTCCAGCAGCGGCCTCTGAAGCATTTTTTCATAAAGCGCGATATACTGCTGGGCCGTAGCCGCATGCGTAAACGTCCGGACGCTTTCCTGCATGATCCGGCTGATCTGTTTTTGCCGGGTCTTTGCCGGCAGCAGGTAAAAAGCCATAGCCTGATCGATGGCCCACATCAACCCATTGGCGTCATGGGTTTTAAATAAAAAACCGTTGCCGCTGCCGTTTTCAGGGTCCAGATGGGCGATGGTATCATGGATGCCGCCGGTGTCATGGGCAACCGGAAGCGTTCCGTATATCGGTGCAATCATCTGGGGAAGTCCGCAGGGCTCAAAACGGGAGGGCATCAGAATAAAGTCCGCCGCTGCATAGGCCTGGTGTTCCAGCTCTTCATTGAAATCACAGATCGCCACCCGGTTTTGAATCCCGTGAAAAATGACGATATCTCTGAAAATCCGCTGGTAATCACCGTTGGCGACAAAAACAATCTGCAGATTCCGCTCCCAGTAGTTTGAAATGACCCGGTAGAGAATCTCGGCCAGCAGCTGGCATCCTTTTTGGATGGGATCCAGGCGCGACGGCCAGAAGAAAACCGGAGCGTTTTTATCCTCAATCAATCCCAGGTTCTTTTGCAGCAGGCGTTTGTTTTTAATTTTGCCGGCGGCATGATCCTCCGGGCCGTAGCGATAGGCGATATGGATATCGCTTTCCGGGTTGAAAACCGGGTCGGGGGCATTTAAAATCCCGACGGCGCAGCCGGCATAAAACTTGTTGGCAAGCTCGCGGCGCAGCGGTTCGGCGATAAAATCGAACCGGCCGTCCACAATTTCCTGCAAAAAAGTCGGGCTGACGGTATTGACGAAATGGGCCGCAAAAACGCCGCTGGTCAGAAAATCGATGGGCACGGTTTCACGGCCGCTTTCATAATCATGAATCATGGCCTCATAATACAGATGGTACCAGAAATAGGCGGCATCGATGCCGCGGTCTTCGATATAGGCCAGGGTGCTTCTGACCGTATGGATGTTATGGATGGTAAACAGGCACGGAATCCCGAGCCGGCGCGACATGGCCGGTATCAGGGCGGTCATCCAGTCGTTGCAGTGAATCAGGTCCGGCTGCACCCGGGGGATAATATTGTTGATGACTTCCCGCTGAAACGCAATGGCCAGCTTGGTATTCTCTTCGCCGTAATCGGAATAAACCCGGTTGAGGTAAAAGAAGGCCCGGTCTTCGGCCAGATGAATGCGGTCATCCGGCATCACTTTGCGGATATCGCTTTGTTCCTTCTTTAGAAAAGGAGCCAGCCGGTCCGCAAAAATAAAGCGGTAGTCCGGCATGGCCACATGCACATCGGCGCCCTGGTCAAAAAGGGCCTTGATCAGGGCGGCCGACACATCCGCCAGCCCCCCGGCCTTGGCGGTCAGGAAAGCGGCATGGCTCGCCATGCGGTCGGGCAGGTAGGTGACTTCCGGCGTCACCACCAGGACACGCGGGTTTTTTCGCAAACCGGTATTCACGGATCCCCCCATTTAGTGAGTCTCGCACCCGCAGATCAGGCCCAGGTAATCAATCCGGGCGAAAATTTGGTTAAATCGTCGCCCCGCGGCATCACCCGCGCAGTAAAGCCGAACTGTCCCGAAGAGTTGCAGGTGACAATACAGCTATACAAATAATCGCCGTTGCCGCGGGCCTCGGTCATGGTCATCGGTTCCTTGGCGCCGTCCTTGAGCATGTCCAGCGATTTCAGGTGCCCGTAATAAATCTCCACATCGACATCGTCCGGAAGGAGTTCCCCCAGGTGGACGATCGTCGTTACCTTTAACGTTTCACCGACCCGAAATGGGCCTTCATTCTCTTTGACCGGCGGCTCGATTTTAATTCTGCTCCAGTGTGTTTTCAGCCGCTCGCGGTGATCCCGCATCCGTTTGGCTTCGGCCGCTTCATTTTGAACCATGGCCTGAAACCGTTCAGCGGCGGGCAGATAAAACCGCCGGGCATACTCATCCACCATTTTATGTCCGCAAAAATCAGCGATGGCCATTTTCATGGAGGCTTTCATCATTTTCATCCAGCGCTGGGGCACATCCCCGTTTTTACGCTCGTAAAAACAGGGGATTACATCGTTTTCGAGAATATTGTAAAGCGCCTGGCTTTCGACCGCATCCTGATAGGCGCTGTCGGTATATTCTTCGCCGCTGCCGATCTTCCAGCCGCGTTCTTCCGAATACCCTTCACACCACCAGCCGTCCAGCACGCTCATGTTCAGGACCCCGTTTAAAGCTGCCTTCATCCCCGATGTGCCGCAGGCCTCATACGGCCGCCGGGGCGTATTCAGCCATACATCCGCACCCTGAATCAAATGTCGGGCTATATTGGGATCGTAGTCCTCCAGAAAGATAAACCGTTGCCGCACCGATGCCCGGCGGCCGAACTGAACCAGCAGTTTAATTAAATCCTTGCCCTCCTGGTCCTTGGGATGCGCCTTGCCCGCAAAGATGAATTGAACCGGCTGGGTCTTGGAGGTAATCAGCGCTTCCAGGCGATCGGTGTCCATCAGCAGCAGAAAGGAGCGTTTATAGGTAGCAAAGCGGCGTGCAAAACCGATCGTCAGGACATCCTGTTCCAGAACCGTCTCCGCATCCTGCATCATGGTTTTGGGCGCATTGCGCCGGCCGTACTGCTGAACCATCCGCTCGCGGCAGAAGCGGATCAGGCGGGTGCGGTTCATTTCATGCGCCCGCCAAAGCTCTTCTTCATAGATGTCGTCAATGCGCTTGCTGATATCATGATTTTCATCGTGTCCGTCCCAGCCCGGTCCGAGGTAACGCTCAAACAGCAGCGCCTGTTCGTATGAAATCCAGGAGGGGACATGCACCCCGTTGGTAATATGGCTGATGGGCACTTCATCTTCCGGCACTCCGGGCCAGACATGCGCCCACATTCTGCGGGCCACCTGGCCATGCAGCCGGCTCACGCCGTTGCGGTCCTGCGACAGGCGCAGCCCCAGTACGAACATCGACAGCGGTCCATTCGGACCGGAGCCGGAAGCCTGCCCCCAGGACAGGATCTCATCTTTTGAAATTCCCAGTTGCATCTCTATCGGTTCCAGATACGGCCGGACCAGATCGGCCGGAAATTCATCATGCCCGGCCAGAACCGGCGTATGGGTTGTAAACACATTGGTTTGTGAAACGATTTCCCAGGCCGTTTCCAAGTCGACCCGATAGGTCGAAAACATATACGCCAGCCGTTCCAGGCCGGCAAAAGCGCAATGCCCTTCATTCATATGACACACCGCCGGATGAATCCCCATGGCCAGCAGGGCGCGCATCCCCCCGATTCCCAGAATCATTTCCTGGGCCAACCGGGTTCTGGCGTCGCTGGGATACAGCGTCGAAGTGATATTGCGGACATCGGCTGAATTTTCAGGCAGATTGGTGTCCAGCAGATAAAGGGGTACGCAGCCCACCTGGGCTTGCCAGACAGCCGCCCGGATAACCCCCTCCGGTCCCGTTACGGCAATGTACAGCTCATCGTCCCGTTGATCGCGCGCCCGCCTGATGGGCAGATGAAAAAATTCCGTTTCCGGATATTCCTCCTGCTGCGTGCCGTCCTGGCTGAGATATTGGGAAAAATACCCGTGGCGGTACAGCAGCCCCACAGCCGCCATGGGCAGCGCCCGGTCCGAGGCGGATTTCAAATGGTCACCCGCCAGGATGCCCAGACCGCCGGCATACAGCGGCAGGCTCTCATGAATTCCGAACTCCATCGAAAAGTAGACGATTTTCCCGTTCGGACCCAGGGCGGCCTCGAGCTCCTCCCGGGGCGTGCAGGTCATGCGTTGAAAATGTTCCTGAACCCGGCGCAGATACGATAAAAAGCTGTTGTCCCGGGCCAGTTCATCAAATCGCCGGGGATTCACCAGGGTCAAAAAAAGCACGGCATTGCGGCGGGCGGCGCCTTTCCACAGGCGCGGATCAATCCGCCTGAAAAGTTCCCTGGCATCATACTGCCAGCTCCACCATAAATTGCGGGACAACTCTTCAAGAAATGAAAGGGGTTCCGGAATACGCGGAAACACCTGAAAGGTCTGCAAACGACTCATTGATTCAATACCTCAATTTTCGGATGATTCATCTTTTTTTGTATATCACAGTTTCCTGCCATACGAAACAACCATAATGAAAAGGGTTCAGGGTTTCGAGGATTCAAGTGACCGCACTATTTGCACTTCATTCGACCCCTGGGCCCCTGGACCCCTTGAATCCTATGAAACCTGCCAACGCTTCTATCGATCAAACCTTATAACCGCTCCGTCACCCGGATCCCTTTCGGGATAGAGCGGTTATCTTCTGCCACACCCGCACCCATTCGCTGGCTCCCCAGGCCTGGGCATCGCAACCCGGCAGGGTATGCGGAAAATCGCCGTCCCTGATCTCCGGCAGATGACCGATACACCCCTGGCGCAGCAGAATGGCGCTGCTGGACAGCCATGCCAAAGCCGTTTCGCCGGCTTTATCGCCGTACACCGCTACCCAGGCTTCGCAGAAAGCGGGAAAGAGCCAGGTCCAGGCCGTCCCATTGTGATAGGCCGGCTTGCGCTGAGAATCCTCGTCGCCCGCATATTTGCCCTGGTAGGGCCGGATGGGATCGTTGACGACTCTCCCCTGGTGGACGACCGGCAGAGGCACCTTCAGCGGCCGATCCGCCAGGCTGCGGATCGCACCCGGAACCAGAAGCTCTTCGCAGGCGGACAGAATTCTGCGGCCAAGCGTATCGTCGCCGACAGCTCCCAGCGTCAGGGCCAGAAGCTGGTTGGGCCGCAGGGCGTCGTCCGAACGGGCCTGGCGCGCAGGTATGCCGGGCTCGGCGTGCAGGCAATCCGACAGGTAGCCCTCCTCCGGCAGCGGAAACCGTTCAAGGAATGACTCCCGCGCCCGGTCGCTCAGCTTGCGCCAGTCATGCGCCCGGTCGGCCGCGTCAATCTTTGCCAAAAACGAAAGCGCCGCAATCCATAACGCCTGGATTTCAACCGGATATCCTTGCCGGGGGGTGCCGGCGGGGTGATTGGTGTCCATCCAGGTAAAATGGGTGGGACTGAAGAGAAGTCCCGAATCCGGATCCATGCGGATGCCGTTGGGCGTCCCGGCCATCAGCGACCGGGCCATGGAAATCAGGATCCGGCGAATGCTGCGCCGGCCGCAGGGTTCATCCAGAAACGACGGTTCTCCCTCGACCCCGACCAGGTCGGCGCAAACCGTAAAAAACCAGAGGGCCGCATCAGACGTGTTGCGGTTGCCGGCATCGGCTCCCCGGATCATATTGGGCAGGGTGCCGTTTTGTTCATATTGACCGAAGAGTTTAATAATGGCGCGGGCCTCGGCGGTTTTACCGGCGGCAATCAGCCCGCGTGAAAATATCAGGGCGTCGCGGCCCCAGTCCAGAAACCAGGGGTAACCGGCAATCACGGTTTTAAGGTCCCCGCGCCGGACCACGTATTGATCCAAAGCCGCGGTCAATTCCGTGATCGGTTCAATCAAGGTTTCTTCCTTTTCAAAACAGGACAGCAGGGAAAGATCCCCGGCCTCCATTGAAAGGGGAGCGGAGCTTCGGGATGATTCCAGCACCCGGGCCGTTATTTCCACCCGGTCGCCCCCTTTCAGCTCGGCCTGAAAATAACCCGGGCTGAACAGGTCCGAATCCGGATCAAGGCCGCGTTCGGCATCCGCCGGCCGGTAGACCATATAATGCCACTCCGGTTCCCACACAAACCGGCCGCTGGAGGCCTGAACCCGCAGGGGATGCTCCGGCAGAGCTGAAAATAAAAAATGATCGGCGTGCGCCATGGTTGCCCGGGGCCAGAGTGATTCCGGCCCCTTGAACGCCTTGGTGGGTTCATGGAAATTCCGGCTTTCGATATCCGGCCGCACGATCAGCCGGATAGGCCTGTCGTCCGCCAACCTGGACGCGGCCTCCCCGGCAGGATGCCGGGTTAAAGCCATTCGGACTGCGTTAAGCCCCGGCACCATCCGCAGTTGTATCGTCAGCAGGGTATATTGTCCCTGGCCGGCGGGCACGTGAAAACGCCAGCAGCCGGATGAATCGCCGTCCCGGCAGAAGGAATCGAAACAGTCGCCGTTCACCGCCTGGGAAAACCCCTGATACACCAGCCAGATCCGATAGCGCGCCAGCAGGTTCCAGCGGTCTTCGGGATATTCCGGGTTCAGGTTGGCGGACAGCAGGGCGTCATAACGGCTGCGCAGTTCACCCCACCGGACCGGCGCCCGCAGCATCGCGCCGCTGCCGTTGGTTTGCAGCAACAGCACCGGCAGGTCCGGCAGGTCCGACCGCTTTAAACAATTTTTTAAGGATACGTTCCCGGCCCGGGCCAGGAGCAGCAGCGGCGCTTCGGCATGTTCACGCCCTTCTGGAGTATGCAGGGACAGTTTAACTGTCAAACGGCAATGATTCTCACTCGGTGCAAGCGGCGTCAAAAGGGCGAAAAAGGTTCCATCCGCACGGTTCAGGCTCTCTTCAGAGCGTAAAACCCGTTCATTTTCCAGAACCTGGACCCGAAAGGCAACGGCCGCCTGCAGCAGCAGAAAATGGTCCGGCGGAATCATGACTTCCCTTTTAGCGTCCCGCGGCCACTGCCATTGAATCACCCGGGGTTCCCGGGTATCCGGGTTCAGGCTGCGGCAGAACTCCAGGGGGTCCCGTGCCAGCCGGTCGGCGGCCTCTTCCGGATCAAACCCGGCCAGATCCCGGACACCGTTGTAAAAGCTGAACACATCAAGGACCTTGGCCCGCAGGCGCTGGTTCAGAACCGGCGCGGGCAGCGCAAACGGCTTCGGCCGGGTATGGCCGGTAAGTTTCAGATCCTCTTTTTCACCGGATAGGCAGACGACCTGCCCCGGTTCCAGGCTGCAGTGGGCCAGCCCCTCTATACGGTTTACCCGCACCGCTTTTCCCGTCATCAGGTCCCAGCAGGTTCCGTCCGCCATTCTGGCCCGGGCAGGATCCCAGGACACTCGGCTGCGCCCCTCCACATCCAGGTTGACCAGGATGATCAGACGTTTGCCGGTGGGACGATGATGCCGCAGCAGGGCCAGGGTGTTTCCATCTCCCGTTTGAATCAGTTCCAGCCGGGTCTGATGGAAAAAAGCCGGGTGCTCTTTCAGCAGGGTCGTGAGGTGCTCAATCCATTCGACCTGGTTGGGCTGGGCCCCCCAGTTGAGCGAAGGGGCGCTATGAACGTCGATTTTTTCCGGCGCAAACCATTCCACCCCGTTGGCAAACCCGAAGGCTCCCTGGTGTGAAAAAAGCGCACACAGGGCCGTGCGCATGCAGGCATAGCGGTGAGACCGCGCGGCCAGTCGCAGGTTGTCGTGAGTTTCGGCAAAGTGAACCGTCACGCCGTCGCTTTCGGAAATCGCGATGGCCCCGGGCAGATACCCTTCAATCTGGCTGCGGTCATAGTTTTGAAACAATTCCGAGTAGGCCCAGTTGAAATTGGCCGTATTCAGCAGATCCCGCGTAACCGATATCTTGCCCCCAAGTCCTTCCAGCAGAAACACCGTATCGGGAAACTGCTCGCGCACCGCCGAAATCATGTACTTCCAGGCCGGCGCCGGAACCATGTACCCGGCATCGCAGCGAAAGCCATCCACCCCCCGCCGGCACCAGGTCAGAAACACATCGGCCATGAACTGCCACAGGTCTTTATGGCGGTAGTCCAGCTTGGTCAGATCCTCCCAGCGCACCCCCCAGGCGCCTGGAACTTCAATCCGTCCGTCCGGGTCCCGCGACAGCCATTGGGGATGGGTTTCATGGAGGCCGGCCGCCCAGCCGGTATGGTTGATCACCATATCGATAAAAACCTTGGCGTTGCGACCATGGACGGCGTCAATCAGCTCGATGAACTGTTCCAGCGGCGTGGCGTGGTGATCGAATTCCGCCAGGGCGGGATCGACGGCGGTAAAACTTAAGGCCGCATAAGGACTGCCGAACCGCCCCATCCGGCCGTAAGTCGTAGGAACGGGGTGCACCGGCAGCAGTTGCAGAATCCGGCAGCCGAGCTTGCCCACGATAAAATCGAGTTCCCGAATCAGATCTCGAAATGTTCCCGACCTGGGGATGACGGCATAACCTTCCCGGTCCAGCACCTTGATCCACTCATCATAATCGGGATTTGCGGGAGCGGCCTTTCTGTTGGGACCGAACTGCCGCACAAAGGCATTATAGATGATATTGGCGCAGCAGGTATCGGCCGGTTCGACATTGATGACGGTGTTGGGACCTTCCGGCCAGGTCGGGTTCGTCTCGCCGTCTTTTAAAAAGTAGCACTTGGCTTCGAAATGTCCGACCTCCCCCAGCGGCAGCCGGGCCTGAAAGGTTCCCTCATCAAGGGGACGCATGGCAATATCAAACCAGTCCCTGCCCAGGGGGGGGATATTCTCGCGCACCGCCGCCAGGGTTTCAGCGCGGGTGATATCCGCATGCCCGATATTGGTTCGAATCCAGGCGGTTCCGTTTTGGAAGTTCGGAAGGGAAAGCGTAAATTCAACAATGTCGCCGCGAAACATCACATGACGGGTTCCGGGCGAAGGTGTTTGCAACATCGGTTTGGATCTGTCCATGGCTGACGTTTTTTAAAGCTCCCTGCATTCCCGCCGGCGGCGGGACGGGAAATGCGCTCATTGTCGCGGTTTAATTCCGTTGCAATTTTATTTTGGGAATATATCACAGGAGAACGGACTGTCAACGAATATGCACAAACAATGCTTGCATTCATAACGTCCTTTTGTTTATAGTTATTTCCAGTTGTCGGGGCATTTTAATTCCCTGCGGCGGCAGGGGAATTTTTTAAATGGTTTATCCTCAAAAAGGACCTCTTGATGTCTAATCGGCGTAAGCTCAAAACTGCGGGTCAATCACCCGGGACGTTAACTTATATCGGCGCAAATAAAGACGAAAAGGTCCACATCCGGATTATGGACTACACCCGGGCCGGATTGGAGGAAAAAGAAGTCGATTCCATCGCGGCAGGCCTGTCCGTTAAAACCGAAGATTCGACCACCTGGATCAACATCACCGGCATCCACGACCTGGCGATTATCGAGTCCCTGGGCAAGCAGTTCGGCCTGCACTCCCTCCTGCTGGAAGATGTCGTCAACACCGAGCAGCGTCCCAAGATGGATGATTACGAGGACTATCTTTTTGTCGTTATGAAAATGCTTTACCTCTCCGGGGAAACCAAAAGCATCCGACACGAGCAGCTAAGCCTCATTTTGCTGCCCGGCGTGGTCCTGTCGCTCCAGGAATTTAGAGAAGATGTGTTTGACCCGGTCAGAGAAAGAATTCGCAAAGGCAAGGGGCATATCCGCATAAAGGGGGCCGATTACCTGATGTATGCCCTGATCGATACGATTGTCGACCACTATTTCCATATATTTGAAGAAATCGGCGAACAGGTGGAAGCCCTTCAGGAAGAAGTCATCACGGATCCCCGGCCGGCAACGCTCCAGAAAATCCAGAACCTGAAGCGCGAAATGATTTTTTTAAGAAAATCGGTCTGGCCCCTGCGGGAAATCGTCAGCGCCCTGGTCAGGGGAGAATCCGATCTGATCCGGAAAGATGTGATCCTTTATCTGAGGGATGTTTACGATCACACCATCCAGGTCATCGATACGATCGAAACCTACCGCGACATGCTATCAGGCATGCTCGACATCTATCTGTCCAGCGTCAGCAATAAAATGAATGAAGTCATGAAAGTTCTCACCGTCATCGCCACCATATTCATCCCCCTGACTTTTCTGGCCGGCGTTTACGGAATGAATTTCAAGTACATGCCGGAACTGGAATTCAAATGGGCTTACCCGATCCTCTGGGTCCTCATGATTGCCGTATTCGGATCGATGTTGATTTATTTTAAACGCAAAAAATGGATGTGATTATGGATATCCAATCTCTCCTGACCGAGTTCGAAATCGGCGGAAACAAGTTGTGGCGCATACTGGCATTATTCGCCATTATTTTTATCGCCCTGATTGCGGGAAAAATCATCAAGCTGCTATTGCATAAATCCGCTGACGCCCTTGAAAGCCAGCAACGGCACATCCTTGCCGCCACATTGACCTCCATCAATCGCAGCGTTCTGTTTCTATCCGCCGCCATCGGCATCTCCATCGGCATGGAATTCCTGGATCTGCAGAACAAGGTCTATGAAGTGGCCGACACCCTGACCGCCCTGCTGATGAGCATCGCGGTCGGCTATCTGCTCTACTGGCTGGTGGATGTTCCCATCAAGTGGCTGGCCGAAACGGCCGAAAGAACCCACAGCAAGCTGGACGACATGCTCATCCCCATCATCCGCAAGAGTCTGCGGGTCACCATCGTCATTCTCCTCCTGGTCCAGGTTGCCCAGATTTTAAGCGACAAGCCCATTACCTCCATCATCGCGGGACTGGGCATCGGCGGCCTGGCCGTTGCCCTGGCCGCCCAGGAGACCATCAAAAATTTTTTCGGCTCCATTGTACTCTTTATCGATAAACCTTTTGAAATGGGCAACCGCATCGTGGTGGACGGACATGACGGCGTAGTCGAGGAAGTGGGCATCCGCTCCACCAAAATCCGAACGCTGGAGGGTCACCTGGTAACGATTCCCAACGGGAAGCTGGCCGACATGACCATCAAAAACATCGGCAAGCGCCCCTATATCAGAAGGCTTTTCAACCTGACGGTCACCTATGACACCCCCCCGGAAAAAATAGAAAAAGGGATCGCCCTCGTCAAAGAGATTCTGACCGATCATGAGGGGATGAACCCGGATTTTCCCCCCCGGGTGTGTTTCAACGATCTGAATGCGGACTCCCTCAACATCCTGGTGATTTACTGGTACCACCCGCCCGAGTACTGGGATTTCATGGCCTTTACCGAAAAGGTCAACCTGCGGATCATGCGGGCCTTTGAGGCCGAGGGGATCGAGTTTGCGTTTCCGACTCGGACCACCTACCTGGCCCAGGACGACCGCCGGCCGCTCCACATCCGCGTTTCAACTGATGCGAAAAACAACGATTCCGTCGGCCGGACCGGCTGAGTGGGCCGCCTTTGATTTTTTTCGCCAAGAATATCTCTGACGGAAGTTGGAAGAAAATCAGGTCGAAGAAGGCCGGCCGGCCTTCTTCAGGGCCGCCCCGCCCAAATAGGATTCCTGGATCTTCTTGTCGGATTTGAGTTCGGCAGAGATGCCGCTCACGGAAATCCGGCCATTTTCGAGCACATATGCCATCGCGGCAACGCCAAGGGCCTTATGGGCATTTTGTTCCACCAGTAGAATGGAAGTCCCCTGGCAGTTGATCTCCCGGATAATATCAAATATATGCTGGACCAGAATCGGCGCAAGTCCCAGGGAAGGTTCGTCCAGAAGAAGGAGCCGGGGAGAACTCATCAGCGCCCGGCCGATGGCAAGCATCTGCTGTTCACCCCCCGACAGCGTTCCGGAAAGCTGTTTTCTTCGCTTTTTCAGAATCGGAAACAGGGAAAAGACCCTTTCCCTGGCCTCCGTTACTTCAGCTTTATGCTTCTGCCGCGTATAGGCCCCCAGATTGAGATTTTCCTCCACCGTCAGGGTGGCAAAAACCTTGCGGCCCTCCGGGGACTGTGAAATTCCCCGGCAGACGATTTTGTAAGGAGGGATTCCATTGAGGACTTCCCTGTTGAAAGCGATCCGTCCGGAGCGGATGGGCAAAAGACCCGATATGGCATTCAGCAGGGTTGTTTTTCCGGCGCCGTTCGCCCCCAGAACGGCTGCGATTTCACCTTCCTCGATATGGAGAGAAATACCCTTGAGCGCCTCAACCGATCCGTAGAACACCTTCAGGTCTTCAATCCCGAGCAGCGCGGCCATGGCTAATTCTCCTCATCATCAGCGGCGCCCAGGTAGGCCTCGATGACCCGGGGGTTGCTGTAGATTTCCGTCGGGGTCCCTTCGGCAATCTTTTGTCCCCCGTCCATGACGGTCACCCAGTCCGATATCCCCATGACCATGTTCATATCGTGTTCAATCAGAAGGATCGTCACCTTTTCGCGGTGGATAAGATCTTTCAGAAAGTCCATGAGATCTTCCGTTTCGCGCGGGTTCAGTCCGCTGCTCGGTTCGTCCAGGACCAGCAGGGTCGGGTCGGTGGCAAGGGCGCGGGCGATCTCGAGCATGCGCCGGCTGCCGTAGGCAATATTTTTGGCCAGGTCGTTGCGTGCCTTCCAGAGCCCCACCTGTAGGATCCTTTCTTCGGCGATTTCAACCGCGCGCGCTTCCTCCTTTTTCTGACCGGCGGTTTGAAACAGCGAAGCCCATAATCCCGCCGAAGTGCGGCAGTGTCGGCCGGCCATGACGTTCTCCAGACAGGTCATGGCCGCAAAAAGGCGGATATTCTGAAAGGTCCGGGCAATCCCCCGGGCCACGATCCGGTGGGGCGCGTTCCCGGTTATATCAGCGCCGTTAAACAGGATCCGCCCCTCTTCCGGCCGGTAAATGCCGGTAACGGCGTTGAATACGGTGGTCTTGCCCGCGCCGTTGGGTCCGATCAGACTCGATATCTCGCCGGCATGAACGCTCAGGTCGAAATTGCTTACGGCCGTCAGACCGCCGAAAATTTTGGTGATGGCTCTGGTTTCCAGAATGACCGGGGCATCCTTTTGGGGGCTCGGCTCAGGCATCGCTTTGCCTCGCTTTCCCCGGAAGCGGGCTGAAGGCGGATTCGCCCCGTTTGCGCGGCCACGCCCCTCCTGGCCTGAACATCATCATGAGGATCATTACCGTGCCGAAGACAAGCATCCGGTACATAGCGAAGGGCCGGAAGATCTCGGGAAAGAGGCTGACAAAAGCCGCGCCGATGAGGACCCCCGGAACGGAGCCCATCCCTCCGATGAGGACGATGCAGAACATCAAACAGGATTCCCAGAAGGTAAAACTTTCGGGCGAGACGCCCATCAGCTTGACGGCATAGATGTTGCCGGCCGCGCCGGCAATGGCGGCGCCCAGGACGAATGACAGGAGCTTGTGGGAGCGGACATTGATTCCTGCTGCCCCGGCGGCGGTTTCATCTTCCCGGATGTAATTCCAGGCCCTTCCGATCCGGGACTTCTGCAGCCGCAGCAGGCCGGCGGCGGTGAGTCCCACCACCAGCCATATAAAAAAATAGAACTTGATGGAAGAGTCGATGACAAAAAGCGTGCCGAAACCGGGAAAATCGATTCCGAAGACGCCGTTGGGTCCCCCCGTCAGATCAAAAGGGTTATTGATCAGGGCCAGTCGGATAATTTCTCCCATGCCGATGGTGACGATGCACAGATAGTCGCCCCGGAGGTGAATAATGGGCGAGCAGACAATAAAGGCAAAAAGGGCTGCGGCCAGAGCGCTCACCGGCAGCAGGAGCAGAACGGGAATCCCGAACTGGGTGTTGAGGATGGCCGTGGTGTAGGCGCCAATGGCGTAGAATCCGGCGTGTCCCAAATCAAAAAGACCCACCTCCCCGAGAACGAGGTTGAGGCTGAGCCCCAGAAGGGCATAGATGCCGAAGAAAAAAGCGATATCGATGTAATAGTCGCCGGCAAAGAAGGGATACAGGATGAATATCCCCAGGATGACCGGAAGCGAATGTCGACCGGAGCGGAAAATTGTCGTAAAACGGCTTGGCGCTTTATTCTCCATCGACTACACCTTTTCAGCCGTTTTTTCGCCGAAGAGGCCGGTCGGTCTGAATATCAGGACCAGAATCAGGATCAGGAAAACAAAAACATCCTTCCATGCCGCCGATATGTATGCACCGCCGAACATTTCCAGAAGACCCAGGATCAATCCGCCGAACATGGCCCCCGGCAGGTTGCCGATGCCCCCCAGGATCGTGGCGGTAAAGGCTTTCAGACCGTAATTCCATCCCATGGTAAAACTGATCTGCCGGTAATACATGCCCACCATGACGCCGGTGATCGCACCCAGGGCGGGCCCCAGCGTGAATATGAAGAATATGACCTTGTTGAAATTGATTCCCATGAGAGCGGCCGTATCCTTATCAAGGGCAGTCGCCCTTATGGCCGCCCCGAAAAGGGTCTTTTGGATCACATAGTAAAGCACTCCCATGAGAACAAGGGAGAGAATCAGAATCACCAGTTGCAGCAGAGTGACATGGATGCCCCCCCAGTGGAGATGGATATTCGGAATAAGCGCGGCGGGGTAGGCCTGGTAGCGGGGGCCCCAGACGACCATAATGGCGTTCTGCAGGAAGATGGATGCCCCGAGGGCGGAAACTACGGCGGGAAGCCTTCCGGTGGGATAAATCGGACGGTACGCCAGTCGTTCGACCATTATTCCCACAAATGCAACACTGATAGCGGCAACGGCCGCGGCCGCCATAATCCCGCCCCACAGGCCGAAGTGGGACGTCAGGAACGCCGACCCGAACACCAGAACGGTGTATCCGAGATAGGAACCCAACGTGAAAAAATCGCCGTGGGCGAAGTTGATCAGCTTCAGAATACCATAGACCATCGAGTACCCCAGGGCGATCAGGGCATAGAAGGAGCCGATGGTAAGTCCGTTTATGATTTGTTCTATAAAGACTTCCATTTATTTTGAAACAACGATCTTGCCCTTGTCGTCAACGACGTAGAGATAGAACGGAACCCCTTCCCGGTCTCCCTGCGCTGTAAATCCGATGGGACCCGTTATGCCCGCTACGCCGTCGACCGTGTCGCGCAGATAGCCGGCAAGGACATCGGCGTTGGTGGAACCGGTCTTATCGACGGCATGCGCAATGATGTTCAGGGCGTCGGCGGCATAAATCGGCCAGGGGCTCGAGGGGATCTCCCCGAATTTGGCCTTGTAGGCATTCAGAAATTCCCTTGCCTCCGGGTAGGGAAGATCGGCGGGAAGCGGTTCGTTGGTCATGAAGCATCCCCTGGCGTTCTCCAGGCCGGCAATTTTTACAAATTCATCATTAATCGCCGCGTTTCCTCCCACAAAGGGGCAGGTGATGCCGATGCCCCGGGCCTGGCTGACCAGAAGGGCCGCTTCGGCGTAGTAGCCGGTAAAGTACCACACGTCGGGTTTCGTCTCGCGCAGCTTGGTGAGGGTTACATGGAAGTCCTTCTCCCCGGGGGTGATGGCATCGTAATAGACGATCGACACTTTCCCGGTATCAATCATGGCCTGGAGGGCCCGCTTTGTGTCCTCGGCCAGACCCTTGCCGAAGGCCGTGTTGTCATGCATGATCGCAATCCGTTTTGCATTGAATTTTGCCGGAACCGCCTTTGCAAAAAAAGCCCCCTGGGAATCATCGCGCCCGCAGGTGCGGAAGAAGTATTTGAAGCCCCGCTGGGTCAGCCGTACGGCCGTTACGCCGTAGCCGATGTTGACCTTTTTAAACTTTTCGTAGATGTTCGATGCCGGTTCGCATATTGAAGAACCATACGTTGAGATTGCCGCCACAACGTCTTTCTGCCCCACCAGTTTCTGTGCCGCCAGGGCGCCGGTTTTCGGTTCGCCGGCGTCATCGACGACCCGGAGTTCAACCATCCGGCCGCCGAGGATCCCCCCCTTCTGATTGATGAGCTGGGCGGCAATTTCACACGACCGCTTGGCCATTTCACCTTCGTAGGCCCAGGGTCCCGTTATCGGCCCCTGGAGTCCGATGACGACGGGCTCCGCCGCCACAGCCGTAAACGGCATGCCCATGCAGACCAGAACGCTGACACATGCAAACAGTTTTAGAATCTTCATTGGTCGCTTTCCTCCTTCACGTTGTCGGTTAAGATATCCGGTCTAATGATGCAAATCCCTTTTAGAAAAACCCTCTCGGGATAAAGGCTGTCAAGGCAATCAGATTCGGACTATATTAACGCCCGCATTTTTCTGTCAAGTATAAATAATTCCGGAACCGGGAAAGATCTTTACGAGCGCCGCGGGGTGAAACTACGGCGCTTTACCCACCGGCGGGGATCCGCCCGGGGATAGCCCCCGCAAGGGCCGCAACCATCTTATCGAACCGTTGCAGCACCCTGGCCGCACGCCAGCCATTTGTACATGACCAGTGCATCCACCAGTCCTTTCCGGCTGTGCCGGAATGCCCCGGGCAGGCGGCCGACAAAGTCAAACCCCAGCCTTTCCCAAAGCCGTATTGCGCCGATGTTTGTCGATACCACCAGATTGAACTGCATGGCCTGGTAGCCGAGCGCAACCGCCGCTTCTTGAGAATGCACGCACATGGCAGCGCCCAAGCCCCGCCCCCTGGCTTTTGCCGGAACCATATATCCGCAGTTGCAGACGTGCCCCCCCAGGCCCGGCTGATTGCTTTTGAGGTAGTAGGTCCCGAGAACGTCGCCGGCCGCTTCAACCACAAAGGTCTTGTGCGGCTGTGTCATCCAGATATCAAATGCCGCCGCTGCATCCGTCTGCGGGTCATAGGCGTAGGTCTCGCCGACGGAAACAATCTCGTGAAAAATCGGCCAGATCAGGTCAAAATCCCGTGCCGTCGCTTCTCTGATATTCATGGCGAAACTCCGCCCTCCTGATTTCTGAATGGTGTCGGTATAACCCGCATGGCGGTTAATTACAATCAGAAATCAGCCGAACCCAATATAAAATATTATATTTACAAATTGTTATCGACTAAATAGGTACTAAGAATCATTCAATACCTATTATTTGGGTATTTTACCTATTTCTTCATTTAGCATTAGGAGTCGTCTTTTTGGCAACCCGGTCCTTGATTCGATCGAGTGGTTCGATGATCCATTCCAACCGGTTGGAGGATTTCGTGCTTTGGATGATCGCAGCCTGACGGGACGATTTCAATACCTGCGGCGATTGTTCCATGAATGGATCAAGCGGGCCTTTGAGGCCGAGGGGATCGAGTTTGCGTTTCCGACTCGGACCACCTACCTGGCCCAGGACGACCGCCGGCCGCTCTATATCCGGGTTTCAAGCGAGGCCGGGGGGAACGATCCAATCGGCCGGACCGGCTGAGCGGGCGGGTCGGCTCCGAAATCGTTGAACTCTATACGCCGGGCAATCTCTCTGGCTGCCAATTTGGGTTCGGATTTCAGCAGGGAAAGGATTTTCTCCGAACTTTCCGGTATAATTTTCGGTAATTCGGCAAGTCCCGATGAACCAAAACGTTCACAAATAATTCTTCGAACACGGTCTCTGGGATTTCAGGTGGGCCGGGTGCTTTCACGCCGCGCCCGGCCGGCACTATTCAGGACGCCACCTGAACCTCGATGACGTCTTTAAACCGGGTGACCAGATAATACGTCCGGACCTGAACCTTGACCAGGGTGCAGGTGGGCGAGTTTAAAAACCCCTCGAGCTGGGGATGTTTGGCAAGGTATGATTTCGCTGCGCTTTCGGTCTTTTCACCTTTGAGCTCTTCGGCCCGGCCCAGAGCCGTTACCGCCATGGCCAGGCGAAAGTCCGAAGGCTTATTTAACCGTCTTTAATTCTTTCAAGGGTTTCTCCTTTTTAAAAGGACGAATCGACCGCTGCTGTTATCAAGTACGCATCTTCGGCAGGGCACAAGCGGTATGAAGTTTGGGCGTAAATCGTTCCGGACCCTTTACAATGGGCTTATCGATGGATTCGGCAATGGCTTTGAGCATGCCGAAAAAAATCCGCTCGTGAAACGGATAGAGTCCATACCAGTAGAGCATGCCGAATAACCCCCTGGGTAAAAACCGGGAGAGCATCTGCAGTTCAACCTGGCCGCCGCCGGGAGTGATTTGAAATTCGAGCAAGGCTTCTCCCGGGGTTTTCATCTCCGCCACCAGCACCAGGCGCCGGGGCGCTTCGATTTCCAGAACCCGCCAAAAATCGAGGGCGTCGCCGACGCCGATCTCGGACGGATGCCGCCGTCCCCGCCGCAAGCCGACGCCGCCCACCAGCCGGTCGATGATCCCCCGTAAACGCCATAAAAAATTACCGTAATACCATCCGGTTTGACCGCCGATGCGGCGGACGGATTGCCATACCTCGGCGGCGCTTGCCTGCAGCCTGGCACGATAACCGCAATTCATGATGGTTCCCCCGGCCCAATCGGCATCGCCGCAGTGCGCCCATTCGGGTTCAGAAAGTTCGCCGGCATCCATCCAGCAGGTATCCACCCGGCCCCGGCGGACGCGATCCAGCGCCAGGCGGATGGCCTCCCGGCTGGTCAGCAATTTCTGCGGAATGATCGATCGGATCCGGTTTTCGCTGCAGACCGCATCGCTGGTCAGGCCTTCCGTTAAAGGGAGCGCGATGGCCTTGGGAACCGGGCTGATCAGATGTATCCACAGTGCGCTCAAGGCCGGGGAAAAGAGCGGCACCGGTATGATCAGGCGCTTGCGCAGACGGGCTTCTTCGGCATATATATTGAGTAGATCCCGATAGGTTATAATATCCGGGCCGCCGATATCGTAGGTTTTCCCGATGGTCTCTTCCTGTTCAAGACATCCCGCCAGATAGGTGATGACATTGCGGATGGCGATGGGCTGATTGAGAGAATCAACCCACCGGGGGGTGATCATGATCGGCAGGCGCTCAACCAGATACCGCAGGATTTCAAAAGAAGCACTTCCCGAACCAAGGATCATGGGCGCCCGCAGATCGGTTGCAGGGATCGGGCCGGACTGCAGAATCCGGGCCACCTCGATGCGGGATTCCAAATGCCTGCTCAAATGTCCATGCGTTGCCTCAGCCAGCCCGCCCAGGTAGATGATTCTTGCCAGCCCGGCAGCCGCTGCGGCCGCGGCCATGTGACGGGCGGCCCGCCGATCGGCCTCCACGAATTTTTCTTTCTGGGCAATCATGGAATGGACCAGGTAATAGGCGGCCCGGCAGCCGCAAGCCGCTTTTTTAAGGGATTCCAGGTCAAGAACATCCCCCTTCACCAGCTCGACCCGATCGTGGCCGGCCCAGGGGCGGCAGGCCATTTTTGCCGGGTTGCGGCCCATGGCCCGAACCCGATGCCCCCCTGCAAGCAAGGCCGGAATAAGACGTCCGCCGACATATCCGGTGGCGCCGGTGACGAGAACGGGTTTTAGATCCATGGCTATCCTTTTGGAATGGGTGAAATCCTGTTTTTTATTAGCAATATTTGTGTTAATTATCAAATATTACCCAAACCACACATGGAGATTATAGCGTGGCTATCCTGGATAAATTCGGATTACATGGAAAGGTTGCCCTGGTTACCGGGGCCGGTCGCAACCTGGGAAAAAAGATCGCCATTGCTTTTGCCGAAGCCGGCGCTGATGTGGCGGTCACTTCCAGGACCCAATCCGACATCGATCAAACGGCTGACAAAATCAGAGAAAAAAAGCGAAACGCGCTGGCGCTCCGCATGGATGTGACGGATTTTCCTGAAATAGAACAGGGAGTTCAGCGGATAATTGCCGAACTTGGGCGGATCGATATCCTTGTCAACAATGCCGCCGGCCGGTCGCACAAATCCATATTGGATATTTCAATTGATGAGTGGCGCAATGTGATCGAAACCAATCTGACCGGCGCCTTTCTCTGCTGCAAGGCGGTCGGACCCCATATGATTCGTCAGGGCGGCGGCCGGATCATTAACATATCCTCCCGGGCCGGCGTTCGGGGAAGGGCCGATTTTGCAGCCTATTGCGCAAGCAAGGGCGGGCTGAACCAACTCACGCGGGCGCTTGCACTGGAGTGGGCGCCCCATAACATCCTCGTAAATGCGATTGCCCCCGGACTCCTTGAAATCGAGCGCAATTACACCATTCCGAAGGAAAGGTTTTCGGGGTTTCCTCTACAACGAGTTGCCAACCCGCTGGATATTGTGCCGCTCGCCGTTTATCTTGCTTCGGAGGCCTGTACGTACACCACCGGAGAAGTGATAATGGTTGATGGCGGGGTTTCGATAAAATAGGTCTGCCTCATGCCGCCCGGAATCATATCCGAAAGCATGCAATATTTACCCTGCAGTTCCCCTGTCCAGCCGGAGCTGTCGTAACCGAAGGATAAAACCCTTCCAATTTTTCAGGTGCCATGCAACGACCGTTCCTGTTATCCTTTCTGCTTCTGATCGTTTTGAGCGTTTCCGCAACCGGCATGGAGCCCGGCAGCCGGTACCGCATCCAAAAGCTCCGGTTTGTGGGGGTTCAATCCGTCTCGCAAGACGACATGGCCAAAACCCTGGCCGTTCAGGCGCCGCCCGGATGGAAATTCTGGCTGGATCGGCCTGTTTTTACGGTTGAAGACCTGCAGGACGACGTTTTGCGAATCAGGCAATTTTACCAAGAGCAGGGGTATTATCACACTGCGGCAACGTATCAAATCCAACCGGCTGAAAACGGTAAAGCCCCGACGCCGGCGGCGGATGTAACATTCACCATCACCGAAGGGCCGCCGGTATTGGTGGAATCCATCGATTTCACCGTTCAGCCGAAAATCGAAAAACCGGCAGTAAAGGATCTGCTGGACCTTCTGCCCCTTAAAACCGGACTGATTTTTAGTACGGCGGCATATCAGGATGCCAAAAAAATCATACTGAAAGCCTGCGGCAACAGCGGCTACCCCTTTGCGGATTTAACCGGCCGGGTAACGGTCCATACGGAGACCAACTCCGCCCGGGTTTTTTTTTCGCTGGACCCCGGCCGGCGACATCGCTTCGGTCCTCTTAAAATTTTAGCGCACGAATCCGGCGTAAAGGACATCGTCATTGAACGGGCCGTCGGTCTTACAGAAGGCGAACTTTACGTTGCTGACAAGGTTGACCAGGGCCGGCTCAACCTGTTCAAACTGGATATGTTCCGGTTGGCCCTGATCACTCCGGAGACGCCCGAACCGGAAACCGCTTCGGTTCCCATGACCGTTCAGGTAGTACCGAAAAAAAGGCAAAACATCAAACTCGGCGTGGGCGTCGGATCCGAAGATGGTCTTCGGCTCAAAGGCGCCTGGACCTACCGGAACCCCTGGGGCTGGGCCGGAAAAACCTCGATAAGCGCCAAGCGTTCGGATTTAATAGAAAATATACAGGCGAACTACATTCAGCCCTATTTTCTGGATGCAAAGAACACCCTGCAAGCCAAAACCGGCTTTGAGCATGAAACCCTTGAATCCTATAACAACCGCAAAATATTCGGCAATGCCGGTCTTGAACGCAATTTGGTGAAAAACTGGACCGTGGCATTCGGCTACAATCTGGAAGTCAACGACCTTGAAAACATCAAAATTACGGACCCCGAGGAACTGGAGAGGATTACCCGACAAAATATTTACTTTATCTCATCCCTGCTGGGCGGATTGACATACAACGGCAGCGATGACCCCATTAATCCCAAAAAGGGGAGTGTGGTTGCGCTTTCGGCCGAATGGGCTTCCGATCTTCTGGGTTCTGAAATCAACTTTGTGCGGCCGGCCCTGGAATTGAAACGATACCAGCCGGTGACTGAGGGCATCACGCTTGCGGGACGGGTCCGCCTGGAAACCATACAAAGCGATGATCCGGCCTCCATCCCGATATTTAAACGGCTGTTCCTGGGCGGCAGCAACACGGTGCGCGGCTATGATTTTCAGAAGATCCCGCCCCTGGATGATAACGGCAACCCGTTGGGCGGGTTGTCCTCGCTGAATGCAAATCTGGAGCTCCATTTTCCCGTCTATCGGAAACTGACCGGCGTCCTTTTCGGGGACCTGGGGCTTCTGGATCCGTACTACTTCCGGTATGATACCGGTGAAATGCTATACACCGGCGGCGCCGGCATCCGCTACCACACGATCGTCGGGCCCCTGCGGCTCGATTTCGGCTACAAGCTCAACCCGCCGGAAAGCGAACAGAAAATCGACCGCTGGGTGATTCACTTCAGCATCGGGCAGGCATTTTAAATATTCGGATTATTACTAAATGAGTCGATAATCCGCAAAGGGGTCAAGGGTTCGAGGATTCCAGGGTTCCAGTGAAATGTTGAGGATTTTATATTAATATCTTATGAATGAGAAAGACCACACACCCAGCACTAACTATCAGCCTGACAAACCGGTAAAGAAAAACCGGACCCGGCTGGTTTTACGGATACTTCTGTATCCGCTGGTTTTCCTGATCATTTTACTCCTGGGCGGTCTTTTGTTCCTCCAGACCGACACGGCCCGCAAGGCCGTCAAGGCTTTTATTGAGAAAACGGTCGCTCAACACCTTCAGGCCGATCTTCGGATTGGAAAGATTTCCGGCAGCATTTTATTTGATATTTCCCTGGCGGATGTCCGGATATCCAATGGCGGCAGCCCCCTCCTGACCGCAAAGAAGGTATCGGCCGGTTACCTGCTGCCCCTGCTGCTGACCCGGGTCTTAATGCTGAATGAAGTTGAAATCGACGGCCTGGTTTTAAATCTGACACGGGAGAAAGACGGCCGCCTGAACATCGCCGCCATGATGCCGGCCGGCGGAAAAGCGACTGAAACTTCAGCATCCCGCCCGCTGCCGTTTACAATCCTCGTGAGCCGGGTAGCGGTATCCGACACCGAGACAACCCTGACCGGCCTGCAGACGGAAGGCGTTCCAGAGCGTCGGATCACTGATATCCGCCTGGCGGCCGCTCTGAAACTGTCCCCCGGCGGCGAGGCGACGGTTCGGGTAATGGACCTCGCCTTCACCATCGACCGGCCCGCATTCAGCCTTAAACGCCTCACGGGACGCGTCGGCTACCTACCGGCAAAAGACCGCCTGGAGCTGAAAGACATCCGGGTGCGTTCAGGGGAAAGCGACATTACCCTGAACGGCAGCCTCGATTTACTTCCCGCCGGCATGGCGTTCAACATCCGGGCAGCCCTTAAAACGCTGTCGTTGCAGGAAATCGGGGAACTCCTTGCAATCCCCGAACTAGACCGGGGCAGGCTCGCCGGAACGCTCCGGGCCAAGGGAAATCCGGACCGTTTTTTCCATGAAGCCCGCCTGAGCATGGATAAAATGTCACTTTCCAGTCAGGGGCAGATCGAACGGATCGCATCCGGTTCGCTCCATGCGGATGTTTCCGCAACCGTCCGGCGCCTGAATCCGGCGGCTTTGCCCCTGGCGGGACTTGAAGGCTTCAGCGGGGACATCAATTCCGATATCCGCCTGCAGGGTACCGACATCAACCGCCCCGAACGCCGCGGCCGGCTGACGATCGGAATGCTGCCATCCCGGATTTACGGTTATGATCTATCGGCCGCCTCCATCGAAGCGGCCTTTGACGCCGACGGCATCACCGTCACCGACGGTTTTCTGGCCGGCCCCCGGGGCCGCCTTGCGATTCACCATGCCGCTGCCGACATCTTCGCCCCGGACAGGCCCGGACGGCTGAGCCTGAACGCTTCCGTCGAGGACCTGGATCCGGCCGTAAGCGGACGCACCGACCTTTCCGGGAAGATTAATCTGAACATTACGGCTGCGGCAGTCCTTCCGGCTCCGGGAGAAAACCGCTTTGACCCTGCCGCAATCAGTGCCCAGGTATCGGCGAATGTCAATCCTTCCGGAATCCAGTGGGTGGACATCGACAGCGGCCGTATTCAAGCGGCCTGGAACGGCCGCGACATTGAAATCAAAAAGCTGGAACTATCGGTTGCCCGCAACCGCCTGGCAATATCGGGGTTGCTCACCCCCGCCGCCCGCGACAGCCGGCTGGCGTTCAAGGTGGACCTGCCGGATCTCCAACAGGCCGCCCCCCTGATTTTCCGCTTCTACCCGGAGCGGTTTCCCCCCGGCAGCGACTTAGATCTGAAAGGGCGGTTAGCAATTAACGGCGAGTTTAAGGGGTGGTGGGACCGCCCTGACCTTTCAGTCGCCGTCAACGGCAACGGTATTAGGTATGACCGCGTATCCGCCCAATCGTTTAATGCAAAAGGAACTTATCAGGGACTGCCGGACGGTTTCAGGGCAACGACCGACTCTCACGCTGAAAACGCAACCGTCAACGGGACCCGGATTGCCCGATTGGACCTTGGATTGCAGCTCGGGGAGGAAAACGCCCGGGCTGTAATTGCCCTGCAACATGAAAAGGGGTTGGCCCTTAACATCAAGGGCCGGGTTGACGGCTGGCTGCAGCCGGCAAAAAAAATTACCATCGATGCCTTCCGGCTCTTCCAGGTCAAAACGGCCCGCGACCCGGCCGCCCCAGCCGTTGAGGAGATCGTCAATGACGGCCCGCTTCGGTTGACGCTAACGCCCGACGGCATTGAGGTTGCCGCCCTGAAACTGGTTTCTAAAAAGGCCGACCTTTCTCTGTCGGGCCGTCTTACTGCCGGCAACCGGATCGACGCAGACCTTTCCCTCAACCGGCTGGATTTAAAACGCCTCCCCCGCTTCATTGAAAAGCAGGACGAATTTTCCGGCATCTTTTCAGCCGATGTGGAACTGACCGGAACCCTGGCCCTGCCGGCCCTGCAGGCCCGTATCCGCATAACAGATGGTTTTTTTTCCCTGAGAGGAGAATCGCCCGCAGACGTTTCATTTTCTGATCTCAATCTGGATTTCGGCTATGACGGATCACAGGCAGTGATCACCGCCGCGGTGTACCGGCATCAGCAGAAAGCGCTGGATCTTAGCGGCCGGGCCGGCTGCCGCATCAGCCTGTATCCCTTCCGGGTGAGCCTACCGGATAAGGACCTGAAGATCGTTCTAAAGAGCCGCGGTCTGAAACTGTCTGAGCTCCCCCTTCCCCGCTGGACCGGTTTTAAATATGAAGGGGTGCTGGCCCTGGATGCAGAAGTTTCCGGTGATTTAGGCGCACCCGCAATTAAAGCTGAAGTCACGCTCCAGGAAGGATTTCTGGCGCCTGAAAACAAAGACCCCCGGGATTATGCGTTTTCCGATTTGAACATGGCGTTTCATTATGAGACAGGCAAAGCTTCCGCCGGCGCCGCTTTGTACCGGCAGGAACAAAAAATGCTGGATCTTAGCGGCCGGACCGGGTTGGAACTTTCCTTGGTTCCCTTTCACTTTAAGCTTCCGGACGACAGTTTCAGGCTGGATGCCGCCGCCCGCGACCTGAAACTGTCCATGCTGCCGATCCCGCAACTGACCGGCATCGAGCTTGACGCCCTGCTCAATCTTAACGCAATGGTAACCGGGAGCCTGTCCGAGCCTGACATCAGCGGCAGCCTGTCCTTGCAGGACGGGTTTTTAAATCTTTCAGACCCCGCCCTGACCTATGAATCCGTCCGAGCGCAAGTGGACTTTTCGCCGGACGGGCTGATCATTAAAGAGTTATTGCTGAAAGGCGACATGGAAGGGATGCTGAATTTGAACGGCCGGATCAACCGGGAGGGATTGAAATTGACCGCATTTGATATTCACCTGACCGGCGAGAATGTCTACATCCCCTATCAAAAGGCGGCGGCGGCCCGGATCCGGCCGGATTTAAAACTCACCGGCACAGCGCTTAAACCTTTCCTTGCCGGCAACCTGACCATCACGGAAGCCCGCATCAATCTCGACCAACTTTCCGCCCGGAGCCCGGCCGAAATCCATATCAGCACCGCCGGTCCCGAAAAAACGGCGACTATCGACATCGTCGAAGAACCTGACGCCGCAAAAGACCTGTTTCGTCCGCTGGCAGCCGATATCCGGGTATCGGTCCCTAAAAACGCCTGGCTCAAAGGCCAGGATGTGAATGCGGAAATGGCGGGAGAGCTCCATTTAAAAAAAGATGCGGACAGGCCCTTTGTGCTGTTGGGATCGCTTCATACGGTCAGGGGGACTTTCGATTTTCAGAGCAAACTCTTTAAGATCACCCGGGGCAACATTGATTTCATCGGGCTGGAAGAACTCAACCCGAACCTCGATATAGAGGCGGAAACCCGCATCGCCCGGGTTAAAATCATTGTCAGCATAACCGGCCCGGCCGACCGGATCGTATTGGACCTGAGCAGCGATCCGGCTATGGACCGGACCGATATTATCTCTTATCTGGTGTTTGGAAAACCGGCCGGTGAATTAAACCGGCAGCAGAATTTCAATGCCCAGCAGGCCGCCCTGAACCTGACCGGCCGGCTGGCGGCCAATGAACTGAAAAACATCCTGGGAGATGCGTTCCGGCTGGATGTCCTGACCCTGGAATCCGGCAGCGGGGATATTACCCGGGGGTCGCTGGCCGTCGGCAAATACGTAACCCCGGATGTCTTTGTGCTCTACCGTCACCGCTTTCAAGTGGATGAACCCGACCAGGTCGAAGTCACCTATGAAATCAACCGCAATTTCAGCATTGAAACCCAACTGGGGGACGAAAAAACCAGCGGAATCGATTTTGTCTGGGATTTTGATTTTTAAATCCCGCTCTCCGGGCGCAACAGCTTATGAATAAGCGCCAGCCTGTTTTTTAAATCTTCATTGAATTTCTGATCGTTCGTTTTTAGCCGCCACTCGGGTGATGCATCGGCCAGGGCCGCTTCAAACTGCCATTTATGGGTAAAAACCCGGCCGTCCATTTTTTCGATCGCTTTTATCTGGCAGTCGGTAATCCAGTCTACCTTCATCCGGGCAAGGATTTCTTTATTTACCGTAATCTCATCAACCTCGGACGTTTCAATGATAAGATCCCGCTCTTTGCGCGTCAGCGACATTCTTTTTGAAAGCGCACTGCCCAGATTGACCGCTCTAGCGAATCTCTCTCCGGTCAATTCTTTAATATCCTTTATCGATATTCCGGCCTGCTGGATGCGTTCAACGGCCTCCGGGGTGAGAATATATGTAACCGGTCGATAGGTTGTTTGTTGAAATACATTTTGAAAAAAAAACAATGAAATAAAACATATTAAAGCAGCCAGAACCGGTGTGGCAACCCAGCCGATGACGATTCCTCCCACTGTCCGCCAACGGATTCCTTTCCCCCCCTTCAGCAGCCCGATGCCGATAACAGCGCCGACGATGGCTTGCGAACTGGAGACCGGCACCAAGGGGATGGTCGGGAGATTATGGGCCAATAAGAACCGCTCAAGTCCTTCCGAAGCAAAGATAAATAGAACGATAGAGTGAGCCAGGACGGCCACAAACGCCACAACCGGCGATAGATCCATAATGCCTTGTCCGACCGTCATAATAACCCTTTTGGAATATGTAAAAACACCGACGGCAATGGCCAATCCGCCGATCAGGAATAACTGTTGCGGAGCGCTTAGGGTAAACAAGTCCAAAATATTTATATTCGACAAGGGTGAAACCGGCACAAAGACCCCGGTCACCGTCGCAATGTTGTTGGCGCCCAGTGCATATGATCCAAAAATTCCGACAATCACCAGCCCGGAACGGGTATAAGCGTCCAGTGTAAACATGTGCATACGGCCATGGCGGAGGCAAAAAGCAACCAGTCTGTAAAGCATCATCGCAAAAGCGGCCGATAATACCGGGCAGATCACCCAGGTCGATAGTATTTTGACCATTGAATCATAGTCGGTTAAAGAACCTGAAAACAGATTCCAGCCGAAAATTGCTCCCACGATGGCCTGGGAGGTTGAAACCGGCAAACCCGCCTTGGTCATCAGATAAACGCTGACAGCCGAACCCAGGGCAACGACAAATGCACCGGCAATGGCGTTAATCGAACCGAGCTTGCCTAACGTTTGAGTGGCGCCCGCACCGCTGATGACAGCGCCTAAAATAACAAATATGCTGCAGTAGATTGCAGCCGTCCTGAATCGCATCATGCCGGAGCCGACCGCAGTCCCGAACACATTCGAAGTATTGTTCGCTCCCAGAGACCATCCCAGGAAGAGCCCGCTTGTCAGAAAAAATGCAAACATCTTATATTCCTATAAAGACCGCTTGATCACATAGATGCTTAACCGGTCGGCCACATCCTCGGCGCAGTCGGCAATCTCATCCACCTGCCGGACAAAATCACGCAGCTGCATCCGGTGGCTCAGGCGCAAGTCCGCTCTTTTGAAAATGGCCCGCTGCAGCCGGGTGGATATGATGTCGGACTGCTTTTCCCAGAAGGAAACTTTGTGCATGTGGTCCGCCACCGTATCGATATCTTTAAAAAAAGCCCGGGCGGAAAGAACCATTGACTCTACCGATTCAACGACTTTGGCCGCAAGCTCCATGAAATCCTCAACAAATTCAGAACAGATTTCAGGGTATTCGATGTCAAAACGCCACAGGGCCCCCTTGAACTGGTCCAGCAGGGTATCCATGCTTTCCAGCAGCTCCAGGACGTCCCCGCGCGATTCCGGAATCAGGGTCTGGCGGTAGAGCCGCTCTTCCAGACCCCGCCGCAGGCTGTCTCCCATGTGTTCGGTATCGGAGATCTGTTTTAGCCGCTTGCTGAAAATCTCCATATTTCCCTTCAGATACGCCTCGGCCCCTTCCTTAAAGAGCAGACCCGATTCGCTGACCTTGTCCAGGAAGTCATCAATCTGTTTTTCAATGCCGATCTTTTTTTTCAGGATCCTAAATTCCATGTCTGCATGCCTGCCTGTTAATACTTTTGTTATGGGGTTATCCGGAAGGTTCCGGCAAATATTCCGACCGCTATTGACGCGTTCTTATTAGGAAATCAGATTATGCTATTTTGATTTGCCTTTCCGTTGCAGCAACTGCTTGAAAAAAGGATAAGCAATCGAGAGACATGCCAGCAGCAAAACAACCAATGCCAGCCGGTCCCTGATAAATACCATGTATCCCCCCATTATAAGAGCCCGTCTGAAATTATATTCGATCAATTTTCCCAGCACGAGGCCCAGAACGACCGGCGCCGGGGGAAACCCGTACCGTTTGAGAATCCATCCCAATATGCCGAATCCGATACAGGACCCGATATCAAAAAGAGAATTGTTGACCGAATAGGTGCCGATCAGTGCAACCACGAGAATCAAGGGGTGCAGCACCGCATCGGACATGGAAGCCATTTTCACGAAGATCCGGTTGCCGTACAGACCGATGAAAAGAATGAGCACATTGGCGGCCAGGAGGGAAGCGAAAATCCCATAGGCAATCGCCGGATAATCTCTGAAGAGAAGGGGACCCGGCACGATGTCATGGAGCATGAATGCACCGATCAGAACGGCATCCGTGGCACTTCCCGGAATACCGAGTGCCAGAAGCGGGACCAAAGCCCCTCCCACCGAGCTGCTGTCCGCCGTTTCGGGGGCGGCCAGTCCTTCCAGAGAGCCTTTCCCGAACTTTTCGGGTTCCTTGCTGGTCCGTTTGGCCACATCGTAGCTGATGAATGATGAAATGGTGCCGCCGGCTCCGGGGAAGACGCCGATGATAGTCCCGATAAGGGAGGACTGGAGCATGATTCGCTTTAAACCCCAGATCTCTTTGAAAGGAGGCAGGATACTGTCGACCTTCGCCATGACCCGGTCCAACCCGGTCCATTTTTCGAACTGCTCAAAGACCGTGCTCACGGCAAAAAGACCCAACAAAGCCGGGATTAAAGCGAAACCGTCATACAGGAGGTCGGAACCGAAGGTAAAACGGTATAGCCCCGAAATGGGGTCGAGACCGATGGTTTCAATCAGGAGTCCGATCAGAACCGCAACTATCGCTTTTAACACATTGCCGCCGCCCAATGAGGCGACGGTAGCCAGTCCGAACATGGCGATGCCAAAATAAGCCGCAGGGGAAAACTTCAGGGCAACCCGGGCAAGGGGCACACAGAAAAAAATAAGAATGACGGCGGCCACGGCCCCCCCGACGCAGGAACCCACAAGCGCCACGCCGAGCGCTTTACCGGCCTGTCCCTGCTGGGTAAGGGGGTATCCGTCAAAGCAGGTAGCCGCCGTGGAAGGGGTTCCGGGGGTATTGAGCAGGATGGCGGTGATGGCGCCCCCGTAATTAGACCCCTGGTAAATAGCCACGAGCATGATTAAAGCCAGGCGTGCATCCATGGTATAGCTGAAGGGGACCAGCAGAGCCACGGCCGTTGAAGGCGATATACCCGGCATGGCCCCCCCCAGAATTCCCAGAACACATCCGACCACCATCACCAGAATCGTTTGCCAATCCAGCAGAGCGACGAAGGCCGACCCTAAATTGTTAAATAGTTCCATGATTCCTCTCCAGAGATTCCCCGCATCGTTCGGGTGTGCACCGGCGCCACAGAAACCGGTGTCAATACCGCCGCGCGGATCTCATCCTTCGGGTTTCTTAAAGAAGGCCCTCGAAAAGGCCGAGGGGGAGCTGGATATAAAGCAGTTTGTAAAACGTGACATAAGAAAAAATTACCCACCCCCCGGCTATCAGCCAGATACGCCCTTTCTTTCGATATGACAGCATGTGCAGCATCACAACGATGAAAATAAAGGTGCTCAGGAAGTAGCCCAAAAACGGCATTGCCATGAAGTAAACGATAAAGACCGCCATCACCAGGGCCAACAGACCTGCCCGTTCGACCCTGGGCACCTTCTTTTCCTTGCCGCGAAAAATTTCGATTAAAATGATGCCCGCAAGGATCAGGATCAGAAAAACATATAACCTGGGAATCACTGCCGGTCCGGCCTCTTGAGCAGGAAAATCAAAGGTTAAGGCCAAAAACACCAATGACAGGACCATCAGGCATACGGGGATGAGGATGTTGCCCAGATACGGTTTCATTTTGGAACGGTGGACCCCTATCCCGAGCCCCAGGAGGATGGCCAACACCCCTACAGCCAACCCTGCCAGGCCGATCCCCTCGCTGAAGTATTTGATAGACCACATCGCTCTTACTCCCGTTATAGGTGTTTACTTGGTCTGCAGCATTTTAAGGGCTTCGCTGAAATCCTTAAGATCCTGCCGGACCAGACTTTTGAATTTGTCATCCTGATAGAAAACCGGATCCGCGCCTTCATCCTCGATATACTTCCGCCACTGGGGATCATTGCTTACCTTCGTAATTAGATCGACATAAAACTTCCTGGCTTCTTCCGGAATGCCTTTATTGATTGCAAACCCACGCCACATGATCTCTTCTTCCAACCCGCTGACCCCAAGTTCCTTAAACGTCGGTATGCTCCCCCAGACATCGCCGCCGAGGCGTTTGGGAGCGGCTATGACCGCATTTTCCAGATCCGGTTTACCGGACACATCCCCCGGGTTTCCCACATAGACGACCCCATGGCCGCCCATCAGGGCTACCATGGCTTCATTGCCGCTTTCATAGGGAACCCATTTTGCCTCGATACCCAGGGCCTGCCAAGTCTTTCTGGCCATAATGTGATCGTTTCCGCCCGTCGCCGGGCCGACCCATATTTGAGCCCCTTTTTTGGCCTTGGCATCCGCAACAATTTGATCGAGCGTGCGAATCGGTGAATTCTTAAGGACGATGAGGCTCTCCGGGTCAGATACCATCATGGCCAGCCAATCCAGGTCATCGATTGTTATTTTTGCATTGGGACTGGCAAACTGCGCAATGTTGGACTTGGTCACGTAGGCCAGATTATAACCATCGGGCTTTCCTTTAACGATATACGTCAGGGCCACCATGCCGCCTGCCCCCGGTTTGTTTACCACGACAAAATTGGCATCGGTATATTTCGCTGCGATTTTTTCAAACCTTCTTGCAAACACATCCCCGGCGCCCCCCGGCTTGAGATAAACGACGATGTTGATGGGGTGTTCAGGAAACTTGGCTATGGCCGTGCCGGCTGATACCGCAATGGCTAGCGCCAGAAATACCAGAACGATAAGATTTTTTCTCATGACATCCCTCCTTATGGTTAGGTTTGTTACCAGTTTTTGTACGGATTCTGGATCAGGTTCGAGTTGAAATATTTCGGGTCGCCGGTGACTTCAGCGCCCACCCACTCAGGTTTATTATAAACCTGATCTTCACTCTCCAGTTCCACCTCGGCCACCACCAGTCCATCATTTTCGCCAAAAAATTCGTCGATTTCCCAGACGAATTTACCCTGTGGAATTTTATACCTGTTTTTTTCAATAATGGGTTTTTCGCACAGTTCATCCAGCATGGCATCGGCGTCAATCGCGGGTATTTCATATTCATACTCAACCCGGGTAGCGCCGGTGGTAATACCCTTTACGGTCAAAAATCCCTTGTCGTCGATCGTGCGCACTCGCACAACCCGCTCCTTGGTGCTGCTCAAATATCCCTGCCGGTACCGGGTTCCTTTTGCCATCTGTTTGAAGGCATCATCTTTAACAAGAAATTTTCTCTCGATTTCTTTGCCCATGGTTTTTCCTCCTGATTATTGATCCTTTTACTCTATTATAGAAAACCGGCTTCTTTGCATCCTTTTGTTTGTGTCATTAGGACATTTGTTATTTGAATTTGTTTCGATTTTCGATATTCGGATTTCTGATTTCGCAAACAGCATTAAAAAAATCATGCCTTCCGGGATTTGATCAAATGAGACCCCCCGGAGTCGGACATTTATTAGAGGCGCGCCGCCGGCATCAGTCCGGCAGCGGTTCCAGGCCGATAATCCGTTTGATGCCCAGAAGATAATTGATATTTTCATATTCGGTCAGGCCCAGCATGTCGATCGCCTTGAGGATGGCAGCCACATCCTCCAGTTCCACCGCCACCGTCTGGATAGCCGCTCCGTTTATCAGGAGATGGGCGATTTCCGTAATGCACCCGTTGATGGTAAATGCAAACCGCCGCTTGAAAACCCGGACCGCCGCAAGCTGCGGATGCGGAATGATGATTTCATCCAGGTACTGGTCGAGGGTGTATTCCGCCCTTTTAAATTCCGGTTCCGGCACGCCGAAGGCCGGGAAAACCTCATTTCTGATGATTTCGGTTTTCATGGGAAATTCGCCCTTCATGCGGGGATTCCAGCGTTCCAGACCCTGTTTGGTTTCCACCAGAACCTTGATGTCCATCTTGCCGTCGCGAATCTTGGTATTGTTTTCATTGTTGGCAGCGGAAACGATATATATCTCCGAGCTTTCGCGGATCTGTTCACACCTGGACAGTCTTCGCATTTTGGTTTCCACGATGCCAAAATTCTGCGCAAATGTGCGGAACTCATACCTTGGGATTATCTGGCTCACAGGTATCTCCTTTCATGTTGAAACCTATGCAAAACGCTCCCTTTCGCTCAATTTCAGCGTCAGGCTCAAATTTCAATCCTCGAAATACCGAATGTATTCCTGCGGTTAAAATTATCCCCTTCCTTGAACTTGAACGAAATTGAGCATTTTTCAAAGGTCCCATGTATTATTAATAATCCGGATATCATTTTATTGAAAATAATTGGTGATGGTCTCGTAAAAAGCCGAAATACGCCTTTAGCGTCATTCCCGCAAAGGCGTGAATCCAGTGATTTCAGATTTTTATGGATGCCTGCCGCAGTTTATCCCGCACTTGATGCGGGGCAGGCATGACGGGTTTTGAGACTTTTTACGAACGTGTCATTAGTGTTTTTTCATTTATTAATTATTCACATTTTGATATAAGGTCAAATTATATATTTAGATTGTTATTATAAGAAAATTTAATGAATATCGATCAACTCAAAGCGTTTTACCGGGTCGCCCGGACCGGCAGCTTTACCAAGGCGGCCGGCGAGCTGCATATTACCCAGTCGGCCGTCAGCCAGCAGGTCCAGGCCCTCGAACACTCCCTCGGAATTACGCTGTTTGACCGATCCCGCAAAAAAGTTTTCTTAACCACTGAAGGCGAAACCCTGTCGGCCTATGCCCGCAGGCTGTTCGACTTGTATGAAGAAATCGAAAACGTCTTCAGTCTCCAGCAGAAACTTCAGAAAGGCAAAATCCGGATCGCCTCAACCCGTGTGCTCGGAACTTATTTTTTGTCGGAAATCATCGGTCTGTACAACCACCGCTATCCGGGAATAGAAATCGATCTGCTGCTGGGAAATACCTTTCATATTCTGGATATCATCCATGAGGGCGAAGTCGACTTCGGCTTTGCCGGGAAGGTCCGCAGTCATTTAAGGTTAAACGACATCCCGGTTCACACGGAAAAACTCCTTCTGGTCGCTTCGCCGCATCATTTCCTGTCATCAAAAAAAATCATCGCTCCCGCCGAATTGCTCAAAACCCCCTTTATCTGGCGGGAAAAAGGGACCCTGACGCAAAACGTAGTCAAACACTGGTTTGAAAAAAACCTCGGCAGAAATTCTCCCGAAAAATCGATAGCGCTTGAAAATGTTGAAGCCGCTAAGAGAATAGTTGAAGAGGGATACGGCGTCACCGCCATGCCGGAAAGCGCGGTCAAGAGAGAAATTGACATGGGGGTTCTCCAGGCGATCAGGGTCGACGGCTTCGATCTGTCCGTGGATTTTTATCTTTATTATTTTAAAGGAAAGATATTCAGCCGGGCAGCCATGACTTTCCTTAGAATGCTCTACGATATCCGAAAATTATCGAATTCTGAGAACATGAAAGTCCTGTTTGATAAATACCGGGGCCGGGGATCGGAGATTAGAGGTCAGTGAGCAGGGATTAGGGGACAGGGGTCGGGGATTAGTAAACAGGATTCAGGACACAGGGGCCGGGGATTAGTAAACAGGATTCAGGACACAGGGGCCGGGGATCAGCAGGAAATTGAAATAACTTCTAATGTCATACTCCATATTTTTAATCCAAATCATTTAATATAATTCTTGAAATAAGGCAGTCCGTCATTCCTGCGAAAGCAGTAATCCAGTCATTGTTTTTCCGGGCTCTCGTTTGCGCGGGAGTGATATTGATTTTGCTGCCTGTTTGCAGACCATCACACTATCGTCGACCAAACCTTTTTATCAATCGCATAATCCCGGCCTGAAACGTTTCAACCGGCGTCAGCAGGCTCACCACCACAACACCTTCCCGGCCGAATTCGTAAAAATAGCCGGGATGCACCAGGGTGTTGTCCTTTTTGAGGAGCTGAATGACCCGGTCCTCATCCGAAACAGCGTCGGATATCTCCAGAATCGCGTACCAGCCGCCTTCGCGCAGGAGCACATTGCAGTTGCCGGTTTGAGCGAGCCGTTCAGTTAGAAAGCGGCTGTTTTCCGCAAGCCGCGAGATTATCTGCGGTTGAATCGCTTTGCACTGCCTTATCAGTTTTTTGGCGGCGTGCTGCACCGGCGTTGAAACCGAAAGATAAAAATCGAGCATCATTTCGAGACGGAATGCGGCCATTCCGGCAAGAGCGGGGTCGCCGCTGACCGCAATCCAGCCCAGCTTCACCTGGGGCAGTCCGGCCATCTTTGAAAGTCCGTTGAGGACAAAAGTCAGGGCGGTTGAACCGCCTGTCGCCGTGCGTACCCAACCCGGTTCCGGGGCTGCCTGAAAATCGGAAAAGACCTCGTCCACGATCAGGGCCAGGTCGTGCTTCCGGCAGATGCCGTCAAGCTCCTGCAGCTCCTGCGCTTTCAGGTAGGACCCGGTGGGATTGTTGGGGCTGACCACCACAATCGCCCGGGTGCGGGTCGTAATCAGCGCCGACAGAACCTCCAGGTCTATCAACCATCCCCTGGCAGCATCATATTTCAGAGGGTATGCAATCGGCCGAAGTTCTTCGAAAACGGCCAGAAAAGAGAGAAGCGGATAACCGGGCCGGGGTATCAGGATTTCATCGTTGGCGTTGCCCAGCAGTTTAAACAGAACCGAGTAGGCTTCGCTGGTGCCGGCCGTCAGAAAGATGGAATCCAAATCAATCTGCCTGCCGAGTTCCCGGTAATACCCTTTGACCGCCTCCCGCGCTGTTGCCAGGCCGCGCGGGTCAGGCTCATACAGCATGGCCCGGGACTGAGCCAGCGCAGATAGAATCTTATCATCTTCATAATGGAATCCAGCCCGGGTGGGATTGGACTCGGTTAAATCAAAAACGATTTCGCTTCCGGCCTTCTTCTTTTCCATAAGCCTGCTCAACGGGTTGGGGCTGATGTCCCAGGTGCCGCGGTCTGAAAACATGGTGTGCGTGCCTTTGAGTTTAGGGTAAAAAATATCCGATCCCGGAAGGAATTTGCATGGTTAGAATTTCAATCGTTTATTTCCAAAACGGATTCTTTACGGCGGGCAGCGCCTGGGCCAGCCGGTGATAGCTTTCAGGGCTGACCGACCGCTCTTTATAAATGAGCGTTTGCCAGATTTCGGCTTCATTTTCTTCGGATATTCGTGCCATCCGTTCCATTTCACGATAGCGCTTTGTGGATGCTTCCTTCTGAAGCGGCAGCCGTTTTCCCGAAACTCTCCTGAAAACATCCGGACCGTAATGATCATACCACAGATACGAATGAGCGGTCGAAAGAGAGCCGGCCCAAGGATAATTGTGAAGCCAGTATCCTCTGGACAGGCTGTGGATCAAGGCATCGATTCTGTCATCATCCCCGGGTTTTTTGGAGGGACTCTTCTCCCGGTAAAAAAGCGTCCGGATAAAATCGTCCCCGGCGACCTGCCAGACATCGTCAATTCCGTAATCCCGGGGATGGCAGGCGACTTTGGCGCCGGGGGCCAGGCTGAAATTGCCGCAGGTAAAGAGCGCGATGTTTTCGCCCTGTTTTTCGATGAAGCGTAGGGTTTCCAGTGCTTGGAAAACGGTTTCGCCGGGAAAGCTCGTAAAACACATCCATTCCACGGCGATGCCCGCAGCCGCCAGGTTTATCGCAGCCGCCTGCATCACAGACCGACTAATCCCCTTGTTGATAGATTTGAGAATTCGCTCCGAGCCGGACTCGATCCCCACGGCAAAAGAGAGTGCCCCGCCTTTGGCGAGATCCCGGCAGCATTCAGGGGTCAGGGTCGCCTCAGCCCGGATGTCGCAGGCCCAGCGCCAGGACGCCTGGGAATCATTGACAGCCGACGCCAGACGCCGGGCGGTTGCCGGCCGCAGGGTATCCTGGGAAAAGAAAAAGATCCGGCCGTTATGTTTTTCCGCCATGCGGTTCAGGTGGTCGATGACGTGATCGAGCGGCCGTTCCCGGTATCGGGTCGTTCCGGTTTCAGACAGCCCGTAATAACAGAAGGCACATTTTCCCCAGTAGCATCCCCGGGCAGCGTCATAGGAAAGTACCGGCTCGGGCGACAGGTAGGCCGAAAGGGGAAGACCGTCATAGTCCGGGGCAGGCAGTGCGGACAGGTCCGTATCGGTCGAGCCGCGAATGAAACCGCCGGGGGCTTTTCCGTTTTCGACGGACTGCACCAGATCCGCCAGGGCCGCCTCGCCTTCAAACAGAACCGCGGAATCAAAAGGCCCCAGGGCGCGGCGGAGCCGGTCGCAAGACTGGCGGATCAGGACCTGCGTTATCGCCGGTCCGCCCACGGTGATGTGCAGGCCCTTGAACCGGCGGCGCAGGACATAGGCCAGTGCATAGGCCGGCTGGATCTGTCCCGGAAAGGCAATAGAGATTCCGACCATCCCGACGCCCTCGCGCGCCAGACGCTCGCATAATACCTCGGAAAAATACTCATGAAAGGGGTTGCGTCCGGGCCGGGCATCCGCCTCTATAGCGCTGATATTCAGCAGGGCAAAGGGGGTCCGGTATGAATTGAAACTCAGCGCCAGCGGCGTATGGGCTGCGCTGACCAGCCGAAGGGCTCTTTCAATTACGGTCACCGCCTTTTCATACGTCAGAGGGTCAAAAAAGTGTTTCCCGGAGCGGTCCCGCATCACCTTCAACGCTTCCTCAATTTTCCCCGGAAGATCGTGAGCGAAACTTTTTGCCTGCGTAAGCGCAATGCTTTCCATCTGGCGGTTGTGATTCAGGTGCGGTTCTTTCTTTAGCCGCGCCAGTCGTCGTTCCACCTGCTGCGCCTGCTTGAGCAGCCGGTCGGGTCTTAACAGAAAATCGTACCCTTCCATGTTGGCGTCAATGGGCAGAACGTCGATCCCTTTTGAACGCAGATACCCCGTCAGGATCGGAACCGACAGATACGGCGCGGTGGGGTCGGCGGTGGGCGGGTATATCAGTGCGATTTTCATTTCAGGATCCGGTTTTTCTGCTCTTCTTTCCCGCGGCTGTTCTTTTCGATAAAGAGCGGTTGGCCGCTGTCATACGCTTTGCCGGTATAGTACATCAGCGTCGCCGGCGTGGACGGCGCAGGTGTAAAAATCTGCACCTGCCGGGGCCTGAACTTGAGGACTTCCCGGGCAAACCGGTTTAAGCGTGCCATGTGCGCCGGGGTGCACCCCGGATAGGCCGCGATGAAATAGCAGGTCAGAAACTGTTTCTTTTTTAAACGCGCGTTGATCGCGTCAAAACGGCGCTTGAACTCTACAAACACATCTATTCCCGGTTTTCCCATGAGTTCCAGGATCTCGTTTTCGGAATGTTCCGGCGCCACTTTCAACTGCCCGGAAATGTGGTTCCGAATAATCTCTTCCAGGTATTCCATCCCATGGGCGGCGTCCTGCAGGACCAGATCGTGGCGGATGCCGGAGCCGATAAAGACTTTTTTGACCCCGGGCAGTTCCCTCAGTTTTTTCAAGAGGGCGATCTGGCGGCGATGATCCGCCTTCAGTTCCTCGCAGACCGCCGGGGTCAGGCAGCGTTTGCGGCGGCAGGCCCCTTTCGTAGGCTTTCGCCTGCATTCGATACCGTACATGTTGGCGGTGGGCCCGCCCACGTCCTGGATAGCGCCTTTAAATTGCGGATGCTTGGTCAGAGTGGCGGCCTCCCTGAGAAGCGATGCCTCGCTGCGGTCGATGACGGCCCGCCCCTGGTGGACCGATATGGCGCAGAAATGACATTCGCCGTAACATCCCCGGTGAGTGGTCAGGCTGAAGCGGATGGTTTCAAGGGCGCGCACCGGCCCGCGGGCGGCATCATAGGGATGAACGTCGCGTTCATAGCCCAGTTCATAAACGTGGTCCAGATCAGCAGTCGACAGGGGCGGCTGGGGCGGGTTGTGGATCAGGTAGCGGCTGTCCTGCTTCTGGCAGAGCCCGCTTGCGGTGACAGGATCATTGTTTTCATAAAAAATCCGGAACATCCGGCTGAAGACCGCGGGATCGGCCGCAGTGTCCGCATGGGACGGAAGCTCGATGGTTCCTTCTTTTTTTTCAGCGGCAATATGGCAGGTCCCGCGCACATCCGTCACGGGCAGCTTGTTCCGGATATTCGCCGCCAGTTCCAGGATGGTGCGCTCGCCCATGCCATAGACCAGGATATCGGCCTTGGCGTCAAAGAGGATGGAGCGTCGGATACGGTCGGTCGGGTAATGATAATGGGAGATGCGCCGCAGGCTGGCTTCCATGCCGCCGATCACGATCGGCCTTTTATTTTTAAAATAGCGGCGCACCAGGTTGCAATAGGCGATCAGCGCCAAGTCCGGGCGCCGGTCGTTCACCCCGCCGGCGGTCAGATCGTCCCGGCGGCGCTTTCTGCCGGTGGCGGTATGGTTCGATATCATCGAGTCCATGCAGCCGGCGGTTATGCCCCAGAAAAGGCCCGGCGCCCCCAGGCGGCCGATATCCCCGCCGCCGGCAATATCCGGTTGGGCGATGATCCCCACCCGGTAGCCGGCGCCCAGCAAGACCTTGCCGATGACGGCAACGCCGATAAAAGGGGAATCCACATAGGCATCCCCGGTCACCAGGATGATATCCAGTGAACTCCACCCCAGGGCATTGACCTCATCTTTTGTTGCGGGAATGAACATCGCGTTCCATTCAGTTGTATTTCTTCCGCCGGCAGCCGCCTCACGTTGGCACCGTTATAGGTCTTTTCCGGCAATACATCAAGGGGCGCGAGTTTGCAGGCGACAACTGATCCCTCGATCGATATACACGCAACGTCACTATTTTCCCAGGGTGTTGAAATTTTCCTTCATATGAATAATCATGATTTTCAATCGGTTAGCCTGATGCACCTGTCTTTGGCCCCCCGGTCTGTATGAAAAACCATTCAACATATGCTTTCGCGGCGGTTCGTTTGCATCACATTTAGCATAACATTTCAGCGGGTTGATCTGTTCACCCGAAGTTGGCACGCCGCTTGCTTATAAAAAGTTCACTATCTGTTCCAACATGCCGCCAGAACATTGTGTTTATCCCTTCCGCGCAAAAATCCAAATTATTATTCAAAAGGAGGTACCGGATGAGGCTAAATAAATATTTGTCAATATGGACCGTCTTTGTGGTTATTATCGGCCTTGCAGTATTAAGTTTACCTTTTACATCAATGGCTGTCAGTGGCGTTTACAGCCCAAAGCCGGATAATTCTCAATTGCGATACAGTCAGCCGTACGATCGTTCAAATATTCAATTGTTTCTGGAAAGCAAAATTAATGATGACGAATTATTATCAAAAGTAAAATCAAAATTGATTGTCTTAAGTGATGAAGAAATAAGCCTGATATCATCGCTTTGCGAACGAATTTCTCATGATAGCAAATCGGCAGGATCGGAAGTTGCTTTTTTGCTGATTACGACTTTAATTATTCTCTCCTGACTTTAATCTTTAAAAATGTTTGCTGAAGGGTCCCGTGCATATTTTAAACCATATCATCCTGATTGTTTTAAGCGCATTGACAGCCTTGTCACTGCCGTATACCGCCAATTTTATTGCCAAGAAATTTCTGGCTTTTTGGGCGCTGATAGAGAACGAAAAGATATTCCTCGTATCCATCGAAATTGTTTGTGCAATGGTGCTTATTTTATTCTTCAACTATCTTGGAAGAATCTGGAAGAACCGGAAACTTGTCGCTGCTGCGAAGAAAGCCGGCTTATTTTATGCGCCTTCACGCAAGGGATTCTTTTCGGAAAAAATGGTCAAAAAGTTAAAAACCAGGCAGGGAATTGCCCGGGACATCATGTTAATCGGTTCAACGGGTTTTCGAACATTTGTAAATCCAAAGAGTGACTTGCATGAGGCGATCATGAGTTGTCGCGATGCGAAAATAATTCTCCTTAATCCCTTTAGTGAAGGGGCAAGCGTACGTTCCAAAAGTATTTCTGAACCCGGCATAACCATGGATCATTTCCGCTCTCAGATAAAAAAGAGCATAAAATTCCTTAAAGAGATTCATGCGGTCAGTAAAAATATAAGACTGAAGCTATATAGCGACATACCATTTTTAAAACTGACCATTTTGGGTGATTATATCTGGGTACAACACTATCATGCAGGTCTGGATGTCAGGTTCATGCCGGAATATGCATTTAAACACAACCAGAATTCCAGCGGATTTTATTCTACTTTTTATCAATATTTTCTAACCAAATGGAATGATATCGAAATACCGGAATATGATTTTGATACGCAAGAACTCATTTTCAAAGACAAAACCGGAAATGACATAAAAAGGGGAAATTTCAATTTAAACACGGATCATATTCATGAAAACAACACCCTCAAAACCGATTTGTAGTCTGACCATCCCCCGTTTATGCAACGTCAGGGTTTACCCTATCGTTGGGGTTTACTTGATGTAGCCCCATTCCTTGAGCCGCTGATACGCATATTGGGCCTGGTTCCCCTGCTGGACCTGCTGCAGATAGCGGTTGTAGGCCTGCGCCGCCGGCTCGATTTTCTGCATCCCTTCCAGCGACAGCCCTTTGAAGAAAACCGTATTGGGATTTCCCGGAAGCAGTCGATCGTATTCGGAAAAATCCTGGTAGGCGGCGTCGTACTTTTTATTTCGGATTTTGGCAATGCCGCTGATGTGGCAGGCCTGGGCCTCCCCGGGATAGACCTGCCTGGCCCGGTCCGCGTAGCGCTCCGCCTCGCTGTTTTTCTTCCGGATCAACTGGCACTTGGCCATCAGCAACAAGCCGGTATAATCGTCCGGCGCCTGGTCAAGGGCCTGTTTGAACAGTCCGTCGGCCTGATCGTACTGTTCCTTGCCCATGGTCTCTTCACCGGCCTGCATGGTTTTAATGGCGCCTGAGATTTGTCTCAGATCGGCGGTAGCGTCCATGTATCGCTCCCGAAACAACGGCTGGCCGCTGTACGACCGGTAATCATTGGTAGCCTGGCTTACCGACGTCTGGTAGCGCTCAGCGCTCATGGGATGGGTGGCAAAGAGAAGATCCGTGGCGCCGGCTTTGTGCCGGTTCATGCGGTTGAGCATCTCCATAAGGCCCACCATTCCCTGGGGGCTGTAACCGGACTTGGCCATGTATTCCATACCCAGGCCGTCTGCCTGGCGTTCGTTATCCCGGCTGTATGAAGCCAGCAGGGCGCCCGAGCCCAGCTGGCCCAACTGCCCGGCAAGGTTGCCCGCACCTGAACCCACGGCCGCACTCGCCAGGATGGAAAGCCCCCCCACGGCCATGCTGGCCAGCTGGGCCTTGGACATGCTCTCAGCCGTGTGCCTGGCATTGACATGGCCCAGTTCGTGCCCCAGCAGGGCAGCCAGTTCCGCCTCATTTGAAAGCTCCAGCAGGATTCCCCGGGTGCAGGCGATACTGCCGCCGGGAAACGCGTAAGCGTTGACATAGTTGGCATTGACGCAGTGAAAGTTATAGGGCATCTGGCGGCGGTGGGTATGGGCGGCAATCCGCTTGCCGGTGGTCTGGACGTATTCCTGCAGACGCTGGTCCTGAACGGTACCGTAATCGGATGAAAACTGGTGCGGCGACTGCTGCCGATCAACGGCAATCTCCTGGTTTTCATCCATGAGCATGAGCTGGGATTTTCCCGTAACGGGGTTGACGGCACACCCTACAGCCAAACCGGCGGCGGCCAGGCCGGTCATAATCAGAAATTCACGACGGCTGATTCCGTTGATCACCCTTGTGTACGCATGCATATGCACCTCATTCCGATTCTTCGTAGCCGTATGTTGCGGCAAGGTTTTTGGCGTTTTCATAAACCTTCCTATCCAGCCGCCTGATCTCTTGCCAGCCTACTACCCAAACACCATCCGGAACATGATAATGACGGGCATTGATATCTTTTGACAGGCGTTCCACAATCCCCGGCCGGTACGGGATGCCCACCAGATCGCATAAATCGGGAAGCTCCCTGTCCAGCCGCTCAAGTTGGATCGTCCGGTCGGCTTTGGCCTCGGCCAGCAGATTCCAGCGATACCAGTAGCGCGCGGCTTTCAGAAAAAGCTGCTCCCGGGGATTGAAATAATCCTGTTCGTCCGGACCCAGCTTTGTTTCGGGGACATGCCGTTCGATAAACCCGGGGGCTCGCTTCCCCTGCCTTAAAATAAATTGGGCCATGCTGGCAATTACTTTCAAGGGATGCCGGACCTGATGGATGACGACATCAAACTGATAGTCGCCGGCGCCGGGTCCCGAGGGCGGTGCGGGGTCGTCCACCGCCATAAACCAGGAGGCCATGCCGTCGGCGCCGATGGCGCCGTCCGGCGGAACCGGCCTTTCGTGCCAGATATCCAGGCCAAGGGACTGCCAGAGCCTGGCTGCATAAAGCGTACCGCTCCGGCCGCACCCGGTAATTAATAATTTTTTTCTTTCCATTTGACGGAAATCCCCGGCTTTATGATTCTTTGACTTCAGGGAATCTTAAAATCAGCAATAAAGTGAGCGGGGCGAGCAGGGTGACGCCGAAAAGAACCGGCACGATGGAAAAAAGGTCCGCCAGTTTGCCAATCAGCGGGGAAAGCATGCCGCCCAGGCCGTAGGCCAGCCCCATCATCAGACTGGCCACCATGGACCTTCCCCGCGGCGCCAGTTTCTGGGCCATGACCACTCCCAGCGGCATGGTCGCCAGGGTGAAAAAACCGGCCAGGAACGCTCCCGGATATATCCACCCGCCGGGCAGGTAGAGAAGGAGGATCAGCACCGGCGCCATCAGCATATGGGCGGTAAGGAAAACGGGTTTGAACCCGATCCGGTCGGATAGATGTCCGGACAAGATTCCGCTGACCGTGCCTGCCAGCGTGAAGAGGGAGAACAACACGCCGGCCGAAATGAGCGAATACCCCTTGGAGACATACAGCACTGGCATGAAAGTCAGAAAGGACTGGCCGATGATGGCCCTTACCACCATGACCAGCCAGATCAGAAAAATCGGCTTGCGGGCCGGTCCCAGGGTTTCCCGCAGGGTGCCGAAAAATCCCATTTTCCGGAGTCCCTCGCTTTGCGGCTGGGGAACGGCCACAAACAGATAGACGACCGCGGCAAGGCCCAGCAGCATGGTCCCCGGCAGGGCTTCCAGGCCGAAAGTGGCCGCATACCAGGTGACAAACAGCGGCCCCAGGGAAAAAGCCAGGGTGCCGCCGGTATTGAATATCGACATGGACAGGCCGGCGTTGCGGCCGGCATACAGGGAAACCATGCCGGTCACCGACGGATGGAACATAGCCGATCCGATCGAACCGACCGCAATACAGGGAAGCAGAATCGCAAACGTAGGTGCGATGCCCGACAGGGGGATAAACACAACCAGAAGGAGCACGCCGCTCAGAATAAAAACGCGGGTCTGATAGCGGTCGGCCAGGTATCCCACCGACGGCTGGACGATAAAGGCCAGCAGGCGGACCATGCCGGCAATAATGCCGACCTGCGCCAGGGAAAGGTTCAATTTCAGCACAAACAATGGGAAAAGAGGGTTGACGAACGAACTGTAAAAGTCGCCCGTAAAGTGGACCAGGGTTAGGGCAATGATGACTTTAATGTTGGCTTTTACGTTTTCAGACGCCATTGAAAGGCTCTATCCTCTCATAACCGCCGCCTCTTATGAATGAGATGGCCGACCGGGTTCTTAGTAAGGTTGATTTTTATAGCTGAGGCGGTAAGGCCGGTCAAGGAAAAACACAAAACGAGGAATCGCTCCGCTTTAATGACAACGGACGCCATCACGGCCGTAACGGGAAGGTAAAAAGCATAGGGGGCCGGTTTACCCTGGTGTTGCAGGGTTTATTCCGGCATTCTAATGGATGTTTCACGATCCAGCCCCATCCGGGGCCGGATCGTGAAGGAATATGTTTAATCCGGGGCAGGGCATTATCGACCAAATACCAGGAGCAATGCCCTCGTTGCTTTGGAATGATCATCTCCGGAATCATCAAATACCGCCATGGCGAAACTGTAGCGTTTCATGGGATTAAAGGCCACATCATCTTCATGTCCGGTATTTAATTTTCTATGCAGCATGACGCTCCAGCTCCCGTCCCGGTGGCGGCTTTCAGCTTTAACATCAAAGCGTGAGCCGTCCGGTTTCAGCGGCAATCTGAAAGGGATTACGTCACCCGGCTTAAATACCGAATAATCCGTAATCTTGACCGCTTCTTCCATCAGCAGAAATTCCGGCGCCGCCGCTTTTCGCCCCGGGTCCTGCATATACAGGGGCCGCAAGCCGTCTTCGGTCTGGTTGAGCATGTCGCCGCCGCTGCCCACGTCCTTCCTTCGACCCGTTTCACGATAAGATCCCGAGGGATTGCCGGCCACCGTCAGCCAGCCATCGTCGGCATATTGATAGGGATCGGAGCGCGCCGCGGTCCACTGCCATAAGTCGCCTTTTTCGGTTGCACTGCCGGTGGCAAGCTTCCACTGTTCTTTAGGAAGGTCGGCCGGACTATGGCACGTCGCCGCACACCCTCTGGTTGCAAACTTGTCGATGCGGGTAATTTCAAACAGGAGCGCGATGCGATCCTCATTACCCGGCAGATGAAACCACTTGTTTCCGTCAAACTGCCAGGATTGCTTGGTAATACTCCGGGTAAGGTCCTTCCATTGCAGGTGGAAATAGATGCTGTCGTCCGTATAGACGGCCCGGGTGTTAACGATTTCGCCCGTGCGGCTCAATTCCCCTCGTCCTTCCACCGGAACCTGAATCGGACGTATTTTCTGCCAGATATCGTCATCCAAACCCTTGGGAGCTGCGGTCGAATGCAAGGCCCTGATGATCAGGACATCACTTTCTGCAGACAAGCCGATCCGCTCTATCAGCAGAAAAGAGACAACCGTTATAAGAATCCCTAACGGAATGATTATTCTTTGACCCATCCGACACCTCTTTGAATGTTTTTATTATCTCTCCGTTGATACAAAATGCTCGATATACCCCATTAATGAAAGCGCCGAAATACCGAAGACAATCACGGCAGCGATGATCATGACGATGATGCGCCGGGCCGGATCGCGTTCGGCTGAACGGTCCAGAAACGGCAGGGCCGCCGCCAGGCCGAACAACCCGCCGGGAATCACCACCGTTCCAATTATTGAAAACGGCCCTTTAAAAATTGCCACGAGTTGATTGAGAAACAGAACCCACCATTCCGGCTTGGGGACAAAAGCAGAATCGGTGGGATCGGCCGGATCACCCAATGGCGCCGTCCAGTAATAGGAAATCAAACCCAATACAAGCGTGGCAACGATGAACAATATCAGCCAGCGATTCAACATGCCGGGGAGAAAAGATATCCGCCGGACAGGTTTTTCTTCCCCGAACAAGGGTTCGGACAAGCCCCGGTAACGAATAAAATGAAAATGAACGCCCAGCGACAGTACGAGCAAGGCGGGTAAAAAGAGGGTATGGAGGACATAAAACCGGGTTAAGGCTACAATGCCGGTCAAGGGGCCCCCCTGTAAAAAGCGTACCGTCAGATCACCGACAAACGGAATGGAATCCATGATGCTGAGTCTGACCCGTGTCGACCAATATCCTTTTTGGTCCCAGGGCAGCAGGTCGCCGGTAATAATGAACATCGGCACGACCGCCAGAAATAAGATACCTGAAACCCAGACCAGTTGCCTGGGGGCTTTATAAGCCCCCGCGACAAATGCCCGCAGAAGATGCAATCCCATTACGACAAGAAGCATATTCCAGGCATAGTGATGAATGCCTCTGATGACATCCCCGAAGGGAAGGTTGAAAAAGGCAAAGTCGACGCTGTCATAGGCGGTGCCCGGAACGGGAGAATAGTAAAACGCCAGGACGCCTCCTGAAAGAAACAGCAAAACCAGCAAAACCAGGATTAAAGCCCCGAAAAAGCGATGCCAGGTAAGGGCATCGCTGCGGACCCTATGTTCCGCAAGATTCGCAACCGCCTGCTCCAGGCCAAGGTGCGCAAGCAGTGAACCTGAAACAGGGGGTTTACCGTGTTGATCCGTCGCCGTCATGTCCGCTCGCTTTACCGTGAGAATTCAAGGGTAATTGTTTCGGAATCGTAAGAGTCTTCATCCCCGGAATCGTCAAAAAGGGCCATGGCAAAGTTATAGCTCCGCTTCGGATTGAAAGCCACGTCGTCATCATGCCCGGTGTCGAGTTTGCGGAACAGCATCACCGTCCATTGACCATCGGTCCATCGGCTCAGGGCTTGAATGTCGGCCCTGGAGCCTTCGGGTGTGACCGGCATGCGATACGTTAGGGTATCGCCGGCTTTAAAAACGGAGTAATCGGTTATTTCAACCGCATGCGAAGCAAGTAAAATATCGTTTTTGGCAAGTTTCTTCCCGGGGGCCAGCATATATTGAGGCCGTGTCTTGTCGGCGGTCATATTGCTTTTGTCGCCGCCTTTGCCGGCATCGTTTTTACGACCGGTATTTTTCAAATCGGCCTTGGTGAGCCAGGTATCGTCCGCAAACCCGGCCGGATCCGAACGCGCCGCCTTCCAGTGCCACAGGTCGCCCTTTTCCGCTTCCGAAACGGTTCCGAACTTTCCATCCTTGGCATTGGGCGCTCCCGCAGGCACATGGCAGAGAACGGCGCACCCTTTGGTGGCGAAATTATTGATCCGGTTTATTTCAAACAGCAGTGAAATCCGGTCTTCATTGCCCGGCATGTGCGACCATTTAAGTCCGTCGTATTTCCAGGCTTCCTTTGTTACGCTTAAGGTCGTATCCGCCCATTTAAAAAGAAAAAATATTCTGTCGCCGGTATACACGGCTTTGGTTGTCACGCTTGTCTTTTTCCCGGCAAACACCTCTTTGCCGTCAAAGGGCACCTCTATCGCTTTGACGCTTGACCAGACCGGATCGTCCAGACCGGCCGGCGCCGCCTTGACGCTTTTCACGCTTACGGTCTGTTTGGCTGCCGCCAGTGCGCCCTGAACGCTGAAAAGCGCTGTTGCCGGAACCAGCAGAAAAAAAACAATTAAATGAATATTGAAATGTTTTCGCATGCTTGCCTCCTTAAATGTACGTGAACGTTTCGGCATTAAAAACTCAGATACACCAGCAATTGTCCATCTTCGATTTTATGTTCCAAAGCCACCATCGGTTTTGTGGGCGGACCGGCGATGGGGCGGCCGGAGGAATCGAATCGACCGGAATGACACGGACACTCGAATACCCGGGCATCCTCCCGCCAGATAACGTTGCAGGCCAGATGGGTGCAGGTGGAAGAAAAGACGTTGACCTTGCCTTGAGTGTTCTTATTCGCCCAGACAAAGCCCCGCTGGGGCAGCACCTGCCAGCCGTCCTTAACCATGAATTCATAAGAGAGCATGGTATAGGTGTCTTCTTTTAATTCTTCCGTCGCGCCGAAACCCACCCATTTCCCTGTGGCTTTCTTCATGGACGGAGCAACCACATATGAAATCATGGGGATTCCAACCAAAACGGCCGCACCACCGGTCAAGGCGGTGGCCTGCAGGAATCCCCGGCGGCTTACTTTCGTATTTTCACGGGTGTCGCTATTCATCTGCGTCAAATCCAAACAGTTATATCCGCTGTAAAAAAACGGGTTGGGAAATGGGAAATAGAATGCATCTTGTCCTTTGTCCGACAGCAGTTTATCCGATGCTTGAGTTGATTTTAACGGATGGGATGTGAAAAAAAGGTGAAATCGGTGTGAAAAAAAGGTGAAATCGAAAAAAACGGCTGGAAATTCATCCCGCCAGTGGTTGCCGGGGAAGGCATTTCTCCTGGGGGGTAAAAATCAAATGGACTCTCGTCCCTTTTTCCAATTCACTGTCAATATCAAAATGCCAGCCGACCCTCCGGCACAATCGGCTGACGATAGCCAGGCCCAAACCGAACCCCTGGCTGCCAGTCCCGCGAAAATGAGGCTGTTTCACGGTGTCCAATTTACTGTCTTCAATTCCCTTGCCGGTATCTGCAATAGTAACCCGGTCCTCATCGATCAGAACCGTTATTTTCCCGGCGGCGGTATATTGAAAGGCATTCTGCACGAGATTAAGGACGGCGACTCTCAATACCGGAGCTGAAACAGAAAGGATCGGTTCAGCCCGGACAATGAATTCAATTTCAATCGGTTTCTGGGAAAAAAGATGCTGATTCTGCTCGATGGCGTCCTTTACAACCGGCACCACCGCGGTTGTCTGATCAGGGGGGAGGGCCGCCTCTTCACGGGCCAGCCACAGGAATGTCGCGATGATATTTTCCATATCCTTTACCGCCCGTTCAATGCGGCCCAGCGGTTTTCTAAGGGCTTCCTCCCGGCCCAGCCGCTGCTTCAGCAATTCTACGGCGCCTTTAATAACGGTTACGGGCGTCCGTAATTCGTGACTGGCATCACGGGAAAATTGCTGTTCGCGCTTGATGAAGCTGTCTACCCGCTTCATGGACATTTCCAGGGCCTGGGCAAGCACGCCGATTTCATCGTTATAAAATTCCTGCGATAAATTCTTCGGCAAACTTTCCGGTTCCGACCGATTCACCTGCTGCGCCAGATAGGCAACCGGGGCGATAATTTTTCGCGACATCACCAGTCCGGTCCATAAGCCGAGCCCGATGACCAGAAAGACGCTGGTCAAAAGAATGGTCCCGATCAGCAATTTCCTGCTTTCAGTAAATTCAAGAGCGCTGACATCATAAACCAGATAAAGCGGATCTTCACCGTCCGACCAGTTTTTTATCAGGATATGATATTCAATTTCACCGCTGTACCTTTCGTAAAACCCTGCTCCCAGCCCCTCGACCATTTGTCTGACCCAGGGCTCCATTGTATTCATGCCAAGGTAGGCTTTAATATGATCGGAAGAAGGCTCCGGCAGGGTGATGTCAACCTGAAGCTGCCGGGCAAAAAATTCGGCTTCTTTGGTTATGCGCTGATTGATAAGGTTGTCGTCGATAAAGTCCAGTGAAACATAAACGATGGCGGCAAACACCGTGCCGAGCACCGCACCGAAAATGCAGTACGAAATGACGATTCGCATCCGCAGGCTATGTCGAAATTTCATCGGAATCCACCAGACGATATCCCAGTCCGTGAAGGGTTTGAATCAAGGGCGTCCCAAACGGTTTGTCAACGGCATGGCGCAGGGCGTAGATATGGCTTCGCAAGGCATCGCTCCCCGGCGGCATATCCCCCCACAAGGCCTGCTCCAGATCGGTTCGTTTAACCGCATTCGGATAAGCCTGCATCAGAATCTGAAGAATTTTCAGACACACCCGATTGAGCTTGATTTCCTTTCCGGCCCGGTAGACCTTCATCCGGCCCGTGTCAAATGCTAAATCAGCCATACGTAATTGTTGGGATATCCCTTCCGATCGCCGTACAAGTGCGCCTAAACGGGCGGCCAATTCCTCAAGCGCAAAGGGTTTGACCAGATAATCATCCGCGCCGGCATCAAATCCCTCGAGCTTGTCGTCCAGGGTGTCGCGCGCCGTTAGCATCAGAACGGGCGTCTGTTTTCCCCCTTCTTTTCTGAGCTTCCGGCAAAACGTCAGGCCGTCCATTCCGGGCAGCATGACATCCAGAATGATGACATCATAATCCTGGGTAATCGCCAGGTGCAGCCCGCCGATTCCATCCATTGCAAAATCAAGCGTATGCCCGCGATCTTCCAGGTAATCGGCAATATTTTCGGCAATATCCGGATTGTCCTCAACAATCAGAATCCGGACGCCCGGTGGTTTTTTAAGACGGCTCATCGATCAATTAGATTCCTGTGAAATAAATTTCGGCCGCCTGCGGAATTAAAATTTTCCGTGCCGCACGATCTCGCCTTCTATAAGATAGATCACTTCTTCGGCGATATTGGTGGCATGGTCGGCGATCCGCTCCAGGTGGCGGGAAATCAGGTACTGGTTGATGAGAAAGGCTTCTTCATCGGAATGTTTCCGCAGGGCCTGCTTGGTGAGTTGGTAAACCTCTTTTTGAATGTTATCGACCTCGTCATCCATGGTGAGAACTTTAAATGCCAGATCCAGATCCAGATTCACCAGAGCGTCCAGGCTCATTTTGAGCATGCTTTCGGCCTTCTGGGCCATCTTGGCATAATCATAATAAAAGCTGGAGATTTTGCGTTTTGCCAGGCTCTCCACCCGCTCGGCGATATTGACGGCTTCATCACCGATTCGCTCCAGATCATTATTGATCTTGATCACCGCCACGATAAAGCGCAGATCGACAGCCACCGGCTGATGCAGTGCCAGAACTTTCAGGCATTCTTCTTCAATGTCGACTTCCATTTCATCAATTTTGTGATCATCGTTGATGATTTTCTTGGCGATCCCGGCATCTTTCAGCTCAATGGCCTTAATCGCCATACGAACTTCATCTTCCGCCATGGCGCCTAAAGAAAGAATCAGCTTTTTTAATTTTTCAAGTTCGCGGTTAAAGTGCTTGGTCATGGATGAGGTCTCCGCTTAGCCCGGATATTTCACGAAGTGCATTCGTTCATTTGCAAGGCACTCCGGGGTGCAGCTGTACTTTTCGTACCGCAAGCCCCGGATAACGCAGCAAATGGGCGAATGCGCTTCGCCCGGAGGGTGAAAATTTTTCAGATATTTGTCTTATTTTAAATGCTGTGACAAAGTGTACCCTTTTTATTTGCCCCATAATGGTGTCTAATCGACCATTGTTATGATCTTTTAAAAGCCTGCTGAAAAATTTTATGAAATAACCGGGTCAGCCGAAACGCCCGGTGATATAATCCTGGGTGAGTTGATGCCTCGGCCGGGTAAAAATTACCGGCGTGGGCCCGACTTCGATCAGATCGCCCATATGAAAGTAGGCGGTGCGCTGGGAAACCCGGGCCGCCTGCTGCATGGAATGGGTGACAATCACAATCGTGTACTGTTTTCGCAGCTCGTCCATCAGGTCCTCAATCACGGCCGTGGCGATGGGATCGAGCGCCGAGCAGGGTTCGTCCATCAGGATGATCTCAGGGCTGACGGCGATGGCCCGGGCGATGCACAGGCGCTGCTGCTGGCCGCCGGAAAGGCCCGTTCCGGGACGGTTCAGAATGTCTTTGACTTCGGTCCACAAACCGGCTTTTATCAGGGAGTTCTCGACAATTTCATCCAGCTCGGCTTTGTCTTCGGCCAGGCCGTGGATGCGGGGTCCGTAGGCCACATTATCATAAATGGATTTGGGAAAGGGATTGGGCTTCTGAAACACCATGCCGACCTGCGCCCTCAGGGGAACCACATCGACGTCTTTGGCATAGATGTTCTTTCCGTCCAGCAGAATTTCTCCGCTGATGCGGCACCCCGCAATGGTATCGTTCATCCGGTTCAGGCAGCGGATAAAAGTCGATTTGCCGCACCCGGACGGCCCGATCATGGCCATCACCTCGTTGCGCCCGATTTCAATCGATACGTCCCTGATGGCATGGATGTCGCTGTAATGGACATTGACATTGCGGCAAATCATGCGCGGATCGGCGGCAGCGATATCGCCCACCGTTTTGCGGCTGTCGCGGCTGACAAGCTTGGCCCCTTCGATCGGTTTGGCTGACGGAGACGAATTTTTTTTGGGCATCTTTAATTCTGATGGCAATGATCCGGAAACCGGAATCGGTTCAACAAGATTCATACATCACGTTCGATATAAATTTATTTAAAGTCAAAGTCAATTAAATGAATAAAAATCGACCGGATAGCAGCAGCGCTGCCATCCGGTCGATCCTATCAAACCCGGCGCCTATTTGACCGGCTCTAATTTTTTAAGGTTTTTCACCGCTTCACGGACCTGCTTACGCTCCCCTTCCGGCATGGGAATCAATCCTTTTTCACTCAGATAGCCGTCTTTGCCCCAGGCTTTTTCGCTGCTGAACTCATCCAGGTACTGCCGGATTCCCGGGATCACATCCACATGCGCACCCTTTACATAGAAGAAGAGCGGACGTGACAGGGGATACTTGCCGTCGGCAATGTTTTCAAAGGTCGGCTGAACATGGTCCACATAAGCGCCCTGAATCTTGTCGATGTTCTGATCCAAAAAACTGAAACCGAAAATCCCGACCGCATTGGGATTGGTTTCGAGCTTCTGCACGATCAGATTATCGTTTTCGCCGGCCTCGATATAGCTGCCGTCTTCACGCACGGTTTCGGTTACGGCTTTGTGTTTTTTCTTGTCCGACTTTGCCAGCGCCTTGATGGCGGCAAATTGATTGGCGCCTTCCAGCATGGCCATTTCAACAAAGGCATCGCGGGTTCCGGAGGTCGGCGGCGGACCCAACACCTCTATTTTAACGTTCGGCAGCGATGGATTGACGTCTCTCCAGGTTTTATAGGGATTGGCAATGAACTTACCCTCCGCCTTGGGATCCGGCACTTCCTTGGCCAGCGCCATGAAAATCTCCTTGCGGGTGAGCTTCATGGCAGCCGTTTTTTTGGAGTTTGCCATAACGATGCCGTCATAGCCGACCTTGACCTCGACAATGTCCGTGACGCCGTTTTTGACGCAGTCATTATACTCCGAAGACTTGATGCTGCGCGATGCATTGGTGACGTCCGGATGCTGAACGCCGACGCCGCTGCAAAACAGTTTAAAACCGCCGCCTGTTCCGGTCGATTCAATCTTGGGGGTTTTGTAAGCACTGCCCCGGCCGAATCTTTCGGCCACGACCGTTGAAAAAGGATAGACCGTCGAAGAACCGACGACGCTGATGTAATCCCTGCTTGACTGGGCTTGGGCGGGGCCGAACACCCCGGCAATAAAACACACGACTAAGACCGACAATAACGCTTTATTCATCTCTTTTTTTCCTCCTGTTTTAATTTTAAATTTAGGCATCAGAAAGCTGCCCCTCCAAAACTTATTGATCAGTACAGTAAGGAGGAAATGTTAGGGAATTATTCAGATCCGAATAGTTTACAATTAAGGTTCTTCTCCAAACCAGTTGGAGAAGAGGGGCCAAGGATTCAAGCGTTTGTATTCCTACTATACACTCGACCCCTGAACCTTTGGAATCCTTTTCCTGTCTTACCAGCGTCGCTCGAATCGTTTTCGCAAAAAGACCGCGGCGGCATTCATGACGCCCAGAAACAGCAGCAGGACCATGATGGCCGCCGATGTCCGCTCCAGAAACGCCCGCTCCGGACTGTCGGCCCACAGGTAAATCTGGACCGGCAGGACCGTGGCCGGATCGGTAAACCCGGCCGGGACGTCGACGATAAACGCCACCATCCCGATCATCAAGAGCGGCGCCGATTCACCCAATGCGCGGCCCATCCCGATAATCGCGCCCGTGAGCATGCCCGGCAGCGCCAGCGGCAGAACATGATGGGCGACCATCTGCATCCGCGACGCGCCGACGCCGAGGGCCGCCTCGCGGATCGAAGGCGGAACCGATTTTAAGGCCGAACTGCCGGCAATGATGATGGTCGGCAGGGTCATGAGGGACAAGACCAGCCCGCCGACGATGGGGGCTGAACGGGGAAGACCGAAAAAGTTCAAAAAAACGGCCAGTCCCAGCAGGCCGAATACGATTGACGGCACCGCCGCCAAATTGTTGATGTTGATTTCAATCAGATCGATCCATCGGTTTTTGGGCGCAAATTCCTCCAGATAGACGGCCGCGGCCACCCCGATGGGAAACGACAACAGCAGCGTGACCAGCAGGGTATAAAACGAGCCCATGACCGCCCCGCGTACGCCGGCCTGTTCGGGCTCGCGGGAATCTCCGGCCGTAAAAAAAGTTCGATTGAATTTCTTCTGAATTTTGCCGGCCGCCTTCAAACGGTCTATCCACTCGAGCTGCATCGGGCTGAACCGGCCGACGCTTTCCGGCACCTCTCTCCGGAAATGGCCCTTGATCAGCATGTCCACGTCGTCATCCGCCGGCACCCACACCGGCAGGGTTTTCCCGATGAACTCGGGATGTTTTAAAACCATATCGCGAAGCTGGTAAATCGCACCGGAACTGACGAGACCGTACAATAAGCGACTGTCCGTCCGGCTCCGGACTTCCGGAAACAGGGCCGACAACGAATTTCTGATAATCGCGCCGTAGTCCGCCTTGGCCAGCGCCTCCTGATTGAGAATTTCCGGGTCCAGAAAAAAATCCAGCCGGACGAAGGTCTGCTGAAACGCTGTGTATCCCTTGGAAATGATGTCGGCGAACATCACGGCTAAAAACAGCATGCTCAGCAGGATGGCCGCAAGACCGCAGGCTTTAAAGCGCCTCTCCGTCCGGTAGCGCCTTGCCAGGCTTCGATTTACGACGGTTTGGGCCCAATCGGATTTTTTTTCGGTGCGGCTGTCTTTATTCATATTGTTCCCGGTATTTTCGCACCACCCGCAGGGCGATGATGTTCAGCAGCAAGGTTACGGTAAACAGGAGCAGCCCGAGAGCAAACGCCGCCAGGGTCTTGGGGCTGTCGAACTCCTGGTCGCCCACCAGAAGGGTCACGATTTGAACGGTTACGGTCGTTACCGCCTTTAAAGGGTTTACCGTCAGATTGGCCGAAAGGCCGGCCGCCATAACCACAATCATGGTCTCGCCGATGGCCCGGGATACGGCCAGCAGGATCCCGCCCACAATGCCGGGAAGCGCCGCCGGAATGATCACTTTCCGGATGGTTTCGGACGGTGTGGCCCCCAGGCTGTAAGAACCGTCGCGCAGGGACTGGGGTACGGCGTTGATGAAATCATCCGAAAGCGACGACACAAAGGGAATGATCATAATCCCCATAACCGCGCCGGCCGCCAGGGCGCTTTCCGATGATACGCTCAAGCCCAGTTGGCCGCCGACGCTGCGGATAAAAGGGGCCACGGTCAGTGCCGCAAAAAAACCGTACACCACGGTCGGAATTCCCGCCAGGATTTCAATCAGCGGTTTGGCCGCTGCTCTGAATTTTTTGTTGGCGTACTCGGACAGATAGATAGCCGACATCAGACCGATCGGCACCGCCACCGTCATGGCAATCACCGTTATCAGCAAAGTGCCCATAAAAAGGGGGATCGCCCCGAACGCTCCGGAAGAACCGGCCTGATCGGCCCGCAGGGCCATTTGGGGGCTCCATTTCAGACCGAACAGAAATTCATAAATGGGCACCAATTGGAAGAAGCGGATGGACTCATATAAAACTGATAGAACGATGCCGATCGTCGTGAAAATCGCAATGGTGGAGCAGAAAATCAGTAGATATTGAATGATGGTTTCAACCTGATTGCGGGCTCGCAGCGACGGCCGGATTTTAGAACGGACAAACACGAGGCCTGCAATGCTCAGCGCCAGCACGATGACGGCTAAAGCGGCGCGGCTGACGGTCTGCAGGCGCTGGTAATGGTCGGCGGCAGCCTGCATGGCCGGGTTGATATTCCCCGAAACGATGTTTCCCGCCACTAGATTTCTGATGTCGTTTAAGACCAGGCTCATCCGGTCGGCCGGAAGGCTGCCAATTGACGCCGGCAGTTCCGACAAAACCAGACGGCTGATCACACGGTCCTGAGAAACCTGCCACAGCCCGAACACCAGCAGAGCGGGAATGGCGCACCAGATGGCGGTCAGCGCCCCGTAGTAAGTGGGACGGGAATGCAGCCGCACGGCCCCGGCAACATTAAAAGCCCGCCGCCGGCCGGCGAAGTAACCGAAGGCAGACACGATCAATAGGATGAATAATAAGGTATAAGCTGACATATTGGGTTTATGAATTATTTATTTTGGGTGCTTCTCCCATTTAGTCCACCCGCCCGGTAGCCTGTTACGGTGGACGGATTGGAAGAAAGGTTTCCAGGATTCCAGGGGCCGAGGGTTCAAGCGTCTGTTTTCTAATTATTTTATCAAAACCTTCCATTCTTTATAGTTGTCAGCATTTCACTTGAACCCTGGAACCCTCAACCCCTTGAGTTCTCCCCAGATTACCAATCCGGAGATGAGTTTTACCGTTTCCGCTAATATGATCCCGGATTGTTAAAGTTGTGTTAGGCTTGAGTTAGAATTCGGCAACGCGTCGTCATGCATCGGTAAAAAAATGCTGAAGGTGCTCCCGGCGCCCGGCGAACTTTCCACCGTAACCCGACCGCCATGCGCCTGAACGATGTGTTTCACAATGGCAAGCCCCAGGCCGGTGCCGCCCAAGCTGCGGCTGCGGGCCTTATCCACCCGGTAAAATCTTTCAAAAATACGGTCAATGTGTTGTTTGGGGATGCCGATGCCGTGGTCTTTGAAATGAACGGCGGTTTCAAATGCGGCGGTCTTTAAACAGGATATTTGGATGGTGCTCCCCTCCGGGGAGTATTTGACGGCGTTGTCGATGAGGTTCACGGCCGCCTGTTCGAAAAGAACCGGGTCAATCCGGGCGGTCAATCCCTTGTCACAGTTCAGTTCAATCGAAATGTTTTTTTCCTCAGCTTTTGACTGGCAGACATGGATGGCGCTCTTCAGCACGCCCCCCAATCCGACGGTTTCAGATCGGATCTCCTTTTTTTCAGTCTCCTGCTCGATGCGAGCAAGATTCAGCAGATCATCCACGATTGAATTGAGCCGATCCACATGTTTGGCGACAATGCCGAGAAAGCGCTCGGCTTCCTGGGGACTTTCAACGGCGCCATGCTGCAAAGTCTCGACAAACCCCTTGATGGCGGTCAGCGGCGTTTTGATCTCGTGGGAGACATTGGCGACAAAATCCCGGCGTATATTTTCCAGTTTGCGGACGCGGGTCACGTCATGCAGCACCACCAGAATTCCGGACCGGCTACCGGCGCGGTCATGCAGCGGTGTGGAGGATGCGCTGATAATCCGGGGCTCATCATGTTGACGCCAGGACAGATCCGATTCCCAATAGCGCCCGGCGGCCAATGCAATTTTGATGAACCCCTGAAAATCCATATTGCGGATGACTTCCTGAATCAAACGCCCCTGGAAATCCCGGGCCTTGCCGTTGAACATGCGGGCGGCCGCCGCATTCAGATTGAGCACCCGCTCGTCCGGATCAACGGCCATGACGCCTTCGACCATGCTGGAAAGTACGGCTTCAAGTTCCGTGCGCTGCTGGTCGATGGTTTTAATTTTATCCTCCAGTTGGCCGGCCATGTGATTCAACGACCTGACCAGACCGCCGAGCTCTTCGGTTTCGGCGGAAGGCAGCCGATATTTGAGCTCGCCCCGGGCAAAATGCTCGGCGCCCTTTTTAATTTTTTCAATCGGCCGGGTAATATAGCGTGAAACCAAAAGGCTGGCGCCGGCGGTCAACAGCGCCACGATCAACCCTCCCAAAGCAATTTGAATGCGCACTTTCTTTAAGGCGCCTTCGACGATGGCAATCGGAAAGGCGGTCCGGATGATCGCCCGAATGCTGCCGTTTTTTTGTAAAGAAACGGCCACATACATCATATTCTGTCGAAAGGTGCGGCTGTATCGGGTCGAACTCCCCAAACCCAGTTTCATGGCCTGGAGAACTTCCGGCCGGCGGCCGTGGTTTTCCATATTCTGAGGATTTTCATCGGTGTCGCCGACCACTTCGCCGCCGGGAAGAATCACGGTAATCCGGGTCTCGGTCAGCCGCCCGATTTTCTTGCAATTAGAATCGATGGCCGCCGAATCCAGGGGAGACAGATGGGCTTCAATATGTTTTTCAAACAAATGCGCCCGGGCTTTGAGATCTGTTTTAACTTGGTCCAGATAGAACGTGCGCAGGGCATCGATGGCATACCAGCTTATGGAAATGACCGAAACAACGACGATCAGCAGGTAGGTGGGATAAAGCCGCCAAAACAGTCGCTTGGTTTTTTTCCCCCGAATCACGGCTGCTCCTTGAAGCGGTAGCCGACCCCCCGGACGGTCTCGATATGATCACCGCAAGCGCCCAGTTTTTTTCTGAGACCCACAATCTGGACATCCACGCTGCGATCGGTTACCGGGTAATCGCTGCCGCGCACCGCATCCACAATCTGGGTGCGGGTAAAGACCCATCCCGGCCGTTTCGCCAGGTAGTAAAGGACCTGAAACTCGGTATAGGTCAGTTCAACCGGATTGTCGTTAACCGTTACGCTTCTTCTGCCCGGATGAATGCGAATCTCGTTAATCTGAACGATGCTGCCGTCATCCTCATTTTTTTTGTCATGCCGCCGGAAGACCGCCCGAATTCGGGCCAGCAGCACCCGCGGACTGAACGGCTTGGTAATGTAATCATCCGCCCCCAGCTCCAGGCCGGTGACGACATCGGCTTCTTCGCCTTTGGCTGTCAGCATGATGATGGGGATATGGCGGGTTCCGACATCGTTTTTGAGATTGCGGGCGACTTGCAGGCCGTCGATGCCCGGCAACAGCAGATCCAGAACGATCAGGTCCGGTTTTTCCTTTTGGGCCTTATCGACCGCTTTCTCACCCGTGGCGGCGCAGACGACCTGATATCCTTCCCTGGCAAGGTTATGCCGGACTAGTTCCAGGATATCCTCCTCATCGTCCACCACCAGAATTTTTTCTTTCGGCATGTTCCCCTCTTGATATGGACGTAAATTCCTAACTTCTGATCCAGGCGGCGGCAATGATGAAGCCGCTGACGAGGAGGAAAGCGGTTTGACAGCTTGACGAAACCGGCCGTTTGATGAAAAAACAATACACCAAACCGGCCGCAATTCCGGAAACAAAGCCGAACAGGTGCGCCATCAAATCCGAATGCTCCCCTGAACCCAGAATCCCCAGAAGCGCCAAGCCCCCGCATAAGGGCAAAAAGGTCTTGAATCGCTCGCCCGGCCTGCCGAATTTCCTTGCAAACTGGTAGGCGCTCAGGATGCCGATGGCGCCGAATATGGAAGTCGAAGCCCCGACTGAAATATGACCGCCGGCCTGCAGGGCGGCATTGATCAGATTTCCCGCAATTCCGGTGGATAGGATCATAAACCAGCCGACCCCCAGCCCCATAGTCGAACAGACGAACGAACCAAATATGGAAACCCCGACCATATTGGCCAGGATGTGCATGGCATTTGCATGGAGCATAAGCGCTGAGGTACTTCGGTATAATTCCCCCTTCATGATATGAAATGCGGACGCTCCATATGCCCGAATAAAAAACTCCCTATTATCCGCAAGATCTATGGCGGCATGAAGCATCAGCAAACCCATAGCCACCCATACGCCGGTAAACGTTCTTTGGTATTCACCCTCGGCCAAAGAGGGGCTTGCTTCCGGCCGGCTATGATTTTCATCCATATATTTTTGAATCGCATCTAAAGCCTTTTCATCATCCGCATCACGCACCCATAAGGCCCATCCCTCTTCGCCTCGCTCCGGCCTATGTGAAATATGGACAGCCGAAAGGACCAGGCTGTAAGCATCGGCCTCGTCTTTGGAAAGGTTTTTTATGATGGTTGACATAATGTTGTTAACGTTACAGATGCGGCTTCTTCAAGGCATGCAAAAACAAAATCATAACAGCGGATAGAATACCGCTGCTAAGCGATAATGATCAAAGCTCTTCCGGCGCAAACGCCACCACATCGTCGATTTTTGCCGTATCGGCAAAGAGCATCACCAGGCGGTCGATTCCCAGGGCGTTGCCGGCAGCCGGCGGCATATCGCCCAGGGCTTCTAAAAACTTTTCCGGCAGGGGATAGGCTGCCTTCCCGGAGGCGGCCCGCACCTGTCCGTCGATTTCAAAGCGGCGGCGCTGCTCGATCGGATCGATCAATTCGCTGAAGGCGTTACACAGCTCCAGCCCGCACACATACAGCTCGAAACGCTGGGCCAGATCCGGATGGCCGGGTTTCAGGCGGGCCAGGGCGCCCTTTTGGGCCGGGTAGTCATACAGAAAGACCGGTTTTTCATTGCCCAGGTGCGGCTCGATTTCAAAGGCGATGACCTCATCAAAACGGTCATTTAACAGGGCATCATCCAGAGACTGCGACGCATACAAATCAAAGGCGGCGGCCACCGTGAGGCGTTCCCAGGGCGGGTTTAAGTCCACTTTGCGCCCCCGGTAAACCAGCCTGCCTGCCGAACCCAGCGCCCGGGCCGTAAATCCCAGCAGGTTTTCGCATTCCGCCATCATATCAAAATAATCCCGGCCGGCATGATACCATTCCAGGAGCGTAAATTCCGGCAGGTGTTTTGCCCCGCGCTCCCCGGCCCGGAAACATCTGCAGATCTGGAAAATGCGGAAATACCCGGCTGCCAGGAGGCGCTTCATACAAAGTTCCGGCGAAGTATGCAGAAACCAGTCCCCGGACATTTCGGCCTCGATGTGGGCCTCGGGGGCAATGACCGGAACGCGATGGGGAGTCTCGACCTCCAGATAGTCCTGCTCATAAAAAAACTGCCGGACCACTTGAATGATGTTGGCCCGCAGCTCTATATTGGTTTTTATGTCTGTTTGCCGGTATGAACGCACGTATGGATCCAAATTAAATTAATCCTTTGACTGAAAGTATGGTTTCAGTTCTTCGATCTGAAAGGCCTCCTCGATTTCCCTTAGGGTATCGGCCTTTCTGCGCCGGCGGTGCCGGATCAGGTAGCCGATGTCCTCCAAAATCGCATAATAGGCCGGCACCATCGAAAGGATCAGCAGGGTGGAAAACCCCAGTCCCCACATGATGGCGGTTGCCAGGGGCGCCCAGAAAACGGACTTGCCCCCAAGGCCGAACGCCATGGGCGCCAGACCGAAAATCGTCGTCAGGGAGGTCAGCATGATCGGCCGCATGCGCACATGACACGCCCTTACTACGGCCTTGTAGAGCTCTTTGGGATGTTCCCGGCGGTAGCGGTTGATAAAATCGATCAGGACCAGCGAGTCGTTGACCACGATCCCGGATAGGGTCAGCAGGCCGATCAGGGTGACAAACGTCAGGGGGTTGTTGCTCACCAGCAGCCCCACCATCACGCCCAGGGTTACAAAGGGAATGGTGATCATAATGATAAAGGGCTGGCTGAAGGAATTAAACTGCAGCGCCAGAATGAAAAAAATCAGAAACAGCGCCATCACCGCCGCCCGGCCCAGCTCCCAGAGCGATTGGTTGGTTTCCTCCTGAAGCCCCCCGGCGATCAGGCGGGCCCCCGGAAAATCAGGGCTGATGCGGTTGAAGTAATCCCGGGCGATCCCGTTGGCCCTGACCGCCGTCATCTGTTTTCCGCTCATGTGGGTCAGCAGGCCGGAAAGACCTTTTTTTTCGGCCTCGATATCTTTGATATTGGCGGTCAGGCGCACGGTTTCACTGCCGTTGTAGTGATAGATATTGTGAAATCCGGGAGCCAGGCGGACATCGGCAATTTCTTTCAGCGGGATCTCCCCGTAACCGGCAACCACCACCTTCAGGTTCAAGAGGTCGTCAAAATTCTGCCGGTATTCAGGCAGGTACTTTAATTTGATGTCCTGTTCTTCTTCCCCCTGGTTGTAGGTGGCCGCCGGCAGCCCGTGAAAAGCGGCCTGCAGGGTCATCGTCAGATAGGCATGATCGATGCCGAACCTTTTGGCCTTGGCTTCATCCACGGTAATTTCCATAAACTGTTTTTCGCGGGAATAATCATCCTGAATATCCATGATCCCGGGATGACGCCCCAGTTCTTCCCGCAAAAGCTGCGATATCCGGGCGGATGTTTCCCATTGGGGCGACTGAATTTTCAGGTCCACATCGGTTCCCACCGGCGGCCCTTCGAGCATCCGCTCCAAGACAAAGGCGGTGGCGCCGTGGGCTGCCAGCAGCCGGCCGACGTCTTCCCGGACGCCTTCCATCAGTTCCGCTACACTGCGCCGGCGATTTTTATCCTCCTTGAGAATCACGTTCAGGATGCCGTAGTGATACCCGAAAACCGGTTCATAATTTACTTCCTTCATGCCGGCAATGGCTATGGGGGCATCCAGGTCGTCGCCGATCCGTTTTTTTATCAGGTCGGAAAGGTCCATGAGGGCTTCCCGGGTCTTTTCCAGCGAAGAATTGACGGGAAGATCAAAGTGGATGTTAAACCGCGGAAAAACATCGCTTTTGGGGAACATGATAAAATCAGTCTGAAAATACAGGAAAAATGCCAGAATCGTGGACAGCACGATGACCAGGACCGAAACGTAGCGGTGGCGCAGAATAACTTTAAGATACGGATAGTAGACTCTCCGAAACGGAACGAAAACATCCCTGCGCTTTTTTAAAACCTTTCCGGTTGTATTCTTGGGGGAAAACTCTACGATATGGGACGGCATCATGAAGAACACCTCAAAAAGGGAGGCCAGCAGGGCAAATATCACCACCTTGGGCAGGATCGACAAATATCGGCCGATGATTCCGCCGACCATGACGAGAATCGGGAAAAAAGCCGCCATGGTGGTGGTCACCGAAGCCAGTACCGGCGCCAGGACTTCACGGCTTCCTTCGATGGTCGCCTGACGCAGGGAAAGTCCCTCCTCCAGCCGGCGGTAGATATTCTCAAGAACGACAATGGCATCGTCCACAACGATCCCTAGGACCAGTATCAGGCCGAAGAGCGAGATGGCATCGATGGAAAGCCGGCTGCTGTGCATGGCGATGAATGTGATCAGAAAAGAAACCGGTATGCCGATGGAGGTAAACAGGGAATTGCGCAGCCCCATGGCAATCCACAGGATGATAAACACGCAGATGATTCCCAGAAACGCGTTGGTCTGAAGCTCCCGGATCCGCTTCTTGATTTCGCTGGACTGGTCGAAATACAAGGTGGTCGTCAAACCCGGGTATTGACGTGGGACTTCTTTCAAAAGCAACTTGACGTCGTCCACGATCCGGATCATGTTGGTGTTGCGTTTTCTTTTAACGGAGAGAACCAGGGCTTTTTTCTTGTCGATGAACGTCAGGGTGCGGGGCTTTTCCAGGGTCGGCGTAATCCGGGCGACATCCCGTAAAAAGACCGTCCCCACGTCGGTCTGTTTCAGAACGATGCCCCCCAGGCTTTCAGGCTGCCGCGGCTCTCCGACCATACGGATGGCCGTCTCGCGGCCGTTCATTTCCAGGCTGCCCCCGGGACGGTTCTGGGCGCGCCCGGCAACGGCCTGGGCCACTTGGGAAATGGATATCCCGTAGGCCGACAGGCTTCGCGGGTTTAACTCCACCCAGATTTCATTTTCACGGTCCCCCAGAATATCCACCTCGGAAACGCCGTCGACTGTTTCAAAGGTTTCGGCAATATCATTGGCCATATCCTGCAGCTGCATCGCGGGAAAATCTCCGGCCAGTCCCACCATGCAGACCGGAAAAATGGCGATATCGATCTCGATGACATTGGGAACCTTGGCCTCCTGGGGCAAGTCATCGACCCGGTCCACTGCGTTGCGAACTTCCTGCATGGCCTGATCAATTTCATATTCGTTCAGATGGGTATTGAATAATACGTGAATTTTCGAAGTGCTCTCGTAGGAATGCGATTCATATCGCCGGATCTCGGCAATGCCGTCCAGCTCCTTCTCGATTTTACGGGTGACCAGTTTTTCCATTTCCTCCGGAGAAAACCCCGGACTGATCGTGATTACCAATCCCTCTCCGATGGAAAGATCCGGATCCAGGTAGCGCGGCATGGCGCGATAGCCGTAGATGCCGCCGATAATGATCAGGACCAGCGCCATGCGAACGACAATCGGTCGGTTTATGGCAAAGCGGGTTAAAAACATGCGGGGTCGCTCGTTTCAGAATGTTACCGGATCGCCGCTTTTGATGCCGGCCGGGTTGGTAATGACCTGTTCCGTTCCATCCAGGCCTTCCAGAATTTCAACCCGCTGATCATAATAAGCGCCAAGGGTTACCGCCCTGAAAAGGGCTTTGCCGTTCTCGGCCAGATACAACCCGATTTTCCCATTTTGCTCCGTCAACCAGGCCGAGGGTATTTTGATGGCCTGTTTATCGTCCGCCAGCGGAAATTGAACCCGCACGGTCATCCCGTCCGCCATGCGGGGATCCGGATCGTCCACCAGGAGTTCGGCCGGAAACGACCGTGTTGCCGGCTCAGCCGTCGGCGCCAGAAAATCGAGCCGGCATCGATAGGCTTTTCCGGGCAGGGCGTCCACGGAAAAATCAAGCTGCGGGTGTTTATTGATTATCGCAATATCCTTTTCGTTGATGGACAGTCTGATCTTCATGCGGCTGAGATCGACAATCCGGGTAATGCGCATTCCCGGCGGGGCCAATTCTCCCGGTTCCACGTCCCGGAAGGCGGCGATGCCGCTGAAAGGGGCGGTCAACCTGGATTTACGCAGCCGGTCGGTTGCCTGGGCCAAGACGGCCCGGGCCTGTTCAACATTGGCTTTGGCAGCCTGGCGATCCTCCTCCCGGGGGCCCTGTTCGGCCAGAATCAACTCTTGCCGGGCCGATGCTTCCCTGGCCCGGGCCATGTCGGCAGCCCTTGCGGCCGAATCATGGACGCTGTCGGAAACAGACCCGGTTTTGTAAAGGTTTCCGACCCGCTCCAGATTTTTTTCGGCGTCAAGGCGTTCGGCGGCAGCAGCCTGGAGCGCTGCCTTTGCCATCAGAATCTCTTCCGGACGCGAACCACTTGTTAACTTTTCAAACTGGCTTTCAGCGGCTTTCAGCGCCGCGGCCGCCTGCTGCACTTCGATGCGGATGCTGGCGGTGCCGATTTCAGCCAGCACCTGATCTTTGTCGACCCGATCGCCTCTTTCAAAGAAAAGCCGTTCGATCGAGCCGCCCAGCTCGCTGGAAACATCGGCCTTGCGAAAAGCCGAGAGAACGCCCACATACTCGATTGTGCCTTTTGGCGGCAATGCTTCCACCGGACTGACTGCAACCGTTTTGGCCGTTTGACCCGGCAGCTCTCCCACCGGGCGGGTTTCAGCATGGTCGCCGCAGCCCCATAGCCACATCGCCAGCAATCCGGCGATGCCTGCCGATACATATTTTTTAACGGATGTCCGGATCATACCAACCTGGGTGAATTAACCGGGTAACGTTTCGGGTTTCGCCTGTCCGCACCGAAATAGCGGCTGCGGCAGGCGCTTCGGATGTTGCATCTTTTTATGTTACCAGCCGACTACCTGCCGTTGCCATGGGTTTTAATTTCCAGAAATTTATCCGCGCTGCGGTCCTGTAGAAAAATGTTGTCAAAACCGTCGGGATCGACCGTGCTGAACCACTGATGTCCGTATTCGATGCATTTACCGCAGGCTTTTCTGGGGATATGGATGGCCAGGATATGAAGCCCCCGACTGGACGATGAATCAATTTTAAAAACGCCGCTGCAGTCCCGGCAAACCCGGATCGTCTCCTTCTGTGTTTCGGCAATATTGTCGGTATCGTAAAAAATATTGCGGGAGCGTTCGATGAACTCCCGGGAGGCCTGCATCTCTTCCTGGATGCGTTCGCGCTGCCGCCAGCCGGCCAGAACGATTTTGCCGGTATCTTCGATCCAGCGGGAAACCTCCGGGCTCTGGCGAATGCGCTCCGGTTCATAATCGGGCTCCCGGACGCCGCTGTAGTCCAGTCCGGCCATTGCCAGTACGATGCCGACGTTGACATACGGAAGGGCCCCTTCAATGGAGTACCCGCCTTCGAGGACGGCGATGTCCGGCTGTAGCAGGCGGGTAAGGGTGGCATACCCCTGGGCGGAAAAGTTCATTTGGGTGATGGGATCCGTAAAGTGGTTGTCCTGGCCGGCCGAGTTGATAATGATATCGGGTTTAAATTCCTTTAAAATCGGCAGAATCACCTGTTCGGTCGCGTACAGGAACCCTTCTTCCGAAGTGTGCGGCGGCAGCGGAAAGTTGATGGTCTTGCCGACGGCGGTGGGACCGCCCAGTTCGTTCGTAAATCCGGACCCCGGGTAGAGCGTGCGGCCGTCCTGGTGGATGGAAATAAAGAGGGTGTCGGGATCATGCCAGTAGATATCCTGGGTGCCGTCGCCGTGATGGCAGTCCGTATCCACGATTGCGACCCGGTTGACGGGGTAGGCTGCGCGCAGGTATTCGATCATGACGGCTTCAATGTTGATGTTGCAAAACCCCCTGGCCCCGTGAACCACCCGCATGGCGTGATGTCCCGGCGGCCGTACCAGCGCAAATCCTCTGTCCACCTCTTTTTCCATCACCGCCATCCCGATGGTTTTGGCTCCGCCGGCGCTGATGAAATGCGATTCGGTGGTAACGCTCCAGACATCCGGCACGCAAAAGTGAACCCGCTGGATGTCTTTGATGGTAACGAGATCCGGCTTGAATTCTTTGATGCCGTGGATATCAAACAACCCTTCCTCGAAAACCTGATCCTGGGTGTATAATAATCGTTCCTCCCGTTCGGGATGAGTGGGGCTGATGGCCCAGTCAAATGCCGGGAAAAAAACGAGACCGGTTTTGTTTTTGGCGCGCAGCATGGTTTTCTCCGCAAGTCCTTTCCGGGTTAGACCCCCGCAGCGATCTTTTCCAGGAGACGGTCGTATCCGTGAATCAGGCCGGGCTTGACCTGTACTTTTACGCGGATATTCTTTCCGGTCGTGGTAAACCCTCTGACCATATTAAATTGCTGGTTCTCCAGTACTTCCATCTCCAGGTAGTCCGGATTGGCGCCCCGCTCGATGGCCTTTCTTCTCAGGAGTTCAAGGGCAATCTCAACAGCCGCTTGACGGTCGAACGACAGGTCAACCTCCCGATTGAAATTTTCGTAGGGCGCCGTGGCGATGCCCTGTTCGGTATCGGCAAACAGCGTAACCTCACACGTGGTCCGTGCAAGCGCGGCGCCGATGGCGTTGGCCACGCTCCAGCGCGGCACCACCTCGATCTCGTAATCGCACAACCGCTTAAACTGTGCAGCGAAATAGGGCGCCGGCCCGCCCAGGACTAAAATCTTTTTGGGCGTTACCCGGTAACCATCCAGCAGCTCGTTAACGGTGTAGACCGGCTGGCTGTTGATCCGAAAGATCATGTCCTGCGCTTTTGACAGGAGGCTCCGGCAGGTCAAATCGAAAATTTCGGCAGCGGCTTCCGCCACCGTAATTCCCAGCGCCCGGGCAAGGGGTTCAAGCCCTTTAAGCGCCTGCCCCCTGTCGCCGTCGTCAATGCACCCTAAAACGAACAACGCATCGGTGGGGGTCGGCGCCGGGCCGCCGTAAGCCATGGCCGGTCCCAGGCGTTCGGGGCCGATCTGGAACCGCCCGTCGCTGTATGTTACCGCGCTGTCCCCCCCCAGACCCACCGAGAAAGTGTCGATGGAACGGATCAGGGTCTTGTAAGTGTTTATTTCAATGCCCAGCGGGTCCAGCAGGGGAACCCGATTGACCAGAATCGCCATGTCGGTTGTGGTGCCGCCGATATCCATCACCAGGCAGTCTTCCTTTTCGGGGGCAAACGCAATCGAACCCATCACGCTGGCGGCCGGTCCCGAAAAGATGGTCTGTCCGGGAAAATGGACGGAAGCCTCAAATTTCATGTTGCCGCCGTCGGCTTTCAGAATGCGGATGGGCATGGTCAGGCCCTTGGCGTCGAGGGATTTCCTGACGGCCTCATAGAAGTTCAGATGGATGGGATATACCGCCGCGTTCAGAAAGGTTGTGGCGATTCGGCGGGGAAAATTGAGATTGCCTGAAATGTGATGGCCCAGAAAAACCTTGTCAAAGGAATCGTTCAAAACCTCCCGGACAGCCAGTTCATGGGCCGGGTTTCGCGGTGAAAATTTGCCGACTACGCCGACAATCCGGATTCCCTCCCGGCAAAGCTGCCGGGCAACCGCTTTGATCTCATCCCGGATGACCGGTTTGATTTCACGGCCGCGGTGGTCGATGGCCCCTGAGACCACATGATAATGACCGCCGCAACGGTACAGGGCCGGGTCGATGCCGGGACCGCCGCAGACCATCATGCCCACCGGCGCCAGTTTGCCCTGAACAATGGCGTTGGTGGTCAGGGTGGTGCTGAGGACCACCCGGTTAATGGCGGCGGGGGCAATCCCGCGGGTTACTTCTTCGAGTCCGGCCAGAACGGAATTGAAAAGGTTTTCCGGATCGGTCGGCACTTTGGCTGCATTGATCAGGCCGCTCTCATTGCTCAGCAAAACTACATCCGTGTGCGTACCGCCGACATCCAGACCGATTATCATCGCATTTACCTGCTTACATATACGGGCGAAAAATGCCTGATCGCGTGGTTATGGGAGGTTGATTAAAATCAGATTAAAAGCTATCCAAAAAGACTTGGATTGTCAACAGCGCCTAACATTAGAATTTCATAAAATTGTTGTTGCCGGTCAGCGCCTGATTGGTGTATGTTGACAAATCGGTTTAAATTTGTTTTTGCTTAATTATCAGCATGTTAAGATAAAATAGGCCCGGCGTTGCTTTTTCCGTATTTTAAAACCAAGACGTTAGCAATTTATTTTACCTCAAAATAGTGAGCGCGAATAGCCATGATAATAACAGACTGGCCCCCGGTATACGATTCCGCTTATATCCCCTCCCCGGATGAAGCGTACTGGAATAAAAAGATTGAAACCATGGATCCTGAAGAAAGGGAGCAAGCCGTCATATTGCCCAAACTTCAGGCCCAGTTAAAGTACGCCTATACGCGTTCGGCCTTCTACAAAAAAAAGTGGGATGCCGCCGGCGTCAAGCCTGAGGACATTGGCTCGCTGGATGATTTCGAAGAGATGCCGTTTGTCACCAAAGATGAGATTCGTCAGGATCAGGCCGAGCACCCACCCTTTGGCAGCAATATCTGTGTATCGGCCACCGAACTGGCGCGTGTGTTTGGGACATCCGGCACCACCGGCAGGCCCACCGCTTTCGGCGTCAGCAAAGGGGATATGCAGCGAATTGCCGAGGCCCATGCCAGGACCATGTGGGGTTTTGGCATGCGCCCGGACGATATCGTCTTTATCGGATCCTTTTTCAGCCTTTACTGGGGCAGCTGGGGTGCGCTGGTGGGCACTGAACGGCTGGGCGCAACGGCCTTTCCCTTCGGCGCCGGCGTCCCCGGCCAATCCGCCCGCGCCATCGAATGGATGAAAGAAGTCAAACCCACCATTTTCTACGGCACCCCCTCATACGGTCTCTACCTGGCTGAAAAGGCCAAAACCATGGGTATTGATCCCGCCAAGGATTTTAACTTTCGCATCCTGTTCTTTTCGGGCGAACCGGGAGCGGGAATCCCCGCCACCAAAAAACGGATAGAACAAACCTTCGGCGGCATCTGTATCGATTCCGGCTCCACTGGCGAAATGTCGCCCTGGATGACCAACTGTGAGTGCTCCCATCGCCAGGGAATCCATTTCTGGCAGGATATCGTCTATGCCGAGCTGGTTGATCCGGTTAGCAAAAGGAGGGTCTCTTACGGCAAGGAAGGTGCAACGGTTTATACCCATCTGGAACGCACGTCGCAACCCATGATTCGTTTCTGGGCGGGTGACATCACCACCTGGGCAGACGATCCCTGTCCCTGCGGCCGGACATACCCGCGCCTGCCAAAGGGTATTTACGGCCGCGCGGACGATATGTTCGTCGTCCGGGGTGAAAATGTCAATCCCAGCGCCATTGAGGATGCCATCCGAGGGATCCCGGGCTGCGGCGATGAATTTCGCATTATCATTACCCGCGAAAAAACCATGGATGAACTGGTCATTCAGGTGGAGCACACCCCGGAGGTCGCGTCGCAACAAGTCCCCCAAATCCAGAAAAAACTGGAAATCGAGTTAAAAACGCGCGGGCTTCGCACCATTATTCAGATGATGACACCCGGAAGTCTGGAACGGACCCAGTTCAAAGCCCGGCGGATTATTGACAAGCGCAGTCTGTATGATGAGATCATCCAAAAGACGTAAGGCGCAGCAGGGTTCAAGGGAGATAGGGAGAATACATGTCAGAAAATTCAAAAAAAGAAGACGCCTGCCTGTTCAGTCAGGCGCATATCCGTCAGATAAAAAAGGATTATCAGGACTGGTTCCAACATAAGCTGAGTGATACCGACCGGGAAATGGAAGGGAAGTATTTTACCCATTCCGGCATTCCCATTAAAATGATGTATACGCCGGCCGACGCCGAGGATATTCACTATTCTGAGGATATCGGCTTTTCCGGACAGCCGCCTTTTGTGCGCGGGGTTTACCCTAATATGTATCGCGGCAGGCTGTTCACCGTGCGGCAACTGGCTGGGCTTGGAGCGCCGGAAGACTGCAATAAACGGGTTAAATATCTGTTAAAGCACGGCGCAACCGGCGTTAACATTCTATTTGATCTGCCCACCATCCGCGGCTATAACTCCGACGATCCTGAAGCCGAAGGCAATGTGGGCCACTGCGGGGCGGCTGTTGATTCTATCTGGGACATGGACGCTTTTTTTGCCGACATCGATCTGGCTAAAATCAGCACCTCCATTGTCACGCACCTGCCCAGTACCAGTCTGGTGATCCCCGCCATGTACTTTGCAGTGGCGCAGCAAAGAGGCATTGACCTGGCAAAGCTGGCCGGCACCTGTCAAAATGATTTTATCATGGAAACCTGTGTGGGCAGTGCTCCGGAAATACTGCCGCCGGCCGTTTCGTTTCGAATGCAGTGCGATGTGGTTGAATGGATCTGTAAAAACCTGCCGCGATGGAACCCCGTCAGCTATAATGGCTATAACCTGCGGGAGGCCGGCACCGATGCCGTTACCGAAGTCGGAATCGCCATCGCCAACGCAATGGCAACAGCACGGGAGCTGATCCGCCGCGGCATGCATATTGATGAGATCGCTCCGCGCATGTCCTTTTTCTGGGACCTGCACAATGATTTTTTTGAAGAAATCGCCAAGTGCCGCGCCAGCCGCAAAGTCTGGTATGAGCTAATGCAGGAAAATTTTGGGGCCCGCAACCCGAAATCAATGCTGATGCGCTTCCATGTGCAAACGGCCGGCGTCACACTGCCGGCCACCGAACCTTTAAATAATATCGCCCGTTCAACCATCCAGGGGCTGGCTGCGGTTCTGGGGGGCTGCCAATCCCTGCATATCGACTCTTACGACGAAGCCTACTCCGCCCCCACTGAAGAGGCTGCCCTAGTGTCCCTGCGCACCCAGCAGATTATTCAAAACGAGACCGGCGTTGTCAACACGGTCGACCCGCTGGCCGGGTCCTACTATATTGAAACCCTGACTCGCCAGATGACCGAACGGATCAGAAACTATATCCGGAAGATCGAGGACATGGGCGGCCTGGTCGCTGCCGTGGAAAGCGGCTGGCTGCACCGGCAAATCAGCCAGTACAACAATGCCTATCAGAAAAAAATAGAATCCGGTGAAATGAAAATTGTGGGGGTCAACCATATGAAAGCGGCCGATGCCGCCACCTGCCCCATAGAAGTCTTTGAATATCCGGAAACCTACACCCGGCAAAAGCTTAAACTGGACCGCCTGCGCCGGGAACGCGATCCTGAAACAGTCAACCGTCAGCTGGACACCCTGCGCAGCAAATGCCATACAGGCGAAAATCTTTATCCGTACTGTATGGACGCGGTAAAAGATCTGGTCACCCTGGGGGAGATTGAGGAAGTGTTTCGGGAAGAATTCGGGTTATGGTCCTTTCCTCTGATTACCTAATACAAAAGGATTCAAGGAGTCCGGGAGTCCAGGGTTCAAGCGCATTTGATAATACCCAAATGAAAAAATAAAAGAGGTCTCATGGAAAGAAAAATAAGAGTCGTCATGGCCAAGCTGGGACTTGATATTCACTGGCGCGGCGTCTACCTGGTCTCACAGTTCTTAAAAGATGCGGGCATGGAGGTCATTTACATCGGCAACACCTTTCCGGAACAGATTGTTGAAGCCGCCATTGAGGAGGATGCCGATGTGGTCGGTTTGAGCACCCTTTCCGGTAATCACCTGACCCTGGGACCCAAGGTGGTGGAGCTCCTCAGAAAAAACGGCATGGATAAAATCAAAGTGTTCATGGGCGGCGTTATCCCCCCTAAACACATTCCGCTGCTGAAGGAAAAAGGCATTTACGAAGTTTACGGACCGGACACGGCCATGGAGGTTATTGTAACGGGCATCAAAGACTCCATTATTTTAACTTAATGTCATAAAGTATTATTTATGAAAGAAATTGACAGCCTGATTAACGCTGCTCTGAAGGGTCACAAGCTATCAACCGCCCGACTGATATCTCTGGTGGAACGCGGTGACAGCGCCGCACCCTACATTCTTGAAAAGATATCGCCCCATACCGGCAATGCATATACTATCGGTGTTACCGGCCCGCCGGGTGCAGGCAAAAGCACGCTGGTGGACAGGCTGGTCCATCTGTTCTGTCGCAACCAATATTCGGTGGGGATTATAGCGGTGGATCCCACCAGCCCTTTCAGCGGCGGGGCCCTGCTGGGCGACCGGATCCGCATGAACACCAGGGACAAAGCCTGGAATATTTTTTTCCGCAGCATGAGTGCCGGTCAGGTGATGGGCGGTCTGTCCCGTACCACACGCGAAGCTGCCAGGATTCTGGATGCCGGCGGCAAACAGATCATCATCATCGAAACCGTCGGGGTGGGGCAGTCCGAACTCGATATCGCCCAGGCGACGGATACGGTCCTGGTGGTGTTAATGCCGGAATCCGGAGATACCATCCAGATCATGAAGGCCGGTCTGATGGAAATAGCCGACATCTTTGTGGTCAACAAAGCCGACCGCCCCGGTGCTGAAATCATCTCCCAGTCCATCCAGGGCATGCTCCCGCCCGGCGCCCCAGCGCTGCAATGGCCCCCCCCAGTTTACCAAACCGCCGCATCTTTAAACCGGGGGGTGGATGAACTCTACGAAGGTATCCGGCGTCATCGTGACTTCTTAAAAGAGGAGTCACGCCTGGAGCTGCGGCGCAAAGCTCAGCTGAAAACCGAGCTGCAGCGCCGGATTGAAGAGACCTTGTCCGAATTTCTGTGGCAGGAATTTGCCCTCAAAGAAGACCTTGACCGGCTGGTCGAAGAGATCTGGAAACGAAAAAGCGACCCCCGCGCTGCCGCCCGGCGGGTCGTTTCAACCTGGCTGCAACTTAAGGACCGGCCGGCCGGGAAGGGACCTTGAACATCAAACAAAAAGGCCACTAACTGATTTAATAAAGAACTTTCACGATTTTTTTTAACGGTTAAGGAGATCCAAGCTATGTTGACCATCAAAGATTCAGTTGCCGTCATTACCGGCGGCGCCAGCGGGATCGGTGAAGCCGTGGCTAAATATTGGGCCGGCCAGGGGGGTCGGCTGGTGTTGGGGGATATTGATCCGGACGCACTCGCCAGAGTTGAAAACGGGTTGCAGGAGATGGGAGCGGTCGTGGCCGCCCGTGTCTGCGATGTAACCAAGGAATCCGACAATACCGCCCTGGCCGAATTGGCCATCGAGCGTTTCGGCGCCATCAATCTGGTGCTGCCTTGCGCCGGCATTATCAAAGACGGTCTTTTTCTATCCGTGGATCCAAAGCGCGGCGCCGTTAAACGCAAAATGTCGCTGGAACAGTTTCAGTCTGTTCTGGACATCAATTTAACCGGTGTTTTTTTAACCATCCGCGAGTGCACCGAGCAGATGATCAACCATAAGTGCAAGGGGCTTATCTGCCTGATGTCCTCCACCGGGTCGCTGGGTACGGCCGGCCAGATCAACTATGCCTCCACCAAGGCCGCCATGTCGGTGATTCCCAAGGTGATCTGCGCCGAGTTTTTCAGAAGAAATGTCGCCGGCCGGATCCGCTGCGTCGCCGTCGCACCCGGTTATGTGGCCACCCGGATGGTAAAAGGGATGAACCAGAAGGCGCTGGCGGAGATATTGGAAAACGTGCCGATCCAGCGTCTGGTGGAACCGGAGGAAGTGGCCTCCCTGATCGGCGAGCTCTTCCGCAATGAAGCCCTTAGCGGCGATGTCTATTATATCCATGGCGGCCTGCGGCTGGGGTCCCGGGGGTAATTTCGCCGCCGGGAAAGTCATAAACCCACACTCGGCGCATCCACGCGGATATCCTGCAGCGGCCCCAGCGGATTGCGTTTGTTTTCATCCTTTAAGACATTGGGTTGACCGCCGGAAAGCTTATATACAACCACATCAGCTATGACCACCAGCAGCGCATCAAACCGCCAGCCGGAAATCTTTGTTTTTCTTTCAAAATTAAACAGGTCCAGAAAAAAATTGCCGTAGCGTTTATGACCGATCCATTCCGGCGATACTTTCAGGCCGGTGCAGAGTTCCTTGACCTTCAGACAAGCCTGGATGGCCGGATCAAGATCTTCAGTTCGAATCGACTGGTTCGGCATGAATTTTTGAATAATGTCCAGGTAATTGAGCAATTCCACATTGGGAGTTTTAACGGGATCAAATCCCAGAGCCTCTAAATCATTCAGGGTGGTTTGTCCGGGCACGATATTGTCATAGGCGTTTTTCACCGCTTCATAACTTTTCCAGGGCGATTCCACATGTTGTTTGGCGGAAGGGAGCAGCGTCGAACAGCCGCTTATCAGGGCCACCGCGCCGAAGACCCCGACAACCGTTAAATACTTATTATCATGCCATTTTAATAGAAACTTCATGGTCGTCCTTTTCCCGGTCAGCGGCAGCTGAAAATGGATGGTTAAATAATGCCTTTGTATTTCAAATGGTTATCTTAAACAGAAGTTAAGTATGGATTGCTGTTTGTAAAGTTTTCAGCCGTATCTGCGGAGCGCCGGACCCGGCATCGCGGTGCCGATATATGCTTGCAATCATTTGCCGGATGCCGTATGAATGCCCTGAAATTTTAATCTGCGGTTGCATTATAAACATGACGCTGAATCATTAAAGTCTGAAAAGGAGTTCAAGTGAAAAAGCCAATTTCAGTTTGGATTGTATCGCTGCTGCTGAGCATTGTCCTGCTTGCCTGTGAAAAAACGCCGTCCACAATCACCCTGACTTACAGTATTTTTTTTCCCCCCAGTCACGGCCAAAGCGAAGCCGGAACGGAATGGGCCCGGGAAATTGAAAAACGCAGCAATGGCCGCGTCAAGATTAATGTGTTTCCCGGCGGCACTCTGACCAAGGCCAACGAATGCTACGACGGCGTCGTCAAGGGAATATCGGATATCGGGATGTCATGCTTTGCATATACCCGCGGCCGTTTCCCGGTCATGGAAGCCCTCGACCTGCCCCTGGGGTATCCCAACGGCAAGACGGCTACCTATGCGGCCAATGCGTTTTATCATAAAATGAAGCCCGGGGAACTGGACGATGTCAAGGTCCTCTATCTGCACGCCCACGGACCGGGCCTGCTGCACACCACCAAGCCGGTCCGAAGCCTGGGCGATTTAAGGGGCATGAAAATTCGTTCCACCGGGCTGAGTGCAAAAATCGTCGAAGCCCTGGGTGCAACCGCAGTGGCCATGTCCCAGGGGGAAACGTATGAAGCGCTGCAGAAGGGGGTGGTTGAAGGTACCTTTGCCCCGATCGAGACCTTGAAAGGCTGGCGCCAGGGGGAAGTGATCCGTTACACCACCGACTGTTCCCAGATCGGTTATACCACAAGCATGTTCGTGGTCATGAACCTGAAAAAATGGGAGGCACTGCCGCAGGACATCAAGGATATTTTCAGCGCGGTCAGCGCCGAATGGATCGACATTCACGCGGATACCTGGGACCGGCTGGATGTTGAAGGGCGCGAATATTCATTGAGCTTGAAAAACGAGATCATCCGCCTCAGTGAAAGCGGCAAGCCGGAATGGGTCCAGGCAGTCGAGCCGATCATTGACGCATACATTAAGGATACAAACGCCAAAGGTCATTCCGGCGGTCCGGCAGTCACCGAGCTGCGCCGGCTGATCGAATCCTACCGCAGGCAATACGCGGAGTAAATTGATTGGAGCGGGGTCCCGGGATTTGGGCGGCGTTGCACCGTTGCGCACCGGACCTGGCCCCCGCAAGGATGAGACCGCATGTTTCGCATTGAAAAAACGTTCATCGGCTTTGCCAAAAAAATAAACTGGATTGCAGCTGGAGCCGTCCTGGCGATGATGCTGCTGACAACCGCGGATATTGTCCTGCGCGCCTTTCGACGCCCTATCCCCGGCACTTATGAAATCGTCGGGCTGATGGGATCCCTGGCCGTATCTTTTTCACTGGCGTATACATCCATAGAAAAAGGCCACATCGCGGTCGATTTCCTGGTAAACCGTTTTTCCGCGCCGGTCCAGGCCCTCATCTGCGCGACAAATGCCCTGACGGCAACCCTGCTTTTTGCCGTAATTACCTGGCAGAGCATCCTTTACGGAACCGATTTCCTGCTGCGGGGAGAAGTATCCATGACGATCCAGATGCCGATTTATCCGTTTGTTTACGGAGTCGCAGCCGGCTGCGGCTTGCTTTGCCCGGTGATGCTGGTGGACTTTTTAAGCGCCCTCAGAAAATATCGCTCATACGGAAACAGGCAGCGGAAAATAACGAAAGCATGAAACTTTGAGCCCGGCGGCTCGTTAGCGGACAGTAGAAAAAATGTCTTCAACTCTGATCGGCCTGATGGGAATTACCGCCCTCTTTGTCCTGATTTTTTCGCGAATGCCCATCGCATTTATCATGCTGCTGGTGGGATTTGTTGGATTCGGATGGATCGTATCCTTTGATGCGGCCCTGAATCTGATGGCCAGAGACCTGTTCTCGGTGTTCAGTGCATACAATCTGACCGTTATACCGCTGTTTGTTCTGATGGGACAGGTCGCTTTCCATGCCGGCATCAGTTCCCGGCTGTTCGATGCGGCTTACAAGTTTATCGGGCATATACCCGGCGGGCTCGCTGTCGCCGCAATCGGCGCCTGCGCCGCCTTCGCAGCAATTTGCGGCTCCACCAATGCCACAGCCGCAACCATGGCTTCGGCCACTTTGCCGGAAATGAAACGATTTAACTACCAGCCCGGCCTGGCTACCGGCGCGGTAGCTGCCGGCGGCAGCCTGGGCATCCTGATCCCGCCCAGCGTTATCTTTATCGTTTACGGCATCCTGACCGAACAATCCATCGGCAAGCTTTTTGTAGCCGGCATCCTGCCCGGCCTCCTGCTGACAATTCTGTTTATCATCACCATCATCATCTGGACCCGCTTTAAACCGGATATCGGACCCAAGGGGGAACGGGCACCCTTTAAAGAAAAAATCATTTCCCTTTCGGGCTTGATTGAAACATTGATTCTTTTTGCACTGGTCATGGGAGGGCTCTTTGCGGGTCTGTTTACACCTACGGAGGCCGGTTCAATCGGTGCTTTCGGAACCATCGTCCTGGCGCTTATCAGAAGAAATCTTTCGTGGCGGGGGTTTGCCGCCGCCCTTTTTGAAACCACCCGAATTACCAGTATGGTGCTGGTCATCGTGGCGGGGGCAACGGTGTTCAGCCATTTTCTGGCCGTTTCGCGAATACCTTTTGACATCGCCAATTGGATTGCGGAGCTTCATCTGCCGGCCGTCGCGGTTATCTGCCTGATTATCCTGATCTATCTCATCGGCGGCTGTTTTATTGATGCACTGGCCCTGATTATGCTCACCGTACCGATTTTCTACCCAGTTGTCGTAAAGCTCGGCTACGACCCGCTCTGGTTCGGCGTCGTTATCGTGCTGGTTACCCAGATCGGTGTGATTACGCCTCCGGTGGGCGCCAACGTCTATGTCGTCAGCGGTGTGGCCAGGGACGTCCCGTTGGAAGTAATCTTCCGGGGGGTTTTTCCGTTTCTGATCGCCATGATCATCGGCACCCTGCTGCTGCTGCCGTTTCCGCAGGTGGCGCTGTGGCTGCCGTCGTTAATCCGGTAGCCGCTACGAAATCATTTCAGAACTACGGATATTTTTTTAGGATGATTTCTAATATTTCATATAATGAAACGGCTCGATCTCGCAAAGCGCCTGGGAAGAAAGGATCTGATAGCCGGCATTTTTCAGGAAGGCTTCCGTTTCGTCCGGGTTTTTGACATCAATGACAAAAACGGCATTTTTATGGCTTTCAAGTACAAAGCCATAGGCGTTTTCGATATTAATGTTTCCGGCAACGAGGACCTGAACCAGTTTGTTTAAACCACCGGGTTTATCCGGAATCAGAACGGCTATAATTTCGTTCAGATCCGCGTCGATTCCCGCTTTTACCAGAACTTTGCGGCCGCGTTCGGGATCATCCACCATCATGTGGAAGAATCCCGATTGGCCGAAAGAAGTAATCGCAATGGCGCGAATATTTATTTTTTCCCCGGCCAGAACTGCTGTGACCGCGGCCAGCACGCCCGGTTTGTTTTCTGCCGGTACTGTAATCTGATAGGCTTTCGTACGCATCTTAAGATCCTTAGGATTCAGCTTTCGGAGAAGATCCACAGGAGATTATTTAACCACAACGATATTCCCCTTTGCATCCTTAATACACCTGCTCAGGGCCGTGACGCAGGTTAGGTCATAGTTGCTTATTTTATTTTTTTCCAGCAGGATTTCTCCGACACGCCGCTCCATCTGCTTGAGTGCCCAGCCGACATCTTCCAGGGTTGCGTAGCCGAGATCCTGCAGGATTTCTCCGATTTTTCTTTTTGATTTTTTCTGAACCAGCAGGGCCTGATCTCTTTGCTCCGGGGTAATCCGCCCCGCTTCAACCAGTATTTCCCCCAGTTTGCGGGTCTGTTCCTGCAGCGCTTCCCGCAGATCTTCCGGATCGATAAACCCTTCGGACATCAACACGTCCCCGATTCTGGCCCGCCCCTTATCTCTTCCCCTGACCAGCCAAAAAAGGGAGTGAAAAAACACTGTCAGCACCAGAGCCAGAATTAAAAATACAAAAACCAGAAAGGCGAAATTAACCGTCGGATCTTGAAATATATCGAACAAACGGGTCGACTCACGGGTTGCGGGAAAAAGCGGCAGCAGCAGATAGGCTACCAGGATGACCGCAAACAGGATAACGAACAAATAGACTCTTGCAAGGGCAGTCATATTTAAGCCGATGATTTAAAAAGTCGTGGGCTGCATGATTTTCCGGGCATCGTTGGGTCTTTGGAAACCGCCTTTATGATCTTTACGGATTCATATCACATTGCGCTGCAAAAAACCAGATAAAACGGTTTAGATCAAAGCGTTGAAACTGGCAAGCCGGAAGCCGACCGGCAAAGGCATTTATGCTTCACCAGCGGCATACTGTCGTATAAAAGCATCCAGCGAAAGGGTCTGTTCCAGCGTCAATTCGCCGAACTGAATGCCCTGCCGCTTCATGACAATCGGGTTGATGGATAATTTATTGGGGACGTGAACGTCGGAAACGATTTTAACCGGCAGTTTTGACAGATAAAATTCGTTGCCAACCGCATAGATATCGAGCGCGGTGGATTCTACGGCTGCCTCACCGGTGTCCAGGTACAGAAACGACAAACCGCCTTTCCCCAGATCCTGAATCTGTCCCAGCTTGCTGGAACCGGGCATGAGGGCCACAAATACGCCGTCTTTGACCTTGAAACGCTTGAGCCTTCTGCGTTCGATAAATTCATTTAAAATGGTCACGGTAAATTTCCTTTTCGGAAAATTAATCTCAATCGACCATTTGGACAGCAGGTTTCTTTTTTACGCCCGTAAATCCTGTTTTATATCAGTCATAAATATTAAATCAATTTATATTGTATGTCAAGAAGTTATTACCACTATATATCGTGTCTATAACAATACATGAATCCGGTGGCCGGTTTTTTGCTTACGGGTTGCCCGGCAGTTGGATTGTTCTGATACGATTACTCAGCTGCCGAATAACATCCCTGGCAAAAGGCTGGTTGACTTGAAGCAATTCCTCAAAAATATCGGCCGAAATAACCAGGACGGTGGATTCCGTCGCGCTTATCGCGGTTGCCATTCTTTTTTCGTTGAGCAGATAAGCCATTTCACCAAAAATCTCACCGGTTTCAACAGCGGCAGACAATTGTTGGGTTTCTGCGATTCTGCTATGGACGCTTATCCTGCCGCGATAAACGTAATAAATATCCGTCGTATGCTCGTCTTCACTGAAAATAATCTCTCCGGCCCGATAATGACGAGCATATTTTTCAAAAACCCGTTTGGGATGTTTAAAAAGAAACTTTTCGATTTTTTTCGCCTTAATGTCCGGCTGTGAATGAAAGAAAAACATCCGGCCAATGGTAAGGGAGTCGATATTGTCGGAAACATAGATATATTCTGCAAAGAAAAAGTAGAGTACAAAGGTAAAATGCACCCACAGCAGCATCAGAATCAGGGAACCCAAAACGCCGTAAATGAGATTAAAACGCGTAACATTCAGAAACCTGGCCATTAACAGGTGGAGCAGGACGATCGCAACAGCGCACCAAAAGGCCCCTTTCAGGCTTGACAGCGTCGTTGGTTTGGTTCCAGGCACAAACCGGTAGGACAGAAAAATCATCAGAAAAATGGATACAAAAGGGAGCAAGTCTCGCATGACCGGCTTAAACGAACCGATCAGCCGCAGCAGGAACACATTATCGGCAATCATTGCCTGAAAAAAATTCAGGCCGATGCTGATCAGCGCCACTAAAAAAGCCAGACCCAGCATCAGGGTCAGGGCCAGCAACGATAAAACGTTCATGACGAGCGTTGTTCTTGTCTTTTGAGACTTGAAAACAATTTCAAGCCCCTTTTGAATGGCGGTCAAAATCCAGCAGCCGGCCCATAACAGGTTAAGCAGGCCGATGGTCCCCGCCACCTTGGCCCTGACATTAATCAATCCGATCCGGATCAGGAATTCCTTGTTGATATCAGGATTTATATTTTTAAAAAACGCGAAGATCTCGTCCGAAATATCCGGAAAGGATGCCAGATACGTATTAAAGGTCAACAGCAGCATTAAAAAGATGGGGGCGATCGATAGCAGGAAGAAAAACGCCGTAGCTGCCGCATGATAAATGAGTTCGTTTTTTAAAAAGAGGCTGGAAGTCAGTATGAATTTTTGAAAAAAAAATTGAACCTGCTTCCACATCCACCCCAACATGCTTTTATCAGGGCCGAAACGCACCATGTGACAAACTCCGTTGTCGACTGATGCGGGCACCCGGGCCCCGGCAATGGAAAGCCACGCTATTTAACAGTCGAACATTCATTAAAGATCCGGTACGGACAAACATTTTTACAATACCCATGATCAATCTGCCGGAACAGAAAAGCAATCGCTTTGCCGCTGTTTACAAGCAGGGAATCCGGATTCAGGTGATTCAGGAAACCGGAACTTTCGAAAACCTTCCTGACCGGACGGTGCACATTTACGAACGTCAACCCGATGCCCCTGCTTTTTACTTCATCGAACAAACTGCGCAATTCATCAACACCGGTAATATCAACAAACCCGACTGCCTGAAAGTCCAGCAGCAGAAATTTTACCGGGGTAGCCTGCTCATCCAGGCGATCGACAATATGTTCCGTCGTATATTCCGCATTGGCAAAATAAATCACATTATCCGACCGCAGCTGCAAAATTTGCGGGCAGCCGGGTTTCTGATATTCGTCCGCATTGATGAACATGTTCAGTTCGGGATCCTTGGAAACCCTGACAATGCGCGGATGCATCGTCTTCCACAGGAAAAATATCAGAGAGACCAACACCCCGATCAACAATGCGTAATCGGGTTTGGCTGATAATGCCAGAATGAATACACTCAACGCCACAATGCCGTCATGACGATTCATCTTCCACAGGTTGAACACCTCCCGGGGATGAAATAACGCCAGGACCGCACTCATCACCAGGGCAGCCAAGGCCGCGCGCGGAATATAGTTTAATAGCGGGGTCAAAAACATAAGCGCCGCAAGGACGCTGAAGCTCGCAACCACACTGGACATTCCGGTTTTAGCCCCTGCCGCGAAATTGATGGCCGTACGCGAAAAAGAACCGCTGACCGGATACCCCTGGAAAAAAGAACCGATGAGATTTGCCAGCCCCTGGCCGATAAACTCCTGGTCGACATCGACTTTTTGATTGGTTTCAGCGGAAATAGCCTTGCCGACGGAATAGGTTTCCGCAAAACTTACCAGTGCCATCACAACAGCAGGCCCCAGCAGTGAACTGATGATTTCAACGTCCGGCTGCGGTATATGCAGGCGGGGCATTCCTCCCGGAATTTTGCCGACAATGGCAATTCCCTTTTCATACCATTCAAAAACCGCCAGCAGGCCGGAAATAACCACCAGCGCAATCAGCCCGGCCGGCCAGTTCTTCCTGTATTTTTTAATGTTGTATATCATTCCAACCGACAGCAGGCCCACCGCCACTGTCGGCACATGAACCGCTGGCAGACTTTTCAACAGGTCGACCAGCATGGGAAATATATACTCATGACGGGGAACCGGAACACCCAGAAAATGCGGCAGCTGGGTAGCAATGATGATGAGGGCGGCCGCCGACGTAAAGCCCTTTACGGCCGAGTGGGATATGAAGTACATGACCGCGCCTAGCCCGAAGGCCCCGATTCCCAGATAAAGCATGCCCACCATAAAGGTCAGAACAAAAGCCAGTTCTATAAAACGGGCGCTCCCGGGTTCGGCAATGGGTGTTAATGTTGTCAGGACCAGCAGGCTCATAATGGCGATCGGGCCGGTGGAAAGCTGACGCAGACTGCCCCACAGCGCCCCTACCATGGGGGTAACGGCGGCGGCATAAAGCCCATGAACAGGCGGCATCCCGGCCAGCATGGCGTAAGCCATTGCCTGCGGTATTAAAACGACCGCAACAGTCAAACCGGCAAGGGCATCGCTTTTAAACGTGGCTGACTGATATCCCTTGATCCAGTCTAAAAAAGGGAATAGCCGGTGACGGACTCTTTTGGGCATTTTGGGAATGTATAGAAAATCAACGTGGCTGGTCAAGCAAAAAAAAATACGGCGGCGGCAGCAGTATCATAGAGCGAAAGGCTGAAAATTCCGGTTGTATCGGGCAAGGCCGCCAGCCGGAGGGAAGCACCATCAGATCAGAGCCTTAATTATAGCTCCGTTCCATAATCTCAAACAGAATATCCTGCAACAGTTTGGATTTTTCGGCCAGGCCGATGGCTTTTACCTTTGGGTGTATGATCGCGTCCGTCCGAATCCCGGCCAGATAGTAATGTTGACCATCGTCCGTATGGGTATCCAGAACCCAGACCACGTTCCCCTGGAGCTGAACGTCTTGCTCAAGTTCCATACAAATGTTTACCGGCGTGGCGGGAAGAATGGGCCGGCTGGTCTGAATGCTGATGAGATCCGCCGAGATTTCCGTTGCAATGGAAGACTGGGTGTGTTTGGCGGTAACCGCCTTGGCATCGATTCTGATGCTGTAGGCCGGATACATTCTGCAATCCCCCGTGTTGCCCATTTTATTTTGCATTTGTCCCATGCCTTTCTAAGATATTGTTTCTTTTCGCTTTGACCCCGCGCATTCGGAGAGCGGCTGTTGGCCTGTTAGATCCCCTTTGCCGCAGGTTGATCCGTGTTCATTAGTACAGCAAAATCAATGCCAACCCTGTAATTTAATATTTTATAAAAATTCCAGATGGTTAAAAATTTATAGGCGCCTTTTCAGGATGTCTGCTGATCAAAAAAAGGCACAGCCATGTATATTAAATGATACGGCCTGCAGCGTTTCCGGATGAATCCATGTTAATTGTAGCGGGACGGGCGGGTGAATACAAAAAATGATAAAGATTTATAGGCACTTATAGAAGGGTTTTTAAGACATCTTCTTTTCCAACGATCCCCACCAGCTCGCCTTCATCAACCACCGGCAGGGTATGGAAGTTATTGTCCACCATGAGCGCCGCCACGGCTTGGATGCTTGTTTCCGGACCAACAACCACCGGATCCGGCGTCATGGCCTGGGCTACGGTGATGGCCGCAATTTTGCGGGCCTCCTTTTCGATCTGTTTTGAAGAGGTCAGGGGAATATAGCCGTCCAGAAAGGTAAACAGCGACGGTATCGGCAGGTTTTTTTGCTGGGAAATCAGATCGCTCTGGCACAATATACCCACCACACGACCGGCTTCATCCACAACCGGAACGCCATTGATCCGGTTTTCAAGCAAAAGCCTGGCCGCCTGGCTGATTTCCGTTTCAGGGGAAACGGTAACCGGCCTCTTTGTCATAATGTCTTTAACTTTAAGCATGTCCGCACCTCAATTCTATTTTGCAGGGGCCGCCTTTTGAAGCTCCTGATTCAATCGGTTTTTATCGATGCTGCTGATTTGAATGAATTTGACACCCATGCCCAGGGGTCGCTGCACCGGGTCATCGGATTGGGTGCGGCTCCAGGCGACTTCGCACTCGATATTGAGCGGCTCCGGATCATCCGGCATTTGCAGTTTGAGAGAAAAATTTTCTCCCTTCGGCAGCGGTTTGGCCGTCTTGATCATCATTCCGTCACCGCTTGCGTTTTCGCTGAAAGCATACGTCAGACTTTCCCTGCTCTTGAAAACAATGGAAAGGATTTTAGGTGCGCGCGGAGATTTTCTGCCGGAATTTAAATTTTCAGTCGCTTTGTTGAGCCGCTGGGCCAGGCTGCGCATGATTAACTTGATGTCGTCCGACAGACGGTTATAATCCTGATCCAGAAAATCACGGTCGATAATTCCCAGCGTTGTCGCTCCCACCGCCCGTGCCGTGAAAATACGCGGGCTCTGAATGATATAACCCATTTCACCAAAAATATCATCCGGCCGCAAAATATCGATGACCACGGTTTCTCCCCGCACTTTTTTGGAAAGCTCCACTTTTCCGGATTGAATCAGATAAATCCAATCCCCAAAACTGCCTTCTTCCCATATAATCTGGCCATCCGCGAAAGTATGCTCATCGGCTATCTGAAACATGGCTATGCCCTCCTCTGGCGATCTTCATCATCATCGCCATAGCGTTTCTGGATAGATCGAATCATATCAATTCGAGCAAAAAATATATCAACAATCTCCGGATCAAAGTGTGATCCGGATTCCGCTTCAATGGCTGAAAGGATCCGGGATTCGTCCCACGCTTTTTTATAGCTTCGATTGGAGGATAGGGCGTCATATACATCAGCCAGTGCAACGATCCGTCCAAAAAGCGGGATATCCTCCCCTTTTTTCCCCCGGGGCAACCCGTTGGGTAGGCTGAAGCCATCCAGCGCAGCCCCGGTCAGGACATTCACGTGTCCGGGATATCCTTTACCGTCCCAACGTTCATGGTGATTCAGGGCAACCAGCCCGGCGGCTTCATCAAAACCCGACTGGCGGTCTAAAAACAGGCGGGCGCCGATGACCGTATGCTGCTTCATGGTCTCAAATTCGCTGTCGTTCAACTGGGACGGCTTTTTTAATATCTGATCGGATATGGCGATCTTGCCGACATCATGAAGAATGGCGGCCATCCGGAGGATATCCCGGTTGCTGTCGATCTCTTTTTGAGGCAGTTGGTGTCGGCAAGCCCACTGTTCATATATTTCAACCGAATAGCCGGCCACTCGATTTACATGAGCCCCCGTCTCTTTGGGATCGCGCAGTTCCGCCATCCGAATCATCCGCAGCAGGATCGAACGGGTCAATTGGGCCCGTTCCAGCGCAACAGCGGCAATTCCGGCAAAGTGCAGCATTATCCGTTCATCGTTTTTGGAAAAAGGGATAAACCGTCCCGCCCCGTCCTGGGCATTGATAATCTGTAAAACTCCTAAAATTTTGTTGTTCGGGGTTTGAATTGGAAACGTAAGGATGGACCGCGTCAGATAGCCGGAAGCTTCATCAAATTTTTTGCTGAACTGGTAGGGACAGTCGGTTTCGATCTTATAGGCATCGGGCAGGTTTAAAGTTTCGCCGGTGGCAGCGACATACCCTGCGATGGTCCTTTTATCAACAGGAATGGTAAAAGTGGAATAGATCAGTTTTTCTCCGGGGGGCAGCTTGTTCCGGAGCGAATCATTCTGGGTGTACGTAAACTGAAGCTGGTTCTCATCCCGGATATAGATCGACCCGGCGTCGGCGTTAACAAAATAGCGCGCTTCGGTCAGAACCCGTTCCATTAAAATATCCAGATCGTTCACCTGATTGAGCTCAACGCCCAAACGGGTTAAACTGTCCAGCTTTTCCTTTTCACTCAGCATGAATACTTCCTTCGATATCGGCCGTCCAGGTAAAAGATAGGTATATTATAACGCCATAATCCCTAAATGTAAAACCTTTTAGTCCTGTCAATCCGTGAGTCTAAAGGGTTGGGATGCGTCCGTCCGGATTGAACCCATCGCCGGGCTGCCGGCTGTAAAGCCCTTATCTCTCCTCCCCTAGTCTATATGCCCTTTTCCGCCATGTACGCCGCCAGGTCGGCCACCCGGCAGGAATAGCCCCATTCATTGTCATACCAGGCCACCACCTTGGCCATATTCTTCTGCAGCACCAGCGTAAATTCCGTGTCAACGATGGAAGAATGTGAATCGCCTTTGAAGTCGGAGGAAACCAGCCGTTCATCTTCGCAGGCCATGATCCCCTTAAGTTCGGTTGCTGCTGCTTTTTTGAGTTCCGCCCGAACGGCCTCCGTGTCGGCCGGTTTCTGCAACAAGGCCACAAAATCAACCACCGAAACCGTCGGCGTCGGCACTCGCAGGGAGTATCCGTCAAAGCGGCCGGCCAAATCGGGTATGACCAGGGCAACCGCCTTGGCGGCGCCGGTAGTCGTGGGAATGATATTCAGGGCTGCAGCCCGGGCCCGCCGGGGATCCCGGTGCGCCAGATCCATCAGGCGCTGGTCCGCGGTATAGGAATGCACCGTGGTCATCAGCGCCTTTTCAATCCCAAAAGCCCTGTGCACAACCAGGGCCGGCGGCGCCAGACAGTTGGTGGTGCACGATGCGTTTGAAACGATATGGTGTTCTTCCGGTTTATATTTTTTATGATTCACCCCCATCACCACGGTGAGGTCCTCTTCCTTGGCCGGCGCCGAAATGATGACTTTCCGGGCGCCGGCCTCGAGATGCGCAGCCGCCTTGGGACCGGTGGTAAAAAGACCGGTGCTCTCCACCACAATATCCACACCTTCCTCATCCCAGGGGATCTCGGCCGGAACGCGCGAAGAAAAACTCTTAACGATCCGGTTGTTTATCTGCAGATAATTTTCACCGGTTTGCACCTCTCCGGAAAAACGGCCGTAGTTGCTGTCGTACTTAAAGAGATTGGCATTGGTTTGAACGTCAAAAAGATCATTGATGGCTACAACTTCAAGGGTTTCGGGGTGTCTCTCCATGATGGCCTTGAGCACTTGCCGCCCGATACGGCCAAAGCCGTTGATGCCGATCCGGACCATGATTCACCTCCTATTGGGGCTTCGCCCTATTGGAATGTTGGAATATTGAAATAGTGGAATAATGGTTTTGGGGAAGTGGTATGTTGAATTTTATGGAAAATCGGTATTCCAATCTTCCACCATTCCATCATTCCATGCGCGAGGTGGGGATACAGGCCTCGCCAGATATTTCTACCTTCAGAGCGTCACGGAAATGCTCCAGGTGTCAGTTATCATCTAAACGATATTCATGTGCAACCAGCAAATCGTAGTCATTGCGCAGGGCCTGGTGGAGCCGGGCATTTTCCAGGGCAATGGCGCTCAAGTTCGCCACCGCTTCCAGAAACTGGATTTCATCATCTTTGAATGCTTTTTCTTTATCCGTATAAACTCGCAGAACGCCGACGGCTTTTTTCCCGATCATTAACGGAACCACCAGAACCGATTTGATCCCCTCCGAGCGGGCCTTGTCCCGGTATTGAAAATTTTTGTCCGTCTGGGCATTCTTGAGCAGAACGGATTTTCCCTTCAGGGCCTTTTTGTCCAAGCCGCTCTCCTCGACCACCACCGGGCCTTTGCGGATATAGCCGTCCGACAGCCCGAATTGGGCACCCATCAGCAATTTTTTCCGGCGTGAATCGAGCAGCCGTAAAGAACAGGCCTTGACCTTCATGGTCGCAGCCGCACGCACCACAATCTCCTGCATGACCCGTGCAGGTGAAAGCGAGGCGTTGACCACTTTGGCAACCTCGTACAATGCCGTAAAATAGCTCCTTTCTTTCCCCGTCATAAGTCACCTCTCCGGTTTTTGATTAATTAAATTGAAAGGCATAATCGGTTGTTTGAATTTCTGAAAAGCGGTCGTAGTGAATGGGATAACTGGCCTTGGAAAATTCCCCAAACCCTTTTTTTTCAGGGGTCACCTGAATATTTTCAAGCTGGTAGGATTCCATTTTTGTCCGCCGTCGCCATCCGGGTGGAAAATGAATCGTTTTTTCCATCCGGATTGTCCGGCATGCTATCATGGTATCGACATCATTGGCAAGCCGGTTTTTTTTAAATCCCGCCGATTTGGCTCAGCCTGTTCGTTCAAACTGAATTAGTCTTGACAAAACAGTCTATACTTTATAATCAGGATCTTCGTTTAATGGTATTTTTATGGCTGTTTGCCATTGATTGCAACTACACCTAAAAGGAGGAGAAGACATGTCAAATTTAGTTCCACCTCATGGCGGAAAAGGCCTTACCTGCTGCCTGCTGGAAGGCGCAGCCCTGGAAGCGGAAAAGAAAAAAGCGGCCGATCTCAAACAAATCCCGATTTCCCCGCGTGAAAAAGGCGACCTGATCATGATGGGTATCGGCGGCTTCAGCCCGCTGACCGGTTTTATGAAAAAAGCCGACTGGAAAGGCGTTTGTGAAAACTTCCTGTTGGCGGACGGAACCTTCTGGCCCATCCCGGTAACGCTTTCGGCCTCGAAGGAAGATGCAAATGCCATCAAGGCCGGAGATGAAGTCGCCCTGTACGATCCCGAAGGCAAAGAAATCATGGCTACCATGAAGGTGACCGAAAAGTATGAAATGACCGCCGCCGACAAGAAGTTTGAATGTGAAAAAATATACATGGGCGAAGGGACCAAAACCGTTGAAGACTTCTGGAAAATCGCCGGCAAGGAACACCCGGGGGTCCAGATGGTCATGCAGCAGAAGGATTTCAACCTGGCCGGACCCGTAAAGGTCTTGAGCGAAGGCGAATATCCCAAAAAATATGCCGGGATATACATGCGGCCGGAAGAATCCCGCAAAATCTTCGACAGCCGCGGCTGGAGCGAAGTCGCTGCGCTGCAGCTTCGAAACCCCATGCACCGGTCCCACGAATATCTGTGCAAAATCGCCGTTGAAGTCTGCGACGGCGTCTACATCCATTCCCTGGTCGGCAATCTCAAACCGGGCGACATCCCCGCCGACGTGCGCGTCCGCTGCATCGACGCCCTGGTGAAGAATTACTTTGTGGAACAAAACGTCGTGCAGGGTGGGTATCCCCTCGATATGCGCTACGCCGGTCCCCGGGAAGCGTTGCTGCACGCAACTTTCCGCCAGAACTACGGCTGCTCCCGCATGATCCTCGGCCGCGACCATGCCGGCGTGGGCGATTTTTACGGCATGTTTGAAGCCCAGACCATTTTCGACAAGATTCCCTGTCCCAAGGAACCGGGCAAAGCCCTGCTGTGCAGCCCGCTGAAGATCGACTGGACATTCTACTGCTTCAAGTGCGACGGCATGGCCTCATTGCGCACCTGTCCCCACGCCAAAGAAGACCGCGTGCTCTTAAGCGGCACCATGCTCCGCAAAATGCTGTCGGAAGGCGGCGAAGTGCCGGATCATTTCGGCCGGGACGAAGTTCTGGTTATTCTGCGCGAATATTATGAAAGTCTCACCGAAAAGGTTGAGATCAAACTGCATGGCGCCGCCACCGGCGACAACAAAAAATAGAATGTCCGCCTGAAATTCCAAATTTCAAGCGCGGCCTGAAACAGAACAAGGGGGGATAAGATCCTCTTATCCCCCCTTGTTAATTCTCTCTTGAGTCCAATTCCCCGCAGCTTGTTGGAACAAAGTGGAGGTCCTTTTTGCGGGGCTGTGGGGTGGTTCATCATTCAAGGTTTTGATTTTTTTCCATGCTTATCAACATATCAAGGATCGCCCCCTTCTCCAAACTTATAACCTGATATACGTCCCAAAGAATGTGTGTTTTAAAGGATGTCCCGCCCTTCATGCAAGTTGTTTTGGAACCAACGTTATATATCAAGAAGAGAAGAGAATATACTCCCGAGAGAGTCCCCATTTTATTCCGGGGAACTGAGTGACTTAAAGTCGGCGGAAAAAATAAAAAGGGGAGCGGTCAGCTCCCCCTTTTTTGTCTATTTAATCGAAGCGGCTATTTCCGGCTGATATAGGCGTCATAGGTCAGCGCCACGGTCCGGTACACCAGGTGGGCCAGTTTTGAAAAGGGCGTATAGGCAAACAGGCACCAGACGAACATGAGGTGAATGACATATAAAAATACCGATAAGCCGGCCAGACCCCCGAGCCGGGTGATTTCGGTGAGGAGCCCGGTGACGCCCAAAGCCAGAACGAGTCCCACCAGGTACCAGTCCCAGTAGACCGAGACCTGGTCTTTCTTGGACAGGCGGGTCTTGATCAACAGGAGCGATCCGACCACCAGGGCCACCCCGGCGATATTGCCGAGCCACTTTACCGGGTTGATCTGGCTGTAGGGGCCGTCGATATGCAGGATCCACTCTGCGATGAAGAAACAGTTGGTCACGATAAACAGTCCGATGAATCCGAACAGAACCATCATGTGGGAAACGGACCGTTCGCGGTTTTCGGTGCAGTCGTTGAATTTCTGATGTTTTAAAATCGTCGGCACGATCGACACCAGGGCTTTGACAAATCCGATGGGATCGATTTTTTCCTTATCGGTCTTTCCCGCGGCCACGGCATTTTTGTGAATATCGGCAACAAATCGTTTCAACCCCAGGGCAAAAACCCCCACCGCGAAAGCCGCCGTCGGGATCATGATGATGTCCACCAGGTAATTGTTAATGTACTGAGCCTGCCAGACAAAGTCCGCTTCAAGGCCGAAGTTGAGCCAGTGAATGCCGAAAACCTTGAGGATCAGGCCCACCACCAGGAAAATGACGGCCGGAACGGCAAAAAGAACCGGAAACCATTTCGGGTCCCGGGCCGCTTTGGCCAGCGCCCGGGGGGTGGCGTATTCCGTGATGGCGTAAGCCCGGATGGCTCCCAGGACATCACCGGGTTTGGCGCCGCGCGGGCACAGGGTCGTGCAGTCGCCGCAATTGTGGCACAGCCAGATATCGTGATCGGCCACCAGGCGGTCTTTCAACCCCCAGGAGGCCGCAATCATCTCTTTTCTGGGGAACGGTTTGTTATCGGGCGAAATCGGACAGGCAACCGAACAGGTGGCGCACTGAAAACACTTTTTCAAATCGCCCCCCCCCAGCCTGGCTACTTCATTGATAAAACCGACATCCGGCTCAATCAGGTATTGTTCCGCCATGTAAATACCTCCATCTGTATGAATAATATTGACTATTGAGATCGGACCGGGCGCTTGCAGCTGATCGCCCCCGAGCAATTGTCAATTGAAAATTAAAAATTCTCAATTATTTAAAATCCCTTAAACGGATTGGGCCCCAGCCCTTCGATCATTTCCGCAAATTCGTCGATAATCTTCGGGATCTTGTGATAATCATCAATGGCCACCTGGTACTGGGCCACCCGCTCCGTTTCCAGCGCCAGGCTCTTTAAAGCCTCGCCGATCTTGCGCATACGGACATCGGCCAGTTCACTCCCTTTGACAAAGTGGCATTGATAGTCATCGCCGTGTTTGCATCCCAGCAGAAACACGCCGTCCATCCCCTGGGACAGCGCATCCTTGATCCAGATCACATTGACGGAGCCCAGGCAGCGCACCGGCACAAACCGGACATTGGGTGAATAGGTCAGCCGGTTGAGGCCGGCGATATCCAGGGCCGGGTAGGCGTCATTTTCACAAACCAGCCCCAGGATCCGCAAGGGGGGTTCATCAAAGTCGTCCGTGGAAGGAACCTTGACGGCTTTCACCATGGACCCTACGCTGTCAATGCTGTAGTCGGCAAAATTGATAATGCGCTCCGGGCATGCACCCATACAGGTGCCGCACCGCCGGCAGCGGGCCGGGTTCGGTTTCGGCGTCCCTTTTTCATCATCATCGATGGCTCCGAAGGGACATTCCTCCGTGCAGCGTTTGCACTGGGTGCAGCGCTGGAAGAAAAAGTCGGGAAACGACATGTCGCCGGACCTGGGGTGTACCGAAACCCCCCGGTTGACCGACTCGATGCACTGAATGGCCTTGAGGGCCGCCCCGGCGGCATCCTCCACCGATTCTTCAATGGTCATGCTGCGCCGGACGCATCCGGCCGCATAGATGCCGGTACGCTGGGTTTCATACGGAAAACAAATAAAATTCGAATCGGAATAGCCGTTAAAAAGACCGATATCCCGGAAGGCGGGCCCCTGGCGGTAAGCCAGGTTGACGACCGGGTCATCCGCCGTCGCCGGTACCATGCCGGCGGCCAGAACAACCAGGTCGGCCTTGACTTGGATTTTTTCTCCCAGCAGGGTATTGTCGGCCTCTACAATAATCCCGTTTCCGTTTTTGGAAACGCTGATCACATCGCCCTTGGTCAGAAAGATGCCCGGGTCCTGCTGGATGCCCTTGTAAAAGTTTTCCGTCAGACCCGGCGTACGCATGTGCTGGTAAAAAATATAGGCCTTGCCGTCACTGAAATCTTCGCGGACATACTTGGCCTGTTTCAGGGACACCAGGCTGGTTACCGACCCGCAGTAATCAAAGTCGGCATCATCGTCTTTTCCCGGACTTTGAATAAAAACTACGGAGCGGGCTTCCTTGCCGTCGGACGGACGCAGGAGCTTGCCCTTGAGAGCGATTTCCTCAAACTGGTGATTGGTGACGACATCTGCGATCACGCCGAATCCCAGGTCGGCAAATTCACCTTCTTTGGGCTGATAGGGCCGCCAGCCGGCCGCCAGGATGATGGCGCCGAACTTTTCGCCGGTCGAGTCCAGGGTCAGAATATCTTTTTTGCCCTTGTTGTATTCCATATAGCGTTCATGCAGTTTTTCAGCTTCCAGCTCCTGGCCCTTCTCATCGAGTTTCATCTCGGCCGGCAGGGGAAAGGGCACATCAAACTCAATTTTTTCACCGGGTTTTTTAAATGTCGCCGTAAATTCCCCGGGCTGCCCGGCAATCCGGGCGATCACGGTTCCGGTCTTGACCGTGATGTTCGCGTTTGCTTCCACTTCCTTGATTTTGGCGGCGATAACCGGCGGGACCAGGCTGTCATAGGGGTCCTGGCCCGGCAGCTGCCTGCGGATCCGGGCGGCATACCCGCCGAGGGTTTTCTCCTTTTCCACCACGGTCACGCTATAGCCCGCCCTGGCCGCATCCAGGGCGGCTGAAAGTCCGGTGATCCCGCCGCCGATAACCAGAATTTTCCTGCTGATGCCGTCGAGCTTATAGGGTTCCGGCAGTTTGATTTTTTCAATTTTGGCCAATCCCATTTTAAGGTAATCTTCAGCCATCATCTGCAGATGGTTGACAAACTGGTCTTCATCCACATCGTCGGGCTTTTCGGTTTTCGGGTGCGACCAGACCACCTGCTCTCTTAAATTGACACGGTCGACGTTACAGCCGTCGAACCGGAAGACATCATGGTTCACCCGGCGGGAGCAGGCCGCAATCAGCAGGGTGTTGACGCCGGCGTCCGAAATTTCCTTTTTCAAAAAATCGACGCCTTCGCGGCTGCATAAAAACGGGTGGGTTTTAACGCCGTAGCCTTCATCCTTGGCTACGCCGGAAAGCTTGTCGATATCCAAAGCATCCCCGATGCCGCAGCCTGTGCAGATATATACACCATATTTTTTATCCATGGATAACCTCCTACCTCCTCACCAGGGTTTGAATCGCTTTTAAGGCCATTCCGGTTGCGTTCTGGTTGGATGACACCACATCCGCGGGTTTGTTGGCACACCCGGCCGCGAACATACCCCCTTTTTCAAAGTCATTAATGATAAAACCATCCGCATTATAGTTAAGGTCGGCGGGAAGTTTTGCCAGAGCGGTGTTGGGCTGCATGCCGGTTGCCAGAACCACCATTTCAACGGTTTGCCGGATCTTTTCCCCGGTCACGGCATTTTCTGCAACCACCGTAATGTTCCCGTTTTGCGGATCTTCCGATACTTCCGCTACCTTGCCCTTGACAAACACGACATTTTTATCCGCTTTGATCTTATTGTAAAATTTTTCATAGCGCTGGCCGGGCGCCCGGACATCAATGTAGAAAAAGTAAACCGTGGCGTCGGGATATTGCTCGCGAACATAGGTCGTGTGTTTCAGGGATGCCATGCAGCAGATATAAGAACAGTAAGGGAGATGGTTTTCGTCCCGCGAACCGGCGCACTGCACAAAGGCGATGCTTTGCGGCGCCTTGCCGTCGGAAGGACGCAGAATCCTGCCGCCCGTCGGACCGTTGACGGCCGCTAGGCGTTCCATCATCATATTGGTAACGACATTGGGATATTTTCCGAAGCCCAGGTTGTCGATCCGGGCGGCGTCATAGGGCGTCCAGCCGGTCGACCAGACAATGGCGCCGACATTCAAATCCAGTGTTTTCGGCTCCATTTGAAGCTCAATGGCGTCATACTTGCAGGCTGCCACGCAGCGGGCGCATTCCGGCCCCTTGCAGACCGCCGGGTCAATGGCGTAGCGCGCAGGAAAGGCCATGTCAAATGACCGGTATATGGCTTTGGTCTTATCCATGTTGAAATTGAAATCATTGTCGCGTTCCACCGGGCAGACTGCGACGCAATCATTGCAGGCCACGCAATTTTCATTCACAAACCGCGGGGCCAATTTTACCGTAACGCTATAATTACCCGGCGTTCCCTCGACCTTTTCAATTTCCGCCAGGGTAAAAACTTTTATGTTCGGATTGTCCTTGATGCGGCGGAAATTGATCTCCAATCCACAGGCCGGGGGACACAGTTTAGGGAAATACTGGTTGAGCTGGGCGACCCTTCCGCCCAGGTAGGAGTTTTTCTCCACCACAAACACCTCATACCCCACCTCGGCAGCTTCCAGAGCGGTCGTCAACCCGCTGATCCCCCCGCCGACAACCAGAATGCTTGCACTTGCAGGAGCTGATTTTTCTTCTGTCATGCTATCCCTCCGTAGATCTAATCGTTATCAAGATGTTCCTGCTCGACCCGCGCCGTCGCGACGGGCGCTTATTCTGTTTGCGGCAGGATGGCGTTTCACCCCGGGCGATATCCTTTTTTCAATGTGCCCCTATGCTTAAGCATTTTAACAGACATGCTCTAAAACACTTAAGCATCCGGGTACAAGGTTCATATGGATACCGCCCGGTCAACGAAATAAAGCTTAATAAAAACCTCCAGGCGCCTTGCGGCGCCTGGAGGCGTGGTTTATCGACTACTGCAGATCATTTTAGTCGGGTATGATCTTAATATAGTCTTTTTTGAAGATATCCCATTTTGCTGCTTTGGGATCATACTTGGAGTTGACATAACAGAACCAGTTTTTGTCATCCTGGCCGGGATAATCCGCCTGATAGTAGAATCCGGGATAACGGGACTCTTTGCGGTACTGGATGTGCCGCAGGTGGGACTCAACCGTCCAGATGCGGTGGATGATTTCCCAGCAGCGCATCAACTCATGCAGATCGCCGGCGGCCAGCTTTTCACAATCTTCACGCATGACCTGCAGCAATTCCATAACGATCTCAAGGTTCTTGGTGGTGGTCATGTAGTAGGTGGCGGTTCCGCCGCCGTACTCATTGGTGGCCTTCATCAGGCGCGCCGTCATGCCGGCGGGCTTGAGATAGTTGGGGTTGATGTCCATGGCCGTGGTGTATTGATAGTTTTCCAGGAACACCCGCACCGGCTTGTAAACCAGGTCAACCAGTTCCTGTTTGCTCTGGCTCAGGTTGGGCGTAAAGTCCTTATGTTCGCGGTTGTACTTGGCCATGGCCTTTGCCGCCATACGTCCTTCGGCATGGGAACCGGAAGAAAACTTGTGTCCGGAACACCCCACGCCGTCGCCGGCCGTAAACAGACCCTTTACCGTGGTCATGCGGTTGTATACCTTGCCGGCGTCGCCCCACTTATAGGCAGCCGGCACCCAGTCGTAATCCGGTCCGGAAACCCAGAAGCCGCAGCAGCCTGAATGCGAACCCAGCAGATAGGGTTCCGTCGGCATGACTTCCGAATTCTTCTTTTCCGGTTCGGTATCGGTGGCGCACCACAGGTTGGCCTGTCCGCAGGTCATGTCCAGAAAGTCTTCCCAGGCCTCGGATTCCAAGTGCTTGAGTTCTTTCTTGTCCATGGTCTTGCCGAGTTCGGCCAAGGCCGAAACCGTATCCATCATAATGGGACCGCGGCCTTCCTTCATCTCGAAGAGCATGAGGTGGTTGCGCAGACAGGTCGGCGTGATCGCAGCCGTTCCATAGGGTGCATACTTTTCAAGTTCTTTCTTGGCAGCCGCGCTGGCAACATAGTTTTCACCCAGACCATTGAGCGCTTTGGCCTTGAAGAGCAGGAACCAGGCGCCCACCGGGCCGTAGCCGTCTTTAAAGCGGGCCGGGGTGAAACGGTTTTCCATCATGGAAAGCTCGGCACCGACTTTCATGCCGAGGTAATAGGTGGAGCCCGCATTCCATACCGGATACCAGGCTCGGCCCTTGCCTTCGGCGATGCTGCGCGGCTGGTAGATATTGACGGCTCCACCGCAAGCGATCATCATGGTCTTGGCCTTGATGATGTAAACCTTGTTTTCACGTACCGAGAAGCCGACGGCGCCGGCAATCTGGTTTTCGACTTTGGAATCGAGAAGAAGCTCAACAATAAACACCCGTTCCAGAATGTTTTCGTCTCCCAGGGCCAGTTTGGCCGCTTCAGCCACGATCCGCTTGTAGGATTCGCCGTTGATCATGATCTGCCATTTGCCGGTGCGGACCGGTTTGGCGCCCGCTTTCAGGGTTCCCATCTTCTGGCCTCTTTTTCCGTCAAGGGTTTTACCCTCTTCGGACTGTTTCCAGATCGGAAGGCCCCATTCTTCAAACAGGTTGACGCTGTCGTCCACGTGACAGCCGAGGTCGAAAATCAGGTCTTCGCGGACGATGCCCATCAGGTCGTTGCGGACCATGCGGACATAATCATCCGGGGAATTTTCGCCGATATAGGTATTGATGGCCGAAAGGCCCTGGGCTACGGCGCCGCTGCGTTCCATGGCCGCTTTATCCACCAGTAGAATCTTGGCGTCTGCCGGCGCCCACTTCTTGATCTCAAAAGCGGCGCCGCTGGCCGCCATACCGCCGCCAACGATCAGTATGTCAACTTCGCGTTCCTCAACTTCCGGATCCTTTACGGCTTTTGTTTCACCCAAAGGTTTGTTTGGTAATGCCATATTATCTCCTCCTTACTTATCCATATAAAAAATGGTCTGATATTCTGATTGTTAACTGTTGCCCCGGCCTAAACAAGCGCTATGGGTTTGGGCAGTTGTTTACCGTCAGCTTCTTCCGTTGCCAGTAAGGGGCTGTCAAGGTCTTTGCCTTTCAGGTCCTTATAAGCATTGGCCGTTCCTTCGGGAGTTGTCCGGATGGGGAACTTAAAGCGTTTGATGTTTCCATTTCTGAACTTACATGTCCACATGACATCTTCGGTTCCCAACATGGGCATGATGCTGCTTCCCAGGGGTACAAAGTCTGCATAACCACGGACTTCAATTGCCTGGGTGGGGCAAATCTTGACGCATGAAAAACATTCCCAGCACTGGTCGGGCTCCTGATTATACGCCTTCATGGCGGTGGGGTCCAGAACCATCAGGTCATTGGGACAAATGTACATGCATGCGGTTTTGTCCCCGCCTTTACATCCGTCACATTTTTCTGAAATTACAAAACTTGGCATTTATGATACCTCCTAATTTAACATTCAAATAAATTCTGTAGTTAACGTTCGAACATCCGCAGTAACTCAATCCTGAGACTTTTACACCTCCCTTCATTACCGTAGCCCGTTAGGCCCGTTATTCTTTTAACAGTCAACAGACCTGTTATTTATTATCCTTAACGAATTTGCGACGCTTTGCCGGCGCCGCCTAAAATTCAAAAAAACCTATTAAATTCAAAATGATAAGTTCGGTATTGATAGCTTCAACATAAGGCTACACAGATATCATTCAGCATTTTGCTTGTCAAGCAATTTTGGCTCTATTTCCTCCAATTTATAATCCGTAAAAGCCCTGTCGTCGACATCATCAATATACAGTCGATTCATTGGAACCGGCCACAACATCTGGGAATTTTTGATGCTGAAAAGTCCGCCGCTGTTTCAAGCGGGCCCCCGACGGCTAAACCCTTCCTCATGCGCATCCCGGACAACCCTGTTTTTTGGGTTGACACGCGGGACAAACCTGATAGCTCTTACCCTGAATTTTCGGATTGAACTTAATTGTTACGGACAGGAGAAGATGGAAAACAATTATACCCCGATTTTACCCGGTCAGACATTTACGTTTTCGTGCTCCCGCGAAATCAGCTGCTTCAACGAATGCTGCCGGGACCTCAACCAGTTTCTGACTCCCTACGACATCCTGCGGCTTAAAAACCGCCTCGGGATCTCTTCAACCGAATTTCTGAATCGCCATACCAGAGAATATAACGGTCCGGAATCCGGGCTCCCGGTTATCGTGCTGAAACCGAAGCCCCCCGGATCGGCCCGCTGCCCTTTTGTTGCCCCCGGCGGCTGCAGCGTTTATGCGGACCGGCCTTCCTCCTGCCGGATGTATCCCCTTATGCGGGTGGTATCCCGCTGCCGGGAAACCGCCGTTCTCAGTGAACACTACCTGCTGTTAAAAGAGGATCACTGTCAGGGTTTCCGGGACGGCCCGGCCTGGACGATTGAGAGCTGGCAGGAGGCACAGGGGCTTACCGTTTACAACGAAATGAACGACCGGATGCTGGAAATCATCAGCCTGAAAAACCGGCGGCAGGCCGGCCCTCTCGACATTAAATCAAAGCTTTTCTTTTGCCTGTCGCTTTACGACCTGGATCGATTTCGGACGCATATCCCGCAAAAAGATTTGCCGGGCATGGATGCGATCCCGGACAGTACGTTGGATCAAATCATTCACGACGATGAATCCTTGCTTAAATTTGCTTTCAACTGGATCCAGCCGGTATTGTTTATTAAAACCAAAGAGTAACGCCATGAACCTCAAAAACAAAGTTGCGCTGGTCCTGGGAGCCGTCAAGGGAATCGGCCGGGGCATCGGACTGGATCTGGCCGCAAGCGGCTGCCGTGTCGCCCTGACCTATTTTGACTGGGAGGAAAGCCTGTCTGAAATGAAAGCCGATTTTGCCCGGACCGGCCGGGACCACCTGATCGTCAAGGTCGACCTCCGCCGGACCGAAAAAATAGAGGATCTGATCCAACAGGTCATCGACCGCTTCGGGCGGCTTGATATTCTGATCAACAATATCGAGCGGGGGGGCTGGCCGGTTGTCCATGGACCCTATATCCGCGAGCAGTGGGACCTTGAAATCGAAACCACCTTGCGGGCCAAATGGTGGGTCTTTAACGCGGCGCTCCCCTATCTCAAGGCCTCCGGGGACGGCGCCGTCGTCAACATCTCTTCCATCGCGGGGATCGTCGGCCGGACCGGACCGGCCGGCTGCGTATTCAACGACGGCTACGCTGCGGCCAATCGCGGCATCTCGCTTTTGACGGAGACATGGGCACGGCTCGGCGCGCCCCAGGTGCGGGTCAATGAAATCATGCTGGGGTTTTTTAAAACCCGTCACGGCGAAGATACCCGGGGCTGGAATCTGCTCTCGGCCGAACAGAAAAACGCAATTCTCCGGCATACCCTCATGGAAAGAACCGGCGCCATCGAGGATGTGGTCAAGGCTATTCGTTTTGTTTTAAGGGGTGCCCCCTTTATGACCGGAGCGCTGCTGCGCCTGGACGGCGGGTACGTGCTGGGCGGTGAAAAAGTTGGGCCTATGCCTAAAGGAGTTTGTTAATTTATGGGCGAAATCTTTTTATTTGAATTTCTTTGACAACTTCGTAGTGCTTATCATTCCCTGTAATTATCGGCAGACCGTGGGACACAGCCGTAGCAGCTATCAGGGCGTCGGATAGTTGCAGTGAATGACTTAAATAATGCTGTTCTACATAAAACATGGCCTTTGCAGAAATTTCCTCGTTGATGTAAATAAGGCGGGCATCCCACAATTTAAGAAATTTGCGAAAGCGGTTGAGTTCTTCTTTGTTTCTCATTCCCTGAACCAGCTCGATATAGGTAATGACCGAAATTGGAAAGTTCTTATTGTCTTCAATGTATTTATATGCATTTTGGTTGCCTTTCATATACCAAATCAGTACATCCGTATCGATCAGAAACATTCGTATCTTCCCTTCCTGATTTTCCGGATGTATCCATTAACGTCTTTAATTTCATCATAATCCTTCCATATACCAAAGAATTCTTCCGTGCCTTTCGGTTGGTTCACTTTGCCTTTTTCATAGGGCACGAGTTTGGCGCACGGCTTTCCGCGATAGGTTATAATCACCTCTTCACCCCGGTTGACTGTGTTCAACAATTCTTTGGAATTAAAACGCAAATCTTTGGCTGTCGCTTTCATATGACCCCTCCAATGTTTACATTTTGGAGTATAAACTTAAAAGTTGCATCAGTCAACCAAAAATCCGAAATAAAAAGGAGGATTCAATGAAAAACATATCCATTCCCATTTTGACGGCCTGTTTGCTCCTCATCGCCCCATCCGGATTTGCCCAATCAACACAGTCATTAGATCGTAATCTGATTATTACCGATGGAACCGGTGAAATTCTGGCCCAGAACGATTCTGCCAAAATATCCATTGCAGTTGTCACCGACGGAAGGAATCTGGACGTGGTCTCATCGGAAAATGCCGCAAAAACTAAAGCCGTTCTTGATGCCTTGAAAGGTTTGGGTATCGAAAATTTTAAGCTGAAAACCTCCGGCTATCGGGTAACGCCTCAACGAGATTACAAGGCACGGCCACCGCTGATCAAAGGCTATGAAGTGTTTAATGCCATCGAGGCGACCATGGAAGGAGGGACGCCCGAACAGTTATCCCAACAGGTTACAAAGATCATCGGAAAAGCATTAGACAGCGGCGCCAACAGTATTCAGTTTGTCCAGTTTTATATCAAAAACAGAGAAAGCCTGGAAAATGAAGCATTGAAAAAGGCCGTTGCGCAGGCTGTAGAACGGGCCAAAACCATGGCCGCGGCAGCCGGCGTGAAGCTGAGACGCATCGTTTCCCTCAGTACTCAGCCCCAGCAGATGCCCCAGATGCTCCGGGCCGTTGAAATGAAGGCAGACGCCGCCATGGCCCCGCCCATGGAAATCGGGGAAAGCCGGGTAAACGCCCAAGTCAGCATCATGTACGAAATAGAACCTTAAATTTAAACACCGACAGCAAAAAAATTTTCCGACGGGATTTTCAGGATCGTCCGGATTGTTCCGGTTGCTTTAAGTTTGGGGCATCCTTTTTTTCAAAAAGGATGCCCCAAACACACCCCCCCGATGCAGGCGCAGCCATCCCCTTGCACCCGGAATCCCTTCCCGCCCCTTTCACCCGGCCTGGGATGCACGCAACGGAAATCATGCTTATAATACAATCAAACCGAATCACCGCAGCGTCACAGCGGGCGCTGAGAGGTGAAGCATTTGTCTGGACCGGGAGATGCCGGTTCAAACAAAGCGTCCGACGCGCGGCCGCTACCAGGTTTAGCGGCGCATAACGTCTATGCGATAATATCCAAAACAGACGGCTTTGGGGTACGGTTGAATGGAGACTGGCGAATGAGCGTACATTCAAAAATATTAGCGATTTTTTTTCTGACAGCCATGATGGTATTGGATAGCGCGGCAACAGCCTTTGCCTTTCGGTGCGGAACGCGTCTGGTAAGCGAAGGGGATACGCGTGCCGAGGTCGCCCAAAAATGCGGCCAGCCGGATTATATCGACTCCTGGGAAGAAGCGCGCTTCTCCAGGGATTTTCGCGTTGAACGCCCCTATGATCCCCGCACCCGCTCATACCGATCTTACCGGGAGCCCTTTCTCGTGGAGGAAACAGTCAAGATCGATGTGTGGACTTACAATCTCGGGTCGACCCGGTTCACCCGTTATCTGACATTCGAAAATGGTATCCTGGCCGAAATTTCAACGGGGCAGAAGGGGTACTGACCCCGAAAACCGGGATCGTTCTCTCCGCGAGTCGCTTCTTTTAGGACGCTTGACGCTGCCCGCCGCCATGACCGGCCGGCGACTTACGGCCGCGAAAAGCGCCCGGGTTTCCGAAGCATCGCAACTTTCCGGAAACCTCCAAGCGATAGGTTCGGCACTGCGCCGGAAGGAGGATTTCATGAAGACACTACCTGTATTTTTAGGTTTGATCATATTCTTTGGACTGGCCGGCATGGCAACCGCAGATATATATACCTGGACGGATGCCGACGGAGTCAGACATTTCAGCAATCACACCCCTCCGAATCAGGCGGAAGCCGTTGTTCTATTCGAAGAGGTGCCTTACGTCGAACCTACGGCGCAAGAACTGCGGGAAGCACAGCAGGCGGAAAGGCTTGCAGAAGCGCAGCAGGAGATTGACGAATTAGAGGCCGAAAGAATGGAGCGACAGCGCGAAGCTGAGCGTGAAATCGAAGCGGCCAGACAAAAAGCGGACCGGGCCCTTCAGGAAGCCGAAGAGCGCCTGACAGAGGCTCGGAAAAAATCCGACAGCAGCAGGACTACCGGCATTTATTCAATATATTACCCGATTCGGCGGCATTTCGCGCCTCACGGCAAATTGCGGATTCATTCTCCGTTGCGGAGCTGGCCGGATTTTCATAAAAAACGGTTCGAAAACCGGAAGGACTTCTCCATCCGCAAACCCTTTGACCGGCACGGACGCGGCCGCCTGGAGCAGCCATGGCGGGACCGGGTTCGACGCCCCGGCGGGTTTTCAGCCGATAGACACCCCGGTATTCTGCTGCGCATCAGGTAACGCTGCGGGCCGGCCCGAGTCCGTCTCTGCGTCCGACTTCAGGCGTGCACCTTTCCGTTTGCCCCTGAACCTGTCATGGGAAACGGATTTTCCAAGCTGGCATAACCTTCTAAATCCTGTTCAATGAGGAGGCATTATGAAACCATATACTGAAAAATCAACCCATCATCCTAAGATTATTTTATCCCTAATAATTTTGACTGTCGGCATATTTTTAGCCGCACAAATCGCCTACGGCGCCGGGACGTCCAGAAGTACCGCCCCTGCGCCGAGGGATTCGCGCGAGAAAGCCAATGAATATTTTGACGCCGGAAAACGGCTGCAGGAAGCGCAGCGCTACAAGGAAGCGTCAAAGGAATATGAAAAGGCTGTCCGGAACGACGACGCTTTTGCGGAAGCTCACAGCAATCTGGGATATACCTACCGCAAACAGGGATTGTTTGAAAAAGCGGTCAAGTCCTATAAAAAGGCGATTCAGCTTAATCCCAGGCTGGCGGAAGCCCACGAGTATTTGGGGGAAGCCTATGCTGAAATGGGAAAATTCGAAGAAGCTGAAAATGAGCTTAAAATCCTGAGAGAACTGGGATCGGACGAAGCCGACGAGCTTGAGGCATTCATCCGTAAAATGAGGGCCTCAAAGGGATAGCCCGGCTCTAAAGACAAACTGTTTTCTGACAGGATTTGCCGGATTAATGGTCTCGTAAAAATTCGAAAATGTTCCTTTTCGTCATTCCGGGTTTGACCCGGAATCCGGGATATATTCAACCACGCTTTAGCGTGGTTGAATGCCGATGGAGGCTTATCATGAAAACGATCACCGTAAAAGATGTCATGGTCCCCGTGTCGGAATACGCCACGGTTTCTATGGAGGCCAATTTACGCGATGCCGTCCGGGCTCTTGAAAAAGCGCAAAAAGAGTTTGACCGGACCCGCTACCGGCACCGTGCCGTTCTCGTCTATGAAGAAAACAGGAAGATCATTGGGAAGGTCAGCCAGCTTGACATCCTGAGGGCCCTCGAGCCCAAATATGAGCAGGTCGGGTTTACCGGAGCTACCGGTTATTACCCATTTTCCCGGAAATTCATGAAATCGCTCTTCCTGCAGTACAACCTCTGGGAAAAGCCGCTTGACGCCTTGTGCCGGAAGGCCGGCCAAAAAAAGGTAAAGGAACTCATGCACAGCCCCGGCGAGGGCGAATTCGTCGAAGAGAATGCCTCCCTCAACGAGGCCGTCCACCAGTTGGTGATCGGGCATCATCAGTCGCTTCTGGTCTTGCGGGGAAATGAGATAACCGGCATCCTGCGGCTCACCGATGTGTTCCAGGCGGTGTCCGGACTGGTCAAGTCCTGCAAGGAGTAAAGATCAGAACTGGGGCTTTGATAAAAACCGGATTCGCCTTCCGGCCTTTTCGCCCGGCGCGCTTTTTTTCCTGATCGCCAACGGCCGCTCGTTAATCGTAACGTATATTTTTCCTTGATAAATTCGTCTTAAACCCCCAAAGCTTTTTCTTTCGTTCCAACCCCGTACAGCATCTGCCGACGGCAGTTTGAACCCATAAACAGGATCAGAATTTCTCCTGTTGCACAGTTTTTGTGTGCATTCCCGACCCCCGAGCCGCGTATCCTGCTCTGCCCGGCAGCCGTTGAAATCTGGTTTTAAATTATAATCAGAATTACCTGGAATTTGAAACGCAAGACCGGTTTGACCTTGTCTTGATGATCATGGACGACTTCTGCGCCCTCAGCCCAACCCAAAGAAAAGAGCTTCTGAACAAATTCCACATGATCCTAAAACCGGGCGGTTCGGTCCTTCTGGATGTTTATTCCCTGGGGGCGTTTGACCAAAGAAAAGAGGCGGCAACCTACGAAGTAAACCTGCTCAATGGATTCTGGTCGCCAAACAAGTACTATGGTTTTCTAAATATCTTCAAATACGACCGAGAGAAGGTTGTATTGAACAAGTACACAATTGTTGAGGTAGAGCGTACCAGAACGCTCTACAACTGGCTGGAATATTTTGCGGCCGAGAAGTTGGAGAGGGAGTTCAAGGAGGCAGGCTTTTACGTTGATGGGTTTTATTCTGACGTCGCGGGAACTCCATATGATCGAAAGTTAAACGAATTTGCAGTCAACGCCAAGAGGGCGTAGACTGGCACAGAACAATGCCATGCACTCGGATTCAACAATATTCGGAATTCGCCAATCATTGTACCCATATTTACGCTGGCGATTCATCTCCGAAATCAAATCAAAAGCCGACTTCCAATCCACGGTATCTCTGCATCCATTTGCATTCCGCCACCATGTCAATCCTGTAACATTGTCAAATACTGTATGGGAGGTTTCTTTAAAACGATTTTTATCGTATGGCAGGCCGGACAGAAGTTCACCATCCTGGCCGGTAGCATGACAATCTATAATATTACGGTTTTCATTATATTTGAACGATTCAATTCTTTGATATACGTGAAGGCCTCATTCCAGGTTTTTGGAAAGTCCGATAAAGAAGCATTTTTTGTCCACATCAAATCAGTGTGCGTGTCAAATGCGGAAAAGATAGAACCCGACGGAACTGGCATAAAATTTAAATGGTATTTTGGGGCATGGAAATGCAGTTTTAAGGTCTCAAAATATGCATCCCTGGAAAATTTTTGATAGAATATCAGCGTGATCGCTTGATCTGGATACCTACCCGGTAAACTCGAGTATGTCCAAACCCACATTACGATCAATCAAATAGATTAATCCCTGCCTGTCCACATCAACGTCATTGCTTTGCGGCGCTTTAAATCCATTTCCGGGTTCGGGGATGAAAAACCCGACCTCCTTCGGTAAAAACGGATCTGCGATATCGATGACCCGCAGCCCCCCGGCAAACCAGGTTGCAAATACCAGGGTATTATCCAAATGCTCCTGAAATTGATGCGCGCCGAATCGAACATCGGGCACCCGGCTCCAGGGAGAATCCGCCTCGCTGACATGAAAAGTGGATAAAGGTTTCATATTGTTCAAGTCACCGACATCAAACACCCATAAAAAGGCATGGGGCTGGCCTTTGTAATAGTTACCGTGTTCCTCGTCGATGACCAGGGCGATGTCTTTGCCGGCCAGAGGAAATGGGACTCTGAAAGCAGTATGGGTAGGTTTTTTGACGGGTGGATGGTAATCATAGGATCCAATAGTTCGAGGTTTGGCCATATCGCCGATATCGATAACCCGAAACCCTGCCTGCCAGCATCCAGCCCAAAGCTGATCTTTCCAGCGTACGGTATGGTGCAATGTTTTTTTGTCAATTTCCCACGTTCGTTTCTCACCTTCATTTAATTTCTGGCCGTCCGCCCACCACCGGGATACCTCCCGGGGGCGCTCAGGGTTTCGAATATCATAGATCACCAGGATATTTCCCTTATACCCGTCCATCTCTGTAGAGATATAGGCATAACAATCATCGGCAGCAAAACGATGGACGCCGAAGCCGCCGGTTTTATGGAACACCAGTTCCCGCGGGTTTGTCCGGTCGGAAATATCATAAATTCGAAATCCGCCGTCGTGATAACCCCGTTTTTCGGCGTCGACGAGCAGGGGGATATCTCCCGGCGTCACATTCAATGCCCGTGCAAGTTCATCATCGGTCGGTTGCCGGCCGAGATTCTCATTCAGCTTCGCCTGCAGAATGGGTATCTGCTTTCCCTTCCGAAAGAAATTCCGTTTAAGCTGTTCATGGTTAACAATCATAATGTTATCGGCTACAACACGGACCTTGTGCGTGTGCGATTCCAAGTCGGGCAGATTTATCTTAGAAACCGTGCGGGGCTTTTTGGGATCTGATATGTCAACAATCGATGTCCCATGCGGCGGATCCATGTGACCGATATAGGCATAATTTCCATGAACCACGATTTGGCCGCCGCCGGGAATTTCCACCCGGGAAATACGCTTTACATTGTGCGACAGTGTTTTGGATAGAATACCCGTCTGCATGCAGCAACTCCTCAATAGAACATTAAAAACGAATCAGGCCATCCAGCAAAGCCAGACCAACAAATTCACCGATTGACCAGAGAAACCCCCCCATGGCAACAGCCCCGATAGCACTCATGTACCATTTGCTGCCGGAGTAGAACGTCAAAAAGGTGAAAACGAAAAGCGTTGAGGCCGCCACGGCCCCGAAGATATAAACACCCAGCGCATAACCCAATAGGTAAGCAAAAAATATGCTTTCCCTCTTGTTTATTGGCTCTGCCGCGGTTTGTTCCTGCGCTTTCTTGCGTCGAATCACGATCGTGAAAAGCATATCAATGGCGACGAGAAGCAGCCCGGAGAAAGCCGTTACCAAGACGTAGACCTTTGCCCCCTCCGGCCAGTCCCATCCGCTGAAAATGGCATACAGGAAGATCAGGAACAAAAATGCCACGAACCCGGTTCTCATAATCAGGCTTCCTTATGTGCGGTTAGCTGGCGTTTTTTCAGTTTCCACGAGGCCTTAAAGATGATCAGAACGATGACAAAGGCCAACACGATCACGCTGGGCAGCTTGACCCACTCAGCCCCGTAGAGACTGACGGTAATGAATAGATACCGTGCGATGATGGGCCCGAGAATCAATCCCAGTACGAGCGGCGGCCGCGGCAGCCCCGTCTTCTTCAAGATGACGCCGATAACGGTAAAAATGAGCAGGGTGATGATATCCCCGATGTGAGACGTGCACAGGTAAGCGGAAAGAAAAACCAAGCCCACGAGAAAAGGAGCCAGGGTGGTCAGATTGGCATAAGCCAGTTTGGCAAAAATACGGATGCCGAAAATAAGTATAGCGGCGCCGAGAATGTTGGCGAACACAAGGGTCCAGACCATCGTCGTGGTCACGTTCAGATGATCGACAAACATTTTTGGTCCCGGCGTAATTCCCAGGGCCAACAGTCCGGACATGATGATGATGCTCGGTGCATCTCCCGGAATACCGAAAGAGACGGTGGTCATCAAGGCGCCGGATGACTTGGCGTTTGTGGCGGCGTCGGGCGCGATCACGGCGCGTACATCGCCTTCTCCCCAGCGGCTGGAATCCTTGACGGACTGTTTGGCAAAGCCGTACGCCATCCAGTCGGCCACACTTCCCCCAAGGCCGGGGATGGCGCCGACATACAACCCGATGCCGGCACATTTAATGATAAGGGGAATGTTCTGGAGGGCATCCCGCATTCCTTTGAAAATGTCACGGGCGATGTTCTCACTGTTTCCCGGCGCTACCGACGTTTTTCCTTTTCCCAGGACGTCGATGAGTTCCGTAAGGGCGAAAAGGCCGAGGACGGAAGGGATCAGCGGCAGGCCGTCGAGCAGATACAGCTCATCGAAGGTCCAGCGGTAATATCCGGTTTGCGGGTCCTGACCGATCATGCTGATAAGAACGCCGAAAAGCCCCAGGGCTACGCCGACAAAAGGATTTCGGCCAGATAAGGTTCCGATCAGGGTAATCCCTAATAGGGAGATCATGAACAGTTGAGGAGAACCGATCTTCAGAATCAACGGCCTCATCAGGGGAATGGTGAACATTAAAACGACGGCGGCGCTGACGCCGCCGATCACGGAACTGGTAAAGGCGGCCCCTAATGCCCGGCCGGGTTCGCCGTTTTTTGCCATGGCAAATCCGTCCAGGCAGGTCGCTTGAGCCCCGGCACTGCCCGGTACGCCGAAAAGGATGGCAGGGATCGAGTCGGAGGTCATCACGACGGCCGTAACACTCATCAGCATGATGATTGCACCGATAGGGGGAATGCGAAACTCGAGGATGAAGGGCAAGAGGATGGCCAGACCGGTCACCCCGCCCAACCCGGGAAGTGCGCCGATAACGATGCCGGCAAGGACACCCAAAACGAGATAGAGCACGTTATAGGGTACAAGAAAATTTGCGGCGGCCGCTGCAATAGCCTCGATCATGGTTTGACCTCAAAAGACCGGGTGTACAAAAGGAAATGCGTTAAGCGACTCCGCCGTTTTCCGGAGACGCTTAACGCTCAGACGTACTATCCGTGACCTTATGCTAGAGTTCCTTTTTCATTTTGTCGATAAGTTCGGGAGGAATGGCCACGAACTTCTTAAAAACCGAAACGGCATCCTTGCCGGTGAGAATGTAATCATCGGTTCCGAGTTTCTGCTTCGATACCGCATTGAACTCATCAGAATTCACCATATCGGTCCACGCCTTGATCATGGTCTTGTAAAGATGATCGGGGGTATCCTGGTGCATCCAGAAGGTATAGCCGAGGTTGGCAATGGAGGTGGCGGAGGCCACATACTCCGCCAAGGGGTTGTCGGCCAAATTCTTTCCCGCCACTTCACGGTATACGTCGGCAAATAGCGGGATTTTCCCGAGGCGGGGATCCGGCTTGTAGTTTCCCTCCTCTGTAACAAACCCCATGTGGAAAAGGGAGGCGAATTCACCGGCTGCAACACGGGGTGCGGTACTCTTCAGATAAGCCAGGGTGTTGTTTCCACTCATCTCCAACTCCCCGCGGAGCACGGCCAGTTCCACTTCGCCATATGACTTGTACCCGTAGGCGCGGCGGATATTAAGCCCCAGAACCCGCGAGGTTATCTCTTCAACCGAGGCGACGGTGCCGCCGGGACCGGAGCTGTGACCTGCCCTGATCGTTTTCCGCTTGATCAGTTCAGAAACATTTTTAGCGACATCGCTGCGAGCGTACATCACGGTGCTCTGACCTGATGCAGCGATCAACTTCATCTGATCCAGTTTGAAATCAAAGCCCCTGTCGCCGATGGCCCACCGAAAGGCATCGCCGCCGGTGTTCAGCGCAACCGCCAGGCCATCCGGCTTGCCCCGGTGGTACAAGTCATTAAAGACCAACGCGCCGCCGGGGTTGTTGACTACGCGAATCCGCGGATTCCCGGGAATAAATTTTGAAAGCAACTGGGCATGATGCCGTCCGGTGGTATCGGCGCCTCCCCCCGGGCCGCGAGTGATGAGAATCTCAATGGTTTTGCCGGCGTAGTAGGGCTCCTGCGCAATAGCGCTTGCTGCAATCAAAAATAAGGCTATCATCATGATGAAAATCTGTAACGGGATCTTTCTTTTTCGCATGTCCGTATTTCCTCCTGATATTTGTTTCAAAACGTCCCACAGGCCAAAAGGCGGCTGCCTTTCAAACCGTGGAAATCCATCCACCTTACTAGCTTCCTTTAAGTCCCGTTCGGGCTGTATTACCCGAAATCCGCTTCATTCCTTGCAATTCCGGATTCCAACCGGCCATCTGCGGGCGGTTTCCTGATTGAGGTCTAAATCAAATTTGCATGTCTGTCAAGATCTCCGGATGGACCCGTTTAATCGGACTTTGGCCAATATTCCAGTTTTTCCGTATTTTCTTGACACATCGGCCTCTTCGTCATAAATTATCAACGTCGATAAAAACCCGTTCCCCATTCAAGGGACAGTCTTAAATGTCAGCCCCCACTTCCAAAGGACGATTTCGGGCAGCACTTGCCTGCCTTCTTATCATCTGTCTGTCACCGGCCGCGATGCCCTTACCGTGTCTGTATGCCGGGAACGACCCGGGCGCCGCCTCCGAAGATGTTCTCTTTGTCCCCAGGATCGTAAGCAGCACGCCTACAGTCCCTGCTTACGGTATGCGAATCCGGATTAAGGGTTTCAATGACCTGCTTAAGGCTGCCTTAATACCCGGGGAGACGCCGATCGTCTTCGCCCGGAAACCTTCACCCTGCAGTTATAACCCCGACGCCGGCATTGCCCACCGCGCAAATCGCACGGCCATTCCCGTCAGAGCGCCTCCTTCTTACAACCACGCCAGAGCCTGATCAAACCGTATGTAATACTACTTCCGCCGTTTAAATTTTCACCTGCGCCTGCAGTGTGCTTCTTTGCCTTTGCAGCCGCAAGATGAATTAAGCTGAAACCGGCATTTGTGAGTAAGGAGGAGATCGTATGAAAGATAAACATTCCGGGGGATCGCGCCCCCCGATTCAACCCCGCCCCCCTTCAGGGCAGGAAATCGACTATTCCCCCAGAACATATACCCCGAGGGAGAAACTTCTTTTTGGAATTCATATTCCGGCAATCGGCCTTGCGGCTGTGGTTTTAATTTTTCTGGCGGCGGGCTGCACGAGCGGGGCCTACACATATGAGAAAGTAAATAATTCGGGTATCGTGGTCACCAGGGACAAGGATTCGGACGGAAAGGTTACCAGCGTTGAAATCAAAACCGAATCGGCCGCGAGTTTTATCGTCGAGAATTCCGGAAAAGGGAAGGAACTCCTCGAAATGATCGACAAGAAAGTTGAAATCAGCGGAAAGGCCAGACCGTTTCAGGGCGGAAAATTGCTGACGGTGGAGTCATACAAGGTGCTGGGATAATCGTATCCGAAACACCGCGGGAGGGGGATTTCCGTCCCCCTCCCAACGACGATCCGTGTAATTCCTGATTCCGGGGACACCTTACCTGTTTCGCTTTTTCGGCCCAGGTTTTTGCGGTTTTAAGTTCCGGTAAAGGATTAGCCCCATTTGTTTCTATGAAAGAATTGTCTATTGTTTTTTTTCATAAAACCGGCTTATTAAGGGAATCGACGAAAAAAGGCTCGTACAAAAATTGACATTATGCAGACGACGGCATGCAGACTGATAGTTGCGGCAAAGAAAACAAGTGGATTACGATCGTTGCTGCATCCGTTTTGGGAATAAAGGGCCGTACCAATTTCAAGCGATTGGTGGCCTGGGCTCTTGGCGTTTCACCTGCCTTCGTGCGCACGGGTTGATTTTTGGCAATTCTATTCGGTGGTTTTCTTATTCATGCCGTAGTCTGATGCCTATGGCGACAGACCTTAAATTTACTACTATTAACCGGCGGTGAAGCATGACTCCTGATGAATTACGTTCAATGATGGCCTTTCTCAGAGAGAAGGTCACCTTATGCACCATTAAAAGCCCGATTGCCGTCACATTTCTTGCGCCGACGGAAGAGGAAATGATCGAGGCGGGCCTGAACACTCAAGGAGTGAAGCGCATCCTCCGCGTCTCATGGTGGAATGAGATGGTAACGGACATCATCGAAACACCGGATTTTTGCGACCCCGGCGACCCTCCACAAGAGGTTCTCGAGTATGCCAGAGACGTGGTTTCGGATTATATCCGCAAGCGGTTTCCACTTAATGGCGAACTGGAAAGGAATTGAAAAGATGTTTTCAACAACAGTACTTCGGTGATCGTTTGTACCTATGCACCCGAACCGACCGACGCGCATCGATCGGACCATAGAAGCGCCTGCCTCTTTGTAGAAAATTTTTGCCTGGCTGGTCTGTCGGAGGGATTGGGTACCCAGTTGTGTGCCTTCCACGATGCCTTCGAGCTAATGCACAGCAGAATTGAATAACTTCAAACATTCTTTCATTTTAATCCCCCCCGGCCGGCCTGGAATAAACCCGGACCCCATCGTGCAGCCGCATATCCGCCGCCCCTTTGGCCTTGAGGTAATCGAGATGCCCCATGGCTTCTGACAACGCCAGGAAAATATCCACCCCCTTGATGTCCGGAAAGAGGCGCAGGGCAACCTGGCAGGGTGTCAGGCCGCCGTTGTATTCAGGCCGGTCCGCTGCGGCTTTGAGCAGATCCAGAACGCTGTCCCGGCGGACGCTGTGATGGTGCTGGATATGGCGGACGACCCTGGCATGATCCCTGAACGGGGGGCCATGTCCCGGAAGAACGGCGTTGACCGCAAGCGCGCCCAGCCTTTCCAGCGTTCTTTCATAGCGGGCGACGCTCTGGTAGTCCGGGTCCTCCGGCGGCGGATTGATTTCAATCACCGGATTGGGGGTTATTTTTTCCAGCAGGCTGTCGCCGGCCAGAAGGGTTCCATCATCCCGGTTAAACAGACAGATCGATCCGGGGCTGTGCCCGGGGGTGTGGATAGCCTCCAGCCGCATGTCGTCAAAATCGAAAACCGCACGGCCGTTAACGGTTGAAATGTCCTCAACCGGACCCACCAGCTGCTTGAAGCGGCCTGAAATAGTGTCCAGGATCCGGCGGCTGGTTTCGCCGGGCAGGCCGGCTTCAGCCAGGAATCCCTTGAATATTTCCAGCCGGCTTTCCAGCCAGCTTTCTCCCTTTACGGGGATCTTGTCCCTGTCCCAGGGGTGGATAAACACCGCTGCGCCGCTGTGGGATGCAATCCGGCCTGCAAGCCCCACGTGATCGGTGTGCCCGTGGGTCAGAATGATTCTTTTCAGCCCGGACAGGCTTCCCCCCGCCGAGCGGATATTCTCCGTAATGATGTCCAGTCCCCTGGCGCTGTTTACCCCGGTGTCGATCAGAGCGGGGGCTGAATCCGGAATGTAGTAGCAGTTGACGGTCTGTAATGGAAATGGAATGGGAACTTCAATTCGGTGGATGCGATTCATGCCTGCTTTCTTTCAAAAACAGCTGCGATGCCCAATCCCCCGCCGCCGCAGATGCAGGCCAATCCCAAACGGACACCCCTGCGCTTCATTTCATGCAGCAGCGTTACCAGAATCCGCGTGCCGGTACAGGCGATGGGGTGCCCCAGGGAAATCCCGGAACCGTTCACGTTGATTCGATCGTAATCTTGAGGCCCCAGCCCCAGGTCCTTGATATCGGCCAGGACCTGGGCGGCAAAGGCTTCCTGGATTTCGATCAGGTCGATCCGGTCCAGGCTCAAGCCGGCCAGGCGGAGCGCCTTGTCAACCGCCGCCGGAACCGTTTTGTGGGTCCGCCGCGGATCGCCGCCAGCCACGGCAACAGATCGGACGGTCGCCAACGGCTCCCGGCCCAGTTCCGCCGCCCGGTCGGCTGATGCGACCACGACGGCCGCAGCCCCGTCATTTTCCGTGGATGAATTCCCGGCGGTGCATACCCCGCCGAGCACCGGTTTCAGGCGCGCCAGTTTTTCAAGGGACACATCCGGACGGGGATTTTCGTCCCGGCTGACGACCAGCGCTTCGCCCCGGTCCGAAGAAACCGGCACCGGTACGATCTCATCATCGAATTTCCCGGCCGCAGCCGCATCGCAGGCCTTGCGGTGACTCCGGAAAGCCCATTCATCGCAAGCCTCCCGACTGATACCCTCTTCCCGAGCTGCTGTTTCAGCCCAGGTCATCATGGCCGGCAGAATGCCGTAGCGCTCCTCGGGCTGGGACATAACCCGGGCGCGCTGAATGCGGTCATAGAAGGGCAGCCCCCACAGGGACAGATCGCCGTGTCCCCGGGGCATGTTCTTTTGCCCGCCGATCCCCCATTTGATCTCACCGGGAAGATAAAACTCGGCATTGCTCATGCTCTCCACCCCCCCGGCCGCAACCATGTCCGCACCCTCCGAGCGGATCAGGGCGGCTGCATAGCGGACCACATCCAACCCGGAACAGCAGCGCCGATCCAGCGTAATACCGGGAATCGTTTCCGGCCAGCCCGCCTTGAGCAGTCCCATCCTGGCGATATTGACATACTCGCCGTTCTGGTAGGACTGCCCCATGACGACCTCATCCACCCGACCGGCATCGATAGAAGCCTTATCAAGGGCGGCATTGAGCACCCGGCCGGCCAGATCATAGGCGGCAACCGTCTTGAGCGCACCGAGGTAGCGACCCACCGGGGTCCGTACTGCGCTTAAAACCACGGGATCTTTCATGGTGTCACCTATTGGCAAAATATTCCGGCTATCCGGTATGTTATCAAGCCATCGCTAATACGCAAAACTTCCGGCGACACTTAAAACCCCCCCGCCGGCATCTCCACAATTTCCCGCCCGTCGCGCAGGCAAATTTCACACCGCACCCGGGTGAGCGGCAGTGTGGTTTCAACGAAATAGACAGCCTGCAGGATCTTGCCGCTGTAGAAATCGTCCGGTTTGCCTTCCCGGCGGGCGCATTCATGGGCAGCCGCGGCCATATCCAGCAGCCGCCAGGCCATAACGATCTCGGCAACACACACCAGGGCCGGGTAGGTGTACGAAGCCCACTGCAGGGGATCTTCAGCGCGGCGGTCGATCATTTTCCCGGCCGTGTCAAAAAGTTTGGCGCCGGTTCGCTCCAGCAGCCGGACGGCTTCATCCAGCACGGCATGGTCCCGGAACCGGCCGCAGAATTTTACGATTTCATTTTTAAACGCGTTAAAAGGCGCTCCGCCGTTCATTACCATCTTTCGCCCCATCAGGTCCAGCGACTGAATGCCGTTGGTGCCTTCATAGAGGGACAGGATCTTGACATCCCGCAGATACTGCTCCAGGGGATAGTCCTTGCAATATCCGTATCCGCCCAGGCATTGAATCGCCGTTTCACACACCCTGAACCCCATGTCGGAACAATAGGCCTTGATCACCGGTGTGATGAATTCCACCAGATTTTGAAAATGGCGTCTTTCTTCTCCCTGCGGGAGCTCCAGGGACAGATCCGACCAGTAGGCCCCCGAATAAATCATCGACCGCATGCCGTCCACCACGGCTTTCATCCACAGCAGCATGCGCCGGATATCGGGATGCTCAATGATGGCGACGCTCCCGGGTTTCCGCCCGGCCACGTCCCGGCCCTGGACCCGCTGCCGGGCATAGTCCCGGGCGTTGAGATAAGCGCTGCCGGCCAGGGCCATCCCGCTGACGCCGGTATTGATGCGGGCCGCATTCATCATCTGGAACATGTGGTTCAGACCCTGGTTTTCTTTCCCGCACAGATAGCCTATGGTTTCGCCCCCGGATCCGAAATTCAGCGTGCAGGTCGGCGCGGCGGCCAGTCCCAGCTTTTTCTCAATGCCGCTGCAGACGACATGGTTGAGCCCGCCCGGAGATCCATCCGGGTTGATCCGGTATTTCGGCACGATAAAGAGCGAAATTCCCTTGACCCCGGCAGGCGCCCCTTCCACCCGCGCCAGAACCAAGTGAACGATGTTGTCCGTCAGATCATGATCGCCCCAGGAAATAAAAATTTTGGAGCCGCTGATCGTGTAGTCCGCACCCCGGGGATGCGCCGCCGTCTGAATTTCGGCCAGATTGGAACCGGCCTCCGGTTCGGTCAGGCACATGGTCCCGGCCCAGGAACCGTCAAGCATCCGGGGAACAAACCTTTTTTTCAGCTCCGCGGCCGCAAAGCTTTCAATCAGGTGGGCGGCGCCGTGGGTCAGGCTGGGCGCCATGTTGAAAGACTGGCAGGCGCCGTACATCAGATCATTGATGACGATGCGCAGCATATGCGGGAAGCCCTGCCCGCCGAACTCCGGATCACGGGCCGCGGCCGTCCAGCCTTCGCTTCCGTAAAGCCTGAAAGCTTTTCCGAATTCCGGCGGACAGCGAACCTGTCCCTTCTCAAATTTTATACCTTCTGTTTCACCGATTTCCTGCAGGGGCGCCACGACCCCTCTGGCAAAGCGCACCGCCTCGGTCACCAGCAGGTCCAGCGTTTTTTCATTCAGGCGCCGATAGCGGTCTAGTCCGCAGAGCGCGCCGTAATGGAGCTGCTCCTTTAATATGAAGAAGATCTCTCTGGGATTTACCTTGAAATGTGTCATGGGGTCTCGTCCTTGCGCGAGCCGTCCGGATGGTATTCGTACCACCCTTTGCCGGTCTTGCGGCCCAGATGCCCGGCCTTTACCTTGCGGCGCAGCAGCAGCGGCGGATACCAGCGGGCGTCCCCGGTTTCATGGTACAAGGCCATCAGGGCGCCATGGGTCACATCCAGTCCCACCATGTCGCCGGTTTCAAAAATTCCCATTTTCCGGCCGGATGCCAGCCGCAGCCCCCTGTCGATGTCCGCCACCGAAGCCACCCCCTGCTCCACCAGGTTCATGGCCTCGATGCTGGCCGGAAAGTTGATCCGGTTGATGGCGAATCCGGGGACATCCCGGTTCACCATGATCGCCTCCTTGCCGATCCGGACCACAAACTTCCGGCCGGTTTGGACGGTTTCGTCGGATGTCGACAGACCCCGGATGACCTCGACGGCCTGCATCAGGGGCACGGGGCTGAAAAAATGAAGCCCCAGGACCCGGTCTGCCCGCCGGGTGACGGCGGCCAGTTCGGTAATGGGAATCGCGGACGTGTTCGAAGCCAGCAGCGCCCGGGGTTGCAAGATCCGGTCAAGAGCGCTAAAAATTTCTTTTTTCAGCTCCAGGTTTTCATAAACCGCCTCAATGGCCAGATCGACATCCCGGGCCTCCGCGGTCTCGGCGACCGGCCGGATGCGCTCCAGGATGGTCTCTTTGGTTTCACTCAAAGCGCCCTTGCCCGCAAGCTTTTTCAGGGACCAGGCAATATTCCGGATCCCTTTCTGGAGCGCTTCCGGGGATACATCGTTGAGCAGTACCTCGATGCCAGCCTGGGCGCAGGCCTGCGCAATGCCGCCGCCCATGAGACCGGCGCCTGTAATGAATACCTTTAGGATTTCCATTAGAGCCCTCCGAAGGCATCTTCGGATATTTCCACAACGGCCGCTGAACCGTCGGCAATGGCGATCAGCTTGCCCGTGGTCACCGGCAGGACGCTGCTGATGAAATATTCGGCGGTCTTGATCTGGCCAGAATAAAATTCCCGGTCCCTGGGTTTGGCCTTTTCCAGTTTGGGTGCGGCGATCGCTGCCCGCCACAGGAGCATCCAAGCCATGATCACATCCCCCATGGCATCCAGGAACGGAAACGCGAATGCAAACGCCACCTTAATCCGGGGCGACAGGGCGTCCTGACCGAGCCCCAGCGCAACCTGGCCCAGGCGGTTCAGGGCTTTTTCGACCTTGTCGGCCAGGGGGACCAGCGCTTCCGTTTCCCGTGCCTGTGCAATTGATTTTTGAACCTCCTGCATGAAATCCATGAACACCGCCCCTTTTTTCATGCCCAGCTTCCGTCCCAGCAGGTCCATGGCCTGGATCCCGTCGGTCCCCTCATAAATCGACGCGATTTTGCAATCCCGGGCGAGCTGCTCTACCGGGTACTCGCTGCAGTACCCGTAGCCGCCGTAGACTTGGATGGCCTGGACGCAGGTTTCGAACCCGCGCTGGGCGCAGTAAGCCTTTACCAGCGGCGTCAGCAGGTCCAACAGGCCCTGGCAGCGTTCCTTTTCCGCGGCCTCCCCGCCGCTTTCCAGCCTGTCAAAACACCGTCCGATGTAATAGATGAAGCTGCGCATCCCCTCCACGTGCGCCTTCATCCACAGCAGCATGCGCCGCACGTCCGGATGCTGAATGATGGGCACCGCTTGGGCCTCGCGGTTCCTGAAATCTTCGATCGCGCGGCCCTGGATCCGCTCCCGGGCATAGTTGACCGCATACAGGTAGGCCGTGCTGGCATGGATGAACCCCTGGAAGCCGACCCCCATACGGGCCTCGTTCATCATCACGAACATGATCGCCATGCCCTTGTTTTCCTCGCCCAGAAGGAGCCCGCGGCACCCGCCCCTGCTTCCCAGTGAAAGCGTGCAGGTGGCGCTGGCGTGGATCCCCATCTTTTCTTCGATGCCGGTGCAGACTACATCGTTAGGTTCGCCCAGGCTGCCGTCCGGGTTGACCCATATTTTCGGAATGATAAATATGGAAATTCCCCTGGTCCCCGGCGGAGCCCCCTCGATTCGCGCCAGGACCGGATGAACGATGTTTTCGGACAGATCGTGCTCTCCGTTGGTGATGAATATTTTATCGCCCCTGATGGAATAAGTGCCGTCCGGATTTTTTACGGCGCTGGTGGTCAAGGCGCCCACGTCCGAACCGGCCTGGGCCTCGGTCAGCAGCATGGTGCCGCCCCAGACGCCGGTGTAAAGTTTTTTTAAAAACATCTCTTTCTGCCGATCCGTTCCGAAAAGCTCGATCATCTTGCCGGTCCCATGTCCCATGCGGGCATAGTTGGCCAGGGGGTAATTACCGCCGATGATATATTCAGCCACGGCCAGGGAAATCAGATTGGGCATCCCCTGACCGCCCAGTTCAGGATCTTCGGACAGCGAGGTCCATTCACCTTCGATGAGCAGCTTGTGAGGGCGGTGAAAACAATCGGGCACCATCACTTTCCCTTTCTCAAACCGCAACCCCCGGCGGTCCCCCTCGGCATACGTGGGCAGAAGCTCCTTTATGGCAAACGCCCGCGCTTCGGATATGATCATGTTGAACATCCCCCGGTCCAGGTCCGCGTATCTTTCCTGGTCGAGCAGGCTTTCCACGTCCATCTGCTCATAAAGAACAAATTCAATATCCCTTCGATCCGAAATTACCTGAGCCATCTTGTAATCCTCTCTTTTTCGTTATTTGCGAAAATCTCGGAAAATTGTATCAATTTAGCGGTTTCTTAAATCATCGAGCCTGATTGGTTTGGGCCGCAGCGCTGCGGCTCAAACCCAATCAGGCTTATCGTCTTTTTTCAAAAAGCTAACCTATTACAGATAATTTAACCCGTGACACGACACTAATATTTCGCGGCAACCCGTTTCCCTTCTGCGGTGTAGCGGTAAAATCCCCGGCCGGCCTTGCGCCCGGTGCGGCCTTCCCGGACCATGCGTTCGATCAGGTCGGAACGCGGGCAAAGGTCGTCCTCGCCCAGGCGTTTCATGGACCGGCCGATCAGGGCAACGGTGTCCAAGCCGGCATTGTCGGCAATTTCAAAAGGCCCCGCCGTCCAGCCATACCCCAGTTTCATGCCCGCATCCACCTCCTCGGGGGTCGCCACCCCCTGGTCCACCAGATCGACCGCTTCCCTGAATGCTGCCGAAAAAATCCGGTTCATGACAAAACAGGGAATGTCGCGCCGGACCCTTACGGGCATTTTGCCGATGGACTTTACAAAGGCAACCCCTTTTTCAAATACGCTTTCCGTGGTCTTTGCTCCTTTGATCACCTCGACAAGGCCCATCAGGGGTACGGGGCCGAAAAAATGAAGCCCCAGGACCCGCTCGGGAAACCGGGTTTCATTTGCCAGCCGGGCGACCGGTATCGATGACGTATTGGTGGCAAGGAAGGCGTCCCGAGGCGCCAGCCGGTCCAGTTCCCTGAAAATTTCCTTTTTGAGGTCTTCGATCTCAAGGACCGATTCGATCACCCCTTCCACCTGAGCCGCACATGCCAGCGATTGCTCCGGCCGGATCCGTGCCAAGACCGCCGCCGGGAGTTCGGCCAGAAGGCCTTTACCATACAGACGCTGCAGGGAGGTTTCCATTGCCCCCAAGGCATTCCGGAGTGCCCGGGCGTTAATATCCATCAGATGAACGTCGTGTCCGGACTGGGCGCATACCTGGGCGATTCCAGTCCCCATAAAACCGGCTCCGACAACCAATATGGGCGCCATCAGGGTCCTTTTCCTTTCATGCGATGACCGCTATGACAGTTGGAATAAAGGTGTCAAGTTAGCTGTTTCCCAAATCCAATCAGGCTTATTGTACTTTCTCAAAAAACTGAACTATTACGAATAAAGGAGTCTGCTCAGGTTCACAGTCCCAGATAGGTTTTGCGTAAAATCTCGTTTGCCATAAGCTGATCGCCGGTTCCTTCGGCGATAATTTTGCCGGACGAAAGCACGTAATTGCGCGTGGCCATTTTAAAAACCGTGCTGACCTCCTGCTCAACCAGGAGAACGGTAATCCCCAGGTTCCGAATTTCTTTGATTTTTTCAAAAACCTCTTCCCGGATGAGCGGCGCCAGCCCGGTGGAAGGTTCATCAATGCACAAGAGTTGCGGCCGGTACATCAGCGCCCTTCCGATGGCCAGCATCTGCTGCTCACCGCCCGAAAGGGTCCCCGAAATCTGACGGCTGCGTTCACGCAGCCTTGGAAACAACGCAAACGCTTTTTCAAGATTATATTTGATGCGATTTTTATCTTTTTCCAGAAAGGCGCCGGCATACAGATTTTCCAGAACCGTCATTTCACGAAAGGGCCGCCGCCTTTCCGGGCAGTGGATGAGTCCCTTCTTTACGATCTCATGGGGCGCAACCCCGTCTATGCGCTCGCCATTGAAAACCACCTTCCCGGCAAGGGTGATATCCCCCGCGCGGGTCCCGCGCTTGGCGGACCGTTCCCACAGCACCAGGCCGGTGACGGCCTTGAGCAGGGTCGATTTGCCGGCGCCGTTGGGGCCCACCAAGCTGATCAATTCGCCTTTTTCAACATGCATGCTCAGTCCATTGATGATCATGGCCTTGTCATAGCATACCGTCAGATTAGAGATTTCCAGCAGCACGGTTACAGCTCCCCCTTGCCCAGATAGCATTCGATGACATCCTGATTGACAACAACGTCCCGGGGCAGGCAGTCTGTCACCATGGTACCGTAATTCAACACAATGATGCGGTCGACGATTTTCATCAATTGCTGCAGCTTGTGCTCGATGATGATCATGGCCGGACCCTCGCTGTGCAGCCGGCCGAACCGGCCGCCTTTATGAAGCCGCTGAATCGATTTGGCCATCAGCTCGGTTTCGGCCGGGCTGAGTCCGCCGAAGGGCTCATCCAGCAGCAGCAGCTCCGGTTCGGTGGCGATGGCGCGCGCAACTTCAAGACGCTTGAGATCACCCTGGGAAAGGGTTGCGGCCTTTTCCAGGGCCATGTCTGAAATACCGGCAAACTCCAGGGCGTCCATGGCCCGGGCCTCAATCCGTTTGACCCATTCCCCGCGTTTCATCGCCCGGGGCGACAGGCACGAAACCATGACGTTGGCGATAATGGGCAGACGCCGGAACGGCCGCATGTTCTGGAAAGTGCTGGCGATGCCGAGGTTGACGATATCCCAGGTTCTTAACCCGCCGGTATCGCGGCCTTTGAAAACAACTTTGCCGGAATCGGCCTTGAGAATCCCTGTAATCAATCGGACCAGGGTCGTCTTGCCGGCGCCGTTGGGTCCGATCAGACCGATCATTTCATCGCGCCGCATTGAAAAGCTGACATTGTTGACAGCCTTCAATCCGCCGAAACTTTTCGACAATTGGTGCACTTCCAGAAGCGGTGAATTCATTTCAACGTCCATCGGCCTCTTCCCTCAGCTCTCGACGCGAAACCTTGCCCACATCGGTTTTGGGCAGCTCACCCCTGAACTCGACGATATTGGGGACCTTGTAGTGGGCCAGGTTTTCGCGGCAGAAAGCCATGATTTCCTCCTCTGAGATTTTTCCCCTGGCTTCGCTCTGCAGGACGACATAAGCCTTGATCAGGCTTCCCGCTTTGGGATCGGGTACGCCCACCACGCCTGCGGCTTTTATCTGGGGATGTTTGTACAGGACTTCTTCCACGTGCCGGGCAAACACCGAGTAGCCTTTGTGTTTAATCAGGTCTCTTTTGCGATCGAAAAAAAAGAAATAGCCTTCTGCATCCATCCGGACCAGGTCCCCTGTCCGCAGCCATTGCCGGCCGTCGATTTCAACGAACGCCTCCCGGTTTTCCGCCTCCCGCTGCCAGTACCCCTGCATGATATTGGGGCCGCTTAGAATCATCTCCCCGACCTCGCCCACCGGTACGAACCCGCCGCCGTCCAAATCGATGATGGCGGCGTTCACACTCGGAAGGGGAACGCCGAAAGAACCTGTTTTGGGCCTGTGAAAGGGGCTGCCGTGGCTGACGGCGGTGGTTTCCGTCATCCCGTACCCTTCCAGAATGTGCGTTCCGGTTCGCCGGGTCCACCCTTCAATGGTTGATTTGTGGAGGGTGTCGGCGCCGCAGACAATCAATTTAAGCCGTTTCCAGTTGACCCGTCCGGTCTTGTCATGTTCCTTGAGATACTCGTAAAGGGTCGGAACGCCGTAAAACCCCGAAGCGCCGTAGCGTTCAATGCTCGTTAGGATTTCATCGAGATCCGGGGTGGTGAACAAAACCAGCGCAAAGCCCTGGCATAGGCCGCAAAGCATGAGCACTACCTGGCCATAGATATGAAAAAAAGGGAGAAATGCAATCCCCACCTCTTTTCCCGGCTCAAAAAAAGGCCACATGGCAAAGACCTGTTCCTGCAGCGAGACCATGTTGTAATGGGTCAGGACCGCGGCCTTGGGCAGCCCGGTGGTCCCCCCCGTATAAGGAAGCGCGGCAATGTCTTTGCGGGAATCGATTGAAACCGGCGGCGCCTGGGGCGGATACTTGTCCACCAGTTCCTTGAAATGATGGAGGCCGGCCGCCTTGATGATGGCCGGGGTCGGGACGCTTAATCCCTGGTAGGCTTTTCCGAGGGCGCTGCGCCCAAAACGCTTTTTCAGAAGCGGCAGGTAATCGGCGATATTGGATAAAATGATGTTGTTCAAGGCCACGCCGGACCGCGCAACATTTTCATAGAGGATGTCCTCGCAAATGATCGTTTGGGCCTGGCTGTCCTCCAGCTGATGCCTGATTTCCTGGCTGGTATACACCGGGCTGATCGGTGTTATTCTGGCTCCGGCTTTCAGCGCTCCGAAATAGGCGATGACAAACTGCGGGCAGTTGAGCAGATACAGGGCCACCGTATCTCCTTTTTTGATCCCCAGACCGGCCAGAGCGGCGGCAAAGCGGTCCGTCAGTTCCTTGAGGGTACGGTAGCGGATCTTTTTCCCGTAAAATATCAGGGCGGTCTTGCCGGCATACGTTGCGGCCATCCGGTCAAATATTTCCGGAACGGACAGGTTTGGGGCTTCCACTTCGTGGGGCACCCCCTCCGGATAATATTTCAGCCAGGGCTTGCTCAGGTATACGGCTTTGGCATTCATCGGTACAATCCTCTCTTCAGTCGAAAATACAGGTTTACCCTATCGGTGCAGCGTCAGGGTTTGGGAAGGGCCTCCCTACAGCGCGGCATCACAGACCCGGCAGGTCCTGCGGGTAAAAACATTTCTGATTTTACATCGCGGGCATTCGTATTCCAGCTTGTCGCGAATCCAGGGCAAAAGCCCCTCCGGCATGTAAAGCAGTATGATCAGGATCACGACGGCAAACAGCAGGAGCCGGAACTCGGGCCAGAAACGTAAAAATTCCATCAGCGGAAAAAGGATGAAAACAGCCCCCACCGGTCCCCAGATGGTGACAATTCCGCCGAAAACCGCCCAGATGACCACCTGGAAGGACATGGATACATCCAGGGTCGAAGGGCCGACGATCCGCATGTAGTGCGCGTACAATCCACCGGAAACGCCGGCAAAAAAACCGCTGAGGCAGAATGCCAGCAGTTTATAGCGGGTCGTATTGATGCCCGAGGCCCGCAGGGCCACTTCATCCTCCCGGATGGCATGAAAAATGATCCCGGTTTTGGAATCGGTAATCTTCCACATCAGGCCGCACAGTCCCAGCATCAGGATGACCGTAATGTAATAGGCCCCGGTCCGTGATGCGGACAGGCGATCCAGACCGGACAGCCCCACTTCCCCTCCGGTCAGATCGGGTAGGGCAAAAACGATCCCCAGCAAAATGATGGGAAAAGCCAGGGTCGTCAATGCCAGGTAGGTGCCTCGCAGCCTCAGGCAAGGAATCCCGATGATCAGACCGGTTAAAACCGCTGCCAGTGCTCCCAGTGGAATGCTGCCCCAGGGGGGTATGCCCAGATGGAGATTGAGCAGGGCTGTCGTGTATGCCCCCACGCCGAAAAAGAGCGCATGGCCGAAATTCATCTGGCCGGTAAATCCGGACAACAAGTCCCAGCTGGCCGTCAGAATGGCAAATATGCTGGTCAATGTCAGGATCCGCAACAGATACGGATCCTTCACGAACAGCGGCAGCAAAACCATTGTCAGGAAAAAGAGCAGAACCACCGTTCGGCTGGGCAGCACAATGATTTCTCTGGATATGATGGAATAGGTTTTGCGCAGATAAAAACCGAGTAGACCCATGTTATCGTTCTTCCTCGAAAGCAACGCCGAAAAGACCTTCCGGCCGGATGATCAATACCAGAATCATAATGGACAACGCTACGGATCCCTTTAAATAAGAGCCCAAGGGAATTAAAAAAACGACCAGGGCTTCAGCCAGCCCTAAAATGTAGGCGGCTGTAAAACTTCCTTTCAGGCTGCCCATCCCTCCCAGAACGACGACGGCCATCATCATAATCAGCGGATGCATCCACATATGCGGATTTACCACTGTCAACGGGACGACGACTGCTCCGGTCAATGCCGCCAGTCCGACCGAAACCGCCAGGGTCAGCATGGCAATCCGGGCTTCGTTCATCCCCATCAGGTTGGCGACTTCGCGATCCTGTGCAGTGGAACGGATCGCCAGGCCCATACGGGTCTTTTTGATGAACCCCCAGACACCCGCAAGGGTCAACAGTGCAATGGCGATGGTCAGCAGCTGCTGGTATGCAATCTTAACGCCCGCGATGACGGTATATCCTGCAGTCAGGGGCGGCACACTGCGAAACTCCCCGCTGAACAACAGCAGCATCACTTCCTGGAGCACCATGGCAAGGGCAATCGTGGCTATCAGAACAGCGGCCTCATGTTCACGGATCGGTTCGATGAAGAATTTGTAGGTCAGAATGCCGAGGGCAACCGTCACGACAATGGCCGCAAACATGGCGGCAACTGGGTGCATCCCCAGTTTATGGGTGCTCACAAAAATACAATAGGCCGCCAGCATGTAAAAGGCGGTATGGGCAATGTTCACGATGCGGGCCACCCCGAATATCAGTGAAAACCCGATGGCCAGAAGGGCGTAGATGCTCCCGTTAATCAGGGTGGTAATGACGATGTCCAGTATCATAAGCGTTAGATTAAATCAGGGTTCGAGGATTCCAGGGGTGAAGGGGTCCAGTGAAAAGATATCCCTGGTCTTTCACTTGAACCCTGACCCTCGGAATCCTATTCAAAGCACGATAATCCGAATGTTCTATTTTTTGTGCTTTTCGATCACCCACGGCGGCAGTTGGAAGGGGACGATCCCATTGTAGGTGATGGCGGGTGCGCCTTCCTTCGCCACCCAGTTGTTCGGCCATACTCCGACGAGCTTGCCGTCCTGCCACTGCACGCCGAGGCTGGTCAGATACCCGGGACCCCAGACTGGATCATGGTTTTTATCGAACTTGAAACGGCCCGATGTCGATTTTTCGTCATACTTTTCCAGTTCCGTTACGATTTTATCGGCATCGAGGCTCCCCGCCCGCCTGATGCATTCGGCCAGCATGAGGATCGCGGCGTGGGTGTCCGCCGTATAGGTTGGTGTTTCCCCGAAGCGTTTAACATAGGTGTCGACAAACGGCCGGGTCAATTCGTTGTATTCCACCCCCCTGGCGTACGTATTCATGGTCATGACATAATTGCCCATGCCGCCGGTGGCCGCCCAGAAACCGTCCTTCTGGGCTTCCACGTTGATGCCCACCATAACGGCCGGAACTTTAAGCTCACCCATCTGCTTGGCAAAGGTAATCCCCACTGAAGCCGAAAAAATCGTAAAGATGATATCGCTCCCGGCGCGTTGAATGGCAGACAGCTCGGCGGTTACATCCGTGGCGGTCTGAGACGGTCGCCAGACGCCGACAACCTCCATCCCCATGGCGGGGATATTCTTCTCGCCGGCCGCAATCATGGCTTCCACCCAAGCCTGCTTTTCGCCGACAATAGCGACCCTCGGTTTCTGAATCCCCAGTTTGGTTCTCAAGATGTGCGCAACGGTCGCCAGGTGAATAAAGCTGGTTCTGGCAAGATATAAGTTGTTGAACGGCGTGACCCTGAACCAGTATTTATAGGTGTCGTATTTCTCGCCGACTCGGTCGCAAATCTCTTTGGTGGCGGCCCCGCATCCGAGAAATATCTTTTTGTAGTCCATGGCGATATCCTGCATCGCCAGGACGGCTTCGGTCCGGAATCCGCCCACCACAAAATTGGCCTTGTCATACGTGATGAGCCGCTCCATTGCGTTGGTTGCGTCCGTAATGCTCAGGAACTCGTTGGAATCGGATTTGATCAGTTCCACTTTCATTTTTTTGGAACCGACCTGAATCCCGCCCTGGACGTTCAGCTTTTCCGCCGCCATCGTGGCGCCGTTCCAGTGTCCCGTCCCCTGGGTAAAGTTCATCGGGCCGATCACGCCGATTTTAACGACATCAGCCCCCCAGGCGGACCCCCCCATAAACCCAAAAAGCAGCAGCACAACGATTGATAACCATCTCTGTCTGTCCATAGCGCCCCCCCTTTTGATACCGGTTAAAAGTTAAGGTTTGCCAACATGTTTTTACATCGAAGGATATCTTGAATTTTATTTAAAAATTTAATCTCGAATGGTGCCGCAAATCAGGAAATACTGCCTCGGACATGAATACCATAACAGGGATAGGATGCTGCACATTGAATTTGTCCTGTCATTCAGCCGGTGATTCGCATTCGTCCGGTGTTGAGTTTTTCGAACGGATCCGCCGGTAACAAATCAACGTATTTTGTCTGATCTCCTATCGCAATCTGATTATAAATGTCAACCAAAAAAATTAAAGGATCTTTTTTATACTTTATAATTTTATTGTACCTATATTCATATAATCCATTTTTTTTAAATGAACTATAATTTAAGCTTGATATTTCATGATGAGTTTTATAAATGGACAAATAATCATATCTTGACTTTAATTGCAAAGTAAGCCGGTCGGCTGCTGCACGCTTTTTCGACAACCCTTCGCCCGGCTGCGAAACCCGTGATTGATTCCAAACCAAAAAGGAGCCAAGCCATGGCGAAATACAAGCGCATGGAAGCGCGTAAAGACCAGATCCAGATGGCGGCCGTGCGGGTTTTTGCCCAAAAAGGATTCAACCAGTCCACCATTGCTGAAATCGCCCGGGAGGCAGGCGTTTCCGACGCAACGATCTATGAATACTTTCCAAACAAGGAAGAGCTGCTCTTCTCCATTCCCTTTGAAACCGCCCGCAGGGGCAAGGAAAGCCTGGCGGCCCATTTAAAATTTATCCGCGGGGCTGCCAACAAGCTTCGTGCCATCATTTACGGCTATTTAAACTTTTATTACACTCATCCCGACTATGCTTCCGTCGCTCTTCTGATATTAAAGCCCAATCGTGATTTTCTAAATACGGAAACCTACCAGATCGTAAGGGAATGGTCGCGCCTGACCATTGAAGTCGTCGAGGAAGGTATCGCCTCGGGCGAATTCAGACCGGACACCGATCCGTATCTGGTTCGTTCCGCCGTTCTCGGAACCATTGAGCACAATGTTATCAGCTGGGTGCTGCTGGGTCGTCCCAAGGATCTGACCAAGCTGGTGGACCCCCTCACGGATATGATGGTGCAAGGCATCCGCCTGGAAACGGACTTTAAGGGGTGGAACCTTCAAATTCGGATGGAACCGCCTCCGGAAAAAAAGCCGCCTAAACCGGAGCCCAAACATGCCAAAAAAAATACTGCAAAGGAGTAAAAGCCATGCGGACCGATTACCCCACCTTAACAATCGCAATGCATCCCCAGGGCGTGGCGCTGATGACCATCAACAGCCCGCCGGTAAACCAGATGTCCCCCCAAATGGCCGCCGATTTTCGAGAGGCCATCCTTTCAGCCTTTAATGACGAAACCGTTAAAGCCGTCATTTTGACCGGCAGCGGCAAAAATTTCATTGCCGGTGCGGACATCACCCAACTGCAGACCATCAAAAACAGGGAAGATGCCTTTGAAAGGGCTCTGACGGCGGCCCGTTTCCTGAATGGAATCGAAACCGGTCCCAAACCGGTGATCGCGGCCATAAACGGCAACTGCCTGGGAGGCGGGCTCGAAACGGCCATGGCCTGCCATTATCGCCTGGCCGCAAAAGGAGCCGGCCTCGGTCAGCCCGAAGTCATGATCGGCCTCATCCCCGGTGCAGGCGGCACCCAGAGACTCCCCCGGCTCATCGGGCTGCCCGCAGCCCTTGAAATGATCACCATCGGGAAACCGATCCCGGCGGAAAAAGCCCATTCCCAAGGACTTGTGGATGAACTCGCGGATCCGGACAAACTCCTCCCGGCGGCCTTGAAAACCGCCGCAAGGTTTATTTCCGGTGAATTGAAAATCAGTGCCCGCATGACGCGAAACCGCCATGATCGACTTCCGAGCGCATCCGAAAAAAAGGATCTGCTGACATTTTCAAAAATGATGGCGGCCGACAGCGCCAAGGGCTACGTCGCGCCATTTAAGGCCATCGAGGCTTTTGAAAAGGGATTGTCTTTCGATATCGAAGCCGACATCGAAACGGAAGTCGGCCTGTTTGCCGATTGCGTCGTTTCCGATGTCGCCAAGTATCTGATCGGGATCTTTCTGAACAGCCGCTCGGCCGGAAGGCTCCCCCGGATCGAGGGGATTAAACCGGGAAAGATCAAAAAGGCGGTCATGCTGGGCGGAGGGGTCATGGGGTCCGGCATTGTCAGTGTCCTGCTCAAACACGGCTACGAGACCGTATTGTGGGATATCAGCGATAAGGCGCTTGCTGAGGGCGTGGCCGCCGTCCGCAAAACCTATGACTATCCCATCAAAAAAAACCTGATGAAGCCTTCCGACCTGGAGAGCCTGCTCGCAAAACAGCTGTCCACCTCCACCCGACTGGAAGCCGCCAAAGATGCCGACCTGGTGATTGAAGCCGTGCTTGAGAACATGCAGGTCAAACAGGATATCTGGAAACAGCTTGAAAAGATCTGTCCGTCCCATACGGTATTTGCCACCAATACCTCGGCGCTTCCCATCACCGAAATGGCTTCGGTCCTGAATGATCCCGGCCGGATGATCGGCATGCACTTTTTTAATCCCGCCCACCGCATGCAGCTGCTGGAAATCATCTGTGCCCGAAAAACATCGGACCAGGTCCTGGCCGCCGGCGTCGCCTTTGCCCGGACCATTAAAAAAATTCCCATCGTTGTCAATGACGGCCCGGGTTTCTATGTCTCCAGACAGCTGGGCGGCCTGATGGGCGGCGCGGTGTTTATGATCGCCGCCGGCGTAAACGGCGCCGCCATTGAAAAGGCCATTGTCGATTTCGGCATGCCTATGGGGCCGGCCGCCCTGGCGGACCTTACCGGCATCGATATCAATTACCATGTGAACAAGACATTCGAACGCCGGCTGGGAGAACGCTACAAGGTCCATCCCCTGACCGAAGCCATCTATCGGGTCGGCGATTACGGACGCAAGACCGGGGCCGGTTATTTCGACTACCGCGGCGAGCAGCCCGTTCCCAATCAAAGGATCGCCGCCGTGGTTCAAAACTATTTGGCGCAAAACCATATTGCTCCCAAAGAGCTGCCGCCGGGAGAAATTGTCGATACCCACCTGGCTCTTGCGATCAACGAGGCGGCCCTGATGATGGAAGAAGGAATCTGCGACCGGCCCCAGGACATGGATCTTGCCATGATTTACGGCTGCGGTTTCCCGCCTTACCGGGGCGGCATTCTTCGCCACGCAGACAAATGGGGGCTTAAAAACGTATATTCCAAACTTCTGGAACTGGAGAAACAATACGGTCCCCGCTTCTCACCGGCCGGACTTATCAGGGAAATGGCGGAATCGGGCCGGACGTTTTATGTCGAATAGAAGGAGGTTTCCAATGAAAGAAGTGGTCATCGCAGGTTATTTAAGAACGGCTTTATCACGGTCCAGGCCCAATGATCCGGCCAGGGACTGGTTCTGCAAAATGAGAGCGGACGAGCTTCTGGCGAAACTATTGCCCGAGATTGTCAACCGGACGGGAATCGATCCGAAAACGATCGATGATTTAGTCGTCGGCTGCGCCACGGCCGTGGGCGAACAGTGGACTTACGGCGGCAGATTCCCCCTGTTCCTGGCCAATTTGCCCGAGACCATCCCGGCCAAGTTCATCGACCAGCAGTGCGGTTCCTCCATGGCCTGCATCCAGGTCGGTTTTATGGAAATCGCCCAGGATTTTGCCGATACCGTCCTGGTGGGGGGCATGGAACACATGACACGGGTTCCCATGGGCGGATCACTGAGGGAAAAAGGCCATATTTCGCCGAACTTGTCACTTTTTGTAAATCCCGACTACCGCCGCTGGGACATGCTGACCGCCATGAATATGGGGCTCACGGCCGAAAAGCTCCTCGCCCGCACCGATTTTACCCGCAAAGACCTGGACGCCTGGGGCGCCCGCTCCCACCAACTGGCCGCAAAGGCCCGCGCGGCCGGATTTTTTGAAAACGAAATTTTACCCATTGAAGCCCCGCAGGACGATGGAACCACCCTGAAAGTGGTTCATGATCAGGCCGTGCGTTCAGACGCTACGGCCGAGGGAATGTCGGAATTAAAACCGGCATTTAAACCGGGCGGCGCCATTACGCCCGGAAACTCCTCCCCCCTCAATGCCGGCGCAACCGCCATGCTGCTGATGTCCAAAGACAGCGCCCGGAAGAAGGGCATCAAACCCCTGGCCACGATTCGATCCATCGGATTTGCAGGGGTCGATCCCACCATTATGGGACACGGACCGGTTCCGGCCAGCCGCATGGCTTTGGAAAAAGCCGGGCTGAGGACCGCCGAGATAGATTTCTGGGAAATCAACGAAGCCTTCTGCATCGTGGCTTTAAACTGCATCAAAGAGCTGGGCATTGATCCCGAAAAGGTCAATGTCATGGGTGGCGGCACCGCCATCGGCCATGCCCTGGGAGCTACGGGAATCCGCCTGGTGGGAACCCTTGCCAGAATCCTGCAGCGTAAAAGAGGACGTTACGGCTGTGCCAATGCCTGCGTGGGAGGCGGTCAGGGTGTCGCCATGATCATTGAAAGCGAAACGTATGACTGGTAGCCGCAATTTTTAAAAAAATTATCGGGCCGGTTTTTAAAACAACATTGAAAAAATTGCAGGAAAGGAGACTTCCATGGGCAGGCCTGTATTGAAAACCCGATTATGCGACATGCTCGGGATCGAATATCCGATTTTAAGCGCCGGGATGGGCCCCACCCTGATTGGAGAAAATACCGGGGCTCCCGTGGAACTGGTTGTTGCGGTTTCCGAGGCAGGTGGACTGGGGGTTCTGGGGGGGAGTGGTTTTACCGTTGATGAACTTCGCGAAGCCATTCGTGAAATTCGGAAAATGACGGATAAACCGTTTGGGGTGGATCTGCTGCTTCCCAAATTTCTGGACCGCAACGGCGCCATGGGAAAGGAAGGCGTCGATGCCGTTCCGCTCAAGTATCTGCTCCGGACGCTGCCGAAGCCGCACCTGGAATGGTATCAGAAAATCAAGTCGGAAATGGAACTGCCCGATGTTGATGTCATCGTGCGGATGAACACAACAACCATGCGTCCGCAGGAATCCATTCAGGTCTGCCTGGAAGAAAAAGTGCCGCTTTTTTGCGCCGGGCTGGGTAATCCCGGTTTTATGGTAAACGAGGCCCATGCCGGAGGAATAAAAGTGCTGGCGATTACCGGCAACCGGAAAAATGCACGCCTGATGGCCGGGTCGGGAATCGACTTGCTGGTGGCCCAGGGGTACGAAGGCGGCGGTCACACCGGCCGGATCGGGACTATGGTTCTGGTCCCGGCTGCAATCGATGCGGCCGCCCCGGTTCCGGTTCTGGCAGCCGGCGGCATCGGCGACGGGCGGGGGGTGGCCGCCTCACTGGCCATGGGGTGCGTCGGCGTCTGGGTCGGCACCCGCTTTCTGGCCACAATTGAAGGGGGCGCCCTGGAAATCAACAAACAGCGCATCCTTCAGTCCAATGACGAGGGCACCCGGGTCAGCAAGGCCTATACCGGCAAAACCCTGCGCGCCAGCTATAACCGCTTCCATGACATCTGGGATGCTTCCGGGTTGGAGCCGCTGCCGTTTCCGACCCAGGTGCTGATGTCTTCCGCATTGTTGACCAGTTTTATCGCCGCCGATAAAACCAATTATGTCGGCGGTCTTGCCGGACAGGTATCCGCCCTGATCCATGAAATCAAGCCCGCCGCCCAGGTCCTGGCGGAAATGGTTGCGGAAACGGTTGAGATTCTGGGGCAAAGACTGCCTGAATGTGTAAAGATAAAATAAGCGGCTTCCGGGGTTTTCAAAATTGGGTGATAGTCCTTTTTTTAAAACATTATCGCGGCCGGAACTTTTCAGACCGGATTCCCCACAGTAAAAATTTTACCCAGTCGAATCCGAAGCGCAGCAGGTCCACATCTTTTTTTTCCATTTTTTTTACAAGGAGTGCTTGAACCTTGTAACGCTTTAAAAAACTGCTGTTAAACACGAAATCCCGGAACCGGTCGATGTTGTAAACGGCCATAAAAGCCATTTTCGCTTTCGGTCCTGCCGGCCCTTCCCGGCCCCAGGGATCATTCAGAAGCAGGACTTTCAGCTCAGCCCATTCCAGGGTCAAGCGGTCATATGCCGCATCATCCGGATCCTGCGCCCAGCCGGCCGGCGTCCAGGTCCGGGCCTGCCGTGGCCCTTGGCAGAAATCCGGCGGCCTGAACAGATAGATCCGCTCGGTTTTGCCGGCGCCGGGATGATACCGCACCCCCTCTTCCATCGGAAACTTGCGGCAGGTATCGGGACGGTCCCCATAGATCGCACACCCCTCCGGTGTCGCAAAGGGGCAGAGCCCCTCCCTGTCGTCCTGCATGCGCAGGAGCACATCCGGGAAAAAACCGCCGGGCCGCAGGACGACGGAAGCATGGCGGTCGATAAACTCGCCCGAGGACATGGCCAGACGGTTTTTAAGCCGAATGACATCGTACGGATACAAAAACAGATTCAGGTTGCGGCAGCACCGGTTAAAGCAGGAAATTCCCGGAAAACAGTCAAAAGTAAATGTTTCGGTTTCGGCCAGGCGCCGGCCGGGCAGTTCATCAAGGTTATCAAAATCAACATATTTCATGGGGATAGCAGGTGCCTTCCTCTGATTGAATAACACACCTTATAATGTCCGTCTTAACCGCCCGCCGTCCGTCGCTGTTCAGGTAGAAGGCCTTCGGCTTCGAAAGATACAATCATTTCGGCAATGGTCAGTTTTAATTTCCGGTTAATGCCCGCCGCCTTCTCAAACTTCATTTCCAATTCGGCCATTTGACGGTAAAACGGGGTACGGTCAAGGCGAACATCATTTGGGTTGTGCCGCTCCTCTTCAAAGGCGTCGCAACCCGGTCCGCACAGGAGATCCCTTCCGGGTCGCAGCAGTTTGTGCGGTATTCCATGCAGCCGGCAGATCATGGGGCGATACGGGTACAAGCGGCACCGGGCCTCCAGGTTAAGCGGGCACAGGGAACGGCTGCGGGCACCGTTTTTGTGAAGCAGGTCCGCCTGCCGCACGGTTGCAGCAGACTGCCGGACCGACAACCGCCCGGCCGGTTCAAGCCGGCTGACGCCTTCCAGCAGAAAAAAATATTCCAGATAGGTATAGTGGTAAAATCGACTGCGGCAGCAGTTTTCTTGACAGCCGCTGCAAACAAATCCCAATTGATCTGCAACCATGCTGTAAGCGTGGTCCATGGCGGCATATATTTCCATCAGTGTCTTTCTAAGGGGAATAAAGGCCTGACGGATATTTTCATTTTTGGTTAAAGCTTTCATCGGAATATCAGGATTACACCTGCGGCGACGGGAAAAAATTCTTTTTGTAAAGTTCCAATGCCCCCCGATCGGTCATGCTGGCGATCAGGTCGCAGACAATGCGTTCTTTGGGCTGATCAATGTGATTGCATCGAGACATGTTCATCTCAGCCAGTTCCTGTTCAAGGAGCGCGCTGTGGTTCATAAAAAGGCCGTACAGTTCCATCAGAATTTTTTTGGCCTTGATGAATTCATTGTGGACCTTCGGCGCCCGGTAGACGTTTTCATAAAGAAATTCTCTCAGCAGGTCCATGGCCTCCGCCATTTGGTCGCTCAGGCCCGGACAAAGCCTATCGCCCTGGATGGTGCAGTTAAAGATTACATCCCGAATCATGCTGATGGCCCTTTTGGAATGGGTGGGCCCCATTACATGGAGGCAGGTTTCCGGAATCTGGCGGATGTTAATGACGCCGCTGCGAACGGCATCATCCAAATCGTGGTTGAGATAGGCCATGATGTCGGAAATCCTTACGATCATCCCCTCCCCCGTGCAGGCCTGCTCCCGGGGCTCATCGGGAATGATCTTTCCGTACCCCTTGGAATGTTTCAAGATCCCATCCCGGACTTCATGGGTCAGATTCAACCCGCGCCCGTTATTTTCCAACACCTCGACAACCCGCAGGCTCTGTTCATGGTGTGAAAAGTCACTTGAAAACAATTCTTTCAGGGCGGTTTCACCGCCATGACCAAAGGGTGTGTGGCCCAGATCGTGTCCCAGTGCAATCGCTTCGGTCAAATCTTCATTCAGCCGCAGCGCCCGGGCAATCGTCCGGGCGATTTGCGCCACCTCCAGGGTGTGGGTCAGCCGGGTCCGGTAGGCCGCTCCCAGGGGAGATAAGAACACCTGGGTTTTATGCTTTAATCGCCTGAACGCATTGGAATAAACGATCCGGTCGCGGTCAACCTGAAAGTCGGTGCGAATGGGACATGGGTCCTCCGGCTCCCGCCGTCCCCGGGAAGCAGTACTTGGACACCCATAAGGCGCAATAAAGCCTTTTTCACGTTTTTCAAAATCTTCACGAATCGTCATGGCGTTTAACCGAACAACCTTAAGCCCGGAATGAACGCGGTTAAAACCGGGGCCCGCATCAACCGTTCAAAATGATTGCCTGTTTTACAATAATCAAAAAGCTAAACCATTACCGGATTTTTTATTTACCATAAAACCCGTCTGTTTTAAAGAAACTTATCCGGCCGCAAACCATATGCTTCTTTACAATTTGCGAATATTTTCTTATTAAACAACGAATGCCCTTTTAAAGCGATTCAAACGTTACCGGACGTCTCGCGGCATACCGCGGAGAATTGGACTCAAAAGAGAATTACATCGGGTACGCATGAAAACCATGGATGGTCATCATCTGATCCTGGGAGAACTGGCGGATTATATTACCGGCGAAACCTTGAAAGATACCCATGACGAACGCTATCGCCAGCGGCTGGCGCGTCTGCTGGTGGAAAGCAAGGGATACCGCAAGGCAGACATCATTCCCCGCTTTCCGCTTCCGGTCTCCGCCGGGGAGCATAAACGGGCGCTCATCAGGGTCGATTTCAAGGTCTCGTTGTCCGGCAGAACCTGTATGATCATAAAATACGGACCCGGTTCCCTGGTAACCCGGCATCGTCCGGCCCTGGCCGCCGCAAAACTGCTGGAATCATACCAGATCCCTTACGTTGTCGTTACAAACGGTGAAACCGCCGACATATTAGCCGGCGCCACCGGCAAACGTATTTCCTCGGGATTGGAATCAATCCCTTTAAGAACCGAACTAGGGCAATTGACTGCGAATAGAATCTTCGACGGCATATCAAGGGAACGCGCTGAAATGGAGTCCCGCATTCTTTATGCCTATGAAGTGGACGGATGTTGTCCCTGTGACGACAGTGTCTGCCGGCTATAGACCCTTTATCACAAACATACACGCAAAAGCGGGTATAAGCCTGATGGGGGTTGCCGTCACTAATAGGCTTTTCCGGCAACATCCACGTTTTTGCGTGGATCTTTGAGGATATAAATTCGAATTTCGAATATCGAAATTCGGAACAAGTCCGAAATCCGAATGACTCAATGTACAAAACAGGCCGGCAAGTGGGATGGATATGATCGACACGCGGTTTGGCGCATTCGAATTTGGGTCATTTGAATTTGTTTCGTATTTAGAATTTCGTGCTTCGGATTTCCGGCTGGGCCGGCTTAGACATCGCAAAAACGGTAAGGAATTCTCATGGATCATGCCCGCTTTATGAAAAAGGCGCTGGTGCTGGCCAAACAGGCTCTCACGGCCGGTGAGTTTCCGGCGGCCTGCATCCTGGTGGGCGCCGGTTCCATCATGGCTACCGGTTCCCGGACCGGAACCATTGAAAACCGGTTCAACGAAACCGATCATGCCGAGATCCTGGCGCTTAGAAACCTGAATCGTCTGCAAGCGCCTGCCTCTTCCGGCGGGCTGACCGCGTACTGCACGCTGGAACCCTGCCTGATGTGTTTCGGGGCGCTTTTAATCAGCGGTGTTGCCAATATCGTATACGCCTATGAAGACGCCATGGGCGGCGGCACCCGCTGCGACCTGTCGCGCCTGCCGCCGCTGTACCAAAACTTACCGATCGCGGTTATCCCGCACATTCTGCGCGCTGACAGCCTGGATCTCTTCAAAACCTATTTTTCAAGTCCACAAACCGTTTACCTTAAACAAAGCTTTTTAGCGGTTTATACCCTTAAGCAGTAAGCTTTACAGGTGTTGCTTTTCAAATTCCCGGCAGAGTCTGAATTTATTAACCTGAATGACTTTTATGCCTCCTTGAGGCCTTACCAGACCCAGAACTTCCACGTTTTCCCTTATGAATTTTTTGAGTTCTTTGCCCCTGCCGTCATTTTCAACATGGTATTCGTCTTCATCGTGGGTTAAAATCGTTATGGCGACAACCCTTCCGTCTTCATCCCATGTTCTCGGTACGACCACGCCCCGGATCTTGAGCATATCCAACCTTTGCGGCACTTCCTGCAATGGATTTATTCAGAAGCCTGATGTTGCTGAAAATTCAAAGCAACAGTCGTGCCAAATTTATAACTTATCGATTTTATATAATCTTAAATATTTAAAGGGGACAAAAACAAGAACCGCCCATTCCGATAAAAGCCCTCGAACAGCGGGTCCGCACGGCAGACCCGGTTCAATGACAATACAACATTTTGAAATATTTAAGTAATAAGTTTACAGGAATCGGAGGTTCAGAAGTCTTCGCCAAAGAGAATCGATGGTTCCGATCCATCAGCTCCGGCAGCCGATTTGTGCCGTGGAAAGATCAGGTTTTAAAAGGTTCTTTGTGAATGCCATATCGGGTCATCAGTTTATGAAGCTGACGGGTACTGATTCCAGCGGCCTTTGCAGCTTCATTGATCCTCCCTTTGCACCGCTCCAGAATTTCCAGAATGTAGCGTCTTTCAAGATTCGCCAGTTCTTTTTGCCGGACCGCTGCCAGCGTCGGTAGCCGGTCGAGGGCCCATCCGGTTGAAATCGAAGTCGGCGCGAGAATTTCTCCGGGAAAACTTTTTAAAGTCAGCACCGTTGACGGCTCCAGAATGTAGGCGCGCTCCAGCAGGTTTTCCAGTTCTCTGATATTGCCCGGCCAATGATAATGTTGAAAAGCCCGCAGGACTTCAGGTTCAATGCCATGAATCGCCTTAAGGTAATGCATATTCAGTTTTTTTAAAAACGCATCCACAAACAGCGGGATATCTTCCTTGCGCTCCCGCAGGGGAGGAATCTCCAACGGAAACACGTTCAGGCGGTAATATAAATCTTTTCTGAACTGGCCGCTCTCGCAAAGACTTTTCAGGTCTGAATTGGTTGCCGCAAGGATTCTGACGTCCGTTTTAAGGGTATCCTCGCCGCCCACTCTTTGAAAAGTGCCCTCATGCAGGACTTGCAGCAGTTTAATCTGTGCGGAAGGCGTAACCGTACCGATTTCATCCAAAAAGATGGTGCCGCCGCTGGCAATTTCGAATTTACCGAGCTTTTTGCGGACAGCGCCGGTAAATGCGCCTTTCTCATGACCGAACAGCTCGCTTTCAACCAGGTTGTCCGGAATGGCTCCGCAGTGCAGACTGATAAACTGATCGTTTCTTCTGTTGCTGTGCTGGTGGATCAGCCTTGCCAGCATGCTTTTGCCGGTGCCGGTCTCCCCGGTTAACAGGACCGTGCTTTTGGTGGTGGCGACGGAACGGACCTTGTTGAAAACCGCCTGCATCCCCGGCGAGTTGGTGCGAACCATATCAATAAAATCGCGCTGCCAGAATTGATCCCGCAGATAATCAATTTCCGACTGGAACAGTTTGGATCGATAGGTCGTTTCGGTGACATACCGGACCTCTTCGGCATTTAGCGGATAGGTAAGATAATTGCTGGCACCCGCCTTAACCGCCATTACGGCGTCTCTGATTTTCTCCTGGGGGGACATGATGATGATTTCAAGGGTCGGGTACAGCTGCCAGAAAGGCTGCAGACGGGACGTAACATCCTCGCCGGGCGATGATTGAATCTGGGCCATATCCACAAATAAGAAATCATAGCGTTTTTTTTTCAACTCTTCCAGCGCATGTTCCTTATCAACGGCCTTGCCGACTTTGTATCCGGAACGAAAACAGGACTGGATAAAATGAAAACTATCCGGTTCTGTCGATACAACCAGAATGCGATGCATTTTCCTCCGATGCGTCGGGTCGGCGCCGCTGCGGCCCGTGAATGGAACCCGACGGTTTCGGGCATTTGCATATCATAAAAACAGAACGATGAACAATAAATATTGATTTTTTTTCTTGCATTTCATAGTATTTTTATATATTTGACCTAAACTCATTCATCCCTTTGCAGGCAATGGGTTAATGGGCGTGCCTTCACGGGTAATGAATCCGGCTAAGGACGTGCGTTTTATCGCCTAGCGAAGGCACAGTCAACAGGAACTCTTTTTCAGGAGGTGTAAGCATAGCTAGAATAAACAGGCCCGGCAGTAAAGACAGGGTGAATACAAACAAGGAAATCAGAGCGAAAGAGGTCCGGGTTATTGACCCGGATGGAAACCAACTGGGGGTTATCTCGACCCAGGAAGCCTTGAGGGCTGCCGCGGAATTCGGGCTCGACCTTGTGGAAGTGTCTCCCAACGCCAATCCGCCCGTCTGCAAAATAATGGATTACGGGAAATACAAATATGAACTGACCAAAAAACAACAGGAAGCCAAAAAGAAACAAAGTACCTTCCAGTTAAAAGAAATAAAAATTCGTCCCAAAACCGGCGATCATGATCTTCAGGTTAAAGTCGGTCATATCAGAAAGTTTCTGGGAAAAAAAGACAAGGTCAGGGTGACGGTGGTATTCAGAGGCCGCGAAATTACACTGTCCGATCGCGGCAGGGAGTTGCTTGGCCAGATTGCAGAAACCGTTTCGGACATTTCGGCGGTCGAACAGTTTCCAAAATTTGAGGGCCGTACCATGGTAATGGTTCTGGCTCCCAAATAAAGTCCCGGCCGGTGCAGTCTGCGAACGCAGGCATCCTGCCGGCTTCTATTTTTAATTTGGAGCGATTATCAGTTGATTAGCGTGGCGCGGGCTGGTATTATATTGCTTGCGCCATCTATTTTTTTTAATATAATCCGGTTTGCCCCGGCAACCGGGTCGACCCGTCAACGGGTTGAAAGCATATTACGTTCAGGAGAAAATTAAAAATGCCTAAAATTAAGACGAACCGCGCTGCCGCAAAGCGTTTTAAAAAAACAGGGTCAGGGAAATTTGTTTTCTCAAAATCCTATGGCAGCCATATCTTGACCAAAAAAACAACCAAGCGTAAAAGATCCTTGCGTAAAAGCAAACTGAATGACAAAACCAATTTAAAGCAGTTAAGGCGGTTGCTGCCAAACAGTTAGCAACGGGTCATTGACCCATTAAACCGACAGAATTTATCCATAAAATCTGTTGAATGCAAGCTCAGCCGCCACCCTGATAACTTGTGGGCGGCAGCATTGAATCCAAGTATTAAGGAGCAGAACCATGCGTGTAAAAAGAGGTTTTAAGGCGCGTAGACGCCGGAATAAAGTTTTAAAATTGGCCAAGGGATTTCGGGGCGGCCACAGCAAGCTGTTTCGTACCGCAGCCGGTGCAGTCGACAGAGCCCTGAATTATGCCTATCGGGACCGCAAGGCCAGAAAACGCGATTTTCGAAGGCTTTGGATCGCGAGAATTAATGCAGCCGTACGGATGCATAACATCTCATACAGTCAATTTATTCACGGCCTGAAAACCGCCGATATCGGACTCGACCGTAAAATTCTGGCCGAACTGGCCGTATCCGATCCCCCGGGATTTTCCAATCTGGTAAATCTGGCTACGCAGTAGCGGTCATAAGCAATAAACACAGCGGATATCTGTTGTCGTTTGTTGCTTATGACGGCTACCCGTATTTCCATAGCAATCCTAATTCAGGCATCGAAATTGGACCGATCGATCGAACAGATTTATGAAGTTGCCGTAGAGGAACTCGCGGCGGCTTCTTCGCGCAGCCATGTAAACGACATTTCAATCCGGTATCTGGGCCGCAAGGGTTTGGTGACTCAATTTTTAAGGAGTATTTCAAACCTGCCCCCTGAAGACCGGCCCGGGGCCGGAAAAAAGGCCAATGAAACCAAGCAGAAACTGGACGCTCTCATCCGGAAAAAGCTTCTCGAGCTGGATACCGGAAAGCCCGAAAAGGCCGACCGGATAGACGTATCCCTGCCCGGCCGTCCCATTTCCGCCGGTTCGCTGCACCCCATTACACAAATTACCCGGCAAATCTGTGATATTTTTACCCGGCTGGGGTTTGAGATTGCCGAGGGCCCGGAAGTCGAGTCTGATTACTACAATTTTGAGGCCCTCAATATTCCCAAAAATCATCCGGCCCGGGATATGCAGGACACATTTTACATATCGGAAAACATTGTTTTAAGAACGCATACCTCACCCATCCAGGTCCGCTACATGCAGGTGCACAAACCACCCCTTAGAATCGTTGCCCCCGGTAAAGTTTATCGCTGCGATTCAGACCTGACCCATACCCCCATGTTCCACCAGGTGGAAGGTCTCCTGGTTGCTGAAGGTATTACATTCGGCGATCTTAAGGGTATATTGACAACCTTTGTTCAACAGATGTTTGATGACCGCACGGCTTTGAGGTTCCGGCCGAGTTTTTTCCCGTTTACCGAGCCCAGTGCGGAAGTGGACATTCTCTGTGTCATTTGCAGGGGCAAAGGCTGCCGGGTCTGCTCCCAGTCCGGATGGCTTGAAGTTCTCGGATCGGGCATGGTTCATCCGGCCGTCTTTGAAAACGTTGGGTTTGACACCCCCCGCTACACGGGTTTTGCTTTCGGCATGGGTGTTGAACGCCTGGCGATGTTAAAATACGGCATCGACGATATCCGTAAATTTTTTGAAAATGATTTCAGGTTTCTGAGGCAATTTTAGTATGATAGTCAGTTTAAGCTGGTTAAGCGCGTATGTCCCCATCCCCGGAGACTTCTACCGGCTGGCGGACGCCTTGACCATGGCAGGACTGGAGGTTGAAGCGGTATCAGACCGTTATGATTACCTGAACACGGTCCTTGTCTCCCGTATTATTAAAATCGACCGGCACCCGCATTCCGAAAACCTTTCGTATTGCCGGGTAGATGTCGGCGGCCGCTCCCTTTCCGTGGTGTGCGGCGCACCCGATATCCGCGAAAACATGCTGGTCCCGGCAGCCCTCCCGGGCACACTCCTTCCCCATGGCGCTTCCCTTGAAAAATCGGTCATACGGGGTCTTGAATCCGAGGGGATGCTTTGCAGCGAATTTGAACTGGGTCTGGGTCTGGATAAAAGCGGCATCATGCAGCTGGCCGACACCCTGACACCGGGAACCCGGCTGAACAGAGCCCTGGCGTTGACGGATCCGGTATTTGAAGTCAGCATTACACCCAATCGGCCGGACTGCCTCAGCATGCTGGGAATTGCCCGGGAAGTCGCCGCCATTCAGCGAATGCGTGTCGCTTACCCTGAAATCAAGTTGCCGGCCGGCTGCAAAAACATTGCCGACCTTTCGTCCGTTACCATCACCGCACCCGAACACTGTCCGCGTTACGCCGCCGGCCTGGTTGAAAATGTCAGCGTGGGACCTTCACCTTTCTGGTTGCAGGACCGCCTTTTGTCCGTCGGACTGCGGCCGATCAACCACATCGTTGATGTCACCAATTTTGTCATGATGGAAACCGGCCAGCCCCTGCATGCGTTTGATTTTGACCGGTTGACTCAAAACCGGATCATCGTCCGGACCGCTAAGGGCGGCGAAACATTCCGGACGCTGGACGGCAAAGACCGCGACCTTTCCACGGACATGCTCCTGATTTGCGACGGAGAAAAGCCGGTGGCCGTCGCCGGGGTCATGGGGGGCCTTAATTCTGAAATCGAAGCCGCCACCCGGCGCGTCTTTATTGAAAGCGCTTATTTTTCGCCCGTCAGTATTCGCAAAACCGCCAAAAAACTGGGGCTCAGCACCGACGCATCCCATCGCTTCGAACGAGGGGTTGACCCCGCCGGAACCGTTGCCGCACTGAAGCGGGCCGCCCAGTTGATGGTTGAAATCGGCGGCGGGACACTGGTGGCCGGCATTCTGGATGAGCATCCGGCACCCGCGTTGCCCAAATCCATCCGGCTGACGGTTAAAGACGCCAATCGCCTCCTGGGAACCCGCCTGACCCAAAAAAAGATGGTGGCGCTACTGGAGTCGATTGAATTTAAAGTAGAAAAACTAAAATCCACAGCACTGCAGGTGGCGCCTCCGACCTTCCGGGTCGATATTGAAAGACCGGAGGACCTGATGGAAGAGATTGCCCGCCTGGCGGGATATCAAACCATCCCCACCACCTTCCCGCTGGTGCCGGCCGAGGCCCGGAGCATTTCAGGCACACAGACCCTGCGCGATCAGGTAAAGGCCCTGATGACCGGATTCGGTTTCAGTGAAATCATCACTTACAGCTTTGTCAGTCAAAATTCCGGAAATCAGCTCCATTTATCGTCCGACGACCCCCGTAGGTCCGTGCTGAACATCCTGAATCCATTGACCGACGACCAAGCCGTCATGCGCACATCCTTGATTCCCGGACTCCTCAACACCCTGCGTCGCAATTCGGCCCAGGGGAACCGCAACATCAAGAGTTTCGAGGTTGGTAAAATTTTTATCAGCAACGGGCAGGAAAGTCTGCCCCAGGAAACTGAAATGCTGGCCGGTATCTGGACCGGTTCACGGGTCGATCTTTCCTGGCATGCCAAAGAGACCGATTGCGATTTCTATGACATTAAAGGCGTCGTTGCAGCCCTGCTGAACGGGATGAAAATCCCCCGGTTAAAATTTACGCAGATGGACACTGAAACCGCCGGCTATCTGCGCCCCGGTCACTGCGCCCGGATTTTTTCCGGAGATCAGGCCCTCGGCGTCATCGGTGAAATCAATGCGACCGTCCTTGATAATTTTGATTTAAAACAAAAGAGCTTTGTTTTTGAGATGAGTCTCGGTGTGCTCGCAGCGGTCGTTCCCGACCGCATCCAGGCCGTACCGCTCCCGAAATTCCCCGCTACCACAAGGGACATCACCCTTATCGTCGACCGGGACATAGAAGCTGAACGTATACTTTCCAGCATTCGCCGGGCAGACGAAGAATTGGTTGAAAATTTATTTATATTTGATATATTTACGGAAAGTCCGATACCTGCTGACAAAAAAAGTATTTCGCTCAGAATCGTTTACAGATCGGAGCAGAATACCCTGGAAGACGATGCGGTCAATCAGATCCACAAAACCATCACCGACCGGATCCTTAAAGAATTCAAGGGAACACTTCCGGTTTAAAATCTTTCGTTAGAGCAATTGCTTTTTCAAGATGGCCCTAAAACCGCAACCCCCACCGGAACTGCCGGACAAACTTTACTTTAAAATTGGGGAGGTAAGCAATCTTGCCGGAATTCCGACGTACGTCCTGCGGTTCTGGGAATCGGAATTTAAAGAAATAAATCCCCGGCGGACCCCATCCGGTCAGCGTCAATACCGGAAAAGCGATGTAGAACTGATCTTAAAAATCAAGCAACTTCTGTACGACCGGAAATTTACCATCCAGGGCGCCAAGCACCACCTGCGAGCTGCAGCCAAATCATCCAAAAGCGAATCATCCGCAGCGGTTGTTGCCGAAATTTGTTCAGAGCTGAAACGGATACAAAAACTGCTGGGCAAACCGCTTTAAACAGTTGCGTCTTGAATTCACACCTCCGCTTTAGGCAAGCGATCGGGTAATTGACTTGAACCCCCGAAACCTTGACCCCTTGAACCCCTGTCGGCAAAATATTATTGAAATCTATTGACAACTGCTAAATTTTGTCATAATTACCTTTACTCGGAACGGGAACGCGGGCATAACTCAGCTGGTAGAGTACAAGCTTCCCAAGCTTGGAGTCGCGAGTTCGAATCTCGTTGCCCGCTCCATGAAAGTCCGCCTTTTTCATTAAAGGGTAGTTAAGGTAGCGTATCATTTGTGGCTTGTGTTTATTTATTTGCGGTGTTAATTTCATGAATTGATTATTTTTAGTTCCGCTTTAACAATCTACCTGAATGAGAAAAAACGGGCTGTTGCCCGTTTTTTGTTTTAATAGGAAACCGGAGAAACCGGTGACTGGACGGAAAAAAATAAAATTGAAAGCGGCAGCGGCCGGGCAGGTTGCCACAACGCCTAAATCCTGGCAGGAGCTTGTCGACCAGGCAAAGCGCCTGGCGCAGCAGTTGTGTGATGCCGAAGACATGGAACTGGTTCATGTTGAATTTCAGCGGGAAGCCGGCGGCAGAATCCTGCGGCTTTATATCGACCGATCCGGGGGGGTGACGCTGAACGATTGTGTCAATATCAGCCGCCAGATGGGGGACCTGCTGGATGTCGCCATTGAAAGCGCCGGTCCATACAATCTGGAAGTTACATCGCCGGGAACCGATCGCCCCCTGAGCAGGGAGGTCGATTATGACAGGTTTAAAGGAAATATCGCAAAAATAAAAACGTCAAAGCCAATCGGCGGACAAAAAAACTTCAAGGGAGTTCTGTCCGGCATATCCGGCGGAATAGTTTCACTCCTGGTTGGAGACGAAATGGTCGCGATCCCTTTACAGGAAATTGCGCGGGCGCGACTGGTTGATTATCATGGAGAAGCCCAATGTTAATTGCAGACATCAAACGAGTCGTAGAACAGGTCAGTCGAGACAGGGGCATTGATCGATCGGTTTTAATCAAAGCCCTGGAAGAGGCCCTTAAATCCGCTGCCCGAAAAAAATTTGGAAGCAACATCGATATCGAAGTTCAGTACAATGAAGAAAACGGAGAAATCGAGGTCTTTCAGTTTAAAGAGGTGGTGGAAACAATCGAAGAGCCGGATCTTCAAATCAGCCTGGCAAACGGCCGCAAACTGGATCCGGAATGTGAGATCGGCGACAGTATCGGAACCAAAATGGAGCCGGCCACATTCGGGCGCATAGCAGCGCAATCCGCCAAACAGGTCATTATTCAAAAAATGAAGGATGCTGAAAAGGATGCCGTCTATTCGAGTTTTATTGAGCGCAAAGGGGAAATCATCAACGGGATCGTCCAGCGCATAGAACGCGGAGATATTATCGTAAACCTGGGCCAAACCGAGGGAATCCTTCCGGTGCGCGAGCAGGTTCCCAAAGAGTCCTATCGCCGCGGCGACCGTATCCGGGCCTATATTCTGAACGTTCTGCATGATACCCGCGGGCCTCAGATCATATTATCGCGAACCCATCCGAACTTTCTGATCAATCTGTTCAAAACAGAAGTCCCCGAAATCAGCGAAGGTATCGTAAAAATAATGGGCGCCGCACGGGAGCCGGGAATCCGGGCCAAGTTTGCCGTGGCTTCAAACGATACGGATATCGATCCGGTGGGCGCCTGCGTCGGCATGAAAGGGAGTCGCGTTCAGAATGTCGTCCAGGAGCTGCGGGGCGAAAAAATTGACATTATCTCCTGGCATCTGGACCCGGCCAAATTCGTGTGCAATGCCCTGGCCCCTGCTGAAATTTCGCGGGTGATTATTGATGAATATAACCGGGCGATGGAAGTCATTGTTCCGGATGATTTTCTATCGGTTGCCATCGGCAAACGCGGCCAGAATGTCCGCCTGGCGTCAAAGCTGACCGGATGGCACCTGGATGTACAAAGCGAATCGCGCTACAGCAAGGCTTTGCAGGACGGCTATGCCTCGCTGGTTGCACTGCCCGGCGTAGGTGCGAGTCTGGCGGATGCGTTATATGAAAAAGGATTTTACTCTGCGGAAGAGCTGGCCAAAGCAGCCAATGAAGACCTGGTCCAAATCAGGGGGATCGGCGAAGAAACCGCCCTTAAATTAATCGAAGCGGCCAAACAGGCGGTGCTGATTGCGGCCAAAGCGGCCAAAGCAGCCGACAAAGCCGCACAAGCAGCTAAAGTCGCTGAAGAGACGCCGTCCCAAAACGTAGAACCTGCGGAGGCTGTAAACCCAATGGAAGCACCATCCGGATCAGAACCGGAAAATGCTGAAGATGGAACGGTTATGGACAAAGCTGAGAATGTTCAGGCAGCAGAGCCGGAGAACAAACCGGAATAGAAATTTAAAACCGCTGTACACTCTATTGATCGAAAAATAAGGGGGATGGATGGCAAAGATCAGAGTATATGAGCTTGCCAGGGATCTTAGCATGGAAAACAAGGCGCTCCTTGAGAAACTGGCTGAAATGAAGGTTGATGTAAAGAGCCACATGAGTTCCCTGGACGATGATGTCATCGCCCAGGTTAAGGACTTTGTTCTCGGCAGAAAAAAGGAGACGGTGGTTGAAACCCGTGTAAAATCGACGGTCATTCGGCGGCGCGTAAAAGTGGTGACAGAAAAAAAATTGCCGGCGGAGCCGGTTGCCGGAGAGGCCGAACCGGTCGAAGCCGTTGAGGCCGACGGGCAGCCGGAACCGGAAGCCATCCCTGCGGAAGAACCTTCTCAGGCAATCGAAGCTCAGGAAGCCCGGGCAGAAGCCGAAGCCGCACCGCCGGCAGCGCCATCGCTTGAACCGGCCGAAGAACCGGCACCTGCAGTTGAAGCCATCACCCCGCCGGCGGACATCCAACCAACCAAGCTCCCGCTGCCGAAAAAGGAAAAACCGGCTAAAGTTGTCAAAAAAGCCAGAAAAGACTCCCCGGCTAAAATCATCAAGCTTCCACCTGTAACGGCCGTAAAAGCGCCGGAACCGGTTGCGGAAAAACCGGTAGCTCCGGTTGTAAAAGATAAATTTGAAAAAAAAGCTCCTGCCAAAAAGCTTAAGGGTGAAGCCCCCCCGCTGCCGGCAGATGAGGAAGAGGTCAAAGGGCGGCCCAAAAAGAAGGGCAAACTGAAACCGGTTGAGGTGGTGGAAGATCCCAAATTTTTCAAAAAGAAAATTTCATTCCGGCGCAAGGAAATCATCGAAGGAGCGGATCTTTATTCGGCTGAGCCCCGGCATCGGAAGGGGCGCAAAGGGGTTAAGACAAAGGCCGTTAAAGGCCAGAAGACACAGATTACAACTCCCAAGGCCATTAAACGCCGCATCAAGGTTGACGAAGCAATTGTCCTGTCGGATCTGGCGAAGCGGATGGGCATCAAGGCCAATGAAATGATCGCAAAACTGATGGCCCTGGGAGTCATCGCCACCGTTAACCAGACCATCGATTTTGAAACCGCCACGCTGGTGGCCGCTGAGTTTGACTACGAACTTGAAAAGGCAGCCTTTGAAGAAGATACCGTGTTGAAAAAAATCGAAGCGGACGATCCCGCCGCCTTGCTTCCCCGCCCGCCGGTCGTAACCATTATGGGGCATGTCGACCACGGCAAAACTTCGCTTTTAGACGTCATTCGCAAGACCAGCGTCACCGAACTGGAAGCCGGCGGAATCACCCAGCACATCGGCGCCTACAATGTGTCCACTGAAAAAGGACAAATTGTTTTCCTGGACACCCCCGGCCATGAGGCCTTTACGGCCATGCGCTCACGCGGCGCAAAGGTCACCGATATCGTGGTCCTGGTGGTCGCCGCGGACGATGGCGTCATGCCGCAGACCATTGAAGCAATCAACCATTCCAAAGCGGCCGGCGTTCCCATTATTGTAGCCGTTAATAAAATCGACAAGGCTAACGCCGATCCGGCTCGAAGCCGGCGGCAATTGGCGGATGTCGGCCTCACCCCTGAAGACTGGGGCGGGGACACTATTTTTGTCGATGTCTCCGCCAAAACCCATGAAGGCATCGACACCCTGCTGGAGATGATTCTGCTTCAGGCCGAATTAATGGAGTTAAAAGCCAATCCGGCAAAACTGGCGGTCGGCCACGTGGTTGAAGCAAAACTGGATTCCGGGAGAGGCCCGGTTGCAACGGTGCTGGTCCGAAACGGCACCCTGCACACCGGCGATACGATCGTCTGCGGGGTCCATTATGGAAAAATCCGCGCGATGCTGAACGACAAGAGCGAGCGGGTGGAATCCGCCGGCCCGTCCATACCGGTTGAAGTGCAGGGACTTTCGGGCGTGCCCATGGCCGGCGACGATCTGGTCGCCCTGGATGACGAAAAAAACGCAAGGCAGATCAGCCTCCACCGGGTTCAGAAACGACGCTCCAATGACCTGGCCAAAACCAGCCGGCTGAGCCTGGAAAAGCTTTATGAAAGTCTGAAGGCCGGTGAAGTCAAAGATTTGAATCTGATTATTAAAGCGGACGTGGAGGGGTCCATTGAGGCCTTGCGGGACTCTCTCATCAAACTTTCTAATGAAGAAGTCAAAATCAATGTCATCCATGCTGCAACCGGGACCATTACCGAATCGGATGTTTCCTTGGCGAGCGTATCCGAAGCGATCATCATCGGTTTTAATGTTCGGCCAAGTCCCAAAGTTCAGGATCTCGCCAATGAAGAAAACGTCGAAATGAATTTTTACAGCATCATATATGATGTGATTAAAGACGTCCGGGATGCGATTGTCGGTCTGATGTCGTCCACCTTTGAAGAACGCAGTCTGGGCCGCGCGGAAATCCGTGAAGTTTTTCACGTTCCTAAAGTGGGCACCATCGGGGGAAGCTATGTTACCGACGGTAAAATTGAACGTAACCGGCCGGTTCGGGTCCTGCGGGACGGCATTGTCATCTATGAGGGTAAAATTTCATCCCTGCGTCGTTTTAAGGACGATGCCAAAGAGGTGCCAAGCGGATACGAATGCGGTATCGGCATCGAAAATTTTAACGATATCAAGGTCGGCGATGTATTCGAGTGTTATTATTTAGAGGAAATCAAGCCGGAACTCGCGTAGGCGCTTTATCAGAAGCATCCCCGTTTTTGGGTGGGTCTTTGAGGTGGTAAATGACTAAACCAGACTGAAGACTGAAGGCTGAAGGTCAAGTGATTGTTTTCATTTAGCCTAACAGTCTTCAGCCTAAACCCCTTGAAGCCTCAATTTCGAATTTGCGCCTGTCGGCTTGAATATAGACATGCTTCGGATTTCCGGCTGAGTTAGGGGTGTAATGAGCATGGTTGTCGGGTTCGGAATCATCAGATTCAGGCTGCATGACTGCCACAGCCTGAAGGGCAAAAGAAAAATCATCAAAGCGATTATCAGCAGGCTGCGCAACGCTTTCAATGCATCCATCGCCGAGGTCGGATCCAATGATGTTTACCAGAAGGCCGAAATCGGTTTTGCCCTGGCCGGCAACAACCGCATGCTGCTGAATTCAAAAATTGATAAAATGTTCAACTTTGTTGAGGAACTGAACCTGGCGGAGGTCGTCGACACCGAAATGGAGATCATTCATTTATGAAACCTTTCGCACGATCGGACCGGGTAGGGGGGCTGATCCATAAACTGCTGTCTGAGCTGTTGCTTAAAGATATAAAAGACCCGCGTCTTAAATCGACAAGCATCACCGGGGTTAAGGTCTCGGCCGATTTAAAAAGCGCCCATGTATTTTTTATCACTTCAGGTGATGCCGGTCGCAAACAGGCAGCCGCGGACGGCTTTAAAAAGGCAATGGGATATTTAAAACGCGAACTGGCCCCTAAATTGGGTTTACGCTATATGCCCGAACTGAAATTTTTTTATGACGATTCCTTTGATTATGGAATCCGCATCGATACGATTTTAAAATCATTAAAAACCGAACATGGATCAGATCGTACAACAATTGAAGAATAGCCGGAACGTTTTACTGGCGTCACATGAAAACCCGGACGGCGATGCCATTGGGTCCCTGCTGGCGTTGGGACTGGCGCTGGATTTTCTAAAAAAGAAAACGGTCCTTTACAATCCGAGCCCCATCCCTGCCGTTTATCGTTTCCTGCCGTCGGTTAAACGTATCGTGCGGCACCTGCGCAAAGGGGAGGGTTTTGATACGGCCGTCATTCTGGATTGCGGCGACCTCGAACGAATCGGCAACGGCGCCGCTGTTGCCGCCCAGGTCGCGGTTACGATCAACGTGGATCATCATGTCACCAATACCGGTTTCGGAACATATCGGTTGCTTGACACCCGGGCCTGCGCTACAGCGGAAATTGTATACCGGCTGATCAAGGCCCTGGATATTGCCGTCAGCCGCGACATGGCCGATTCGATTTATACCGGAATTTTAACCGATACCGGTTCGTTTCGGTTTTCAAACACAAACCATGCGGCCTTTGCGATCTGCGCGGAGATGATAGCCTGCAACGCCGATCCGTATCAGATTGCGCAGCAGGTATACGGAAAATATTCCCTGGGGCGCATCAAGCTGCTGAACCTGGCATTGGACTCCATTGAGATTTCCCGCAACGGCCGGCTGTCCCTGATGACGGTGACAAAAGAAATGCTGGCTGAAACCGGCACCCAGCCGGAAGATGCGGACGGCCTGATCAATTATGCCAAACGGATTGAAGCCGTCGCGGTTGCGGCCCTGATTCAGGAGCAGGTGCACAGCCGGAGCGGTTTAAAAAACAACCAGTTCCATGTCAGCCTGCGCTCCGACGGCACGGTGGATGTTGCCCGGATTGCAGCTTCATTCGGGGGGGGCGGCCATGCCAGCGCATCCGGATTCAGCATCCAGGCACCGCTGGCCGACATCAAAGACCGGATTTTCAGTCTGGCGGAAGAGCTTTGACGCGTCGCTATGGAAATGGAAGTAAACGGGATTGTTATTATTGACAAACCCGCCGGCATAACGTCCGCCAAGCTTGTGGCCGTCGTCAAAAAAATGCTGCGGGTGAAGAAGATCGGACATACCGGTACGCTGGACCCGATGGCAACCGGCGTCATGATCTGCTGTATCAACCAGGCTACCCGGCTGGCGCGGTTCTTTTTAAGCGATCACAAAGTGTATGAGGCGGTCCTCCGGCTCGGCATCAATACCGATACCCAGGACCGCACCGGAGCAGTGACTTCGCGGTGTGATACGATTGAATTTTCTGAAAATGAAATCCGATCGACACTGCAACAATTTACCGGAACGATTCAGCAGCAGCCGCCCGTTTTTTCGGCATTAAAACACAACGGGGTGCCGCTGTATAAGCTTGCCCGGAGCGGCCGGCCGGTGCAAAAATCCGCCCGGAGCGTCCAGATTGCAGCTATCGACATCCGCGCGATGACGCTCCCGGAAATACGTTTTGTGGTTTCCTGTTCCGCCGGAACATACATCCGCACCCTGTGCGCCGACATCGGCGCCGTCCTGGGGTGCGGCGGGCACTTGCAGGCGCTGCGCCGGCTTGAAACCAGCGGATTTTCAATCCGCGAAGCCATTACGCTGCCGGCCCTGGAAGCGGTTGCGGCTTCCGGAAACGTTCAGGATCACATCATTGACATGGCCGGCGCTCTGCGCAACATGCCGGCGTTTGTTGCCGGCAGCGGCCTGATAGATAAAATCCGGTTTGGGAAACCCCTGACGGCCGCCGATCTGGATGCCGGTCGGCAAGCTGCTTTAGGTGACCTTATCAAGGTGGTTGACCCTGATAATCGGCTTCTGGCAATAGTGGGTTTAAACAAAAAAGATCGGGCTTATAAATATAAGTGTGTATTTCATCATTAGAAGATGTATAATAAGGCCGATTTTTGCAAACGATGTCCCAATACAATAGGATCTGATAATTTTAGAAGGAGGCATAAAGAAAGTGGTCTTATCATCAGAAAATAAACAGGCTGTAATCGCGCGCTTTAAATTGCATGACACCGATACGGGTTCCCCCGAGGTCCAGGTAGCGCTCCTGTCCCATCGGATCGATTACCTTACCGAACACTTGAAAATTCATAAAAAAGACCATCATTCCCGCAGGGGGTTGCTGATGCTGGTGGGACGCCGCCGCCGGCTGCTGAATTATGTTAAAAACAAAGATGTCCAGCGTTATCGGACAATTATTGAAACCCTCGGGTTGCGGCGCTAAATCCCCCCGGAGGGGAGCGGCTCGCAGATATGCCTCCTGCGCTATTTACCCGGCTGGCGAGCAGGCGTCGGGGATATCGTCACCGGGCCAATGATTTTTTTAGAGGAGATAATTATGGAAGTTTTACTCAACGCGGAAATCGGGGATAAAACCCTGAGCATCCAATCCGGCAAGCTCGCCAAACAGGCGTCCGGTTCGGTCTGGGTCAAATATGGAGAAACGGTGGTACTGGTGACAGCGGTATCCACTCACGATGAACGCAACACGGATTTCCTGCCCCTTACGGTCGAATACCAGGAAAAGATTTATGCCGCCGGCCGGATACCGGGCAATTACTTCCGGCGTGAAATTGGACGACCCAGCGAAAAAGAAACCCTGACCGCCCGGTTGATCGATCGGCCGATTCGTCCGCTCTTTCCCAAGAAATATAATTTTGAAACCCAGGTGATTGCAACGGTTCTTTCCATGGACCAGGAAAACGATCCGGATGTTCTGGCCATGAATGGCGCCTCGGCCGCGCTGGTCCTTTCGGATATTCCGTTTGCCGGTCCCCTTGCGGCCGTGCGGGTCGGCCGCATCGACGGTCGGCTGAAAATCAACCCGACTCTGCAGGAATATGAAAGCTGCGATATCAACATCATCGTCGCCGGCTCCAAAACCGGCGTGGTAATGGTGGAAGGCGGCGGCAATGTTGTCAGCGAAGCGGACATGCTGGAAGCCATTTTCTTCGGTCACAGACAGATGCAGCCCCTTATTGATCTGCAGCTGCAGCTGCGTGAAAAGCTGGGCGTCCCCAAACGGGTGTTTACGCCGCCGCAAAAGGACGAAACCCTGGTTGGAAAAATCGGGCCTGACGCAGCCGTGCGGATACGTGAGGCCGTTCTGGTACCGGAAAAAACAAACCGGATTTCGGCCCTGCGCACAGTCAAGCAGGAAATTTTTGAAGCGCTGGGTGAAGCAGCGGCCGATCGCAAGGCCGAAGTTTACGAACTCCTTGATGCGATTCAGAAGCAGGTTTGCCGTGACCTTATTTTAAAGGAAGGCCGCCGCATCGACGGCCGCAAATTCGATGAAATCCGGCCGATTGCCTGTGAAACCGGACTCCTCCCCCGCCCCCACGGCAGCGCCCTTTTTACGCGCGGCGAAACCCAGGTTCTCAGCGTCCTGACCCTCGGTTCCGGTCCGGATGAGCAACGGGTGGAGACGTTGATTGGCGAAGAGTTTCGCCCGTTCATGCTGCATTACAATTTCCCGCCTTTTTCGGTGGGCGAAGCCAAACGCCTGGGCGGCCCCAGCCGAAGGGATATCGGCCACGGAGGCCTTTCCACCCGTGCCCTTGAAAAAGTTCTTCCTGATAAAGAGACGTTTGACTATACCATCCGCCTGGTTTCGGAGGTTTTGGAATCGAACGGCTCCTCCTCCATGGGAACGGTTTGTGCGGGAACCCTTGCCCTGATGGACGGCGGCATCCCCATCAAGGCGCCGGTATCCGGTATTGCCATGGGGCTGGTGAAAGACGGCGAAACGGTGGTTATTCTGTCGGATATTCTCGGTGACGAAGACCACACCGGTGACATGGATTTTAAGGTTGCAGGCACAAGCGGGGGAATTACGGCGCTGCAGATGGACATCAAAATCCTCGAACTTTCAAAAGAAATCATGCAGCAAGCCCTGGCGCAAGCCCGCAGCGGCCGGCTCTTTATCCTGGAAAAAATGCTGCAAACCCTCAGCGAGCCGCGCAAGGACATCTCGCGTTACGCCCCCAAGGTCATCAGCATTGAAATCAACCCGGATAAGATTCGCGAAGTAATCGGTCCCGGCGGAAAAATCATTCGATCCATCCAGAGCACGACCAATACCCGGATCGAAATCGACGACTCCGGCATTGTTAAAATTGCAGCCACCTCTGAAACCGATGCCAAGGCCGCTTTGGACATGATTAATAATATCATCCAGGTGCCCGAGGTCGGCAAGGTCTATGACGGCACCGTTGTGAAGATCATGGATTTCGGGGCTTTTGTTCAGATTTTTCCGGGAACGGACGGCCTGGTGCACATCTCCCAGCTTGCCGCCCAGCGCGTTCACAAAGTGTCCGATGTCGTTAAGGAAGGCGACGCCTTGAAGGTCAAAGTGCTCGAAGTCACCCGGGACGGCAAAATCCGCCTCAGCCACAAAGCCGTACTGGAAGACCAGGCCCAGGAAAAAAATGAACCCGAAAGTGAATAAAACGCTTTTAAGCAACGGCGTCCGGATTTTAACCCGGAAAATGCCCTACGTCCGCAGTGTTTCCATGGGGGTCTGGGTCAATGTGGGAGCGCGCGATGAAGCCGCCCCTGAAAACGGCCTTTCCCATTTTATCGAACACATGATCTTTAAGGGGACCCGCAAACGGACCGGTTATCAGATCGCCAAGGAATTTGACGCCATCGGGGGGCACACCAATGCGTTTACGGCCATGGAGCACACCTGCTACCACGCCAAGGTGCTGGATGCCCACCTTAATACCATGGCCGACATTCTCTCGGATATTTTCCTGAATTCCGTTTTTGATGGCAACGAGGTCGAAAAGGAGCGGCCGGTCATCCTGCAGGAAATCGGCATGCTGGAGGACACTCCGGACGATTATATCCACCTCCTCGCCGGAAATGCCTTCTGGGGCGATAATCCCCTGGGACGTTCGATCCTGGGCACTCCGGAAAATATCAACCGGTTTGAGGCCGATACGATTAAATCCTTTTTTTCCCGGTTGTATCAGCCCGATCGAATCATAATCTCCATGGCGGGCAATCTGGAGCATGACCGGATCGTCGAACAGGTAGGCCCCGCCTTTGAATCGATTCAGCCCGGCAACGGGTTTCCGGACCGGGTTACCCCGGAGAGCCGCTACCCCGTGACATTGAATCATAAGGATCTGGAACAGGCGCACATTTGCGTGAACACACAAGGCTTGGCTGCCGCCGACCCCCGGCGATACGGTTTTTTCCTGATGAACACCATTATGGGCGGCAATATGAGTTCGCGTCTTTTTCAGGAAATCCGGGAACGCCGGGGGCTGGCCTACAATGTTTACTCTTATGTCTCGTCGCATGTCGACACCGGCATCTTCGGAGTCTATGCCGGTGTCGCCCCCGACAAAGTCGAGGAGACCACCACGTTAATCCTGAAGGAAATGCAAAACCTGGCCGCCGAGCCGGTCACATTATCCGAACTTCAGGCCGCCAAGGAATACACCAAGGGCAATCTGCTGCTGGCTTCCGAAAGCAGCGACAGTCAGATGGTCCGGATGGCGCAAAACGAACTTTATTGGGAGCGCCACCTGCCGCTGGAGGAAGTCATCGAAGGCGTTGACCGGGTTTCTCCCGAGGACATTTTTGATTTGGCGGCAACCCTCTTTAAATCGGGGCCGCCGGCATTGACGATTCTCGGACCCGTGGAGGGGCGTGACGAGCTTGAAAAGCTGCTCGTTTGAAAACTGGAAAATGACGGAAACCCCCACCATCAGAATCACCCGCCTGCGGCCGGATGCCGACGCGGACATCCCCCTGCCGCAGTATATGACCGCTCAGTCGGCCGGAATGGACATCTGCGCCGCCATCATTCCTCATGATCTGGTTTTGGATCCCGGCGAGATCACTCTGATTCCGACCGGCTTTGCCATCGCCGTCCCCGAAGGATTTGAAGCCCAGATCAGGCCCAGAAGCGGTCTGGCCGTCAAACACGGCATCGGTCTGATCAACTCGCCTGGAACCATCGATGCCGACTATCGCGGCGAAGTCATGATCGCCGTGATCAACCTGGGGAAAAAAAGCTATCGTTTTCAGCGCGGGCAACGCATCGCCCAGATGGTCGTCAACAGGGTGTTTAAAGCCGCCTTCGAGGTTGTCGAAAAGCTCGACGAAACCGGCCGCAATACCGGCGGTTTCGGGCATACCGGCACTAAGTGACATGAACGATAGCCCTTTATTCGAAACAGCAGCCCCAGAAGCATGTCAAGAGAGTCTTGCCGTCTGTGTCCTTGCCAGCGGCAGTAAAGGCAATGCGATCTATATCTCCAATGGAGTAACCTCGATCCTGCTGGATGCAGGCCTTTCCGGAATCGAAATCGAGCGCCGCTTAAAATCCCGGGGGATTTCTCCCCAAAAAATCGACGCCATCATCGTATCCCATGAACACAATGATCATATCCAGGGGGTCGGCATCCTTTCGCGCCGTTTCGGCCTGCCGGTTTACATGAACCGCAAGACAGGTCGGGCGGCGGCATCTCAGATGGGCAATCTCAAGGACCACCGCTTCTTTGAATGCGGTTCGGCCTTCGGGATCAAGACTCTGACGGTCCAGCCGTTTTCCGTCTCCCACGACGCCGACGACCCGGCCGGGTTTACCGTCCGGCAAAACGGCGTCAAAATCGGCATCGCCACCGATCTGGGGATTGCCACGTCCATGGTGAAGGAACATCTCAAAGACTGCCGCCTGATGATCATCGAGGCCAATCATGATCCTGCCATGCTCCTTGAGGGCCCTTATCCCTGGCCCTTGAAACAGCGCATTAAAAGTCGCAGCGGGCATCTGTCCAATATCGACACCCGGGAGCTGCTGAAGGAATTAAAGCACGACGCGCTGGCACATGTGATCCTGGCGCATCTGAGCGAAACCAACAATACCCCCGAAAAGGCCTTGAGCGAGGTCGGACTGGCTTTCAGCAACTGCAGAGCCCGCCTGGCGGTGGCCGCCCAAGACGTCTGTGGATCAATTTTTCGGTTGACCTAAGGTGATCACCTAAAATCGTTTTCCTGCAAATCGGTGGTCGCTCTCACAAGCTAACGGCTATCCCCCGAAAAGGAATCTTATCGTCAGCGCCGGCCTTTTTTCATTTTTCACGTGCCATCCCGCCGGGGCATGGATTTTAATGTGGCTAATAATTTCACATTTGTAGGATAGTTTTCAAGCGGTATTTAGAGACTTTGCATTTTCGAAAAAGAGATGGCCACCAAAGTGTAAAATAAAATATGGCGATTTTAAAGGGTCGGGTCGCGATAAGCAAGCATGCGCATCCGACGTGATCTTTGAAAATTAAGCATATTGGCAATCTGCATTGAAATTCATGCGAGCAGATTTTGGAATAAATACCGCCATAAATTATTTGAGTGAGTCCCGCACCCGCAGGGCGGGTGGCCTCAGGAAGCCCCCCATAGAGGGGCGGTAACTTTGGGAAAGCCCCATTGGGGCTACTCATCAAATTCTATGTCCAGTTGTTCTTGTTCGTCTTTTTCTTGCTCACGGATGTATTTGCGTATGGTTTCTTCATCTAACCCAACCGTGCTGACGCAATATCCTCTGGCCCAAAAGTGCAGGCCCGACACCCGTTTCTTGCCCAAAATCCTCCGATGGATCAAGACGGCACCCTTGCCTTTTAAAAATCCAATTACAAACGCTATACTATACTTCGGTACAACTCTCAGACACATATGGATGCGGTCGGGTCTTAAATGCCCTTCCAGTATCTCCACTCCGGGCTGGCGACATAGATCACGCAATATCTCGCCAACCCGAGCCTGAAACTTCCCGTATAGCTTCTTCTCACGATACTTGGGTACAAATACCACATGGTATTTGCAATCCCATCTGACATGCGATAAACTCGCCCAATCATGCATAGG